>Ga0209172_10000266_pt1 | contig 150719 bp, 159 predicted proteins | sample LarsenN4metaG_FD_184113 | JGI IMG/M metagenome (GOLD analysis project Ga0209172, IMG submission 184113) | Hot spring sediment bacterial and archeal communities from British Columbia, Canada, to study Microbial Dark Matter (Phase II) - Larsen... ...
CCTCACTCCGTAGGCGTCGATGGCGAACCCTTCGGCGATGGGGCTCTCGTTGGTCACCCGGAAGACCACGGTATCGCCGGCATAGGCGACCGCGTCCGCCGGCAGATTGGTGACGGCCACGGTCGGCACCCCCGCTACCGTCGCCTTCCAGAATTTCATCGTCACCCTGTACTCACGCGTCCGCGACACGGCCGCCAGCCCGCGTGCTCCCGCCAGAGCAAAGGCCCCCACAGCCATCAGCACGACGACCGCCGCCAAGACCGGCCTCTTGCGCACAGCCCACCTCCGCGAAGAATGTGATTAGGAATCCTAATTAAATTAGCGTCGCCGGAGCGGGGCTGTCAAGAGCCCGCCAGGAGGTGCCGGGGCGCGGCGACGAAAAGGACGGCGATGCGCCGGAGATCATTCGACCTGGTCTCAGGGCCGGTGGAACGGCGGATCGCCACCGGACTGGCCAAGATCGGCCTCGCCCTGAAGATCCATGCCTGGCGGGAAGCCGGAGCGCGGGCCGTGACCCCCACGCAGGCGCAGATCCTGTCCCTGGTCGGGAATGCTCCGGGGGGGGTGACCGTGGGCGAGGTGGCCTCCCGGCTGGGGGTGACGGCACCGACGGCCAGCGACGCCGTGGAGGCGCTGGTCCGCAAGCAACTCCTCCGTAAAGGCCGGTCCCCGCGAGACGCCCGGGTGCGGTCAATCACCATCACCCCGCAGGGCCGCCGGGCGGCGCGCCGCATGGGCGACTGGACTGATTTCCTTGTCCCCGGGGTGGAAGCGCTGAATCCTGATGAACAGGCTGTCTTCCTGCGCGCCCTGGTGAGTATGATCCGTATTCTGCAGGACCGGGGGGAGATCCCGGTCTCCCGGATGTGCGTGACCTGCCGGTTCTTCCGTCCCTACGTACACAAGAACCCAGTGCGCCCGCACCACTGCGCCTTTGTCGACGCCCCCTTCGGCGACCGGCTGCTGCGGGTGGATTGCAGCGACCACCAACCGGCGGATGCGGGCACCCAGCGCCGGCTGTGGGAGCAGTTCCGGACAGGCCGAGGGGAGGTCCGGTGACATTCCATTCGGAAGGAGTCCTCATTACTTCCGACGAACCTCCGGCGGAAACAGGCGGGGATGGGAGGGAACGCGATGCGGAGGACGAGGTCAGGGACCGCAGGGCTCGCCATTGTCGCCTTGATACTCCTGGGGGCATCGACACCCGGCGCCGGGCAGCCGCCGTCACCGGCGAGCAACGCCGTCACCGTCGGTGAACTGGCTCCATGGTTCACGCCACAGACCCTCCGCATCGAGCCCGGGCAGGAGGTGGTGTGGTCCTTCAGCGAGGCACGGACGCTGCACACGATCACCTTCCTCACCGGCTTCGACGAGCCGGCCAAAACCGTGGGCTTCGTCGGGCGCAAGGGCACCGTCCGATTTACCTTCACCAAACCCGGGCTCTACGTCTACGTCTGCGCCATCCATCCTTACATGGACGGCCAGATCGCCGTCGGCACCGATCCCGCCCCGCAGTTCATGAAACCCTGGCCGCCGGCCTCCCCCGGACCGCTCTCCCCCCCGCGCGTGCGCGGGCGTGGGGAGGTGTGGGTCGATACGCAGTTCCAGACACGCCCCGGCAAGGTGACCGCCGGCACGATCACCGTCGTGGACGCTTCGACGATGAGGGTGAAGAGAGTCATCGAAGGCGACTTCGACAACCCGCACAACCTGATGGTCTCATGGGACGAGCGCTACGTGATCCAGACGAACTGGCACGCCAACTACATTACGGTGCTGGACGCCAGGAACGGACGGGTGCTGAAAAACCGGATTCGCGTCGGCGAGTCTCCCGCGCACACGCATACCACGCCCCAGGGCAAAGCCGTGGTGACGATCAACGCCCAGGATCGCCTCGCCGTCCTGGATGTGAGCAAACTCGTCGATCCGGCGATCCCGGCGGCCCAGATCCCGATCCGATACATCGAGGTCCCCCTCGGACCACACGGCGGCTGGATCTCGCCGGACGGCAAGATCCTCGTCGTGGCCAACGCCCTCTCCGGCAAGATGTCCGTGGTGGACATGAACGCTGAGAAGCTGCTCACGACCGTCGACCTCGGCAAGGTCACCGACACCGACGGGAAGCCCCTTGGAGCGAACCTTCCGCTGTACTCCGCCGTCTCGCGCAACGGTCGCCTGGCCGCCACCACCACGGTCCTGCTCACGGCGGACAAGCTGCTGCAGGGACGGGTGGTCTTCCTGGACCTGAGCACCCCGGCCCGTCCGCAGGTTGTCAAGGTCGTGCGCGTGGGCGCGGTGCCGATCCAGTCGCCCTTCAGTCCCGACGGCAAGTGGGTCGTCGTGGCGAACACCGGGTCGGCAACGGCGAGCATCATCGCTGTGGATCAGGCCAATCCGCACAACATCCGGGTGGTCGCCGAGGCGAAGGCCTACAAGGGCGCCCACGGCGTGGCTTATGGATTCAAACAGGGCGGGGGGTTCCTGGCCTACGTCACGAACAAGTACGCGCCCGTGTTGACCGTGATCGACCTGTCCCGCCCCACCCCCGGGAAAGCCGGCGACGTCTTCCTCGGTCCCGACGCCTGGGGTGGGAACGGGGTGGTGGTCATCCACCCACGTCCGGTGCACTGAGAGGGTGGGACGCCTCCTCGTCGTCCTGCTGAGCGTGCTCCTGCTGGAGTGGGGCGGAGGAGCGGCTCGGGCCTCTTCCCACGGCCTGCTCCGCGGCCTCCCGATCCTGCCGCCTGAACCGGTCATCGACTTCACCCTCGTCGATCAGCACGGGCGGGCCTTCCGGCTGCGGGATCAGCGGGGGTATCTGGTCGTTCTCACCTTCGGCTTCACGTCTTGCCTCGACCTGTGCCCGCTGACGCTGGGCACGCTGAAGCGCGCCTACACCGCTCTGGGCAAGGAACGCCGGCGCGTCCGCGTGGCGCTGATCACCGTCGATCCGCGGCGAGACACTCCCGCGCGACTGAAGACGTCTCTGGGGTCGTTCCACCCGGACTTCATCGGGCTGACCGGGCCGGAACCGGAACGCTTCCGTCTGTACAAAAGCTTTGGCGTCGTGCCGGAACGGTACATGCTCGACGCCCACCGGCTCGTCGTCAACCACCCCCCTGCCATCTACCTCATCGACCGGGCGGGCTATCTTCGGGTGTCCTACAACTGGGGGGGCCCGGCCGAGGATATCGCCCACGATATCCGTGTGCTACTCCAGAACTGATTCGAGATGACGATGCCCTCTCACGGAACTTCGGGCAGGGCGATCGCTTCGCGCAGCGCCACGGTCTCCGCGTCGGGGGCCGCGTCCAGTTCCTCCCGGAGGATCCGGACACAGCGGTCGTACTGGCGCTGAGCCAGATCGCGGTGGCCCAGGCCGGCGTAGGAGCGCATCGCCCCGCGGTGGGCGTCCTCCAATGTGGCGTCTCGGCTCAGCGCGCGCTGATACCATTCCAGAGCCCGCTCCGGCCGTCCCGCCTGCTCGTGGCTTCCGGCCACCGCCAGGCAGGCCTCGATCCAGCGGGCGCGCACCGCGTCACGATCCAGCGCCGCCCACCCGGCGTACGGCGCATCCTCGAGCAGATCTCCTCGGCAGGAGTGGCGTAGCCCCGACTGTACGCGGGGGCGAAGTCGGCTCCGGCGCGGACCCGTTGCAGGAGCCGGTCATGTATTAGGTGATCGCGCCGGTCAGCGGAAAGGACCTGGTGACCCTCAAGTTCGGCAAGGGGCGCTGGTGGGTGCGACTCCGGGCCGTGACGGGAGGCAAATCGAACGTCGGCGCGTCGCTCAAGCTCGCCGCGGTCGTCTACTCCAGGCTCCCGAAATAGCATGAGCGCCCAGAGGCTCGCCGGCCCAGATCGCGGCGCAACTGCAGCAGCCCCGCTGGGGCGGCTGGCGGGTCAGCGCCTCGGGCGTCTACAGCATCTTGCGCCGGCAGGGCCCGCAGACCCGGTGGGAGCGCCTGACGCGGCTGGAAGCCCACAGCGCCGCGGCGGTCAGCCTGGTCACCGAGCGCGCCCGTCCCCCGCCATGCCCCCACCCATCCTGAGCTGCCGACGCTCCCGGGATTCTCGGATACGATCCCGCAGCTGCCGACGCTGTCCTGGGGGCCGTGAAATCCCCAGGAGGTCAGGGCACTGGTCTGGAAAGCTGCCTCCAAGGCTCCCCCGGAGGGCGCCGGCATCGATCACACAGAGGGGGTGTCGTCTATGGAAGAGACCAAAGGCAACGGGAATCGCCTGCTGGCCGCGCTGGGGTATCCAATCTGGATCATCGCTCTCATCATCGTCGTCACGGACATGAAGAAGGATCCCTTCCTGCGCCTTCACGGCTGGACCGCGCTGTTCTGGGGGATCGCTTGGTTTGTCCTCTGGGTGGCGCTGCAGATTCTCGTGCGCATCCCCTTCCTGGGATGGCTCATCTTCCTGTTCACGGCGCCGATCTTCTGGCTGGCCTGGCTGATCCTGTCGATCTACTATGCGGTCCAGGCGTACAACGGCAGGGCGTTCACCATCCCGTTCGTCAGCATGTACGCGAAGCGCTACGCGGCGTGATCATCCGGCGGCCGGGTGGAAGGCCGGGCGCTACCGTGTCGAGATCACCGCGCCCCAGGGGCTGCGCGGGTCGCCGGGTTTGTCATCGCCGCGCCCGCCGCCGTTCGCCCCGGTGTGGCGATCCGGCTCTTTGCCGACCACACGTGGAACACTCTGGGGAAGACCGGAGTCCTGTCAGGACGACCCGGTGCAAGCGGCGGCGCAGATAAGGGCGGGCCGCTCTCGACGTCACGTTGAACATTGTGGGCTTCACGCTGAAAGGACGGCAGGTCGAGCGCCAGCTCGCCGCGTTCGCTCAGGCGACGGGCGGGCGCTACTACAGCGCCCAGAGCGGCGCCGCGCTGGCCCGGGCGCTGCGGCTGGCCACCACCGATCGGTTCCCGTACAAGATCTTCGACGCCGGCGGGCGGCTGGTGTCGCAGGGGAGGCCGGAGATCTCACAGACGAGCTGGCACCCGGACGCTACAAGGTCGTGGTCCAGGCGGCTGATGAAGTGCTGACTGCGGTCGTCACGGTCGTCGCCGATCAGACCGCCGTGCTGTCGGTTTCCCTTCAGGCCGATCGGTTCGTCCTTACGGCGCGCTGGCTGTCCCGCGGAACGAGGTGAAGGAAGGCGCAGACGGAGGTCACAGGCTCCGCGTAGCCCGCAGCTGACCGACAACCCCCATCACCCCTCGCGGCGCCAGGAGCATGATCCCGACCAGCACCGCGCCCTGGATGAGCAGGCTCACTCCGCCATACCTGGCCAGGAGGAAGTTCAAGAACAGGACGATGACCGTCCCGACCAGGGGCCCCCACTCCGTGCCCAGACCGCCGATCACGGTGCACAGGATCACGATCATCGTCCAGCGCACGCTGAAAGCGCTGGTGGGCTCCACGTAACCCTGGTACACGTAGAAGATGGCGCCAGCCAGCCCGGTGATGAAGGCGGCCACGATGAAGGCGTAGAGCTTCAACCGGAAGACGGGCACCCCGGCGCTGGCCGCGGTCCTCTCGTTGTCGCGAATCGCCCAGAGGCCCAATCCGAATCGCGCCCTCAGGAGCCGGCGCATCAGGAAGATCGAAGCCACCCCCACCGCGAGGGCGAGCCAGTAGAGTTCTGTCATGGACACCCCGGCGATGCCCTTGATCACATAGCCCGCGCCCCGCCCCTGCAGCTCCCCCCCGACAGGCTTCCAAAGCAAGAAGATGGTCCGCAGCGCCTCCGGGATGACCAGCGTGCCGATGGCAAAGTACATCCCCCGCAGCCGGAAGACCGGGACGGAGACCAGGAGGGTGAAGAGCACGGCAATCACACCCCCGCCAATGATCCCCAGGTAGAACGGCAGATTGACCCAGGTGGCCACGGCGAGCGTGTACCCGGCCAGCCCGATGAAGGCCGGCTGGCACAGTGAGACGAGACCGGAGTAGCCGGCCAGCAGGTTCCACATGTTGGCCATGGCCAGGTAGAGGGAGAAGTACACCAGGTAGAGGAGCCAGCTCCGGGGGGCGCCGGCCAGGGACAGCGCGGCCAGGACGACCGTCCCCGCCAGGAACGCTGCCTCTTCGACCTCTCGCAGCCGGACGTCGCCCTTCATCCTTACCCTATCGACCAAAGAGCCCCTGCGGCCTCAGGGCCAGCAGCACGAGCACCGTGAGGTAGACGGGCAGCATCTGCGCGGCGGCACCGAAGAAGTGGCCTCCCAAAGCCTGGGCCAGCCCCAGGATAATCCCTCCCAGGAACGTACCCAGCATGCTGCCCAGGCCACCGATGATCACGACGCCAAAGGCGATGATCAGGTAGGCCACACCCGACGACGGGGTGAAGGGGAAGGTCAGTCCGAGGAAGACGCCGGCGATGGCGGCGGTGGCCGCGGCGATGGCAAAGGCCAGGGCGTGGATCGTGTCGGTGTTGATGCCCATGAGCTGCGCGGCCCTGGCATCCTGCGATGCCGCGGTGACCGCCTTCCCCAGATAGGTCCGGCGGAGGAATCCGTGCAGCGCGGCCATGACGATGAGCGCGGCCACGAGATCGAGCAGGTAGACCAGGGGAATGTCGGCACGCCCGAACCGGAGGCTGGCCAGGATGTAGGACGTGGTCAGCCCTCTGGACAACGGGGACCAGGCGATCTGGATCGCATTCTGCAGGATGATGGAAATGCCGAAGGCCACGATCAGCGGGGCCTCCGCCGAGATCCCGGAGGCGCGGTGCATCAGGAACCGGTGTAAACCGAACCCCATCACTCCGAAGGCGGGGACGCCCACGAGGAGGCTCAGGATGGGATCCAGGCCCAGGGTCATCCCGGCATAGGCGGCGTAGCTGCCCAACACCACGAAGTCGCCGTGGGCCACATTGATGAGCTTCATCACGCCGAAGACCAGAGACAGGCCCAGGGCGACCAGGGCGTAGAGTCCGCCCAAGAGCACGCCCATGATCACGGGCGCGGCCAGGTCCGAGGGTACGGCTGCACTCATCGCTCAGTGCCCCTTGGTGCGGTCACACGCCGAAATAGGCGCGTTTGACTTCCTCCGCTTCCCGGAGGACCGCTGCCTCGCCGCTCAGAACGATGCGTCCCTTCTCCAGAATGTACGCCCGGTCGGCCTCCCGAAGACTCTGCTTCACGTTCTGTTCGACGAAGAGGATTGCGACGCCCGCGGCCCTGATCTGCTGCAGCGTCCGATACAGCTCGCCGACGACGATCGGCGCGAGACCCAGGGACATCTCGTCCAGGAGCAGCAACGCCGGGGCGGACATCAAACCGCGCCCCAGCGCCAGCATCTGCTGCTCCCCTCCGCTGAGGGTCTTGGCGACCTGGTGCCTGCGCTGGGCCAGTCTGGGGAAGAGGGTGAAGACGGCGTCCAGATTGGCCGCTCTCCGCGCCCTCGCCCTGGCGCTGTAGGACCCCAGGATGAGATTGTCCAGCACGGTGAGGTCGGGAAACAGACGCCGTCCCTCCGGGACGTGGGCGATGCCGAGATCGACCGTATGCCAGGGGTTGTCCCGGGTGATATCCTTGCCCTCGAACTCGATGCGGCCCCGGGCCGAGCGCAGGAACCCCGAGATCGCGTTCAACAGCGTCGATTTGCCTGACGAGTTGGCACCGACGAGGGCGACCATCTCCCCGGTTCTCACCTCCAGGGACACGCCCCACAACGCCTGGAAGGAGCCGTAGAGGATGTCGATCTCGCTGACCTTGAGCAGTGTGGTTCGAGGTTGTCCCCCGGCCATCTGGCGGCTCCGCGCTACTGTCCCAGGTAGGCTTCCATCACGCTGTGGCTGCGCATGACCTCCCGCGGCGTGCCCTCGGCGATCTTGGCGCCCTGGGCCATCACAATCACCCGGTCCACAGCGTCCGTGATCACCCTCATGACATGTTCTACCAGCAGGATGGTCACGCCCGCATCGCGCACCCGTTTGAGAATGGCGAGGAACTTCGCGATCTCCGGCTCGGTCAGACCGGCCCCCACCTCGTCCAGCAGGATCAGACTGGGCCTGGCGGCAAGACTCCGTGCCAGTTCCAGTCGCCTCAACGCATCGCCCGGCAACCCTCCCGCTCGCGCCTCCTGCCAGGCGGCGAGCTCGACGATCTCGAGGACCCGCGTCGTCTCGCGCTCGGCCTCCGCTGGAGGCAGGCGGGCCCCAAAGGTCGCGGCGACCAGGACGTTCTGCCGAACCGTCAGGCTCGCAAAGGGCTGGGGAATCTGGTAGGTCCTGGCGATCCCCAGGCGGCAGATGCGGTGGGGCGGGTACCCGGTCGTCTCCCGCCCTCGAAACCACACGCTTCCGGAGTCACACCGCTGCTCGCCGGCGATGATGTTGAGCACGGTCGTCTTGCCCGCCCCGTTAGGACCGATCAGGCCGACGACTTCGCCGGATTGAACGTTGCAATCCAGTTCCCGGACGGCCACCAAGCCCCCGAAGCGCTTGGTGACCCGGACCAGCGACAGCAGGGGGAGGTCCACACCCACCACCCGCGACCCGGAGGAACTCCCGGGGCGGCCTCCGTCCTACCTGGAGGGAATGGGGAAGATCGGGGCGGCGGTGGCCTTTATGAAGTCGTGCTTCGAAAAGACCACGGGCAACTCCCACACCCACGGCTTGTCCGTCTTCACCCATTGCCCGAAGACGAGGGGGCCCCGGCTGAACTGATTCTCATCGAACTTGACCCGGTGCCCGATGGTGAGCAGGTCGGTCTTGGCCAGGGCGGCGTTGACCGCCGGTCCATCCAGTACCCCGGCCCGCTCGATGGCATCGATGAGGACCTGGATGATGCGATACCCCGGGCCGATGTTACGGTTTAGCTGCCGGCCCGTCTCCTTGGCCCACCGCTCGGCCAGGGACTGAGGGGTCGTCCCGCCGATCCCGGGAGAATTCTGAAAGGAGGGATCCCACCAGATCTCCACGCCGATGCCCAGGGGCAGGTCCCCGCCCCAGGCCGAGACGTCCTCGTAGAACAGCGGGGCACGGCCGATCGAGACCATCTTCGGCTTGAACCCCAGCGCCGCGCTTCGGCGTCTTCCTGCTCGTCGTCGCCGCGCTGCTCGTCCTGAAGGACCGCCTGTTCTGGAACGGAGGGCCGAGCGGTGCGGCAGTCCCGCTGGTGCTGCTGGCCATCGGCGTCCTGGGCGGCGGAATCGCCGGGTTGCTCGGGGTGGGCGGCGGGGTTCTGATCGTGCCGCTCCTCGTGCTCGGGGCGGGGCTCCCCCAGCACACCGCCCAGGGCACGTCGCTGGCCGCCCTCGTCCTGACCGGCATGATGGGCACCTGGGTCTACGCCAGACACGGCCACCTCCGAAAGGAGATCCTGATCGCGCTGCTGCCCGGCGTCATCCTGGGCTGCTGGCTGGGAGGCCACGGCGCTCTCGGCACGTCGGGGTGGGCGCTGCGGCTGCTCTTCGCCGCCATCCTGGCCTGGCTGGGCCTGCGCTACCTCGGACTCACCGCGCGGCTGCGCGTCCGTCGGCCGGCGTTCACCCCGCGATCTTCCCCCCCGACCCTCACGCACTGACAGGACCACTAAGCCTCTGGTCGGGGGGTTCGATTCCCTCGGTAGGCTGTTCGATCAACCCCGCTGACGTCAATCGCCGTGTAGGCGGCCGCGGCCAAGGTGCTCGGGATGACGCCGAGGCGCTGCGGCAGGCCCTGGCCGGCAAGATGGCGGAGAGTCCACGGCCTCTCCGCCATGCGCGCCACAGAAAAGCCCCCAGGGAACGGCCTCCACTCTTGATTATGCCGGCTTCTTCTCGCCCAGAAGGTTCTCCAGGAACTCCTCGTGCCGGACCTCGTCCGTGAGCAATTCGGAAGCAAGCCCGTAGGTAACGGGATCCTTTCCGAACGTCATCCTGGCCAGCCGGTTGTAGACCTGGATGGCGCCCGCTTCCGCCTTCACCTGGTCGGCGACCATCCCGTCGGCGTCGGCCCACCGCCGTCGCGGCGGCGTGAACGGCGCATTGGCCCCCTTCTCCCACTCCGTCGGATGCGTCACGGGGTCCCCGCCCAGTTCGATGATCCTGGTGGCCAGCTTCTCCGCGTGACCGAGCTCTTCTAGGGCCTCCTTCCTAAAATGCTCCGTCAACTCCTCACCGTGCCATCCCTCCGCGACGATCGACGTGATCCAGTACGAGTAGAATGCCAGCAACTCGTCCAGGTACGCCTTCTTGAGCTCCCCCAGGAGCTCAGCGACGTCCAGCTCGACGACGGCCCGTCCCTGCTGTCCCATGACGCACCACCTCTCGTTGTTGTTGGCCCTTCCGCCGGCACTGCGGGCAGATTCCCCGCACGCTCAGATGGCGCCCGACGGCAAATCCCGACACCCGGGCCACCCGCCGCAGCAGCCGATCCACATCGATCCCGGGGAGATCGCGGATCCTGCCGCACTGCACGCAGATCATGTTCACATGCGACGCCAGGTCTCCGTCGAAGCGCGCGGCCCCGTCGGCACCCTCGAACTGGCCTGCCAGACCCAGCGATGCCAGGACCTGCAAGGCGTTATACACTGAGGCCCGGCTAATCGCGGGGTAGTGTCGCCGCACTCGCTGATACAGCATCTCCGCGGATGGGTGGTCCGGTGATGCGCGTAGCACTTCGAACAGCGCGATCCGCTGCGCGGTGACCCGGAATCCGGCCGTGCGCAGGATCCGGGCGTAGGACGCCACATCATCGCTGCGGGCGTTATTCAGATTCATTCTCAAAAACCATTCTATCTAGATTATTCGCTAACGGCAATGCCCCTCGCCATGGCCGCGGCGATCGTTCAGCCGCGCAGCCTGATCGCTGACAATGCGCGGTAAGAGAGAACATCAGAAGCGAGGAAGGCCAGGTCATGCCGTCGTACTCGTAACGCAATCTTTGACACAACAGGAACAGCGCTGCGCGCACCGGCAGGTCCGCACGCGTGTCCTGTTCTGCCTGCGACGGGCGGTGTCGGGCAGATCGGAGGACATGGTCTCGCGCTGGGCGCGCCGGCCGGGATGCTGCGATGGAAAGGATGGCGGGGGATGCCCCACAAGGTCGTGGTGCTGGGCGGGAGCTTTGCCGGACTGACGGCGGCCTTTGACCTGAAGCGGGCCCTCAAGGACGACGTCGACGTGACGGTCGTCTCGCGGACCGAGAAATTCTGGTTCATCCCGTCGCTGATCTGGGTTCCCTTCGGCCGGCGGAGGGCCGAGCAGATCTCCTTCGACCTGCGACCGGCGCTGGAACCGAAAGGCATCCGTTTCTATCATGAGGCGGCGACACGGATCCTCCCCGAGGAGAACCGCGTGGAAACCGAGCAGCGGGTGCTCGACTACGACTACCTGATCATCGCCACGGGTCCAGCCTACAACTTCACGCTCATCCCGGGTCTGGGCCCGCGGAGCGGCCACACCCAGTCGGTGTGCAACATCGCTGAGGCGCTCGAGGCCCGGCAGGCCTGGCAGGCGTTCCTGAAGGATCCGGGACCGATCGTGGTGGGCGCGACTCAGTTCGCCAGTTGCTTCGGCGCCGCCTACGAGGTCGTCTTCAACGTCGAGCACGCCCTGCGGAGGGCCAAGATCCGGAAGCAGGTCCCCTCGATTACCTACATCACCGCGGAGCCGTTCCTCACCCATTTCGGGATCGGCGGCATGCTCGGCGCGAAGCCGATGGTCAACGCGTTCTTCAAGCTCCGCGGGCTCTCCGCCGTGACCAACGCGGTGATCAAGGAGGTGCAGCCGGGGAAGGTCGTGCTCGAAGACGGCCGGGAGTTCCCGTTCAAGTTTGGCGTCATCATCCCGCCGTTCCTTGGAGCCGATGTCGTTCGCAACTCGCCCGGCGTCGGCAACGAGAAGGGCTTTGTCGAAGTGGACGACTGCTACCGTCACAGGAGATACCGCAACATCTTCGCCGCGGGGGTCGCTGCGGTTGTGCCCCACCCGGGGCCGACCCCGGTGCCGGTGGGCGTCCCGAAGACCGGCTACATGTCCGAGGTGATGGCGCGCTATGCTGCGAGGAACATCGTGGCCGACATCAAGAAGACGACGCCCAAACCGAAGCCGTTCGAAACCATCCCCCCGCTGTGCATCATGGATGCCGGCGACATGGAGGTTTTGATTGTCGGGACGAACATGTTCCCGCCGCGCTCGTTCAGCGCGCTGATCCCCAATCCGTTTGGGGACTGGGCCAAGGTCCTGTTCGAGAGATTCTACCTGTGGAAGATGCGCACGGGCAGGACCTCCCTGCCGTAGGGCTATCCACAAGCCTCTGGTCGGGGTCCGATTCCCTCAGGGCCCGCCAGATTCAGGTCTTGCCCAAGCACCCGCCTCAACCGCCCGCGCCGAAGCACCGCACGGCATGCTTCCGGCTGCGGGCCAGCCTCCCCAGGTACAACTCCAATGGTTCGCCGAGCACCGCAGTGAGGCGTCCGACCGCATCGCGCGGCTCAAACGGAAAGTCGCCCTTCACCGACGCCGGAAGGTCTGACTGGAGGAGATCCCAGAACAGCCAGCCCAGTTCGACGTCCGCGATGGGATGAGAACGGGATTCCGCTACGGCTCTGCCATCTCCTGGACGAGGTTCCAGGAGAGAACGCCTCGGGCAAAGAAGGGAGGGGCCATGGACGCCCCCGCGCTGCCAGCCGGGTACTCGGGGACATCTTTAGCCAAGAAGCTCGGGATCAAACCCGGTACCGAGGTTTGCGTCATGAACGGTCCGGGCAATTATCCGGGGCTTGTCGCGCCACTGCCGCAGGGGGCGAGGTTCGTGTCGCGCCTGTCCAGTCGGACAGACCTTCTGCACATCTTCGCCTCTTCCAAAGCCGCGCTGGCCAGGGCCCTGAGATCATATCGGGGACGGATCAGACCGGACGCGGCAGTGTGGGTGTCCTGGCCGAAGAAGTCGGCGAAGGTGCCGACCGACATCACGGAGGATGCGATTCGGGAGATCGCACTTCCCCTGGGCTTTGTGGACATCAAGGTCTGCGCCGTGACCGATGTGTGGTCCGGGCTCAAGCTCGTGATCAGACGGGACCTGCGGTGAGACTGCAGGGCTAGGCGCGACCGCCGCGCACTTGAGGCAGCGACGCCGGTCGCGGTTCCTCGGACTCTCCCGGTCTGCGCGCACCGATGTTATGCGCATCCGGCGAGCGCTCCTGCCTGAACGGTAACCGCAGGAGGGCCTCGCTTCGGGCTGATAGTTTGGGGAATCCAGCAGGACCATCCCTCAGCACTCCGAAACAACGATACATCACCGCGTTTCGATCTCCACTGGCTATCGCGCGGGACTCGACTTTTCACGGCACGGAGATTATCAGCATGGCGACTCGACACCGCCGCCGCCCGACGCGCCAGGCCAGCCCCGCCCTTTCCGCGAAAGACCGTGCCGCCATGACCGACCAGAAAACACCCAAGACCCCACCCTGGCTGAAGCGCCTGGGCAACCGCATCCGCCGGGTCCGGCGTGTCCGCGGCCTCACGCAGACGGACGTCGCCGAACCCAACCTGACCAAGAGCTTCATCAGTCTGCTGGAGTCCGGGCGGACCTACCCGTCCGTGGCCACGCTCATCGCGCTGGCCAACCGGCTGCAGACCTCGCTGGCCCTGCTCCTGCTGGAGACCCCGGAGCTTCCGCGGGAGACGACGCTCACGCTGCTGACGCTGGCCCGGAGCAGGGCCACCTCCGCCCCGGCCGATGCGGAACGGTTGCTCGACGCGAGCGAAGTCCTCTCGGCCGACGCCGATGATCTGCGCGCGGACCTCATCCTGACCCGTGGCGACATCGCCCTGGCCCAGGGCAAGACGCGCGATGCCGAGCGGCTGTTCGAGGAGGCCCTGGCCTGGGCGCGCCGCCGCAAGATCCCCGCGTACGAACCGCGGGCGTTGGCCCGTCTCGCCACCATGGCCCTGCAGCGGGGTGATGAAGGAGCCGGCCGCGAGCAACTCGAGGCGGCGATCGAGGCGTTTCGCGCCACACGCACCCTGCGTTCCATCGAGGGATGCGAGGCGATGCTGGCCTACGGAGAGCTGCTGAAGGCACAGGGCCGCACGGCCCGCGCCGTGCGGATCTTCGAGGAGGTCGCGCAGGTAGCCCGTCGTCAGGAGCTGCCGCTCATCCTGGGCAAGGCGCAGGTCGGAATCGCCACCGTGCGCCTGGCCGCCGGGCAGACCGCTCAGGCCAGGGAGGCACTCCAGGAGGCGCGGAGCGCGCTGGAAAGCGGGGCGGAGGGAGCGGAAGGGGCACAAATCCTCCGCACCGCGGGGGTGTTGCTCTTCCGGACCGGCATGGCTGCCGAAGCCCACGCGGTCCTGCAACAGGCCCTGCGCCTTCAGGAGCCCTCCGGCGACGCCCGCGTGCGGGCGGCGATCCTCAACGATCTGGCCCGCGTTCTGTTGCATCAGGGGAAGGCTGCGGAGGCGCAGGCTCACGTCAAGACGGCGCTGGAGATAGCCGAGAGTCAGCACAACCAGCCGCAGAAGGCGGAAGTCCTGGTGACCACCGCGCACATCGTCCGCCACCAACGCCGCTGGAAGCAGGCCGCAGACCTCTTCAAAGAGGCGTTGGAGATCTTCCGTCGAGCGAAGATGACCGCGGAGGTCGGCGAGACGGCACGGGAGCTCGGCATGATGCTCAAGGAGCGCGGCGAACACGCTGAGGCCGCCGACTACCTGGCCATGGCCATTACCACGGAGCGGCCCGGCAAGGGCGCCAGGCACTAGGATCTGCTTCCCCCGCCACGACGGACGCAGTATAATTGCGTTCACCCCCTGTGCGCGGGCATGATGCGAGCGTTTCGGCCGCAGCCGGCGCCATCACGCCCGGCGGTGACTTCGAAGGCAGTCGTGCTGTCCGGCGAGGAGGCGGCACGTGACGCTCCTGGGGCGGTTCACCGTCACTAGCGCAGTGCTCGCGATTGTCCTTGCGGTCGCCCTGGGCGCGTTTGTGTCCTCCCAGGTGACCAAGGCTGCGCTCAACGAGGCTGCGGCCACGACCGTTCAGGCCGCGGACAGCCTCCTCACTCCCTATCTGGTCAAGGGCGACTTCGTCCATCCCCTCTGGCCTGCCCGTATCCAACACCTGACCAGCCTGTTGCGGCCGCACCTCATCGAACACGGCATCAAGCAGGTCCGGCTCTGGAGCCGCGACGCCATCATCGTGTACTCGAACAACCCCGAGCACATCGGCCTGGGGCTGATGACGCCGCCCGAGGTCTGGGAGGCGTTGCGCGGTCGACCGGTCGCCGTGATCAGCGCCAACAGGCAGGCCCTCAACGTCTTCGCCCCGGTGCGTCTGGTCGGCGTGAGCGAGCCCAGCGGCGTCTATGAGGTGACCCTGAGCCCCGCGCCGCTGCTGGCCCACATCCACGCCGCGCGCATCCGCGCCTGGGCCTACGTGCTCGGCGGCATCCTGCTCATCTACGGCGCCCTGGTCGGGCTCGTCTACCGGGCCTCACGTACCATGGTCCAGCAGCAGACCTTCTTGCAGTCGGCGTTCGAGGGGATCATCCAGGCTCTGGCCGCCGCCATCGACGCCAAGGACGCCTATACCGGCAACCATTCCGCGGAGGTCTCGCGCCACGCCGAGGCGACGGCGCGCGTGCTGCGGCTTCCGGCGAAGGACATCGACGCCGTACGCATCGCCGGATACCTGCACGATCTGGGCAAGATCGGCATCCCCGATCAGATCCTGCGCAAGGCCGGTCCGCTCGATCCGGTGGAACAGGAGAAGCTGTGCAGCCACTCCATCATCGGTTACCGCATCCTGCGCCCGATCCCGGTGGACGAACGGATCAAGCTGGCGGTGCTGCACAACCACGAGCGCTGGGACGGCGGCGGCTACCCGGACGGGCTCATCGGGAATCAGATCCCGATCCACGCCCGGATCCTGATGGTGGCGGACGCCTATGAGGCCATGACCTCCTCGCGTCCGTACCGTCAGGCCATCCCGCCGATAGAGGCCGTGGCCCAACTGCGCCGGGAGGCGGGAAGCCAGTTCGATCCCGACGTCGTGGAGGCGTTCATCCGCACGCTGCACCTCGACGGCCAGGCGCATCCGGCGCCGCGTGCCGTGAGCGGCCGTCTCTATCGCCACCCCTCGCGCGTCCCCTGACACCCTCATAACCAACGCCGGCGCCAGGTCTGAGCGCAATGCTATACTGCGCGTGTGGAGATCGTGCTGGCCTCCGCATCTCCCCGCCGCGCCGATCTGCTGCGCCAGCTGGGTGTAGCCTTCACCGTCTACGCGCCGTCCGGAGGTCTGGATCCGGAGGACGTCGCCCCTGAAGGGCCGCCTGCTGGCGAGGATCCGCTGCGCGCGGCGGAGGCCGCGGCGCGCCGGCTGGCCGAGGCCAAAGCGCAGGCTGCGGCACAGGAGTACCCCGCGGCCTGCGTGATCGGGGCGGATACCATCGTCGTGGCCGCGGGACGGTTCCTCGGCAAGCCGCGCGATCCCGCCGACGCTTCCTCCATGCTCCGCCTGCTCTCGGGACGGCATCACCACGTCGTGACCGGCATCGCCGTCCTTCGCGAGCAGCCGTCGCTGCGGCTGGTCGAAAGCGCCGCCACGCGCGTGTGGTTTCGGAGCCTGACCGATGAGGAGATCGGGCGCTACGTGGCCACCGGCGAGCCTCTGGACAAGGCCGGCGCGTACGGCATCCAAGGAAGGGCGGCCGCGTTCGTGGAGCGGATCGATGGCGACTACTTCACGGTGGTGGGCCTGCCCCTTGCCCTGCTGACCGTGCTCCTGGAGCGCGCCGGAGTGCGGGTGACCTGATCGTCGAGTATAATTGATGCGGCCTGGAGGGGTGCCCCGAACTGGCCAAGGGACCGGTCTCGAAAACCGGCGGGGCGCAAGCCCCTTGTGGGTTCGAGTCCCACCCCCTCCGCCATCTCAGTCCCACACCTCACCTGGGCGGTGGATCCTCCATCCTTGCGCAGGTCTGTCCGCGGCAGGCCCGTAGCGTCGCGAGCCGGCTGGACAATCGGTCGATGAGTTCGCGCGGCACCGAGGCCACGATGTTCTGGAGCTGATACGGATCGGCGGCCAGGTCGTAGAGTTCGCGCTCGCCGGTCTCGTACTCGACGTAGACATACTCGCGCGTCCGCAAGCCGACGAACCCCGGAACCTGCCGCTGTTGGCGCGTCGGACGCGCGGATGGGCGGTGATCGGCGTAGTGCTCGATCACGAAGGCCTCCCGCCAGAGGCCCTGCGGCGGCGCGGTGCCGAGCCACCGGGTGAGTGAGCGCCCGTCTACGAACGACGGGATCGGGACGCCGGCGAGCGCCGCGAAGGTCGGGGCCAGGTCGATGTTCAGCGCGAACGCCTCCACGGCGCGACCCGGCGGCACCCCGGGACCGCGGACCAGCATCGGCACGCGGATGTCCTCTTCGAACGCCGTGTTCTTCCCGGGCAGTAGCCGGTGCTCGCCCATGTGGTATCCGTTGTCCGAGGTGAAGAAGATGTACGTCCGGCCGAGCTGGCCTGTCGCGCGCAGTGTGTCGACAACGGTCGCGATCAGGTCGTCGACGGCCAGCAGCGACCGCAGCCTGGTGCGATATCCCTCGTCGATCGCGCCGATCTGCGCCGCGGTCAGCGGCTGGCGGTTCTGTACCCAGGCCGGCTTGTCGGAGACGTCGGCCTCGTTGAAGGACGGCGGGCGCGGCGCGGCCAGATCCGCGAATGCCCGGGCGTGCCGCGGGGCCGGCGTGGCCGGGGCGTGCGGGGCGTAGGTCGCCAGGTAGATGAAGAACGACTTGCCGTCGCGGACGGAGCGGCGGATGACGTCGGCGGCCTTGCGCGCGAGGACGTCGGTCAGGTAGTCCTCGGGCGCGCTTCCATAGCCCACCAGCCGTCCATTTTCGTTCAGGGTGTAGTCGAAGTTGCGGTAGCCGCCGCGGGCCGGGCTGTACCACTCCTCCCATCCGGGCGGGACGTACGTCGGAGCGTCGCGCTGCGGATAACCGTTAAGGTACTTCCCCATCAGCACGGTGTGGTAACCGGCGGCCTGCAGCCATGTCGCGACGGTCGACCGCTCACGACCCAGATCCCGGAAGCGCTCGAAGCCTCCGCGCGGCGGGCGGTTGGTGTACACCTGGTGGCTGTGCACATACTGCCCCCGCAGAATCGAAGACCGCGAGGGACAGCACAGGGCCGTGGTTACGAAGAAGTTGGTGAAGGTCACGCCTTGGTCCGCGAGGTAAGCCCGGAGCTGCGGCATGTGGAGGATCGACTTCGCGTCCTGGTCGTCGGTCAGAATGAGGATGATATTGGGGCGCGCGGCCTGCGGAGTCGCCGGACTCGCCTGTGTCGCGGGCGCGGCGAACAGAATAAGTAGGACAAGCGCAAGGGCCACCAGTTTCATGCGGAGCACCGACCTCCCACCCCCTTTGGACGGGAAGAGGGGGCCCGAGGTGTAGTCCCCCGAATTCGTCTGGCTGTTGCGCTACGACGGTGACGACTGGGATACCCGGGACAAAGCGTACTACGCTTCGCCGGAACGCAAAGCGCTCGATCCCGATCCCGCGCAGTGGATCGCGCAGATCGAGCACTGGTTCGTCACGTCGGTGTTGCCGGGATGAAGCGCGTTAGGCCCAACTAGCTTCCAGGCAGGCAGCCGGCCGGCGGCCTCAGCCCGTGGGGGGTGGGTCTGAACCGCTCGACCGGCTGTCTGCGTTCTACGGACCGACGCTTACGGTTGGCCCGCCGCCGTGGCCAGGACGTTGATCGCTCCGGTCTGACCGCGCGCGCCGTGATCGAAAACCCCGCAGACGAACGGGAACGTGCCGGCCTGCGTTGCGACGAACTCCAGCTCGAACCGCTGCCCGGGTTCCGCGGCGAAGAAGCGCCGCTCATCCCCGACGCCGGTGCGGAACTGACCGGTCGCCCTGACTTCAAGCTGGGTGAACAGCCGCGCCGCGATGCTGTGGTTGCGGCGCTCGGGATCGTCGTTGCTCATCTGGAGAACGACGGTGTCGCCTCGGTGCACCGTGATCAGAGCCGGCGTGAATGTGTACGACGCCATGCTGATCTGGAAGACTTTGCGCGCTCCGGTCTGCGCCTGGGCCGGCGCGGTCAGGGCGGGCAGGAGCAAGACGGCCGCGAGGACCAGCAGCGCCAGAGCGACACGCATCCGCATCAAGACGTACCCCCTCACCAGGGTGGAATCTCTCTCACCAGTAGTCTCCTTCTGTAACGTTCATTTCACAGGACTGTTTCCCGGCGGCGTCTAATCCTGGCCGCATCATGAGCGCGTCGCTCGCCTGCTGGAACTGCGGGGCGCCGAATCCGCCGTCGGCCCGCTTCTGCAGCACCTGTGGCAAGCCGCAGGGCCAGGCCTGCCCGGAGTGCGGCGCGCCGGTAGCGGAGGACGCGCGGTTCTGCGGGAGCTGCGGCATCCGTCTGCGGCGGGAGCCGCCGGCCCGGGGGGAGGCGCCGGTCCTCACGGCGGAGACGCGCAAGGTCGTCACCGTCCTGTTCGCCGACCTGGTGGGCTCGACCAGCCTGACGGAATCACTGGATCCGGAAGAAGCCCGCGAAGTCGTCGGCAAGTTCTACACCGTGGTGCAGGGCGTCGTTGAAGGATGGTACGAGGGCACGGTTGCCAACTACATGGGCGACGCCGTGCTCGCCGTCTTCGGCCTGCCCACCGCGCACGAGGACGACCCGGAGAGGGCGGTGCGCGCCGGGCTGGCCATCCAGCAGGCGATGCCGGTCCTGAACACGCATCTGGCGGCCAGCCACGGGGTGCAGCTGGCGACGCGCGTCGGAATCAACACCGGCGAGGTGGTCGCCGAATCCGGCTCCACCTTCCAGCGCGACTTCCTGGTCTCCGACGCCGTGACCACCGCCGCGCGGCTGCAGCAGACCGTGACCCCCGGCACGGTCGTCGTCGGCGAACGCACCTACCGGCTGACGAAAGAGACGATCGAGTACCGCGACCTCCCCCCGCTTCCCGTAAAGGGCAAGGATACCCCGCTGCGGGTCTGGGCGGCCGTCGCCGCCCTGCCAGAGCGCGCGGAGATTCGTCGCATCACGGCGCCGCTGGTCGGCCGGCACGGTGAGCTCGGCATCCTGCGCAGTCTGTACCAGCGCAGCCGCGACGACGCGCGCGTCCATCTCGTGACCATCACCGGTGAGCCGGGGGTGGGCAAGAGCAGGCTGCTCCGCGAGTTCCTGGCCGAGATCCGCGACGGCGAGCCGCGACCTCTGGTCCTGCGCGGCCGCAGCGCCGCCTTCGGGGGACAGATCGGCTACCATGCCCTGCTCGATATCCTCCGCTTCCAGGCGGGGTTGATGGATACCGATCCTCCGGAGGTCGTGCGGGCCAAGATCGCTTCCTGGTTGAATGAGATTCTCCCCGGGCGCGCCGACCTGCTGGAAGGACTGCTGCTCACCTTCGGCGGCGAAACCGGAGGCGACCCCGAGCTGAATCGCCGGAGGCTGTTCGAGGCCTGGCAGGGACTGATCACAGGTCTGGCCGCGCAGCGGCCGCTGGTCCTGGCCCTGGAGGATGTGCACTGGGCCGACGACGCCGTACTCGACCTGGTCACGGTGCTGACCGAGCACGGCGCCGGGATCCCGCTGTTCATCGTCTGCCTGGCCCGACCCGAACTGATGGACCGCCGGCCGGTGTGGGGCGGGGGACGGCGCAACGCCACGACCATCGATCTCGCCCCGTTGTCTGCGCATGAAGCGGAGCAGCTGGTGGCCGCGCTCGCCCGCCAGGGCCTGTCCGCGGACGCCGTCAGGACGATCGCGCGGCGCGCCGAGGGCAACGCGCTGTTCGTGGAAGAGCTGGTGCGGATGATGATGGAAGGCGGGGCCCCGGGCGCGGAAATCCCCGAGACGGTGCAGGCGGTCCTCACGGCGCGCATCGACCGGCTGCCGCCTGTCGAACGCCGGGCGCTCCAGGCGGCCGCGGTCGTCGGGCGCACGTTCTGGCCGTCCGCGGTGAGTGTGATCTCGGGATTGACCGCCGACCAGGTGACCGCGGCGATCGACACGCTGGTGGCCCGCGATCTCGTTGTGGCCAGGCCGATCTCATCGATCGCCGCGGAGCATGAATACGCCTTCCGCCATATCCTGACACGGGATGTCGCCTACACTCTCCTGCCGCGCGCGCAGCGCCAGCGCGCACACGCCGAGACGGCCCGCTGGATGGGGTCCCGCCTGGGAGCGCGCCTCGAGGAGGTCGTGGAGATCCTGGCCGAACACCTGCGGGTCGCCGGCGACGAACGCGCCGCCGAGTACCTCCACCGCGCCGGTCAGAAGGCGCGCCGTCAGTACGCGAATGCCGACGCCGTGCGCCTCTTCACCCAGGCGCTCGAGGCCGCCGCCCCGGGAGCGCCCGCGCTGCTCGCGGCCATCTACCGCGATCGCGGAGATGTCTACCAGTTGACGGGGGAGTACGCGCCTGCGCTGGCCGACTTCGAGAGCGGGCTGCGGGCGGCGCGTGACGCCGGCAACCGGGCGCTGGTCGCCGTCCTGCAGAACAAGATCGGGATGATCTACCATCGCCAGACGGAACTCGATGAGGCGGAGCGCCGGTTCCGCGAGGCGGCGGAGGTGGCGCGCGCGGCCGGAGCCCGTCTGGCGCTCGGCCAGACGTTGATCGACCTGGCCAACGTCGCCTGGGACCGCGGCCGGATGTCCCCGGACCACCCCGCGCTGGTCGAAGGGCTGCAGCTCCTGCGCGAAGCCGGCGATCCCGCCGCCCTGGCCCGAGGGCTCAACCTGCTGTGCATGGCGTACGTGGGCGCGGGGCTGGGCAACGAGGCCATCGCCGCAGCCACCGAAGGGCTCACTTCGGCCCGCGCCGCCGGCGACAAGTCCCGCCAGGCCACGTCGCTGAGCTACCTGTGCGTGATCCATGGCTTCCGCGGCCACTACCGAACCGCCCTGCCCCACGGCTTCGAAGCGCTCCGGCTTGCCGAGGAAATCGGCGACCGGCGCCGCGCGGCGTACACGCACTTCTTCATCGGACGGATTCAGGCCGCGTTCGGGCAGTGGGCCGAGGCCGTGCAGAACCTCGAGGCGGCCCGCGTGGGCATTCACGGGCTGGCCCGGATCCAGTACCCCTGGCTCTACTACTTCAGCGGCCTGGCGCATGATCAGATCGGCGACATCGCGCAGGCGAAGGCGATGTGGCGCAGCGCCGCCGGCGTGGAGTCACACTCACCGGCGTGGCGCCAGATCTCCCTCGTCGCCGCCGCCGACCTGGCGCGCGCGGAAGGCGATCACCGGGGGCTGGCCCGCGCGCTCGACGAACTGGTCGGCCTGCCCGGCGGCGTCTTTATTCCGTCGGACGCCGAAGCGGTGCTCACTGCCGGCGAGGCCTTCCTCGACACCGGGCGGTTCGACGACTTCCACCGGTACGTCGAGGCCCGCCGGCCGGGGTTGCTGCGTTTCGCCTCCGCCCCGGCGCTGGCCTCGCTCGCCATTGTCGACGCACGGCTTGCCGCCAGGGGGAAGGAAGAAGACGTCTCGGCATTGCTGGACCAGGCGCTCACCTGGAGCCGGCAGAGCGAGGACGTGGTGCGGGAGTGGCGCGCCCTGGAGTTACGAAGCGAGGTGCTGGGTCGCCCGGAGGATCGCACCGCGCTGCGCGCGTTCATCGAGCGGATGGCGCACACGCTGCCGGAAACCCGGCGCGTGCAGTTCCTGGCATCTCCGCGTGCGGCGAAGGCCTATTCGTAGCGCGTTCCAGAGGATGGCTGTGGGGGAGCCCATCTTGATGATCTGCGAACTTGATGGGCTGACCTTGTCATCTGGCGGTGAGGGTGGGATTTGAACCCACGAGAGGCTTGCGCCTCTACGGCATTTCCAGTGCCGCCAGTTCAGCCGGACTCCTGCACCTCACCGCGCGCCCCTATGATACCGTAGCCCCAATCCACCGTAAACTTCGCAGGAAGGCCTCCGCCGTGTCCCGAAGGCTTCGCCCACGATGGCGGGGGTGGATCCACGCGAGCTCCAGAAGCGTATCCAGCTACTGAAGCGCGTCTCGTTGTTTGCCGGGTTGGACGACGGCGCGCTGGCGGAGCTGGCCCAGCAGATGCACCGGCGATCCTTCCGCCGGGGGACGATGATCTTCCACAAAGACCAGGCGGGGGACGCGCTCTACATCGTCGAGTCGGGGCGGATCCGCATCTTCTCGCCCAAGGAGACCGGCGAGGAACTGACGATGGAAGTGGCGGGGCACGACGACGTCTTCGGAGAACTGGCGCTGCTCGACGGCCGGCCGCGGTCGGCGAGCGCGGAGAGCCTCGAAGACACCGTCGTGTTCACGATCAGCCGCGAGGACTTCATGCGGTACGTGCGCGCCACGCCGCAGTTCGCCGTGGCCCTGATCGAACTGCTGAGCAACCGCCTGCGCCACGTGACCGAGTATGCCGAGAGTCTGGCCTTCCTGGACGTCCATGCCCGGCTGGCGCGGGCGCTGCTGGAGATGGCCGATCGTTACGGGGTCAAGAAGAACGGCGGAATCGAGATCGACTTCGACCTGACGCAGGCGGACCTGGCCACGATGGTCAGCGCCACTCGCGAACGCGTGAACCGGGCGCTGGCGGCCTTCCGTTCTCAGGGCCTCCTGGAGCTCCGGGGTCGCAAGATCACGCTGCTCGACACGCACCGACTGCGTCAGCGCATCTACTAGGATCCGGATTCCCTCAGACCGCCAGTTCCATCCTCCAGCGGATCGGAATGACGTCGGGCTCCAACGGGAGGTCCGCCGAGGAGGCGAGGTAGGTCACCGCGGCGACGATCAGCACGGCCACCGCGATGACGATGAGCGTCCGACCGGACATCCGGTACCGCATGGCCGTTCCCTCCTCCCATGTTCCCACCGACGTGTCGGTCCTCATCGGGCTGTGCCGGGCCGCGGGTGCGGCAGACGGCCGGCGCCCGCTGTGGCGATCCAGCGCAGGACCGCGCGCAGCAGGCCCGGACGGGGTTCGGCGAGTCGCGCCGCCCGTGTGCTCAGGTGCGCGCGCCGGGCGTCTTTGAAGATCTCCTCGCGCATCTGCTGCGCCAGCACATCGAGCAAGAACGGGCTGATCGACATCGCAACGCCTCCTCCCTGCCGGTCGAATCTCCGTGAACTTCTTTGAGTGTAGAAAGCCCTTGCCCCGGCGGCATTGGCGCCCGTCACAGCGAGCCGGTGAACATGGTCACCGGATATCCCGGGAGAAAAGGCGGGAGGCCGCCCCGGACAGAGCAGCCTCCCGAGCCAGCTACGTCCCGCCGGCGATCCGGACTACAGAGGGGGCGGATGCGGCGCGAGACGCAGTGGCGGGGAATGCCGCGTCAGATCTCCTGGGCCGCCCCCCGGGTGGGCGCCTTCCGGTCGCCCCTCGGTTCAGGCGGCACGTACACATCGCCCCCGAGCGCAAGGGAGAATCGAAGCGTCACCCCTCGCCCACGTATGCTTTCACCGGTCGCGAGCATCCGCCGGCCCTGGAAAATGGCGAACCGGATCCGGGTCACCCTGTGAAGCCGCCCCAGGATGGCGTTCGTCGCCAGCACCGCCTCACCGTAGATCGACTCCCGACTCTGGGACCGGTGGTTCGCCTGACGGTAGGTCGGGGACTCCCACCGCATCAGCACCTGCGTCCCGTCGTCAGAGGTCCGGATCGCCGTGACCGATCCCGCCCCAAGGACGTTGTCCGCGAGCGTCCGGGCGGCCTCGGGCAGCGTCGGCGGCGCCGCGGCTGCGGGCGAACTCAGGATCCAGGTGATGGTCAACGCCAGGACCAGGATCATCATGATTCTTCACCTTGTCTCCCGAACGGGCTCCGCCTCCCGGACAGGCTCCGCAATCAGCGGCTCCCGCACGGCGAAGGCGCCGCGCAACCAGGCGCGCAGGCTGGCCAACCGCCGCGCCCGGCGCACGGCCACGGCCCGCCGCCGCAGAGCCTGCAGCTCCGCGATCGCCCGTGCTTCATGGTTGCGCTCCTGGACAAACCGCTCGACCGCGTAGTAGTTCTGCATGGTCGCACTCCCCGTCTCGGACTGCGACCAGCGTACGGGATGCGGCCGGCCCGGACGATTATCACCGTCACAGGCGGGGTATGACACAGGTTACAGCGCGGAATTGACGGGCCGGATGGGGGCCGTTATCATAAAACACGCTCTATGGAACCCACCTGGCGCAAAGCGACGGGCGGTCTGTGGGAGTTCGCCAAGACCCTGATCATTGCGTTCATCCTGGCGCAGTTGATCATGGTCTCCGTGGCGCAGGCGTTCCAGGTGGAGCAGTATTCCATGGAGCCCACGCTGCTGCCCCACGACCGGGTGCTCGTCGACAAGTTCCTCTACCGCCTGCGGCAACCCCGCCGGGGCGACGTGATCGTTCTGAAGTACCCCCTCAACCCGCAGCGCAACTACATCAAGCGGATCGTGGCTCTGCCCGGTGACCGGCTGGAAGTCAAAGCGGGCAGGGTCTTCATCAACGACACGCCCATGGCCGAGCCGTACGTCAACGGAGCGCCGCAGGGGGACTTCGGTCCCGTCACCGTCCCGGCGGATACGGTCTTCGTCATGGGCGACAACCGCAACAACAGCGATGACAGCCGTTCCTTCGGGGCGTTGAAGAAAGAACTGATCGTCGGCCAGGCGGTTCTCATCTACTGGCCGCCACAGCGGATCCGCCTGCTCCTCGCGCGATAGGTCTCCCGCCGGCGGCCTCGCCCGACCCGGTGTACAATGGTAACGGCCGTGCTAGGCGGGGAGCTAGCGGTTCCCTGTACCCGCAATCCGCTACAGCGGGGCGGAACTCCCGCCCGAGACGCCATCTTTCAGGGCCGGGCCGGCGCACGTGGCGACGACGGCCGGGTCCCGCGCAACGAGATCTGACTAACCCCGCCAGGTCCGGAAGGAAGCAACGGTACGTCAGTGCTCTCGTGTGCCGCGGGGACACCTGGTCCGAGCCGGCGGCGGCGACGCCGCCTGGAGGGTGGTCGGCGACGGCGGGTGCACGGCCGAATAGGGCCCGATCACACCTGAGGGGGTAAGTTCCCCCGCGTCGCGCGCGCGAACTGCAGGATTCCCACCAGGAACAGCGCCACTCCGGTGAGGTCGAGCCACAGCGGCTGCAGCAGCCATCCCGCCTCGATCTCGATGACCGAGGGGGCCGCGCCCGGGGTCAGGCGAGGGAACGTCAGGATCAGGCTGTTATAGAGGGCGTGGCCGGAGAGCGGCAGGGCCAGCGAGCCGGTCCGCACACGCCACCAGGCGAACAGCATCCCCAGCACCATGGCCACGGGAAACTGAAGCGGATTCACGTGGACGACCCCAAATAGGGCCGCCGAGATCACGATGGCCTTGCGCGTCGTGTAGCGGCTCAGAAATCCGCGCAGGATCACGCCGCGAAAGAGCAGCTCTTCGGCGGCGGGGCCGAGGACGACGACGAACACCACCGTGGCCCAGAACATGCCTTCGAGCCCGCCGAAAAGGTTGTTGGGATCGATCGGCACCTGTGGTATCGCAAACGCCCGGTGGATCACGTTGACCAGTTCGGAGAACAGGATCGCGGCTCCGCCCACGGTCAGCGCTGCCGGCCAGACCCGGCCCAGGTGGACCCTCCGGAACGGGAAGACCTCGGCCAGCGGCGCGCGTGCCCGCCGCACGGCCCAGACCAGGATCAGCGCCTCGCCTGCGGCGGCGCCGATCAGCACGGCAGGCACGGCCCATCTCGTGATCCCCCCGCGCCCGCGAAGGGCGAGTTGAACCACCAGTCCCACGGCGACCGCCACCAGGAGCGTGACGACCAGAGAGAGGATCAGCAGCCATACGGCCTGCCTGAGATTGGGATACAGCCCCGGCCGTGGCGCGGGGATGGTGAGCCGCTCTCCCCAGAAGCGCCGGCGCACCCAGCCTCCCAGCCCGCCGGCGGGAATGGTGAGTCCATAGCCCACGATATCGAACCACAGCGGCAGTTGGAGCGCGCTTTCCCCGCCGGTCAGTCGTTCCAGGACGACCCCGCTGGCGAGGCTGAGGACACCGACGCCGAGGCCGTGCGCCAGACTTCGCCGGCCCGCCACCGCGGCGGCGACGTACCCGCCGAACGCCGTCATCGCCAGACCGAAGAGCAGCAGCACGAGCAGGGTCTGGTCTTCGAACCATACGAAGACGAGCGTCAAGATGAAGAGGCCGCCCGCATAGGTCAACACGACGTCGACCGCCGTGCCGAGAAGGATCGCCCAGAAGTTCAGACGGGCCCGCTTCGGTATCGCCAGCGGAGAGGGTTCGGGAGACGAGAGCGGCTCGGCAGGTGGAACGTCAGATGTTCCAGTCATAGAGCGTCCCCAGGATGGCCACGAGGTTGTTCACCGCGTGGACCAGCATCGAGGGCAGCAGCGATCCCGTGCGCTCGTAGAGCAGGGCGAGGATGACCCCCAGGATGAAGATCGGCAGGAAGTGCACGATCTGCTGATGGACGGCGCTGAAGAAGAAAGCGGAGAGGGCGGCGGCCAGGGGGACGCCCCACCGGCGCAGGGCGCCGTAGACCAGTCCTCTGAAGAACACTTCCTCCCCGATTGGCACAAGCACGGAAATCACGAGCACGATCAGCACTATCTGGTCCGTGGTGAGCGGTCCTTGCAGGATGCTGGTCAACACATCGCTGAGGTGCTCCTCCTCCGCCAGCGCTTCCGCCCGGGCCCGCCCCGTGAAGTAGGCGATGATCGTAATGGCCAGATCTTCCGATCGTGTGCTCACCGGCACGGACAGCGCACCGGCGATCAGGCCTCCGGCCGTCCAGGCCGGCCACCGTTCCAGGCGCAGGCCCAGGGCGGTGGCGGGCAGGCCGTAGCGCGTGCGCACGACGTAGAGCGTAAGGCCGATGAACAACCCATTCTGAACGACGGCGAGCGTCACGACTTCCGTCAGCGAGAACTCGAGGTCCATCCCCAGGGCGCGTGCGATGAGCGGCAGGGCGAGCATGAAGACCACGCTGATCCCGACCACCTCGGGCAGCCCCCACAGGCGCGGTGCGGGTTCGAAGGCGATGCCACTGCCGCAGTGCCGGCAGGCGGCCCGGTGGGCGAGGGTCGGGCGGCGGCAGGACGGGCAGCGGACCAGCCGGCCGGGCGGCCGGGCCGCCACCAGGTAGATCGGAAGGAAGATCGGCAGCGCCAGCAACGTCCCCAGCCACCAGGCGATGCGCTCCCACATGGGGCCGTCGGTGCGTGATCGGTAGTCGAAGTAGACCCAGGCGGCGGCAAGGGCGGAGACGGTGAGGATCAGCGCGATCGCGGGCGAGAACGGCACTCCGCCATGCTTCGCTGGACCCGGACAGCCCTCCTTGCGCGCGGAGATTGCAGGCAAGGGAAGGCTTTCCACTCTGGCGAAGACAGCAGAGCACGCGCGCAACCCCGGAGGTTCGCATGTCCCACGTATCCTTTTACCGGAAGTGGCGGCCGCAGTCGTTCGAGGAGTTGATCGGCCAGGAACGCGTCACGCGCACGCTGCAGAACGCCATCCGCACCGGCCGGGTCGTGCACGCGTACCTCTTCGCGGGGCACCGTGGGACGGGGAAGACCACGACGGCGCGCATCCTGGCCAAGGCGCTGAACTGCGCCCAGGGTCCCACCCCCACCCCGGACAACACCTGTCCCAACTGCCAGGCCATCGCCGGCGGACACTCGCTCGACGTCATCGAGATCGACGCGGCCAGCAACCGCGGGATCGAGGAGATCCGCGAACTACGCGACCGCATCCGCCTGGCCCCGACCGAAGGGCGCAAGAAGATCTACATCATCGACGAAGCGCACATGCTCACGACGGAGGCGGCGAACGCCCTCCTGAAGACGTTGGAAGAACCGCCCGAGCACGCCGTCCTGGTCCTCGTCACGACGGAACCGCACCGGCTGCCGCCCACCATCCTGTCCCGGTGCCAGCGCTTCGACTTCCGCCGCGTCTCGCAGCGGGAGATCATCGCCCGCCTGCGGCACATCGCGGAGACCGAGGGGTTCGCCATCGAGGACGCCGCGCTCACGCTGATCGCCACCGCGGCCGACGGCTCGGTCCGAGACGCCGAGTCGATTCTCGACCAGCTCGGCGCGTTTGCGGAAGGACCGATCTCGGCGCAGGACGTCCAGGCGGTGCTCGGCATTCTGGCCGAGGAGGTGTCGCTGCGCCTGGCCGCGAGCGTCCTGGCCCGCGACGCGCCGGCGGCGTTGGAACTGGTGGGACAGGTCATCAACGAGGGCAAGGACGTGCGGCAGGTCATGCGCACGCTGCTCGACCACTTCCGCGACCTGCTGGTGCTCCGCCCCGGAGGCGCCGGGGAGGTCATCGACACCACCGAGCGGCGCCTGCAGGCCCTGCGGGAGCAGGCCCAGACGACCACGGTTGAGGAGATCCTGCGCGCGCTGAACGTTCTCTCCGCCGCGGACGCCGAGGCGCGCTGGAGCCCGCAGCCGCGCCTGGCCCTGGAAATCGCGCTGATCCGGCTCTGCCGGCCCGAGATGGATCCCACGCTGGAGGGACTCCGCACGCGCATCTCCGCCCTGGAGCAACGGCTGGGCACAGCAGCCGCGGCCGCGCCCCCCGCCCCGACCTCGCGCGAGAGCGCACCGGCGAAGCCGTCCCCCAAAGGGCCGCTGAACGCGACGACCCCGGCCGTCGTGGCCGTCGTCGCTCCCCCGCCGGGCCTCGAGCACGAGGCGCCCCTCGCCGCCTCCACCGTCGTCATCGAGGACGTGCGGCGGTCCTGGGCCCGCATCCTTGAGGAGGTCAAACGGACGAAGATGTTCTGCCACGCGCTGCTGATCGAGGGCGTCCCGCTGGGGATCGAGGGCGACTACCTTGTGGTCGGCCTGCGCGCCGGCTACAACTTCCACCTGGACCACCTCCACCGGCCCGAGAACCGCTCGGTCGTGGAGGGCGCAATCGCACGCGTCCTGCGCCAGCACCTCCGCCTGCGCTGTACGATCCTCGACGGAGAAGCCGAGCCCCAGGCCGCGGGGCCGGCGGTCACCGCCCAGACCGACCCCGTCGTGGCCAAAGCGATGCAGCTGTTCGGCGGCGAGGTCGTGGAGATCAAGGATGCGTGACCTCGGCAAGATGATGAAGCAGGTGCAGAAGCTGCAGGCGGAGGTGGCCCGCGTTCAAGAAGAGATGAAAGGCGAGCGGGTGGAGGCCACCGCCGGCGGCGGCGTAATCCGCGCCGTCGCCAACCTTCACGGTGAGATCCAGGAGATCAAGATCGACCCCTCCGCCGTCGACCCCTCGGATGTCAGTCTGCTGCAGGACCTTCTCCTGGCCGCCCTCACGGAGGTGCAGCGGGTGGCGCGCCGGCAGGCGGAAGAGAAGATGCGCGCCGTCACGGGCGGGCTGCCGCTGCCGCCGGGCCTGACCTAGCGTGTACGCCGAGCCGCTGGCGCGGCTGATCGAGGAACTCAGCAAGATGCCGACCGTGGGACCGAAGACGGCTCAGCGGCTGGCGTTCTACATCCTGCGCATGGCTCCGGAGGACGCGGAGAAGCTCAGCCAGGCCATCCTCGACGCCAAGGCCCGGATCCGCCACTGCAGCATCTGCTTTCACATCACCGACGTCGATCCGTGCTCCATCTGCAGCGCACCCACCCGCAGCCCGGAGGTCATCTGCGTGGTCGAAGACCCGCGGGATGTGCTGGCGATGGAACGGACCCGCGAGTACAAGGGCCGCTATCATGTGCTGCACGGCGCGATCTCCCCGCTGGACGGCATCGGACCGGATGAGCTGAAGATCGCCGAGCTGCTCAGCCGGGTCAAAGGCGGCGAAGTCAAAGAGGTCATCGTCGCGACCAACCCGCGGGTGGAGGGGGAGGCCACAGCCATCTACCTGGCCAAGATCCTCAAGCCCCTGGGCATCAAGGTCACCCGCATCGCCCACGGTCTGCCGGTCGGCGGCGATCTGGAGTACGCCGACGAGGTGACTCTGGCCAAGGCGCTGGAGGGCCGGAGGGAGATGTAGCTCGTTGGCGAAGCCCCGGTCCTTCGCCGCCGTCCGGTATCGGAACTTCCGCCTGCTCTGGATTGGATTGCTGGTCTCGCATGCCGGAACGTGGATGGCGTCGGTCGGCATCGGCTGGACCATCTACGCGCTGACCCGGTCTCCCCTGTATCTCGGCCTGAACACCCTGGTCTTCGCCCTGCCGGTGATCGGGCTGCCGCTGTTCGGCGGGGTCATCGCCGACCGGGCGGACCGCCTGCGGCTGCTGAAGGTGGGCCAGGCGGGGATGATGCTCGGCGCGCTGGCCATGGCCGTCCTGGCGCACGCCGGCCGCCTCGGGATCTGGACCCTCATCGCCCTCAACTTCCTCGAAGGCGTCTTCCTGGCGTTTGAGAACCCCTCACGCCACGCCCTGATTCCTGATCTCGTCGAGCCGCCGGCCTTGATGAGCGCCGTGGCGCTGGCCGGGGCCTCCTACCCCAGCGCGGCGTTCGTCGGGCCGGCGCTGGCCGGGATCATCCTCGGCGCGGTGGGAACGGAGCGCATCCACGTGCTCTTCTACCTGAACGCCCTGTCGTTTCTCGTCGTGTTCCTGATGCTCCTCGCGATGCGCGACGTCCCGGCACCGCAGCGCCAGGCGACCTCCGGCGTGCTGCAGAGCCTGGCCGAAGGCCTGCGCTACGTCTGGATGACGCCGGTCAGCCGCACCCTCATCCTGCTGGCCTGGGTCGCCAGTGTATTCTCACGCTCCTACACTACGCTGATGCCGGTGTTTGCGGTGGATGTCCTGGACGTGGGGGCCAGAGGTCTGGGCTTTCTCCTCGCCGCCCCCGGAGCAGGAACGATCACCGGATCGCTGCTCCTGGCCGTCGCCGGCGAGGTTGCGCACAAAGGTCGGTACTATGTGGCGGCCAGCCTGCTGTTCTGCGCTGCGCTCGCCGCCTTTGCACTCTCCCGCCTCTTCCTGCTCTCCCTGCCCGTGCTCTTCATCGCCGGCGCCTTCGCCTCGACCTCGAGCGCGACCGCCCTGACGATGCTTCAGCAGAACACGCCGCCGCAGTTGCGCGGGCGCGTGCTCAGCCTGATGACCCTCACCTTCATCGGCCTGCCTTCGCTGGGCGGGATGGTCGTGGCCTCCGCGGCCACCGTCGTCGGCAGTCCCACGGCGATCCTGGCCGGCGCGGTGATCGTGGCGACTGCGATGTTCGCCGTCGGGGTACCCATCCTGTGGAGAACCCCTCCCCAGGCCCCTCAGCAGGCCTGATTGCAGGGGCCCGCGCGTCTGGCGTATACTGAAACTCCGGAGAAAGTATGGACGCGCCTTCGACGTCATCGACAACCGGGCAGCAGGCCGCACTCGACGCGCCAGCAGTGCGCCCCGTGAAGCCGGCGCGGGGCGCGATGGAGTTCATCAGCCCGACGTTCGGCAAGCTCAGCTTCCGCCAGATGTTCGAGCACCTGGTCGGCTACATGAACGAGGAAGCCGACCAGAAGTACCACCTGATCATCGGCACCGACTCCCTGCTCAGCGACCAGACCTGCTTCGTCACCGCGGTGATCATCCACCGCCTGGGGCACGGCGGCCGGTACTTCTACCGGAAGATGTACAACCGCAAGATGGACAGCCTGCGCCAGCGCATCTTCTTCGAGACCGCGCTCTCCCTGGAGACGGCGGGGTTGATCAGCGCCGAGCTCTCGCGCAACGGCCACTCCGAGCTGCCGGTGGAGATCCACCTCGACGTCGGTCCCAACGGAGACACCAAGCGGATCATCAGGGAGGTGGTCGGGATGGTCACAGGCTCCGGCTACCTGGCCGTGACCAAGCCCGACGCCTACGGGGCCACCAAGGTCGCCGACAAGCACTCCAAGTAGGGCCCGCCGCCCAGAGCCGACCGGCGAGGCCGCGCGGTAGCCGCTGGTCCCAACGCTAGGTCGCTCGAGTCCGCTCCCAGACGAATCGCACATTCGCAGCATAGAATCGGGAGAACCCCCACCGTCGAAACGCCCTCGGAATCGGGAGTACGCCTTCCGGGCCTCGCCCCGAGTCGATGAGGGACCGGGCGGTTTCCTGGACCGCGGCAATGTAGCGTCGGAGCTGCGCAATGTCCGCCGCCGTGCCCAGTGGACCGTGACCGGGCACGAGCGTCGTCGCCCCGCACCGCTCGATGTCCTCCAGACTCGCCAGCCAGAGGTCGGGATCGCCGTCGGCCAGGTAGGGATGCATACGGACGAACAGGAGGTCGGCCAGGAAGGCGATGCCGTCCTCGGGGAGCACCATGACGACGTCGTCCGGGGTGTGGCCGGACAGGGCGATCAACTCCACCCTGCGCGCCGGACCGTGGATGGTGAGCCGGTGCTTGAACGTCAGCTGGGGGAGCACGAGGCGCAGCCCGGGTAGCGACTCGAGAATGGCGCGGCCATACGCCACCCAGAGGGCGAGCTCTCGCTGCTCCTGCGGATCCGTCGCCGCGCGCAACTGCTCTTCCCAAAGCGCCCGACGTTGCGGCAGCACCTCGGAGTCCCAGCGCGTCTCCTCCGCTCCCTTCGTGGCGATGAGGTCGCGCGTCTGCTCGCTGGCGATGACCGCGGCTCCCCGGAATTCCTGCGTGCCACGGATGTGGTCATTGTGGTAGTGACTGTTCACGACATAATCAACGGGCCGGCCGGTCAGGGCCTCGGCCGCAGCGCGGAGCGCGGCGCCGGCCTGCGGCGTCAGGAACGTATCAAAGACCAGGGTCGCGTCGCCCAGGTCCACGATGCCCGCGTTGCAGGTGGCCGCTCCGGTCTCGGTCGCGAAGGCGACGTAGACGCCGTCTGCGAGCGGGCGGAGCAGAAAGTGAGGGGATTGCGGCAGTGCCCGCGCGCTGATCAGCGACGCTCCGGGTCCCAACCCCACACGGGAAGGATGTCGCTGAAGGAGCGGTCGTCGGTCAGCACCGGTACCTCCGCGGTGGAGACCGGCCTGGTGTAGAAGTCCCCGAGGAAGTCGGCGTGCAAGGCCGGTGGGATCTTCTTCTCCCGCCGGAGAAGCCCCAGGACGCCGGTCAGATCGCGCTTGGTCAGCCCCGGCTTCGCCCCGGCGAAGAGGATGATCGTGCGCACTCGCTCTTCGTCCGGATAGTACTGGACCTGCACCGGGAAGAGGTACAGCCCTGCAAACTCCGCCGCGTAGGTCTTGTAGATGGCCTTGAACAGCTTGCTGTCCGGTCCGCCCAGGAACCCGACGATGTTGGCCGCGACGATCCCGCCCGGCGCCAGCTTGACCTTGACCTGGCGGAAGAACTCCTGCGTGACGAGGTGGAAGGGCACGCCCTCCGCATGATAGGCGTCCATGACGATCAGGTCATACTGGACGTCCGCCCGCCGGATGTACTGGCGCCCGTCCTGGACGAAGATGCGGTGGCGCGGGCCGTCGGTGACGGCGAAGTACCGCTTCGCCACTTCAACGACGACCGGGTCGAGCTCGACGGAGTCCACCTGCACGCCCTGGAAGTCGCTGAGGACGCGCTTGGGGACGGACCCGGAACCGAGCCCGACCACCAGCACGCGCCTGATGTTCGGGTTGAACAGCCAGGCCAGCAGGAAATAGTCGGGATAGACCAGCGGGCTCTCCCGCGGGTCGGTGAGGAACATCCCGCCCTGGCGTGAGCGGTCGAAGTGCAGCCACCGGTAGCAGTTGTCCTCGGCGACGCGGATGCGGTGATACACCGTGTCGCGCTCGAAAACGACGCGCGACTCACCGCACCGCGTCTGCCCGGCGGCCGGAAGGGCCGGGAGGACGAGAGCGAGCACCGTGACGGCGGCCGCGGCGCGGCGAACGCTGCGCGCGGCCAGCATCGCCATCAGTCCCGAGAAGACAACCAGGCTCACCCCCAGCGTGTAGAGAATCGCCCGTACGCCCATCGCGGGGATCAGGACGAAGGCGGTGAGCAGCGTCCCGAGGATGCTGCCCGCCGTCGAAATGGCGTAGAGCACGCCGGCGGTGTTCCCCACGGTGGCCAGGGTGGTGGCCGCAAGCTTGATCGCAAACGGCGAGGTGGCGCCCATCAGGATGCTCGGCAGCGCGAAGAGCACAATGGAGGCGAGCAGCGGCGACAGCCGCGGGCCGAGGTCCCAGGCCGAGAACGCTTCCAGGATCGGGCGGGCCAGGAGCGGCAGGAGCAGGATGAGGATGCCGGCCGTGCCCAGCGTCAGGGCCAGCACCGCGGGCCGCGGCCAGCGATCCGCGGCCACGCCGCCCAGATAGTAGCCGAGGCTAAGGGCCGCCAGGAAGATACTGATCAGGCTGCCCCAGACGTAGACGGAGCTGCCGAAGTACGGCGCCAGCACGCGGCTGCCGACGATCTCCAGCGCCATCAGCACCGCGCCGGAGCCGAACACCACGAATCGCAAGATCACGGGCGGATCTCCTTCATGCCGTTCATGTACGGGACCAGCGCCTCAGGGACGCGGACGCTGCCGTCCTTCTGCTGGTAGTTCTCCAGCACGGCGATCAGCGCGCGGCTGGTCGCCACGAGCGTTCCGTTCAACGTGTGCACGTAGTCCGTCCCGCGGGCGCGCCGGACGCGGATGCCCAGGCGCCGCGCCTGGAAGTCGGTGCAGTTGCTGCAGGACTGGGTCTCGCCGAACTCTCCCCGACCGGGCATCCAGGTCTCCACATCATAGGTCTTGGCCGACGGGGCGCTCGTGTCTCCGCCGCAGATCGCCACCACGCGGTGGTGGAGCCCCAGCCGCTGAAGATAGCGCTCCTCCAGTGAAACAAGGTACTCGTGCTCGTCCCACGAGCGCTCAGGAACAGCGTACGAGAACATCTCTAGCTTATCGAATTGATGCACGCGATAGAGACCGCGCACGTCGCGTCCGTAGCTCCCTGCCTCTCTCCGGAAGTTCCAGGAGATGCCGGCCAGGCGCCGGGGCAGGCTCCCTTCATCGAGCGTCTCGTCCTGATGCATCCCGGCCAGGCTCTGTTCCGAGGTCCCGATGAGAGCCAGCTCCTCGCCTTCGATCCGGTAGACCTGCTGGGTATCCAGCTCCGCTCCGCCCCAGGCGCCGGTGATGATCTCCGGGCGCACCAGGAAGGGCGTCACCACCGGGGTGAACCCCTCGGCGACCAGGAGGTCCAGGCCGAACCGCATCAACGCCTGCTCCAGCAGTACCCCCGGACCTGTCAGGTAGTAGAAGCGCGACCCGGCCACTTTGGCACCGCGCTCCATGTCGATAATGCCGAGACGCGTTCCCAGATCGAGATGGTCGAGCGGGGGAAAGGCGAATTCGGGCTTCTGTCCCCAGGAGCGCACCGGCACATTCTCGGAGGCATCCTTCCCCGCCGGGACAGTCGCATGGGGCAGGTTGGGGAGGAGCAGGAGCGCGCGCTGCAGGTCGTCCTCGATCGCCTTCAGGTCGGGCTCGAGGGTCTTCAGCCTCTCGGAAAGTTCGCGCATCGCTGTGATCCGACGGATCCGCTCCTCCCCGGACAGCCGGGGGATGCCTGCCGACGCCTGGTTCTGCTCGGCGCGCAGGGCTTCCACGTGCTGGATCAGGTCCCGCCGCCGGCGGTCGATTTCCAGGACGCGATCCACCAAGCCGGGATCGGCGTTCTTCTTGCGCAGTCCGGCCCGCACCAGGTCGGGATTGTCGCGGATCAGCTTCAGGTCGAGCATCGGGGGTCTCTATTTGTCATTGCGGAGGTCAGGAAGAATCTCCTCTCTCCGGCGCGGACACCGTCAGGACCGGATCGACTTCATCCTCCCGGTCTGCCGCGCCGCCCGCGCCACCGCGCGATCGGCGATCACGTCGGCGATCCACGGCGCCCCGCTGGCCAGGCGGGCGAGGAGCCAGTTCCACCGGCCGGGGTAGATGCGCTTCCGCCTCCTCGCGATGCCGTCCAGGATCGCGTCCACCACCACCTCCGGGCTCATCGGGCGGATCTTGCCCTGCATCGCGTCCTGCTCGGGCGGGTGCTGCGGGATCTCGGCGGCGAGACCCGGCGTGTCCACGTCGGTCGGGTACACGGACGCGACGTGAACCCCGCGCGGCTTCAGCTCGGTGCGGAGGGTCTCGCACAAACCTCGGACCGCGTACTTGGGCGGGGAGTACGCTCCCATCCCAAAAACCCCCATGAGCCCGGCGAATGAGGAGATGCAGACGATTGCGCCGCTCCCACGCCGGAGCATGTCCGGGAGCACTGCCCGGACGCACCAGAGCGTCCCGAAGTAGTCGACTGCCATGTCGCGTTCGAACACCGCGTCAGGCAGTTCGTCGAAGTAGCCGGGGTGGACCACCCCGGCGCAGGTCACGAGTACGTCGGCGGGGCCGTGGCGTTCGAGGCAGGAAGCGATCGCCGCGTATGCCTGTGCGCGGTCGGCGACGTCGGCCGGCGCGAGATGCAGGCGGTGGATGCCGCTCGGCGGCGCCTCGCACAGGCGGGCCAGGTCGGCGTCGTCGAGCGCTACCACCGAAACCCGGGCACCCAGACCGCAGAGACGCCGCACGAGCGCGAGGCCGATCCCGCTGGAGCCCCCGGTCACAATCACGTGCCGGTCGCGCAGGTCCGGCGTCCGTCCCATCAGGCGTATCGCAGGAAGAGGATCGCGGCGAGAAGCAGGACGCCCACAACGATCCCGGCGTTCAGCAGGCCGCCCCGCTCGCGCGAGAACATCCCATGTCGGACGAAGTAGGCGAGGTCGATCACGCCGAGGAAAGTGAGCATCCCCGCCGCGACGAGCGCCAGCGAGCGCCCGAGCGCGTCCCCGAGCAGGAGCAGCACCGCCGAGGCCACGAGGACGAGGGCGAGCACCGCGTCCGGGAAGACGAACACCTCCTCGTGCTCGACGTACCCCTTCGGCAGCCAGGGCTCGTCGTGCTGTTCGCGGCGCCACGTGAACCAGAAGCCGACGATCCCGATCGCCGCGAGGAGCATGAGCCCGGCGATCACCCAGGTCCCGCCGTCGTCCGTCACAGTTCGCTTCGCGCCGTCACAGGCTGCTCGGGTGGCGCGGCCGGCGGCTTGGAGCGAACCCGCTCCGGCACGATGTCGCGCGACCAGACATCATCGACGGTCTCGGCGCGCTTGATGAGCTCGGCCTCACCCCCGTGCACGAGCACGGACGCGGGTCTTGGCAGCGCATTGAAGTTGGACGCCGAGGACTCCTGGTACGCGCCGGCCTCCAGAAACGCGATGACGTCGCCGGGCCCGCACTCGGGCAGCTTCGCACCCAGGATGATGATGTCGGCGAAGCACGAGTGCCCGACGATGTCGGCGGAGAGTGTCCGCGGGGCGTCGGCCCGGTTCGCCACCAGGTACGGGTGGCGGTTGTGCTCGAAGACGCCGCCCGCCAGGAAGAAGGCCGTCGTGTCGGTGAGCACCCAGGCGTACCGGTACGGTCTGGTCTGGCGCTTCACCACCTTCACGCGGGCGAGGTGGATCGCGGTGTCGCCGTACAGCCAGCGCCCCGGTTCGATCTGCAGGCGGACGCCCTCGGTCCGGACGCCCTGCCGAAAGAGCTCGGAACGCAGCGTGTGTGTCACCCGCCGCGCGAACTCCTCGATGGCCGGCGGGTAGCGGGGCCGGTGCTCGCTCGTCAGCAGGGGCAGCACCTTCCCCATCACGCCGTGATAGGCGCGCTCGCTGAGACCGCGGAGCGCCACCAGGAGCGGGTAGGAGAGCGCGGTGAGCAGGAACTCCGAGCGCGGCATCTCCCGATTCATCGGGTCGCGTTTGCTCGGAAATCCCCCGCCGATGTCGATCTCCTGCGGCTGCCACCCGCCCCAAGCCCGGCACAGTTCGCCGACGACGCGGGCGAACCGCGTCATCAGCCCCTCCCAGTACCAGGTGCTCGAGTGGTGCCGGCCCTGGTGCATGTGGACTCCAACGAGCTCGATGTTCGGCATGGCAAGCGCCCGGCGCCCGAGCTCCGGCAGGTACTCCTGCGGAATCCCTGACTTGTAGACCTGGATGCCGAGGTCGATCGGCACCGTGGCCTGGCTGAAGTCGGTGCGGCGCCAGAGGTTCGGGGCGATCGCCTTCACGCGGAAACGGACCTGCGCCTTTCGGCCGAGTTCGGCGGCGACCCCCTGGATGAGGTCGATCTCGTGGACGTCCTCGACCGTAATCCGGACGCCGGCTTCGATGCAGCGGCGCAGGTGCTGGCGCGGCTTGCCGCCGCCATTCACCGAGACGAGGGCCGGCTCCACGCCGGTACGCAGCACGCCGTCCAGTTCCTCGGGCGAGTAGATGTCCGCACCCGCACCCTCCTGGGACAGGATGTGGCGTGTGGCGAGCATCGGATTGGCCTTGAAGGCCGGCAGGACATCGACCGGTCCGCCCGGCCATCCCGCCTGGAAGGCGCGCCGGATCCGACGCAGGTTCTCGCGCAGCTGCGTCTCGGAGAAAACGAAGAGGGGGGAGCCGAAGCGCTCCACCAGGTCGGCCGCCTCCAGGTCCTCGATAAACAGGCGCCCGTCCCGGATCGACAGCACGTCTGGCTCGAGGGCGACGACCGGCGCTCTGCCGACCCGGTCGGTTGCGCGGTGCGCGGCCATCGTCGGGACTCCTTCGCGGTGCCGGTTGCTTCCAGTATGCATCGCCAATCCTCCGTTACACGTCGAAGATTACACGAGCATGCCAGCCGTGATTGCGGCCGATCTCGAGCTGGTGGTACGTCGCGGCCTTGACGTCCAACCGGAAGTGGTGGCGCTGCGGATCGACGGGCTCGCCCACGACCTCGGCCTCGAGACGGGTCGCCTCCAGCCGTTCGATGTGAAACTCCCGGGGAATGAACCCATCGCCGTTCAGCAGGACCAGCAGCTCGTTCAGCCAGGCCACCAGGAGTCCGTCGCGGTCGTCGGCGGTGACGACGACTTGCCTGGTCTCAACGGAGCGAACGGCATCGCGGGCTATGACGAAGGACATCATTCCGGCGGCGGCGTTGGCGAACACCTCGGCCAGGTCTTGCCCGTGGGCGATGATCCCTACATCCGCGGTGTGGTCGATGACCTCGAATGGCGGCGCTGGCCTCCCACTCCCGGCCGCGCGCGCCGCGGAGACCGCCTCCTCGGACAGGGCGAGAATCCGTTGCGCGTACTCCTGCAAAGTCTGCCCGGCCGCGGTGAGCAAGACCCGCCTCCCCTCCTGCGCGAACAGCTCCACCCCGAGGTCGCGTTCGAGATCGCCGACCTGGATGCTGACCGACGGCTGGCTGATCCCGAGCTCCTCCGCCGCGCGCGAGAAACTGCCCAGGCGCGCCACGGTGTGGAACACGCGGAGTTGGTGCAGCGTCATGGCGGGGCCTCTCCCCCTCCCTGCGCGACTTCGGCGTTCGTCGTGTACCTCCATGCTACAATCGACCCGTGACGTCGGTCCCGGAAGGGGGTGAGGATCGTGGCCGCACGGGAGCGCATCCGGCTTACCGCGATGGTGGCCTGCGCGGGGTGAGCATCCAAACTCGGTCCTGAGGACCTGGCGCAGGTCCTGCGCCAGCTGCCGGCATCAGCCGACCCGAACCTCCTGGTGGGGACGAGCACCGTCGACGACGCGGCGGTCTACCGCCTCTCCGACGACCTCGCCCTCGTCCAGACCGTGGACGTCTTCACGCCGGTCGTGGACGACCCGTACCACTACGGGGCGATCTCGGCGGCGAACGCGCTCTCCGACGTCTACGCCATGGGCGGCCGGCCGATCCTCGCCCTGAACATCGTCGGCTTTCCCCGTGGAAAGCTGCCGCTCTCGGTGCTCGAGGAGATCCTGCGCGGGGGCGCGGACAAGGCCCGGGAGGCCGGGGTCCTCATCGCGGGCGGCCACAGCATCGACGACCCGGAACCAAAGTACGGGCTGGCCGTCACGGGCGTGGTGCGTCCCGACCGCGTCGTGCGCAACGTCGGGGCACAACCCGGCGACCGGCTCGTGCTGACGAAGCCGCTCGGCATCGGCATCATCACGACCGGAATCAAGCAGGAGAAGACGTCGCCCGAGTCGACCGACCAAGCCATCCGGTTGATGGAGACGCTCAACCGCGACGCCGCCGAGGCGATGGTCGACATCGGGGTGAATGCGGCCACGGACGTCACCGGATTCGGCCTGCTCGGCCACCTCTACGAGATGACCTCCGGCAGCCGCGTGCGGGCGCGTCTGTCGTACCGGGCGATCCCGGTCCTGGAGGAAGCGCGCACCCTCGTCCGCCAGGGTGCCGTTGCCGGGGGAACGGCCCGCAACTACGAGTACCTGCGCGCTCGCGTCGAGTTCGACGGGCTCGACGAAGGCGACCAGTTGATCCTCTGCGATGCACAGACCTCGGGCGGGCTGCTCATGGCTGTCCCGGCGGCGCGGCTTCAGGCGCTGACCGCGGCCCTGGCCCGCCGGAACGTCCTCGCCGCGCAGATCGGGCATATTACCGGTGAAGGCGATGGCATCATCCAGGTCGCACCTTATTAGATGAGACGCGCGCGGATCGCCGTCGTGATCCTTGTCGTGGCGCTCGCCGTGCCGGCTTCGGGCGCGTCGATCACCCGCACCATCGACGTCGGGGGGCTGCGCCGGACGTTCATCCTGCACGTGCCGCCGTCAATCCCGGCGGGTCGCGCCGTGCCGCTGGTGTTCGCGCTGCACGGGGGCGGGGGAGCCGGCCGGCAAATGGACCGCTTCACGGGGTTCAGCGCGCAGGCCGATCGACACGGGTTCCTCGTAGTCTATCCCGATGCCTGGGAACGCAACTGGAACGACGGCCGCGGAGACCCGAACATCCGCTCTCAGGCGGAAGGGATCGACGATGTGGGGTTCATCTCGGCGCTGATCACCCTGCTCTCCCGGGAATACCCCATCGATCCCGGGCGGATCTTCGCCACCGGCATCTCCAACGGGGGGTTCATGTCCCAGCTGCTGGCGGCGCGCCTCTCGGAACGCATCGCGGCCATCGCGCCGGTGGCGGCGGGGATGGGGCCGGCCGTGGCGGCATCTCTGCGGCCGAGCGTTCCGGTCTCAGTCCTCGTCATGAACGGGACCGACGACCCGTTGGTCCCTTACGAGGGCGGCCCGGTGGCCCGCAACCGTGGACAGACGATCGCCACCGACGAGATCATCCGGAAGTGGGTCGCCGCGAACCGCTGCGCCGAAGGCCCGGAGGTCATCCAGCTTCCGGACACGGATCCGGCAGACGGCACGCGGGTGAGGAAGACGGCCTACACGTCCTGCGCGCAGCAATCAGCCGTTGTCCTCTATACGATCGAGGGCGGCGGCCACACCTGGCCGGGAGGGGTCCAGTACCTGCCGCGCGCGATGGTAGGCCGGGTCAGCAGGGACATCAACGCGACCGACGTGATCTGGCAGTTCTTCGCCTCTCACCCGCGCCCCTAGCTACCCGTCTGCGACCCCTAGCGGCCGGCCGCGGCGATCGCCCCGAGCAACACCGTCTTCGGAGGGAAGTCCTCGCAGTACTGATAGCGGTGGGCGTGCACGATCCGGCCGCTGCGCGCGATCACGAACTCCCCCGGAAGTTGCCAGGGGCTGTCCACGAGCGCCCGCTCCGAGCCGCGCCGCGAGGACACCAACTTCTCGCCGGTCTCGTGGTCGTTGGGTCTCCAGGCGAAGTCATGCAGGATCTGGGCCGGAGTCCCTTCCAGCAGTCCAAACAACTCATACGCTTTCCGCTCCGGGTCACAGAGGACCGGAAAGGGATACCCTCGGCGCTTCGCCACCGCGGCCGTGCGCTCCGGCTCCCCCTGACCGACGGCCACGATCTGCGCACCGGCCTGCTCGAACTCGGGGACCTCCTCGCGCAGCTTCTCCCAGCGCTCGGCCAGGCAACTGCAGCCGAACTGCCGCAGGAAGACGAGCAGCGCCGGCTTGCTCGTCCAGAACTCACTCAGGTGCCGCATTCGTCCGGTGCTGTCGGGAAGCTGGAGATCGGGCGCCGGATCGCCTGTCTGCGGCGGCATCGTCCGCCAGTTCAGGCGTCGGGGGCCGCTGAGCCACGCCTCCAGCCATTCCCGCTCCGCCGCATTCTGCTGCGCGTCGACGTCGGTCATCACTGAGCCCCCCTCAGCGTTCCTTGCCAGACCTCTTCTCACTCTCGGCGAGCAGATGCTGCTAAGCGCATCGAAGGGGCCCGTTGACCGCCACGCCTACAGAGCCGTAACATGGTTCCATAATGGCACGAATTTGGAGACCACGGGCATGCCCACCCTGGCCATCAAAGGTCTGCCTGACGACCTCTATCGCCGTCTTAAGGAGCGCGCGGAATCGCACCGGCGCAGTCTCAACCGCGAGGTAATTGTTTGCCTCGAGCAGGCCACCACCCTCCCGGTGGTTGATCCGCGGACCTGGCTCGCGGACGTGGCTCGACTGCGCAGCCGACTCGCCCTGCCCCCTCTAACGGAGGCACGGCTGCGGAGGGAGAAGACCCAGCGTGGCAGCAATCGCAGCACCGGTTAGCTGCGTAGTGTGCCGTTCGGAGTCCAGATGTATCCTGCCATGGTGTCTCCGCCGCCGCTTACCGCTCTTTTGTAGAGCCTCGGCCTAGCCTCTGTGACGTTGATCAGGGTGACGGCAGACCGTGGCCTACCGCGTGATCGACCTCCGACGTCGTCAACACGCGGTGCATTCAGCCGTTCGTGTCTGGGCGGTCTTCTGGACAACCATGAATGGTCAATCGTACAAGGACTACAGGCTGCGCGAGTCGGAGGCTCGATTGTTAGCTGACCGCATGCATGGGGCAGTTGCACGTCGATACGTGTGTCCCATCTGTGAACCTCAGTTACCTATCATTCCCCACTGTGCAAACCGCATCAAAGGGAAGGGAACATAGTCCCTAGCTCCAAATCCCTTCTTAGTCTGCGTGTGCCTCAATGGGACAATGTCCTTAGATCTTCTGCCGGATGATATCCGCAGCACCTACGAGTCGCATGAGTGGAGGCACGCGTGTGCGATTCTGAAGCATGACTTCCCTTCAGAGTGGGATGACGTCATCAACGTTCTGCGAGGTTTCCGCCTTATCGAGAGTGATATCAGAGCACCAGGCGGAGGAAAATCAAGTGCCACTGTTGACACGAGGGTCGTTGAGACGCGGACTCACAAGGTTGATCTCTACAAGAATCGCGTTGGCCTAGAAGTAGAGTGGAACAACAAGCATCCCTTTTCGATCGTGATCTCGACAATTTCCGGCACCTCTTCGAATTGGATGCCCTAAGCGTCGGCATAATTGTGACTCGAAGTGACGAACTGCAGAGGATCTTCGACAGGTTGGGCAAGGGAAGGTCCTATGGCGCCAGCACAACGCACATGAGCAAGCTCTTGCCGCGGCTTGATAGAGGCGGCGGTGGTGGGTGTCCTATAATCGTGTTTGGGATCACGCAAAGCCTCTTCGTGGCGGGTAAATGAGTACACATAAGCGCAGAACACTCCACGATCCACTTCAGGAACTGCTATCGCTCGCCCAGCATGGGCAGAAGTTCGGGACCCAGTCCCGCTTCTCACCCAACCCCAGAGCCATCTTTATCTGTGGGTCCCGAACGCTCTTCTGCTTGAGGGACTCGAAGTAATGACAAGGTGGGGGTTCACTTACAAGACGAACGTGGTCTGGTATAAGATTCGAAAGGACGGGGGCCCGGACGGGCGCGGGGTAGGCTTCTATTTCAGAAACGTCACCGAATTGGTCTTGTTCGGCACACGGGGCAATCTTCGAACCCTGCCCCCGGGACGCAAGCAGACGAATATTCTCGTGAGTCGAAAGAGAAACACTCGCGGAAGCCCGATGAGCTCTATGAGATTATCGAACGCTGCAGTCCCGGACCATACCTTGAGCTCTTCGCGCGCCACGCCCGACTAGGCTGGCATCAATGGGGTGACGAGATCGCGCCTAATGCATTACAGGCACGGTTATTCGACCGCGCGGAGCGCCTCGTTCGTAGGTAGAGTCACCTCTGAATTGGTTTAAGCATAGGTTCGAGAGAGCCTTCCCGTATTCCATAGAAGAGGTGCTGCTGGGCATATCCGGAGAGATTCCCGAACCGCTCCCGGGCGAATTCGCGGATTCGTCGCTCGCTGCGGGCGCGGCCGCCGAAGTACCACCGTTCCACCGCCCGCTTGACCCACACGTCCACCGGGAACGCTTCGTCCTTGCCGTAGGCGAAGAGCAGGACGCAGTCGGCCACCTTCCCACCAACGCCCGGGACGGCCAGGAGCATCCTGCGCGCATCGTCGTACGATGCGGACCGTGGGGCGTTCAGGTCGACCGCTCCGCGCGCCACCAGACGGGCCGCCTCCCGAACGTAGCGGGTCCGGTATCCCAGGACACAGGCGCGGAGCTCCCGCAGGGACGCGTTGGCCAGGGCCTGAGCGCTCGGGAAGGTCTTGACGCCGTTGTGGCCCGGTTCTCCGAACCGCTCCCGAAGACGGCTGAGGGTCAGCTCAATCTTCGGGATGTTGTTGAAGGCGGAGACGATGAAGCCGATCAGGCACTCCCACGGATCCTGGCGCAGGATCGCGATCCCGCTGGTCCAGGGGAGGATCCGCCGGAGGACGGCATCCCCGGCCAGATGCCCTTCGATCTCGCGCAGCGGCTCATCCACGCCGAGAAAGCGCCTCAGCCGGAGGCGAGACGGCTCATCGTCCAGCCCCTGCATAGTGATAACATCCTTCTGCTGCCGCAGCCGCACCGGGCGACCGGCGAAGATGCCCGTCGCGGTTGTCCCATCGACTCTCCAGCCGAAGGCCTGGCCGCAGGAGAGGGTCCGGGCGAGATGGTAGGGCGCCGGCGCGGGAAGCGTGGCGGGCGCGGAGCCTACAGCGCCATCGGGTCTGCGGCGTCCAGGATCAGTTGCGACCATGTCTCCATCCGATCATACAGGTCCCGCAGCAGTCGCGGATCGGCGAGCCGGCCGGACAACGTCTCCGGTTCCCGCACCGCGATCGCCGGGGAGGCCACATCGATGACGTGCACCAGTCCGAAGTGCACCCGCCCTACCGCGTTCGAGTCGTCGTTCAGGACGCCGACGAACCGCGCCGTCCAGGCCGCATCGATCTCAAGCTCTTCGGCCAGTTCCCGGCGCAGCCCCGCCTCCAGCAGGTCCTCCGCGCCGGCGACGTCGGCGCGGTTGATGTGCCCGCCAACGCCGATGCTGAACTTCCCGCGCAGCCGGGCCTCCGCGATCGTCTCCGTACGCTGGAACAGAAAGATCTCCGGGCCGTGGCGGACGATGAGGTACGGGATGATCTGCTTCCAGGACGGGTCGTCCTCCACATCGCCCCGCCGCCGGAAGACGGCGCGGGCGCGGATCCGGGCCACGTAGGCGGCCGCATCCCGTGCCGCAAATCCGTGCACGGGCGCCGGCAGCAGCACCGCTCGGGGCACGACGAGGATCTCCTCATTCTGCCCCATTAAGCCGTCTCCTGATTCAGCCGCTCGAAGAGGGCGATCTGCTCGGGCAAACCGATGATCGTGACCATGTCCTCGGCTCGCAGGACCACGTCGGGGCCCGGATTGACGATCTCGCTTCCATCCGCGTGACGGACAGCCAGCACTGACACCCCGGTCCGTTCACGGATCCGGGCCCGCCGCAGCGAGCAATCCGCGCAGAACCCCGGCCCGACGCGCACCGTCGTCGCCTCCAGCAGGTGGTGCAGCGGCAGCTGGGGGGCGCGTCCCGCCGAGAGCTCGGCGGCAGCCCGCTGCTCCGCCATGTACTCCTTGATCTGCTCGTGAGGCACACCCAGCTGCTCCAGGCCGTGGCGGATCAGCGTCTGCGCCGCCTCAAACTCCGGCTGGATCACTTCGCTGGCGCCGGCTTCGATGAGCGCCGGGCGCTGGCCTGGACGGGTTGACCGCGCCAGGATCGCCATCGCGGGATTGATCTGGCGGAGGCGGCGTACGGCCAGGCGCGTGCGCTCGAAGTCCGGCGTGGCCACGACGGCCAGCGCGGCGCGCTCGGCACCGGCCCGGCGCAGCACCGGCTCGCCCGCGGCGTCGCCGTAGACGACCGGGATCCCGCGCGCCCGCAGCGCCTCGACCACGTGAAAGTCGAGATCGACGACGGTGTACGGGATGCGAAAGGTCTCCAGGGCCTCCCCGATCGTCCCGCCGACCCGGCCGAATCCACAGATCAAGACCCGTCCCACCCCCCGGGGTTCGTCGCCCGCTGGGATGGAGCGCAGCGGCGGTTCCTCGACCCAGCGGTGCCCAAGGTGGGACAGTACCGCGGTCACGAGGATCGAGATGAGCGAGGCCGTCAACAGCGCGTTGTACATGGCGTCACCGACCAGTCCCGCACCCCGAGCCACCTGCGCCAGGACGAAGGAGAACTCCCCGGTCTGTGCCAGGTGGACGCTGACCAGCGCGGCCGTCGGCCAGGGATAGCGGAAGGCGCGCAACACCAGCAGGCGCAGGAGCGCCTTCCCCGGGATGATCAGCGCGAGCAGCACGGCCAGCAACGGCAGGCCTTCGACGAAGTCTGCGGGGCGGATCAGCATACCGACCGACACGAAGAACAGCGCGCCGAAGACGTCCCGCATCGGCAGCACCCGGGACAGGACCTCGTGGGTGAACTCCGACTCGCTGATGATCAGTCCCCCGAGAAAAGCGCCCAGCGCCAGCGAGAGCCCCAGGCCGCCAGAGAGCGCCGCGGTGCCCACGCCGATCGACATCGCCACCAGCATCAACAGTTCCGCGCTGCGGCGTCTCGCCACCCGGGCCATGACCTCGGGGACGAGGCCGTTGACCAGGTAGAAGAACGGCACCAGGACAAGGACGGCGCGCGCCAGGGCCGACAACACCGAGCGCATCCGGGAGGCACTCTCGCCGCCCAGGACGGGCAGCAGCACGATGAGGGCGACGACGATCAGGTCCTCGGTGAGCAGGGTGCCGATGGCCAGACGGGCGTGGGGGGCGTGGGGCTCGCCCCGCTCGGCGACGAGCTTGGCCACGACCATCGTGCTCGCCACCGAAATGACGATGCCGACGGCGGCGCCCTGGGATACCGGCCAACGCATCACCATGCCCACGATGACCACCAGCAGGACCGTGAGCGCCATCACGATCGGCGCGCCAACCAAAGCGGGCGCGCCGAGACGGGTCATCTCATGCAGCGAGAACTCGATGCCGATGCTGAACATCAACAACACGACGCCGATCTGCGCAAACAGCTCGAAGGTGCGGACGTCCTGGACCGCCGGCCCGGGTGTAAACGGGCTGATCAACAATCCCCCAATGACATAACCAACGAACAGCGGCTGGCGCAGCCACTGGGCCAGGGCTCCGCCGAGCAGCGCCGCGATGAAGACCAGCGCGATGTCGCGGAAGAAGACGGCTTCACTCACCGTCGTCGCCCATGACCTGCTCCACGGCCTCGGCTTCGGTGAGCGGCCGCGTCGCGGGGAAGGCCGCGCGGAGCAGGACGGGCGTCAGCAAGGTCGTGGCCAGCACCATGATCACCATGACGGCGAAGCCGCGGTCGGTGAGCAGCCCTGTCCCCAGGCCGATCCCGGCGATGATCAGCCCCACCTCGCCGCGGCTGACCATCCCCACGCCGACCCGCAGGGACTCCGCGGGCGTGAAACCGCTTGCCCAGGCGCCTCCGCCGCAGCCGACGATCTTGCCGACCACCGCGGCGGTGACGACAAGGGCGGCGAAGGGAATGTCCGCGACCGCCAGGAGCCGCGCGTTGGTCTGCAGCCCGATGCTGACGAAGAAGACCGGCACGAGGATGGCATAGGTGAAGGCCTTGAGCCGGTGCTCCACCTCCTCGCGGAATCCCACCGCCGCCACCAGAGCGCCGGCGATGTACGCCCCCGTGATCGAGGCGACCTGACCCAGGGCCTCCGCCGACCAGGACAGGATGAGGGTCAGCACGGTCACCGCGGCCAGGAGCCCTTCGCTGATCGGCAGCCCCTGGGCTTTCGGGATCACCCGGCGCACGATCCACAGCCCGCCGACGACGGCCAGGGCGAAGAACACCACCATGCGCGCCGCCACCAGGCCGACCGAAGCGAGCCCGCCCCCGCCGCCGGTGCTGAGGGCGACGAAAACGGAGAGGACCACGATCGCGATCACGTCGTCGATCACGGCGGCGGCCAGCAGCGTCGTGCCTTCCTTCGACTCCAGACGGCCGAGCTCGATCAGCGTCTGCACCGTGATGCTGACCGAGGTCGCGGTGAGTACCACGCCGATGAAGATCGCCTGGGTGAGCGGGTAGCCGAAAGGGAGGGCGGCGGTCATCCCAAGGAGCAGCGGGACGAAGACGCCGGCCGCGCCTGCGGCGGTTGCGACGCGTCCGACCTGGCGCATCTTCGCCAGATCGGTCTCCAGCCCGGCGATGAACATCAGGAAGATGACGCCGACATTGGCCAGTTGTGCCACGACGACCCCGAGCTCCTCAGGGAACGCGGGCCACCCCAGGATGTTCAGCAGCGACGGCCCCAACACGACGCCGGCGGTGATCTCTCCCAGAACGGCCGGCTGACCCACGCGCAGGCTGGCCCAGCCCGCGGCCTTGGCGGCGGTAATGACCACGGCCAGCAGCAGGAGAAACTGCAGCAACTCAGTGTGCTCGACGTGCATCCTAGCCGGGCACCGCTTCGAGCGCCGCCTGCACCGCCACGAACTCGCCGATATTCTCCATGGTGACCAGGCCGACCAGCCGCCCGCTGTGGGTCACCGGCGCCGTGCGCACCTCACCCTGCTGCAGCCGGGCGAAGGCCACGTCCAGCATCTCGTGGGAATCCACCGCGGCGAACTCGCGCCGCATCACATCGATCACCGACGCGTCGTGCCGCAGGGCGGCCAGCGCGGCCAGGAGGTCGGAGCGCAGGAGCAGGCCGACCACCCGTGCTCCCTCGATCACGGGGAAGTCGTGCTGCGTCCCGGCGAGGAGCACCTCGGCCGCGTGCCGCAGCGAGTCCTCCGGATCCAGCGTGCGGAAATCCGTGATCATCGCCCGCCGCACGGGGATGCCGCTCAAGGCGGCGCGGACCTGCACCAGGCTCGCTTCCTGCGCGGCGCCGATCCAGACGAAGAGGGCGATGAAGAGCAGGAACGGGTTGGTGAAGAAGCCGATGAAGCCGAAGAGGAACGCCATGCCCTGCCCGAGCGCCGCGGCGATCTGGGTGGCCCGCGTGTACTCCATCCGCGTCGCCAGAAGCGCCCGCACGATCCGTCCCCCGTCCATCGGGAAGGCGGGGAGCACGTTGAAGACCACCAGGGTGATGTTGAGCACCATCAGCCGTTCCAGGAACGGCCCCTGCGTCATGGTGATCCGGGAGAGGGGGGCGAGCCCGCCGGCGATCTGCAGCCAGAGGAAGAGGACCACGGCGATGACGACGTTGACGGCCGGCCCGGCCACCGCCACCCACAGCTCCTGCAGCGGCTCTTCCGGCATACGCTCCAGGCGTGCCACGCCTCCGATCGGCAGCAGGGTGATGTCCCGGGTGCGGATTCCGTAACGGCGCGCGGTCAGGGCATGGCCCAGTTCGTGCAGCACGACGCAGGCGAACAGGGCGAGGATGAAGAGCACCGCCGCGACGGCCGCCAGGAGATTCCGACCCTGCGTCCAGTGCGCGACCGCCACCCACGCGATCAGGATGAAGAACGTGGCGTGGACGTAGATGGCGATTCCCGCCACACTGCCGATTCTCCAGGCCCACTTCATCGGCGTCCCCCCTCCCGCCGCCCGGATGCGTGTTGATGGTTCGGGCTTCGGTCCTATTGTAGAAACCGACCGCGTGATCTGGCTAGACGAAGAACAACGCGGCGAAGTACAGGACGAGCAGCACAAGGCCCAGCGGGATACCCCAGCGCGCCCAGACGCGGCTGCGGATCTTCAGCTTGTTCGCGGCGATGATGTTGGGGATGTTGCCGGGGATGAGCATCCCGCCGCTGATCAGCAGGCCCATCAGGACCGCCCGCACCTGGACGGACGACATCTGGGGGCTCACTTCCGCCGCGGTAAGGGTGGCGTTGTCCAGGATTGCCGAGACCATGTTGATCCAGTAGAGCAGCCGCGCGTCGAGGTGGATGACGAACCGGTCGATGAGCGGCTTGAATCCTTCTCCCAGCAGCGTCAGCGCCATGACGAACAGGTAGACACGCAGCGCCCTGCCCACCACACCCCGGTAGGTTTCCTCGGCGACCTCCCCGGTGAGGCTCGGCCCCTTGTAACGCAGTGGCAGAAAGCCCGCGCCGATGCCGAGCAGGACGATTCCGGGGATCACCCACGGGCCGAGCAGCCGCATCAGAAACCAGAAGTCCTCACCGAGTTTGGCCGTGGCGATCGTGGAAAGCGGTTCGCCGATCGGGGTCAGCGCCGCGCCCAGGCCGATCGCCATGCAGGCCAGGATGACCAGACGCGACTCGTCATCCTCCTGGAAGCGCATCGCCCCAATCACCTCGACCAGGACCAGAGAGGCGACGATCACGGTGATCACGCTGCTGGCCAGGGCAAGCACGGTGATCACGACCATGACGACCAGCCGCATCGGCATGACGGTACGCAGGCGGACGAGCGCATCACCGATGAAACTACGCAGCCATTTGAACAACAGGCCCGAGAGGAAAACGGCGATCGTGATCGGGATCGGGTGCGTGAGCGCCGCCCGGATCAGCTCACCTCCCAGGACGCGCGCGGCGAGGGCGGAGGTGAGGCCCATCACGAACAGGAACGCCTCGAGGTTCTGTTCCACCAAATGGGAAACGAGCGGGAGGATCAGGACAACGAGCAGGACGAGCAGATCGGCGACGATGACGACGTCCACAACAGGCCTCATTATACGCCGCGGGCACAGGGCGGGGAACGGGTCGCGGGGTATGTTGTACTCACGATTCTCGCAGGGGAGCGGACCCCGGAGGTAGTCCGGGAAAGGGGAGCTCCATGGAATCCGACAGAAGGACCGTCGTTCCAGGCGTAGACCTCCGCCGTCCGGCCGCAGGCCAGGAGGACGGGGTCTCTAGGCGCCGAGAATTTCAACGCGCAGCGGCTCGACGGCGTCTTCGGCCGCGTAATCGATGCGCACGACGGTGACGCCGTCTTCTCTGAGAATGCGCGGGAGAATGATCGGCAGGTCGGCCGGCGTGCGCAACGACAGGATCTGCTCGGTGTCCACCCAGTGGAGGTCGCCCTCGGGGGAGGGGGCCAGCGTACCGTCCGGGGCCGGAGCGGTGAAGACGTAGATGATCCATACCTCGCCCGTCGCCTTCACCGTGATTACGAGCAGGCCGCGCAGGGAGGGCGGCGGGATCGCCAGCCCGGTCTCTTCCCTGACCTCACGCGCGCAGGCCGTGAACGGATCCTCGCCGGGTTCGATCTTACCGCCGATGCCGTTCCACATCCCGGCGTTCGGAGGGCGGCGGCGGTGCAGGAGGAGCACCTGGCGGCCGCGGTGCAGGAAGCACAGCGTCCGCTGGGAGATCACGGAACGATCTCCCCCACCGTGACGCCGTCCAGCGCCGCGCGCAGGGATGCGGCCAGCTCGCGGACCCGGGCGGCGCCGTCGGAGCGCTCCAGGAGCGCGACGATCGCGCTGCCTACGATCACGCCGTCGGCGATGCCGCCGGCCTCGCGCGCCTGCTCCGGCGTGGAAACGCCGAAGCCGACGCAGACCGGAAGGCTTGTCTGCGCCCGGATCCGCTTGATGAGTCCTTCGACCTCCCCCGATAGCCGCTCCCGCGCACCCGTGACGCCGGTCAGCGAGACGCAGTAGATGAATCCCGTCGATCGCCGTGCCACGAGACGGATCCGCTCGTCGGTGCTCGTCGGGGCGAGCAGAAAGATCGTGTCGAGCCCGGACTGCCGCGCCGGAGCGATCAGTTCGTCCGCTTCGTCCGGGGGGAGATCCGGCACCACCACACCGTCCACGCCGCAACGAACGGCCTCGACGCAGAACGACGCCGGTCCGAACTGCAGGATCGGGTTGTAGTACGTCAGGAGCACCACAGGGATATCGATCTCGCGGCGCAGCTCGGCCACCAGCGTGAGGACCTGCTCCAGGTGCGTTCCGCCGGCCAGCGCCCGTTGGTAGGCGCGCTGGTTGGTCGGCCCGTCGGCGACGGGATCGGAGAATGGGACCCCCAGCTCGATCAGTTCCGCTCCCGCCTTCACGAGCGCCTCGACGACCCGGGCGGTCGTGTGCAGATCGGGATCGCCCGCCACGAGGAACGGCATGAAGGCCGGGCGGCGCTGGGCGCGCAGGCTCTCGAACGTCGCGGCGATCCGGCTCATCCCTGCTCCAGCCGCGCCACATGCTGTACGTCCTTGTCCCCGCGGCCGGACAGACCGAGCACAATGGTCTGCTCCCGCCGCATCCCGGGCGCGAGCCTGCGCAGGTACGCCACGGCGTGGGCCGGCTCCAGGGCGGGAATGATCCCCTCGGTGCGGGCGAGCAGCCGGAAGCCTTCGAGGGCCTCGTCGTCCGTCACCGCGACATACTCGGCGCGTCCGGTGTCTTTGAAGTGACTGTGCTCCGGCCCCACCCCGGGATAGTCCAGCCCGGCGGAGACCGAATGCGTCCCCCGCACCTGTCCGTCCGCGTCCTGCAGGAGGTATGAGTACGCGCCGTGGAGCACGCCGGGCCTGCCGGCGACCAGCGTCGCCGCGTGGTGCATCGTCGGGATACCGAGGCCCCCGGCCTCGACGCCGATCATCCGCACCGCCGGGTCGTCTTTGAACGGATGGAACAGCCCCATCGCGTTGCTGCCTCCGCCCACGCAGGCCACGAGGCAGTCCGGAAGGCGGCCGGTCTCCTGCAGCATCTGCACCCGGACTTCACGGCCGATCACGGACTGGAAGTCGCGCACCATCGTCGGATACGGGTGCGGCCCGACCACCGAGCCGATGACATAGAACGTGGTGCGGACATTGGTCACCCAATCCCGCAGCGCTTCGTTGATCGCGTCTTTCAGCGTCCGGGTCCCGCTCTCCACGGGGATGACGCGGGCACCGAGGAGCCGCATCCGGTAGACGTTGAGTTCCTGGCGGGCCATGTCGTCGGCGCCCATGTAGACGTCGCACTCCAGCCCGAACATCGCCGCCGCGGTCGCCGTGGCCACGCCGTGCTGCCCGGCGCCGGTTTCGGCGATGATCCGGCGTTTGCCCATCGACCTGGCCAGGAGCACCTGCCCCATGGTGTTGTTGATCTTGTGGGCTCCGGTGTGCAGCAGGTCCTCGCGCTTGAGGTAGATGCGCGGACCGCCGAAGTGCTGGCTGAGCCGCTCGGCGGAGTACAGCGGCGTGGGCCGGCCGCAGTAGCGGGTGAGGTAACGGTCCAGTTCGGCCTGGAATGCCTCGTCGGTTCTCGCGTGGTCGTAGGCGTCCTCAAGCTCGGAGAGGGCGGGAATCAACGTCTCGGGCACGAACCGTCCGCCGTACTTCCCGAATCGGCCCCTCATCGCGTGCCGTTCCATCCCCGGACGCGCGCCACGAACTCGCGGATCTTTCCCGGATCCTTGCGCCCGTCCGTCTCCACGCCGCTGCTGACGTCCACCCCGTACGGCCGCACGATCTCCAGAGCCCGTTGCACGTTCTCGGGGGTGAGCCCGCCGGCCAGGATGAGCGGGGCGGGGGCGCGCAGGCCCGCGGCGAGCTCCCAGTTGAACGGCTTTCCCGTTCCCCCGGCGAGATCGGGCTCGAAGCTGTCCAGCAGGAATCCGGCGACGCGGTACCCGTCCATCGCCGCCGCCGATCGCCCGTCACGCATCCGGATGGCCTTGAGCGCCGGCAGGGCCAGCGCCGCGCAGTACCCGGGCGACTCGCTGCCGTGGAGCTGAATCATGTCCAGGGGGACCGCCGCGGCAATGTCCCGGACGCGCGCGGGGTCGTCGTCGACGAAGACACCGACTTTGGTGATAAAAGGCGGCAGTTCGGCGATGATCTGACGGGCCTGGTCCACAGTCACCTGCCGGCGGCTCGAGGCGAAGACCAGACCGATGGCATCTGCTCCCGCCGCCGCGGCAACTGCGGCCGCGGACGCGGACATCACACCACAGATCTTGATCCTCGTCACACCGGATCTACCGCAACCCCATCTTGGCGCGGACTTCCTCCATCGTCACTTCTGCCACGGGGCGGGCCCGGCGCGCGCCGTCGGCCAAGATGTCCCGGACGTTATCGGGCCGCCGCGCATACTGCGCGTAGCGTTCCCGGATGGGCGCAAAGGTCTCCACCATCGCCTCGGCCAGGACCTGCTTCATCTCGCTGTAGCGGATGGTCCCCGCCTGGTAGGCGCCGGCGAACTCCGGATAGCGGTCCGGCGCGAGCACCTCGAGCAGCGTGAAGAGATTGGCCACGCCGGCGCTGGCCTGCTCGACGCGGCTCCCCCGCTTCGGCGGGCCCGGGTCGGTCACGGCCGCGCGCACCTTCTTGCGGATCGAGTCGGGATCCTCGTTCAGCGCGATGTAACTGCCGGGGACGCTCTTGCTCATCTTCTTGGTGGGGTCGTTGAGCGCCATGATCCGCGCCCCCTTGGTCAGCCGGACCTCGGGGATGGGGAACGTTTCGCCGAACTGCCTGTTGAAGCGCTCGGCGATATCGCGCATCAACTCGACGTGCTGCACCTGGTCGTCACCCACCGGGACGAGCGCCGCCTTGTACAGCAGCACGTCGGCGGCCATCAGGACAGGGTAGTTCAGCAACCCGGCCATCACACCGGCCTTGGCCGACCGCCCCTTCTCCTTATACTGGGTCATGCGCTCCAGCTGCCCCACGGGCGTGACGATGCTCAGCAGCCACATCAGCTCGGCGTGCTCGGGCACGTGCGACTGCACGAAGAGCACCGAGCGTTCCGGATCGATGCCGGCGGCCAGGTTGGCGGCGGCGGCGTCCAGCACCCGCTGCGGGAACTCGGCCGGCTCGTAAGGTACGGTGAGCGCGTGCAGATCGACAATGCAGAAGTACGACTCGAACTCCCGCTGCAACTGCGCCCACTGGCGCATCGCCCCGACATAGTTGCCGATGTGGATGACCCCGGTGGGCTGGATGCCCGAGAAGACGCGGACCTTCGCGCGTGCCCGGCCGGGCATCTCACCGGTGGGTTTCGTCCTGGCGGTCGTCATCGTGCCCCCCTGAGTTCCCGCAACTTCGCAGCCGGATCGGCGCTGCTCATCAAGCTTGTCCCGACCAGAATCGCGTCTACGCCCAACCGCTCCACCGCCTCCACCTGCGCCCGATGCTCGAAGCCGCTCTCGCTGACCACGACCACGCCCGGCGGAACGAGCGGCCGCAGCCGGGCCGTGGTCTCCAGGTCCACCACCAGCGTGCGCAGGTTCCGGTTGTTGATCCCGATGCAGTCGGCGCCGGCCTCGAGCGCGGCGCGCACCTCCTCGGCCGTGTGGACCTCCACCAGGACGCTCAACCCGCGCCGGCGCGCGTGCTCCAGATAGGCGCGCAGGGTGCTCGGGGACAGCATCCCGGCGATCAACAACACGGCGGCGGCCCCGGCGGCCCTGGCCTCGTCGATCTGATACGGATCGACGATGAACTCCTTGCACAGCACCGGCAGAGCGCTCGCCCGCGCCACCTCGCGCAGGATCTCCCACGATCCCTGGAAGTACTTCGCGTCGGTGAGGACGGACAGCGCCGCGGCGCCGGCTGCCTCGTACCCGGCGGCGACGGCCACCGGATCATAGGCCGCCCGGATCGTCCCGGCGGAGGGCGAGGCCCCCTTGATCTCCGCGATCACCGCCAGCCCGGGGACACGCAGCGCGGCAAGAAAATCCGGCGGCGCAGGGGCGGCATCGGCCTCGGCGGCCAAGTCGCGCGGCGAGCGCAGTCTAGCTCGCCGCGCAACCTCTCGCTGTTTATGGACAAGGATCTCGTCCAGGATCATTCTGCTGCTCGAGGGACAGCCGCTCGCGTATGCGCCCTCAGCGCTTCCAGTTTTTCGTAGGCCGCGCCGGAGCTGATCGCCCGGCGGGCCAGCGCCACGCCGTCGGTCCAGCCGTCGGCGATGCCTGCGGCCAGCAGCGCGGCGCCGGCGTTGGCCAGGACGATGTCCTGCCGCGGCCCGTCCTCGCCCCGCAACACCGCCGTGGTGATCGCGGCATTCTCCTCCGGCTTCCCTCCGCTGATCTCTCCGGGGGCGGCCCGGGGCAGCCCCAGGTCCTCCGGCGCGATCGTGTAGGTGCGCACCTGTCCGGCCCGCAGCTCCGAGATTCGGGTCGGTCCGACGGTCGAGATCTCGTCAATCCCATCCAGCCCGTGCACGACGAAGGCCCGCCGCGCCCCCATCTCGCCCAGCACCCGCGCCATGATCTCCGTCAGCGCGGGATCGTAGGTGCCGACGACCAAGTAGGCCGCGTTCGCCGGGTTGGTCAACGGCCCGAGGATGTTGAATACGGTGCGGATGGCGATCTCCTTGCGCGGTCCCACGGCGTGCTTCATTGCCGCGTGATAGATCGGCGCGAACATGAAGCCGATCCCGATATCCTCGATCGCGCGCCGCACGACATCGGGGGGAATCTGGATCTGCACGCCGAGCGCTTCGAGGACATCCGCGGCGCCGGAGAGGCGCGAGACGGCGCGGTTGCCGTGCTTGGCCACGTAGCCGCCCGCGGCGGCGACGACGAAGGCGCTGGTCGTGGAGATGTTGAAGGTGCTCAGCCGGTCGCCGCCGGTGCCGACGACGTCGATCAGCGCTGATGCGTTGGGGGTGATGCGCTGGGCCCGCTCGCGCATCGCCCTGGCGAAGCCGGCGATCTCGTCCACGGTTTCGCCCTTCATGCGCAGCGCCGTGATCAGCGCGCCGATCTGCGCCGGGGTGGCGCCTCCGTCCATGACCTGACCCATGGCGGCGTGGGCCTCGGCTTCGGCGAGGTCCTCGCGGCCCACGACTTTCCGGATCGCCTCCTTGATCTCCACGCCGCTCGCCTCCTCAGCCGGCCGACGGGGACGGCAAGGGCACCCGGGCCAGCTCCAGGAAGTTCCGCAGGAGCCGCCGGCCGGGCGCCGTCAGGACCGACTCGGGATGGAACTGCACGCCCTCCACGAGCGAGCCGCGGTGCCGGACGCCCATGATCGTTCCGTCCGCCAGCTCCGCCGACACCTCGAGGGAGGCGGGCAGGGAGGCGCGCTCGATGATCAGGGAGTGGTAGCGCGTGCCGACGAGCGGGTTGGGCAGGTCGCGGAAAATCGTGCGGCCGTCGTGGCGCACCTCGGAGACCTTGCCGTGCACCGGCGTTGAGGCGCGGACGATCCTCCCGCCGAACGCGGCGCCGATGGCCTGGTGACCCAGACAGACGCCCAGGATCGGCACCCGGCCCGCCAGCTCGGTGATAAGGGGCGTCGAAACACCGGCTTCCTTCGGCGTACACGGTCCCGGCGAGATGACGACCGCCGCCGGTGTCTGCCGGGCGATCTGCTGCACCGTCACTTCATCATTCCGATAGACGCGGATGTCCTCCACCATCTCGCCCAGATACTGCACGAGGTTGTAGGTGAACGAGTCGTAGTTGTCGATGACGATGATCACGGGTGCGCCCGCCCGACGCGCTCGATCGCTCGCACGAGCGCCTTCGCCTTGTTGACCGTCTCCACGTACTCCCGCTCCGGCACCGAGTCGGCGACGATTCCCGCGCCGGCCTGCATGTAGGCCCGGTCGCCGGTCATCACGATCGTACGGATCGTGATCGCGGTGTCCATGCTCCCCGAGAAGCTGAAGTACCCGACCGCGCCGGCGTACGGACCGCGGGCCACCGGCTCGAGCTCGTCGATGATCTCCATGGCCCGCACCTTCGGCGCCCCGGTCACGGTGCCCGCGGGGAAGCAGGCGCGCAGCACGTCCACCGCATCCAGCCCCGGCCGCAGCCGTCCCTGCACATCCGAGACGATGTGCATGACGTGGCTGAACCGCTCCACGCTCATCAGGTCGGTGACGCGCACCGTCCCGTACTCGCAGACCCGCCCGAGGTCGTTGCGCCCCAGGTCCACGAGCATCACGTGCTCGGCCCGCTCCTTCTCGTCCGCCAGCAACTGCGCTTCCATCGTCAGATCGTCGGCCTCCGTCGCCCCGCGCGGGCGCGTCCCGGCCAGCGGCCGCGTCTCAACCACGCCGTTCTCCAGGCGCACCAGCAGCTCGGGCGAGGAGCCGATGATCTTCACACCCTCGAAGTCGAGAAAGAACATGTACGGCGACGGATTCACCGTGCGCAGGGCCCGGTAGATGTCCAGGCCGTCCACGCCATCCAGGCCCATCGAGAAGCGCCGGGACAGCACGACCTGGAAGATGTCGCCGGCCCGGATGTACTCCTTGGCCCGCTCCACCGCGCTCAGGAACCCCGCCACCGGCATGTCCGTGTCCATCACAGGCTCCACCCGCCCCGCGCCCCGCGGGGGGACCAGCGGCGAGCGCAGGCGCTCGTACAGGCGCTCGACCTTCTCCACGCCCCCGCGGTAGGCCAGACCGCCGTCGTCGTCGACCAGGGCGTTGGCGACGATCCTCATCGTGTGCCGCACGTGGTCGAAGATCACGACGGCATCGGCCACGGCCAGGTAGCACGTCGGCAGGTTGAGATCATCGGGTGGCCGGGCCGGCAGCCGCTCCCACGAGCGAACCAGATCGTAGCCGAAGTACCCCACCGCGCCGCCGGAGAAGCGCGGCAGCATCGGGTCGGGGACGAGTCGATTGCCCCCCAGGATCTCGCGGGCCACCTCCAGGACATCGCCCGTCTTCCGCTCCACGCGATCCCCGCGGCGGAGCTCGACCTGCTCCCCCCGCGCGGTGATGAGCATCGTCGGTCCCGCGCCGATAAAGGAGTACCGGCCGATGCGCTCCCCGCCCTCCACGCTCTCCAGGAGAAAGGCGTGACCCTGATCCCGCAGTTTCAGAAACACCGAGATCGGCGTCTCCAGGTCCGCCGGCAGCTCACACGACACGGGGACCAGGTTGCCCGCCCGCGTCCGGCTCAGGAACTCCGTCTTGCTGGGGGCAATGTCGAGCACCCAGGCCATCTACGTCTCAGTCCCCGCCCGCCGCTGCGCACGCCGCAGCATCTCGGCCAGGACCTCCCGGTCGCCCAGGGCGCGATCCAGTTCGTCCAGCTCGGCCCGCAGCCGGCCGAGCGCGCGCCGGATTGCCTGCGCGTTGCCGGCGCAGATCTGTGTCCACATCTCCACGGGATTGGCCGCCAGGCGCGTCATCCCGGTGAACCCCGGCCCCTGCAGGGGCAGCGCCTCGTCGGCCGCCGCGTTCAGCACGGCGACGGCGAGCAGATAGGGGGCGTGGCTGACCTGGGCCACGAGGTCGTCGTGCTCTCGCGGCCCCAGCACGACCGGGTGCATCCCCATCCCGCGCGCCAGCACAGAGACCAACTCCACGGCCTCGCCGTCACCCGCCGCCGTCGGGGTGACGATGAACGGCCGGCCCAACAGCAGCTGCGCGTCCGCGGCCTGCGGGCCGGCGCGCTCCGATCCCGCCATCGGATGCCCGCCCACGTACCGCACCCGCCGCGGCAGCTTCTGCTCGAGCGCGCCGACGATCGTCGTCTTGGTGCTGGCCACGTCGGTGATCACCGTCCCCGCGCGCAGCACCTCGGCCGCCTGCACGGCGACATCAACCACAGCGTCCGGCGGCACGGCCACGACGACGAGGTCGGCCTCCCGCAGGAGGTCGTACGTCGTCGCGCCTTTGTCCAGGGCGCCGCGTGCCCGGGCGGCTTCGACCGTCACGAGATCGACGTCGACGCCCACGACCCGCTCCGCGACGCGGCGCTGCCGGATGGCCAGGCCGATCGACGTCCCGATCAGCCCCATGCCGACGATCCCGACGGTGCGGGGCCCGATCATTGCGCCCGCATCGCCGCCGGAGCCTGCAGCCGGCGCCCCAGCGCGGCCGCCAGCGGCGTCAGGTCGCCCATCAGATGGGCGAAGGCGTCGGGCGTGAGCTGCTGCGGCCCGTCGCTCAAGGCCTTCTCCGGCTCGGGGTGGACCTCGATGATCAACCCGTCCGCGCCGGCCGCCACCGCCGCCTTCGTCAGCGGCGGAACGTACCGCGCCTTGCCGGTGGCCTGGCTCGGATCGATGATCACCGGCAGGTGCGTCAGCTGCTTGAGGACGGGCACGGCGGACAGGTCGAGCGTGTACCGCGTGTAGTTGTCGAAGCTGCGGATGCCCCGTTCGCAGAGCACGATGTTGTAGTTGCCCTCGCTCATGATGTACTCGGCGGCAAGCAGCAGTTCTTGGATCGTCGCGCTCGGCCCGCGCTTCAGGAGCACGGGGTACCTGGCGCGGCCGACCTCGCGCAGCAGAGTGTAGTTTTGCATGTTGCGGGCGCCGATCTGGACCATGTCGGCGTACTTGATCACCAGCAGCAGTTGCGCGGCGTCCATCGCCTCGGTGACGACGGGCAGCCCCGTCTCCGCCCGGGCCTCGGCCAGGTAGCGCAGCCCTTCTTCTTCCAGGCCCTGAAAGGAGTAGGGCGAGGTGCGCGGCTTGAACGCCCCGCCGCGCAGCATCACTGCGCCGGAGCCCTTCACCGCGCGCGCCGTGCGGATGATCTGCTCGCGGCTCTCCACCGAGCAGGGACCGGCGATGACCACGACGGAGCCGTCGCCGAAGCGCACCCCCTCCACGTCGATGACCGAGTCCTCGGGTTTGAAATCCCGGCTGACCAGCTTGAACGGCTGCAGGATCAGGACGACCTTCTCCACGCCCGGCGTGGCCTCGAGCGACTGACGCAGCTGCTCCTTGGTGTGGCTGTCGCCCACCACGCCGATGATGGTGCGCTCGACTCCGGCCGAGATGTGGCTGCCCAGACCGGCGGCCTGGATCTTCCGGACGATCTCGTTGACCTGCTCACGGCTGGCGTGAGGCTCCATGACAACGATCATGCTGTACCCTCCGCTGCTGGCCATCAACACAAAACCTCTCACCCCACGAATTGGGGCGAGAGGTTCATCTCCCGCGGTGCCACCCGGCTTCGGATCCGATCCCGGATCCGCGCTCTCGGGGGGACGGAGCCTCTGCTCGATCCCCCTCTCCGGTGATGACGGTGGAGAACTCCGGCGGAGCCTACTACCCGATCAGGATTCGGTCCGCGCCTCCCGGGCCCATTCGCCGCTCCGTGACTGCCGCCTTCCCACCGTTCGGCGGCTCTCTCTGAAGTCCCGTCGAGCAGGTACTCCTCCCGATCATCGGCCGATATGCAATTATGTGTAACGGCCATTATAGCACAGGTGTCAAGGGCTGAGCGGCCGCCGCGGGCGGTTCGAATCAGTCAATGCGCGCTAGACTCCGGATCTCCGCCCCGGTGCGCGGCGGAGCCCAGGGGCCTCAGGTCACACTCTCGCCCGACCCCTGCGAGTTCCACTGGATGCGTTCCAGTGCGGCCTGAGCCTCAACGACCTCTTCCTCGGTGGGGTGGTGAGCCGAGTAGCGGACGCGGACATAAGCCTCCGTGAGCGCGGCCACCTCGCCGGCGCTTGCGGGAAGCACACCGTTCAGCCGGGGACGATACTCGTACGGCGTCTCTGCGGCTCCTCGCGGCGCCCCGAGCCGGCGGCCGATGCGCAGCAATTCTCGGTAGATCGCGCGGATGGCCGTCACCGCGGGATGATCCACTTCGCCGGGTGCGGCCGGCCGCCGCTCCCACAGCGACCGCCAGGCCTGACCCATCCCGGCGAGCAGCGACCGGGCGTCCCACACCGACTCGCGCTCGTCCTCATCGCCCTTGCGCGGCTTGCGCCGGGCCCGGACGATGGCAATTGCCACGAGCACGGTGAGCACCGCGATCACCAGGAGGACGACGCCCCAGCGGGCGCCGCTCACCACCCGCGGCGGGAGGTCCCGGATGAGCGCGGAGAACGGCTGCTGCAACGTTCCCCGCGGATCGAACCGCACGGGACGCCAGGGCAGGTGCGAGAGCGCGAAGATGATGGCCTTGGCGATGACGAGCGCCACGGCGAAGAGGGCCAGGAAGATGACCTCGACCACCGGGGCCAGCGGTCGCAACCACTGCAGCACAACGGGGCGGAACTGGACATTGAGCAGCCCTGAGAGAAACGCCGCGCCCGACAGGATCACCCCCACCACACCGACCAGCAGCAGCAGCCAGTGACGGTTTGCGGCGAGCGCCTGCGCCTGATCGGCCTGGTTCTCCTGCCAGATGGCGAGCAGCCGGGTCACGGCGAGCAGCATCAGCGCGGAGGAGAAGAAACCGAGCAGGTAGCCGGGAGCGGAGGCCGCCGCCGCAAACCCGCGCGCGTCTCCGTAGATCACGAAGAGGATCACGAAGAACACCGTCCAGCCGACGCCGCGGCGGAACGCGCGTTCCACCTCGAAGTGCGAGAACTCGCGCTCACCCAGCACGATCCCGCGCCACCACAGCAGCGTGGCGAGCAGCGCGGCCATCACCTCCGGGAGGACCACGGGGAGCGCATCGTGCGCTGCGCGCAACAGGGCCGTGATCCAGCGGGGGTCGTACGCGGCCACCCCGGGATAGTAGGTCATCTTCACCACGCCCAGCCCGAGCGCCAGGCCCGTCCCGACGACGACGGCCCGCGCGGTCGACAGCGCCCATGGACGGCTGAGCGCCAGGCGCACCGTGACGAACCCTCCGGCCAGCAGCAGAAACGCGGACCACGGGGGGAGCAACGGGACGGGGACCGCGCCATAGAAGCCGCCGGTGGCGAGAAGGATCCAGGGATACAACCAGCAGTACTCGATCAGCACGAGGCCGAGCGGCAGTGTGGCGCGCAGCAGGATCATGATGGCATCCCCCCGGCCGGCCTGAGATCGAGACCCTCCAGCGCCTGCCAGCCGCGGTCCGCGGTGACGCGATAGACGGGGACAGGCAGGGAGATCGGCTCCGCCTCCTCGCCCACAAGAACGACGACGGCGGTATGTCCGGCCTCGAGCAGCCGCGCTACGCCGGACGTCAGGGGCGCATCGGTCACCGCGGTCACGACCACAGCCGTGGTCCCCCACGGCAGGGCCGTCGCCTCCAGCTGCATCAGGTCGCCCACCGGCATCACGGGGGTCGGGTAGACCTTGGCCAGGGCCTCGAGCATCGAGGCCAGGTGCGCGCTCCCGGAGGAGGGGGCGATCCTGATCCAGCGCAGGCCGTGCGGCAGGTACCCGTTCGCGTAGAGCCCCGTGAGATGGCCCTGGCCGATCGCCCAGTTGGCGATGGACGCCGCGGTGAGGATGTTCAACTCGAGCAGCGCCCGCACGAAGCCCCGGTACTCGGCGTAGCGGCCGAGCGTGTCGAGGTTCAGGAACACCGCGAAGCGGTGGTTCGTGGTCGGCTCGTAGAGCTTGCTGCGTAGATCGCCCGATTTCGCCGTGGCCTTCCAGTGGATGCGCCGGATCGGGTCGGTGGGCTCGTACCCGCGGGCGCCGATGATGCGGGTCGGATCCTCCAGGATGCGGCGCCGCGTGGTCAGATCGCCGATCGGATGCAGGGCGGGCAGCCCCAGCGCTTGCAGGGGCACCACCTTGGGATAGACCAGCAGGTAGTCGGTCCGCTCCAGATCCATCCCGCGGACGGTGAAGCCGAAGACGTCGCCCGAGCGCACCCGGGCCGGGCCGAGCGGAAAGTAGCCGCGCGCCACGCAGCGCACCGTGAAGTGCCGCCGCACCCGCTCGTACCACCAAACGCTGAACAGGTTGACCAGGTGCTGCCGGCGCTGCCGGACGCTGGGGATGACGCGACCTTTGAGCAACTCGAGCTCGACCGGCAGCTCGTCGATGACCTCCAGCCAGGCCAGCGGCAGGGGCTTGCGGTTTGTCACCTCCATCGTGAAGGTCACGGTCTCGCCGTAGAAGGCGCGGCGCGGGGTGAAGCTGCGGCGGTATTCCACCCGGGCCAGGCAGAACCGATCCCACAGGTACGAGGCGCCGGCGGCGCAGAGGACCACCGCCCCCAGCAGAAAGGCGAAGCCGTGGCGCGCCGCGAGCCCGATGCCGAGGAGGACCCAGCCGACGAGCAGCCAGCCCTGCGTGTACATCTACTCGGCTTCCACCGGGGCCGGGACGGACTTCAGGATCTCCTGGGCGATCTCCCGGGAGCCGCGGTCACGCAGCCGGGCCTGCGCCGTAGTGATCAGCCGGTGGGGCAGGACGACCGGCACGAGTTCTTTCACGTCGTCCGGCAGGACGTGCGCCCGCCCGCGGACCGCGGCCAGGGCCTGGGCGGTCCGGTACAGGCCGAGGCTGCCGCGGGGGCTGGCCCCCAGCTCGATCTCGGCGTGGGCGCGGGTGGCCCGGACGATGGCGACGATGTACTCCTCCACCGCGGGGCTGACGTGCACCGTCCGCACACCGCGCTGCAGATCCATTAGCTCGTCGGGCGCGATCACGGGCTTCAGATCATCCAGCGGACTGTGCGTCCGGAAGCGGCGGAGGATCTCCACCTCGTCGGCGGACGACGGATAGCCGACGGGCAGCTGCATCAGGAAGCGGTCGAGCTGCGCCTCGGGGAGGGGGAAGGTGCCCTGCAGCTCGATGGGGTTCTGGGTGGCGATGACCATGAACGGACGGCTCAGCGGAACCGTGCCGTGCTCCAGGGTGACCTGCCGCTCTTCCATGCACTCCAGCAGCGCCGCCTGCGTGCGCGGGGTGGCCCGGTTGATCTCGTCGGCCAGCAGGATGTTCGTGAACACCGGGCCGGGACGGAACTCGAACTGCTGGCTTTTCTGGTTGAAGAAGTGCAGTCCGGTGATGTCGCCCGGGAGCAGGTCCGGCGTGCACTGCAGCCGGCGGAAGGTGCAGCCGAGCGTGCGGGCGAGGGACTTCGCCAGCATCGTCTTGCCGATGCCCGGCACGTCCTCGATGAGCAGGTGCCCCTCGCACAGCAGGGCGGCCAGCGCCAGCTCGATGACCTGCTCCTTGCCCACGATGACGCGGCTGATGCCCGCGCGCATGGCCTGGGCGACCTCGGCGACGCTAGCCGTTCCCGGCCCCCCCCAGGGGCGTGGTCTTGCCGCCCAGTTCGTCCAGCGCGTCGAAGAACCCGGGGAACGAGATCGCCACGGTCTCGGCCCCGCGGACGGTCACCGGCGAATCCGCCAGCAACCCCGCCACCACGAAGGCCATGGCGATGCGGTGGTCCCCCGCGGCGTCGACCACCCCGCCGCGGAGCCCGCCGCCGCGGATCTCGATCCCGTCCGGCCGTTCTTTGACGGTCACGCCCAGGCTCCGCAGCCCGGCGGCAATGACGGCGATGCGATCGGACTCCTTGGCGCGCAGCTCCGCCGCGTCCCGGATCACGGTCTTTCCTTCCGCAGCGGCCGCCACCACGCAGAGCACCGGCAGCTCATCGATGACCCGCGGGATGAGCGGTCCGCGGATCGACACCCCGCGCAGACGCCCTCCGCGCACCGTCACCCAGGCCGAGGGCTCGCCGCCTTCCTCGTGCGCCGGATCCCGTTCGATCGCGGCGCCCATCTGTTCCAGCACGTCGAGGACTCCGGTCCGCGTCGGATTCACACCGACGTCTTCGACCGTAACCTTCGACCCGAGACGCGCGGCCGCGGCGGCGAGGAAGAAGGCGGCGGAGGAGATATCCCCGGGGACGGCCACCTCACGGCCTGCGGGGAGGCCGGGGGCGAGGATGATGCGCCGGCCGTCGCGGCGCACCGCCACGCCGAACTCCGCGAGCATCCGCTCGGTGTGATCGCGCGTGGGCACCGGCTCGACGACCACGGTCTCGCTCTCGGCGAGCAGCCCGGCCAGCAGCACGGCCGACTTGACCTGGGCGCTCGGCACCGGCAGCTCGTAGGTGATGCCGCGCAGCCGCGCGCCCATGATCCGCAGGGGAGGGTAGCGTCCCTCCCGAACCCCGACGTGCGCGCCCATTCTCCGCAACGGATCGGCCACACGGTCCATCGGCCGCCGTCGCAGCGAGTCGTCGCCGTCGATCACGACCGCGATCGGCTGGCCCGCCGCCACGCCGGCCAGCAGGCGCATCGTCGTCCCGGAGTTGCCGGCATCGAGCGCGCGATCCGGCTCGCGCAGATGCCCCGAGGTCCCGTGGACGACGAGGCGGTCCCCATCCTCGTCGATCGTCACGCCGAGGTCGCGCAGACACTCGACCGTCCGCAGGCAGTCTTCCGCCCGCAGGAAGTTGCGGATCGTGGTGACGCCGGAGGCCAGCGCGCCCAGGATCGCGGCGCGGTGCGAGATCGATTTGTCGCCGGGGACACGGACGCTCCCCGACAGGCGCGCGGTCGGGGCGACGATGACGTCCATGAGTCCGCTAGGCCCGTCGCTCCTTGAGGTCGGGGCGCAGCGCGGTGGCGCCGCGGAGGTAGACGTGGACGACCTCTTCCTGGGAGCGCGGGGTGTTCCAGAGCATCAGCACCCGAATGCAGCGCGGCACGGCGCTGCGCGCCGTGACCGCCATCTCCGTCGCCGAGAGCAGCGGGACCAGACTCCAGCGCAGCCGGCGCGCGGCCTCCGCCGGGAAGGCCGCGGTCAGGTCCGTGGTGGCCGTGAAGATGATCGCGGCGATCTCGTCGGATTCGACGCCGTTGGCGTCGGCCATCTGCCGCAGCAGTTCCTCGGTCGCCTCGAGGATGGCCCCCTCGTCATCGACGGCACAGGTCGTCGCTCCGCGGATCCCGCGAATGTGCATCGGCTTACCGCGTCCCGCGCCGGATCAGTCCGCAGGCGCCGCGCAGGCCGAGGACGAAGCTGTCCGCGCCGAAGCCCGTGACGACGCCCGCGCACACCGGCGCCAGCACAGACCTCCGCCGGAACGGCTCACGGGCGTCCACGTTCGTCATGTGCACCTCGACCACAGGGATGCCGATGGCGGCGATGGCATCGCGCAACGCGTAACTGTAGTGGGAGAGGGCGCCGGCGTTGAGCACCACGGCCTGCGTCCCCCTCCGTGCCGCGTGCAGGCGGTCGATGATCGCGCCCTCGCTGTTGGACTGGAAGGTCTCGAGTTCCACGTCCTCGCCAGAGGCAACGTCGCGCAGCCGGGCCGTGATCTCCTCGAGCGTCGTGCGCCCGTAGACCTCGGGCTCGCGCTCACCGAGCAGGTTGAGGTTGGGGCCGTAGACGACCAGCACCCGGGCCACCGAGCACCTCCGCGAGCAAACCGTCCGGCACTTCCTGTTCGCGCCGCACCGTACCGATGCCTACCAGCATCGGCCAGCGCAGCACGCCGTCGCGAGATTTCTTGTCCAGGGTGAGCGCCCGCCACACTGCCGCGCGGCTCACCGCGCCGAGCTTCGTGGGGAGCCCGACCCGCGCCAGCAGCGCGTTCTGCCGTTCCACGATGGCTCCGCTCGTCAGCCCGAGCCGCTCGGCCAGCCTCGCCTCCAGCGCCATGCCGATCGCCACCGCCTCGCCGTGGCTGATGCGGCGAAACCCCGCGGCCGCCTCCACGGCGTGACCGATCGTATGACCGTAGTTGAGGATCTGCCTCTCGGCCCGCTCCGCTTCGTCCGCCTCCACCACCCGTGCCTTGAACGCCGCGCAGCGGGAGATCACCTCGATCAGGGCCGCGGGATCGCGGCGGAGCACCGCGGGGAGGTTCTCCTCCAGGTATTCGAAGAGGTCGGCGTCGCCGACGACGGCGGTCTTCACCACCTCGGCCAACCCGTTGCGCAGCTCCCGCTCCGGAAGGGTCTGCAGCATCCGCACGTCGGCGACGACCGCCGACGGCTGGTAGAATGCCCCGACGAGGTTCTTCACCCCCGCATGGTTCACCCCGGTCTTGCCGCCGATGCTGCTGTCCACCATCGCCAGCAGGGTGGTGGGGATGTGCACCAGCCGGAGCCCGCGCATGTAGGTCGCAGCGACGAACCCGCCCAGGTCGCCGATGACGCCGCCGCCGACCGCCAGGAGCGTGCTGTACCGGTCCAGCCTGGCCCGTGCCAATCGCGCGCACAGCGTTCCGACCATGGCCAGGCTCTTCGACGCTTCACCCGCGGGCACGTCCAGCACCGTGGCCTCGAGGCCGTGGGCCTTGAGCACCGGGAGCAGACGGGCGGCGGCGGTCCTCAGCACGCCGCGGTGGCTGACGACGGCGAGGCGGCGCCCCACTTCCAGGGCGGACAGGTCAACGGGCAGCAGCGGAAGGATGCCTTCGCCGATGTGTACCGGATACTCCCGGCCTGCCAGACGCACCGCGACCGTCCGCCGGTCGCGACGGCAGAGGAATGCAATCACGGCGTCGGCGACGCGTTCGGCCGTCGCCACCGACACATCGATCATCAGATCCGCGTCGCGGTACAGCGGCCGGCGTTGATCGAGCAGGCGGGTCACGTTGCCGCGCACGTCCCCGCGCAGCAGCGGCCGGCGCTCGCCGTCGCTGAGGCGCTGGAGCAGGACGTCGGCGGGGGCGGTCAGCGACACGATCCAGCCGTGCTCCCGCAGCCGGCGCATGTTCTCGGGCCGCAGCACCGCTCCGCCGCCGGTGGCGATGACGACGTCGCGCCGGCCGGCGATCTCTGCGATGACCCCGGCCTCGATCCCGCGGAAGTAGTCCTCACCCCGGCGGGCAAAGATCTGCGCGATGGTGGCGCGCTCCTTGATCTCCACGCGCCGGTCGGTATCGATGAAGGTCCAGCCCAGCCGCCGCGCCAGGATCTGCCCGACGGCGCTCTTGCCGGTCCCCATGAAACCGATGAGGATGATGTTCCTCACAGCTCTCTCGTGCGGCGGGCGTAGACGTCGTAGGCCGCGCGGATGTCCGCCATCGAGTCGCTGCCGAACTTCTCCAGGAAGGCGTCGGCCAGGACGATGGCGACCATCGCTTCACCGACCACGCCGGCCGCGGGGACCGCGCAGACGTCGCTGCGCACCACCGCGCCCGCGACCGGCTCCTTGGACCGCAGGTCCACCGAGCGCAGCGGCGCCATCAGCGTGGACAGCGGCTTCATCGCCCCGCGCACGACAAGCGGCCCTCCGGTGGTCACGCCGCCCTCGGTGCCCCCCGCGCGGTTGGTCTGCCGGTAGAGGCCACGCTGCTGGTCATAGAAGATCTCGTCATGCGCCCGCGATCCCGGGGTGCGGGCGATCTCGAAGCCGGGTCCGATCTCCACGCCCTTCACGGCGTGGATCGACATCACCGCCTGGGCCAGGCGGCCGTCGAGTTTGCGGTCCCAATGCACGTAACTGCCCAGCCCCGCCGGCAGGCCGAGGGCCACCACCTCGAAGACGCCGCCCAGGGTGTCGCCGTCTCTCTTCGCCTGATCGATCGCCGCGCGCATCCGGGCTTCGGCCTCAGGATCCACGCAGCGCAACGCACTGGACTCCGCGATCTCCGGAATCTCCTCCCACCGTTCGGGCCGCCTGCCGATGGCGATGCCCCCGATCTCGGTGACGTGGCTGAAGAGGCGTACGCCGAATTCGGCCAGGAAGACCCGGCACACCGCCCCGACGGCGACCCGCGCCGCCGTCTCGCGGGCGCTGGCCCGCTCCAAGGCGCGCCGCACGTCGCGGAACCCGTACTTCATCGCGCCGACGAGATCGGCGTGCCCGGGGCGGGGGCGGGTGAGCTCGGGTTCCTCGAGGCGCACATCGCGGTTGTCGATGCGCAGGGCCAGGGGACCGCCGATCGTCTCGCCAGCGATCAGGCCGGAGGTGATCTCGACCCGGTCGGGTTCCAGTTTCATCCGGACGCTGCGGCCGTAACCGAGCTGGCGCCGCAGCATCTGCGGGGCGATGTCATCCTCGCTGAGGCGCAGCCCCGCGGGCAGGCCCTCGATCACGGCGGTCAGGGCCTTGCCGTGCGACTCACCCGCGGTCAGGAATCTCAGCATCCACGGCCCTCGCCATCACGTCCACGGGCGCCGGGCGCCCGGTCCACACCTCGAAGGCCCGCGCTCCCTGCGCCACGAGCATGGACAGCCCGCTCACCGCCGTGGCGCCGGCCTGGCGCGCCGCGCGGAGCAGTTCGGTCCACCTCGGAGTGTATACCATGTCCAGCACCGTCATCCCGCTGCGCAACTCCTCCCGCAGCGCGCCCAGCCACGGCGTCCATCCGCCGCCCCCGCCCAAGGCCGGGGACATCGTCGCACCCGTGGCCTGGACGATCACATCCGCCTCCGGCGCCTCGCGGGTCACCGTCGTCGCGTCCAGCGGCCCGCCGCGCACATCGCACCGCGCGCCGTCCGCTGCCACCTGTCCGGCCAGGACCTCGGCGCGATTGGGCGTCCGGTTCAAGATGACGACCCTGGCCGCGCCGGCGCCCGCGAGGGCGAACGCCGCGCCCCGTCCGGCGCCGCCCGCGCCCAGGACCAGGCACCGGCTCCCCGCCAGGCGCGCTCCCCCCTCGCGCATCAACGCGTCGACGAGTCCCGGCGCGTCGGTGTTGAATCCCTGGAGCCGGCCGGCCTCGACCCGCACCGTGTTCACCGCCCCGATGCGGGCGGCCGGCGGATCGACCTCGTCGAGCAGTGGAAGCACCGCCTCTTTGTGCGGGATGGTCACGTTGAAGCCGGCGACCTGCAGCGCCGCCAGCCCGCGCACGGCGGCGGGGAGGTCGCGCGCGCGGACCCGGAAGGGCAGGTAGATCCAGTTCAGTCCGAGCGCGGTGAACGCCGCGTTGTGCATGCGGGGTGAAAGGGAGTGGGCAATCGGGTCTCCAATGATGCCCACAACCCGCGTCCGCGCGTCGGGACCGTCCATTGTGGCGCAATTATAGCAAACAGATCCTCTACGGCATCGGCAGCTTCGGCGGCAGCCTCCTGCAGCAGACCGTGCTGCTGTGGGTCTTCTACTACTACGCCCCGCCTGCGGGCGCGGGGCTTCCGGCGCGTGTCGCCGCGTCACTCCTGGGGATCGCCATGGGCGCCGGGCGTGCGGTAGACGCGCTCGCCGATCCGCCGATCGCCTATCTCAGCGATCGGATCCGGCGGGGCGGCGGCCGCCGGCGGCCGTTCATCCTGATCGGTGCGCCGTTGCTCGCCCTGGCCTTCGCGCTGGTGTGGATCCCGCCGCACACCACACCGACAACGGTCAACTTCGTCTACCTCGGCGCCACCCTCGGGGCGTTCTACTTCCTCTACACCGTGGTGATGAATCCGTACACGGCGCTGCTGCCCGAGATCACCGCCGGAGGCCGTGGGCGGATCGACACCGCCGCCTGGCAGGCCGCGTTCAGCCTCGCCGGGACGGCCGCCGCCTTCCTGGCTTCTTCCGCGCTGGCGGGCCGCGTCGGCTTTCCCGTCATGGGCGCGGTCCTCGCTCCCGTCGGGATGCTCGCGATGTGGACGGCCGCCCTGAGCGTGCGCGAGCACGCCGTTCCCGAGCCCGTCGTGGCCTTCGGCCCCGCCGCCCGCGCCGTGGCCGCGAACCGGGCGTTCCAGATCTTCCTCCTGGGGCTGGCGCTGTTGTGGTTTGGGCTGAGCATGGTGAATCTCTCCCTTGCCTATGTCGTCACGGTCCTCATGGGACTGCCCCGGCAGGCCGTGGGCACGGTGCTGGGCGCGACCATCGGCGTGACGCTGCTCTCCTTTCCGCTCATCGCCGGCATGGCCCGGCGATCCGGCAAACGGAACGCGCTGCTGCGCGCCATGGTGATGGCCGGCGTCGTCGTTCCGCTGATCGGCCTGATCGGGCGGCTGCCGCTGCCGCTCGGCCGCGCCGCGCAGGGGTTCATCCTCGTCGCCCTCGCCGGGCCGCCGCTCGCGGCCCTGTTCGTGCTGCCGAATGCCATCCTGGCGGACATCGCCGAAGAGCACGGCGCGCGCATCGGCCACCGCAGCGAGGCGTTGTTCTTCGCGCTGCAGGGGCTGATCTTCAACGGGACGACCAGCCTGGCCGCGGTCACGCTGGGGGTGTTGCTGGAACGATTCGGCTACGCCGCGGGGGCGGACCTGGGGCTGCGCGTCGTGCCTGTGGTGGCGGCGGTCGCGGTGGCGGCCGGCGCCCTGGTGTTCACGCGGTTCCCGCGGGAAGTCAGCGCCGCGCAGGAGGCGCGGCCGCGCGCGGCGCCAAGTGGGACGTCTCATTCATGATGAGCATCCGCCCGCGGCCGCCGTCGTACTCCAACAGGTTGATGCATCCGTTGTGCTGGCGGATGCGCCAGTACGCGCTCAGCGGCGCACCGAGCAGCGCGAGGAGGAGGACTTTGTTGACCCCGCCGTGGGCGACCGCGGCGACCTGGCTGCCCTGGTGCCGCCTCCTGATCTCCCTCAGCGCGGCCACGGCGCGATCGTGCATCTCCTGGAGGGTCTCGGCCCCGGGGATCCGCGCCAGGTGCGGGGTCGTGCGCCACCAGTGCAGCGCCTCCGGGTAGCGCCGCTCGACCTCCGCGACGGTCAGGCCTTCCCACGCGCCGAGGCCGATCTCGCGCAGCCCCTCATGCGGGATCACAGGCAGGCCGTGCGGCTCGGCCACGACCCGGGCGGTGTGCAGGGCGCGGGGAAGCGGGCTGCTGTAGATCGCCGCGAACGGCGCAGCGCTGAGCGCATCGCGCAGGCGCGCGGCCTGATCCCATCCGACCGCGCCGAGCGGAGAGTCGAGCGTACCCTGATAGCGCTGCTCGACGTTCCACGTCGTCTCGCCGTGGCGGAGCAGGTAGATCCGGGTGGGCACAGATGGTCAGCGCGTCGGGCCAGTGCGGGGCCGCCGTTTCATCGCGGCGAGATACTGGCGGTAGTACCGCTCGACGGTGCGCTGGTTGATGGCCATCGAGCGCGAGCGCTCCGGCCGGATGCCCCCGCTGAAGGTGCGCGGAATGTGGAGCAGTTCATGGATGATGACGCGGTCCTGCTCCTCGCGAGGCAGACGGTCGAAGGCGGGCACCATGAACTCGATGACGTAGTGCGGCGCCAGGCGCAGGGCATCCTGGAAGACCGGCGGCAGCCCCCAGATCCGGGCCAGGGCGTTCGCGCGCGAGCCTTCCACGCGGACGCAGCGGATGCGGGTGGGGTCCACGTAGGCGAGGCCGAGGGCCCGGGCGATGCTGCGGAGGCGCGCCTGCACGTCCGGCGCGGAGTGCCACTGCATGGAGATCCTCCGGGATTTGCGGATGAGATTTCGCATCCGCGATGTTGCTGTCCTGCGAACTCTATCCGCCGGTTTGCCCGCGGATTCGGCTGGAAAGACGCGAGAACGGTCTCCAGCGGGGGCGATCCTCCGGATCGATGCGCCGGTAGCAGTCGCCGCAGAGATACGCGCCGTTCTCCATCGCGCTCTCGTCGGGGTCGAGGGTCAGATCGCGCGTCGTGCCTTCATACCACAGCAACGACGCGTCCAGATTCCCCTGGCGGCCGCAGGAGACGCAGATGAGCTCGGCCATCGGTCCACCCCCTTCCCATTATCCCATGGTCAGGGCGATCTCAAGCCTCCGGTTGGCCTTCCCCTTGTTCTCCGTCTTCGTGACGACCAGCCGCCCGATTTCCTCCGTGTTCGCCACATGCGTCCCTCCGTCGGCCTGGGCGTCGAAGCCCTCGATTTCCACAACGCGCACCTCACGGATCTCCGGGGGAACCAGATTCCTGGCCAGGCGGACCAGATCGGAGCGGTCGAACTCCTCTCGCGGCAGAAACCGGATCAGAATCCTGCGGTGGTCTTCCAGAATGCGGTTGGTCGCGGCCTCGATCGCCGCCACGCGCTCCTTGTTCAGGTCTTCCAGGGAGAAGTCCATCCGCGCCCGGTCCGGGTAGATCGCACCGCCGGTGACCAGCGCGTTGAACTGCCGGTAGATCACGCCCACAAGCACGTGCAGCGCGGAGTGGTGCCGCATGATCGCGTACCGCCGCTCCCAGTCGAGTTCCCCGTGCACGACCGTGCCCGCCGGTGGAAGCGGGGCTTCCACGACGTGCCACACTTCGTCCCCGTCTTTGCGCATGTCGGTGACACGGCACTCCCCGCCGTTCCAGCGCAGCACGCCCCAATCGACCGGCTGCCCGCCGCCGCCCGGATAGAACGCCGTGCGGTCGAGGGCCACGGCCCGGTCCTGAACCCGCTGGACGGTTGCCTCAAAGGCCCTGAGATAGCTGTCGTGCAGGTACAGGAGTTGCGTCATCACCCGTCACGGCACACTTCGTCGGGCTCGCGTCACTCTCATTGTAACGAGGGACGATGAGCTCGCTCCGTGGGCGGGGCGTCCTGAAGAAACCGTTCATCCAGCCTGCTCACGAAGCGAGATTCTTCTGAACGATGACGAGGCCGTCGGGACACCAGGAGTGCGGGCGCCACGCGCGGACGCCAAGCGGGGCGAGGACATCGGTGTGGGGGCTGAAGACGACGAGGCGTCGGGCTCCATGTTCCTGCGCCTGCTCGAGGAGCTCGCCGAAGACCGCCTGCATACCGACCGGCGTGCCGTCGATCAGGGAGACGAGGAGGGCGTCCTCGGGCCGGGCGAACAGCGCGCAGGCCTGTGGATCGTCGGAGCGCTCCGGGCGCAATGCCGCGGCCACGCGGTGGTCCTTGATCAATCCCCGCACGAGCTCGGGCACGACGCGACGAAAGCGCCAGCCCAGCGGCACGAGCCGCTCCCAGGCGGCCAGCGCGGCGGTGCTCTCGACGAAGCGCAGGACCGCGGGCATCTGTTCCGGCCGCGGCAGCGACACCGGGGCGTCGTACGGCAGGTGGGCCGGATGCGGCGACACCTCGGTCTCCACGACGAGGCACCGCGTGACCTGGCGATAGCCGCTCCGCTCGGCGACCGCGAACGCGGCGTAGTCGTGTGCGGGGACCGCCGTGCGCATCACCGCCGCGCCGTAGTGGCGGGCGACCGCTTCCGCCTCGCGCACGAGCTGGGGGCCGATCCCGTGGCCCTGGACGTCGGGGTGGACGCGCAGGGCTTCCATCCAGGCCTCGCTGCGGCTGACGATGCTGACGTGGATGCCGCCGACGGCCCGCCCGTCATCCAGTGCCACCAGATCATGTCCGGGTTCTTCGGCCCAGGCCAGCCACTCCTCAGGCGCCGCCTCGCGGCCCCCGACGACACGCGGGAGTTGCTCGCTGTTCTGGCCGGCGGGGCGAATGGCCGTGGGCATCGAGTCAGACGGCGGGACGTCGGAGGAGCAGGCGCCGGAGGTCGGCCATCATCGCCGCCTGCACGATCAGGGCAAAGGCCACGGCGGTCAGGCGCATGAACGCCGTGCGGGCGCGCGGGGAGGCGCCGCGGGCTTCCATCAGGCTGGCCACGACATGACCGCCGTCGAGGGGATAGACCGGCATCAGGTTCATCACGCCGAGCCCGAGATTGATCGCCCCGGCCAGGCGTCCCACGGCACCGGCGCCTTGATCCGCGGCGCGCAACAGCGCGGCGAAGGTTCCGAGGAAGCCGGTCAGCCCCACGGATCGATCCTCGTCTCCAAGAGCGACGACGGGATGGTCCCGCAGCGCATAGATCAGCGGAAGGCCGAGGGCGATGTTGGCCAACGGCCCGGCCAGCAGCATGCCCACGCGCCGGCGCGGCGGGATGGCCTCCGCGTCCACCGCGGCATACCCGCCGAGGGGAAGCGCCCGTACGACGATCGGGAGCTGGCGGATCTTCGTGCGGAGCACGGTCGGGCCGAAGCCGATCCCGACCTCGCGCACCGTGCCCCCGCCGCGGGCGGCGGCCACGGCGTGGGCCGCCTCGTGGACGGCCACGGTGGCGCCGACCACGCCCAGGGCGGTGAGGACTCTGCGCCACACGGCGGCTACTCCTTCGCCGGGATGCGCGCCAGCGCGGCGATATGGTCGCCTTCTTCGAGGCGAATCACGCGCACGCCCTGCGCCGCGCGCCCGAACACCGAGATCTGCGCCACGGGAATGCGGTTGAAGACGCCGCTGGTGGTCCCCAGCAGCACCTCGTCGTCGTCCTCGACCGCGCGCACGCTGACCACCTGCCCGGTCTTCCTGGAGACGTTCAGGTTGATCACGCCCATGCCGCCGCGGCTCTTCACCGGGTACTGCCCGATGGGGGTGCGCTTCCCGAAGCCCAGCTCGGTCACGGTGAGCAGGGTGCTGCCCTCCTTGGCATCGGCCACGCCCACCACGGCGTCGCCGGTGCGCAGGCGGATCCCCGTGACCCCGCGCGCGGAGCGGCCCATCTCGCGCACCTGGCCGGCCCGAAAACGCAGGGCCTTGCCCTGCTGGGTGGCCAGCACCATCTCCGTGTCCTTGGCGATGAGCCGCACACCGACCAGGCTGTCGTCCCGATCGAGGCTGATGGCAAAGATCCCGGCCCGCTTGGCGTTGATGAACTCCATCAGGCCGGTGCGCTTCACCACGCCCCGCCGCGTGGCCATGAAGATGCTGCCCTCGTCCTCAAACGAGCGCAGGGCGATGACCGCGTTGATCCGCTCGCCCTGGGCCAGCGCCAGCAGGTTCACCAGGGCGGTCCCGCGGGCGGTGCGGCCGGCCTCCGGCACCTCGTGCGCCTTCATCCGGTAGACCTTGCCGCGGTCGCTGAAGAGCAGCAGGAAGGCATGGTTGGTCGTGGCCAGGACCTGCTCCACGTAGTCTTCCTCGCGCGTGGCCATGCCGACCACACCGCGCGTGCCCCGCCGCTGCAGACGGTAGGTCTCCAGCGGCTGGCGCTTGATGTAGTTGTGGTGGCTCAGGCTGATCACGACGTCGGCGTCGGGGATGAGGTCCTCGGCCTCAAACTCCTCCGCCTCCTTGCTCGTGATCCGCGTCCGCCGCGGGTCGCCGTACTTCTCTTTCATCTCCAGCAGCTCCTGGCGGATCGCGGCCATGATCAGCTTCGGCCGGGCGGAGGTGGCGTCGCGCAGCATCTCCTTGTAACGGGCGATGTCCTTGACCAGCTGCTTGTACTCGTCTTCGATCTTCTCGCGCTCCAGTTGCGACAGCCGGCGCAGCTGCAGCTCGAGGATCGCGTCGGCCTGCTTCTCGCTGAGCTTGAAGGTCTTGATCAACCCGGCCCGTGCCGCGGGGGTGTCCTTGGACTTGCGGATGAGGGCGATGACCTCATCCAGGAACTTGAGGGCGACCTTGTAGCCTTCCAGGATGTGCGCCCGTTCCTCGGCCCGGGCAAGCTCGAACTTTGTGCGGCGGATGACGACGTTGCGCCGGTGGTTGAGGTAGTGGACCAGCATGTCCCGCAGCCCCAGCGTCCGTGGCACGCCATCCACCAGGGCCAGCAGGTTCGCACCGAAGGTCGTCTGCAGCTGCGTGTGCTTGAAGAGCTGGTTGCGCACGATCTGCGGGTTGCTGTCCCGGCGCAGTTCGACCATGATGCGCAGGCCCTGGCGGTCCGACTCATCACGCAGGTCGCTCACCCCGGCCAGCTTCTTGTTCCGGACCAGCTCGGCGATCCGCTCGATGAGCGAAGACTTGTTCACCATGAAGGGGATCTCGGTGACGACCACCGCGGTGCGGCCGCCGCGCACCTCCTCGATCTCGGCCTTGGCCCGCACGGTGATGCTCCCGCGACCCGTGGTGTAGGCCGCCTTGATCCCGTCGCGGCCGAGGATCAACCCGCCGGTGGGAAAGTCCGGCCCTTTGATGATCTTCATGAGCGCCTCGGCGTCGGTCTGTGGATCGTCGATCAACACCACCAGGCCGTCCACGAGTTCGCCGAGGTTGTGCGGGGGGATGTTGCTGGCCATGCCCACGGCGATGCCGGAGGCTCCGTTCATCAACAGGTGCGGCACCCTGGAGGGCAGAACCACCGGCTCACGCTCGTACTCATCGTAGTTGGGGACGAAATCCACCGTGTCTTTATCGATGTCCGCCAGCAGCTCCATCGCCAGCGGCGCGAGACGGCACTCGGAGTACCGCATCGCCGCCGGAGGATCGCCGTCGATGCTGCCGAAGTTGCCCTGCCCGTCAACGAGCGGATAGCGGAAGGCCCAGGGCTGCGCCATCCGCACCAGCGACTCGTAGATCGGCACATCGCCGTGCGGGTGGAACTTCTTCATCACGTCGCCGACCACGGCCGCGGACTTCCGGTACGGGCGGTCCGGTCGCAGTCCAGCCTCCAGCATCCCGAAGAGGATGCGGCGCTGCACCGGCTTCAGCCCGTCGCGCACATCGGGCAGGGCCCGGCTGACGATGACGGACATGGCGTAGTCCAGATACGAGGTGCGCATCTCCTTCTCGATGGGCTGAGAGACGATGCGTGACTCGTCGCCGAGAGCCATGGCGGGATCTCCTCAGATGTCGAGATTGCGGACTTCGCGGGCGTACTTCACGATAAACTGGCGCCGGGGCTCGACCTCTTCGCCCATCAGCGCGGTGAAGATGTCGTCGGCGGCCCTGGCGTCCTCCACCTCGACGCGCAGCAGCGTCCGCGTGGCGGGATTCATCGTCGTCTCCCAGAGCTGCTCGGGGTTCATCTCGCCGAGACCCTTGTAGCGCTGGACCTCGGGTTTGCCGCCCTTGCGCTCGATCTCCTTGGTCACGACCTGGCGCTCTTCGTCGGAGTAGACGTAGCGCCGCTCCTTGCCGCTCTTCACCAGGTACAGCGGCGGCTGGGCGATGTAGACCTTGCCGTGCTCGATGAGGGGACGCATGTACCGGTAGAAGAACGTGAGCAGCAGCGTGCGGATGTGGTTGCCGTCCACGTCCGCGTCGCACATGATGATGACCCGGTCGTAGCGTCGCGCGTCGAAGTCAAACTTCTCGCCGAACCCGGTGCCGAGCGCCGTGATGATGGCACGGATCTCTTCGTGGGAAACCATTCTGTCCTCGCGCGCCTTCTCCACGTTGAGGATCTTGCCCTGGATCGGCAGGATGGCCTGGAACTGGCGGTCCCGGCCCTGCTTGGCCGAGCCGCCGGCGGACTCTCCCTCGACGATGAAGATCTCGCTGTGCTCGGGGTCACTCTCCACGCAGTCCGCCAGCTTGCCCGGCAGGGGAGAGACCTCGAGGGCGCTCTTGCGCCGCACCAGTTCCCGCGCCTGCTTCGCCGCTTCGCGCGCCCGGGCCGCCGTGACCGCCTTGCCCACGATGCGCTTGGCGTCGCCGGGGTGCGTGTGCAACCACTCCGTGAGCCAGTCGCCGAAGACGGACTCGATGAGACCCTTTACCTCGGTGTTACCGAGTTTGGTCTTGGTCTGGCCCTCGAACTGCGGCTCGGGCAGCTTCAGGCTGACCACGGCGGTGAGCCCCTCGCGCACGTCGTCCCCGGTCAGGGTCACCTCGCCGTTCTTGATCAGCCCGCTGCGCCGCGCATAGTCGTTGATCGCACGGGTCAGGGCCGAGCGAAAGCCGGCCAGGTGTGTGCCGCCCTCCGTCGTCGGGATGGTGTTGACGTAGGTCAGGGTGTGCTCCAGATAGCTGTCGTTGTACTGCAGCGCGACCTCGACTTCCGTACCGTCACGCTCCCTGGTCATGTGCATGACGTCGGAGAGCTTGGTCTTGGTCCGGTTGACGACCTGGACCAGCTCGACGATGCCGCCGGCGTGTTTGAAGGTCCGCTCCGACCCGGTGCGCTCGTCCTTCAGCCGGATCACCAGCCCCTTGTTCAGGTAGGCGATGTCGTCCAGGCGCTGAACGATCGTCTCGGCGTCGAACTCGGTGGCCGTCATCACCTCGGGATCGGGCTTGAAGGTGACGCGCGTGCCGGTCTTCCGCACGGAGCCCGCCGGCTGCAGCGCCGTGGTCTTCTTGCCGCGCGCAAAGCGCTGCTTCCAGGCCTTCCCGCCGCGCCAGACCTCGACCTCGAGCCACTCGGATAGGGCGTTGACGACGGAGACGCCGACGCCGTGCAGGCCGCCGCTGATCTTGTAGCCGCCCCCCCCGAACTTCCCGCCGGAGTGCAGAGTGGTCAGGACGACCTCGACCGCCGGCTTGCCGATCTTCGGGATTGGATCGACGGGGATGCCCGCACCGTCGTCGACCACCGTGACGCTGCCGTCCTTGTGCAGCGTGATCTGGATCTCCGCGCAGCGGCCGGCCAGGGCCTCGTCGACGGAGTTGTCCACCACCTCATAGAGGAGGTGATGCAGCCCGTCGGGGCCGGTGCTGCCGATGTACATCGCGGGGCGCTTGCGGACCCCTTCCAGCCCTTCCAGGACCTGGATCTGCTCTGCGCCGTAGGGGGTCGTCGTCTGGTTCGTCGCCATGTTGGGTTCCTCGGTCATAGTTGTGTTGGTGACCCCTTCTTAACATGCTGAGAGGAGCGCTCTCCCGGCGCCCCTCCCGATCCGTGCGGTCTCGATTGTTCGGTGCGAACGAGACTGCGTGTGCTGGTGAAGCCGCACAACTCAGTCTATCACGCGCGGAAAACCGCTGTCAACGCGCAAAACCCGCATCCAGCCTTAGTTTTCTGCATCCCAGGCTTTTGCGCTCTGGCGCAGGTGGACCATCCGGCGGGCCAGCGTGGGCGCCGAGATGCCGGAAGTGAACACGGCCAGGTCGCGGGTCACGACCAGCGCCTTGCAGCCGGGAATCAGCCCGTCCCCGCGCAGGCGCCCGGCGGCCACCGCCTTGTCGATGAACTCGCGATTGACCTCCGAGCCCTCGAGGACACGGGCGTCCAGGATGGCGACGACGTCGGGCGCCGCGACGACAACCTCACCGCCCAGATGGAGGTACATGCCGCTTTCTCCAGGCGATCTGGCTCAGCATCGCTCTCCGCGCCGCCTCGCGGACCTCGGGGTCGGCGATCTCGGCCGCGGCCCGTTCCACGGCCGCCATTTCCTCAGCGGACGGCTCTTCCTCCGACGCGGTCGCCGGCGGCTCCTGCCGCCGGCCGGGATGGGGTCGGGGCGCCACATGGCGGAAACGAATCTCTCTCACCGCCGCACCGGCCAACCGCCGGTTGATGTCGGAGGCGATGCGGGCGCGCTGGGCCGAGAGTTCCTGCACCCACATCGGTCCTTCCGCTTCCGCCTGGAGCACCCCCGCCCTGAGCCCCACGGGGCGGCTGTGGGCCGCGGCGTCGCGGCCGACGACCTCGGGCCACATCTCCTCGATGAGCGCCGCATGCGCCGCGCGCTCCACGCCCAGCGTCCGGGCCGCCGTCCGGAGGATGCTCCTAAGAGAGGTGAGCACGTTCGCCCTCGACCTGGCCGGCCCGGACCCGGTAGACGGCTGCACCTGCCGGAAGGCCGGCCACCGCGGCGCTGGTCACCGTGATCAACGCCTGTGCCTGGCGCACACCGGCCAGCAGGTACGCCTGCCGGGCCTCGTCGAGCGTCAGAAGGACATCGTCCAGGAGCAGGACCGGCTCTTCGCCCGTTTCCTCCAGGAGGACGCGGCGCTCCGCCAGACGGAGGGCCAGCATCGCGGTGAGATGCTGCCCGCGTGATCCGTACGCACGGAGGTCGCGTCCGTCCACCAGCAGGAGCAGGTCATCCCGGTGCGGTCCGACGAGGGTGACGCCCCGGGCGGCCTCTTCAGACCGGGATCGGAGCAGCGCCTCGCGGGCCCAGGTCACCATCGCCGTCTCTTTCTCTCCACGCAGCGAGGGCAAATACGCCACGCGCAACACCTCCCGGCCCCGGCACAGCTCCGCGTAGATCGCCTCCGCAAGCGTGGACAGCCGGGCGACATAGTCGCCCCGGCGAGCGGTCAGCGCGGCGCCCAGGGTCGCCACCTGCTCGTCCCAGGCCTCGATCCCACGTCCCCGGACGCGCAGCAGACGATTGCGCTGTGTGAGGACCCGCACGTAGCGCTGTGCAGCATAGTAGTAGGCCGGGCTGATCTGCGCCAGCAGCAGGTCGAGCATTCGGCGGCGCCGGTGGGGAGGACCGGTGACCACCTCGGCGTCATCCGGTGCGGCCAGCACACATCGCAGGTGCCCGAACAACTCGCCGCGGCGCACGGGCACGCCGTTGACGCGCATCTCGCGCCCGGCCCGCGGCAGGGCTCCGCCTTCTTCCCGACGGAGCGCCACGTCGATCTCCTCGACGCGGTCGCCCCGCTCGACCGCAGCCCGCACCCGCGCCCACTCTTCGCCAAGCGCGATCATCTCCGCATCGTGACGCGCCCGGAACGAACGCCCCGTCGCGGCCACCTGCACGGCTTCGAGCAGGGAGGATTTGCCCTGGGCGTTCTCTCCGACAAACAGCGTCACGCCCGGCGCCGGAGTCAGGTCCGTGTGGCGATGATTGCGGAACTGGACGAGGCGAAGGTGCGTGAGGCGCATGGTCATCGCGCGCGTTCGACGGTCAGCATCGCGCCCGCGGCATCGACGACGTCCCCCGGGCGAACCTGTCGGCCGCGGCGGTGCTCGACCTCACCGTTCACGGCGACGCGCCCGCTCCGAATCAACTGTTTGGCTTCTCCGCCGGTGGCGCAAACGTGCGCCAGTTTCAGCAGCGCGCCCAGGTCGATGCGCTCCGTGCGGATCACCACGCGGCGCGGCGCCGTGGGGCTATCCGTAGACACGCACCGGGGCGAGGACGTAGACGTAATCGCCGTGCCCCGTCGGCCGGATGGCGCCGGGGCTGAGCTGCCCTGTGAGCTCGAGGAAGAGCTCATCGGCGTCGATGTTGTTGAGGCAATCCATCAGGTACCGCGCGTTGAAAGCGGCCTCGACGGTGTCCCCATCGGCCGATACCTCGACCTCCTCCCGCGCCTTGCCCACCTCGGGCGTGTTGGAGGTGATGGTGAGCGTCTTTCCCTTCGCCGCGAGCCGGATGACGTTGGCCGAGTCGCGCGCGGTAATGGCCATGCGCCGGACGGCCCGCAGCAGGCGCTCCGTCTGCACCCGGATGCGTTGCTTGAATTCCTGCGGGATGACCTGGTGGTAGTTCGGAAACTGCCCGCTGATCAACCGCGAGTAGATGCGCAGCCCCGGCACGGTGAACAGGAGCTGATTGTCGGCCATGGCCAGTTGCACGTCACCGGTGACCCCCGCCAGCGCCCGCATCAGCTCCTGCATGGTTTTAGCCGGCACAATCACACTCAGCTTCTGCTTGGCCGCCGCGGCCAGTGCGGTCTTGCGCAGCGCCAGCCGCCCTCCGTCCGTAGCCACACAACGGACCTCGGTTCCTTCCATCGCGACATGCACACCCGTGAGAAACGGTCGGGTCTCATCCGCGGACACGGCAAAGATTGTCTGGCTGACCATCCGCCGCATGAGATCCGCATCGATCGCCCCAACTTCGGCGCCGTCGGCCTTCGGCAACGCCGGAAAATCGCCCGCCGGCAATCCCAAAATCTCGAAGTTGCTGGCTTCGCAGGTGATTTCCACCTGACTGGCGCCTTCCTCGTTCTTCAGCTCCACCGTCGCTTCCGGCAGATTCCCAACGATCTCGGCCAGAATGCGCGCCGGTAACGTCACTTGTCCGCCCTTCTTGACCTCAGCTTCAATGTCCACCTGAATTGCAAACTCCAGATCCGTCGCGGTCAGTCGCAGCCCGTTCTTTATCGTCTCGAGAAGCACATACCCCAAGATCGGCATGGTCGTCCGCGTTGAAATAGCACGGCCGGCCAGCTGGACGCTTTTCGCCAAAGAACTTTGAGCACACACTAACCACATAGCTTTACCCCCAGGACTTTATTACTATTAAATTTCGTCACACTACTAATAGTGCTGTGGATAATGTGGACAGAAACGATTCAGGCTAACGATAACAAGACAGACCAGATGTGTATAGCCTTGGGATGACGCGCGCTGGGATGTCCGCATAAGCACATTCGGCGAAGTGTCTACTCGCCGGCGCGCAGGGTATCCACAAGTTTCTCAAGGCGCGCCGCCAGTTGCGGGTCCTGAGCGAGGGCTTCCTTGACGCGTTCGCAGGCATGCATCACGGTGGTGTGGTCGCGGCCGCCGAACTCGTCGCCGATCCGCGGCAAGGAAGCGTCGGTGAGTTCGCGGGCGAGGTACATCGCGACCTGGCGGGGAAAGGCAACGCCTTTGGTCCGGCGTTTGGCCCGCATCTCCTCCACCCGAATGCCGAAGTGCTCGGCCACAGCCTTCTGCAGCATCGGGATGGTCACCGGCCGGGAGGCCGCGGCCGGCAGGAGCGTTTTGAGGATCTCCGCGGCGAGGTCTACTGTGATGGGTTGGCGCGTCAGGCTGGCATAGGCAACCACGCGGACGAGGGCGCCCTCCAGTTCGCGGATGTTCGAATGGATGCGCTGGGCGATGAACTCCGCGACCTGATCGGGAACGCTGATACCGTCCAGTTCCGCCTTCTTGCGGAGGATGGCAATGCGCGTCTCCAGGTCGGGCGGTTGGATGTCGGCGATCAGCCCCCACTCGAACCGGGAGCGCAGGCGGTCTTCGAGGGTGGGGATCTCTTTGGGTGGACGGTCGCTCGTGATGATGATCTGCCGGCTGGCTTCGTGCAGTGTGTTGAAGGTGTGAAAGAACTCCTCCTGGGTGCGTTCTTTGCCCGCCAGGAACTGGATGTCGTCGATCAGGAGCACGTCGACGTTGCGATAGCGGGTGCGAAACTCCAGGGTGCGGTCGTCCCGGATCGCGTTGATCAGCTCGTTGGTGAACTTCTCGCTGCTGATGTACGCCACGCGGGTCAGACCCTGGCGGTGGATGACGTGGTGGCCGATCGCCTGCAGGAGGTGGGTTTTGCCCAGGCCCACGCCGCCGTAGATGAACAGCGGGTTGTAGGCGCGGGCCGGCGATTCCGCCACAGCCATCGCCGCCGCATGCGCGAACCGGTTGCCCGAGCCGACGACGAACGTGTCGAAGGTATACTTGGGGCTGAGATGCAGCGCCTCGGACGGCCGCGGCGGCAGCGTCACCGGCGCGGCCGGCACCGCTTCCTCGGCGATGGTCAGTTGGACCGAGACGGCCCGGGCCAGGACCTCGCGCAGCGCGCCGTGGATCAGCGCGCTGTAGCGCGTTTCGACCCACTCCTTCGCCAGGCGGCTCGGCACTGAGAACACGAAGACGTCACCGCTCAGCGAGACGGGGGCCATCGCCTTGACGAAGGATTCGAAACTCGGCTTGGTCAGCCGGCCTTCGATGCGCCGGAGCGCTTCCTGCCAGACTCCCGATGCGGACGTGGCGTCGACGACCATGGACTCCTCCTACGGTCTGAACACGTTGCCGAGGGCCGCGATGCCGTCCTCGGTCAACGTGCGCTTGCCCGAACGGCGGCTGTCGATGAGATGCAGCGCGCCGAGCGCCTGCAGTTCGCGGTAAGCCGTGCTCTGGCTGACACCGAGCTCCTTGGCTACGGCGGAGGGACCGGCCGAGCCCAGTTCGGCGATCAGGAGCAGCACCTTCTTCTGCCGCGGCGTCAACTCCGGCGGCCGGGCAGGGGTGCCTTGGGCGGCGTGTTGGACGGAGGAGCCCGCCGGCATCCCCACAGGCGCTCCCGGGCTGACGGAGAGCGTGATCACCGCTCCCCCGGAGAGGTTGGCGTCAATGCTGATCGCGCCGCCCAGGAACTCCAACTGCTCCTTGGCCACGGGGAGACCGGAGCCCACCCCCTTGATGTAGTGCCGCATCTCCGGGGAGGCCGTGGTGAACCCCGGCAGCAGCGCTTTCTGCGGGTCGGACACGCCCGGCCCTTGATCCGAGACACGGATGGTGTTCCCATCGTCGAGGATGCTGATCACGGCGCCTTCGAAGTGGGCGTGGATGAGGTTCTCCACGATTTCCCGGATGACCACATATGGGATCCGCCCGCCCCTCTCGCGGGAGTGGCTGTACGTCCGCGCGGCGAGGTCACCCACGAACTGGTGGAACTCCTCTCCGCGCAACGTGATCACGCGCGGCGCCGCCAGCGGGGAGTCATAGATCGCCAGCCGAACCTCCGGCCCGCCACGCTGTTCGCTGTCGTCCGCTCTGTGATCCGCCGGCCCCGACAAACGAGCAAAGTCCGACATGGGCTACCGATTCGACCGCATGCCGGGAACGAGTCTGCGGCGGGGCCTTTCGCGACGGATGCGTGAGTTATCCGCAAGAGCAGTAACTCCTACCCGCTCGTGGGCAGGGGCAGGGATTTCATCGAATGCCATGGGTCACCAACAGGTAACCGTGATTGTGGACAACCTCCGGGGAAGTGATGCCGAGTTCGCGGGCGACCGGAGCCCTTCCTGCCGAACGTGAGTGCGCTGAAGTGCAGTCCAGAAGCGGGCGCCGAGAGTTGTCCACAGGTGTGAAAAGGCCTGTGGATACCGTGGAAACAGCCGTGCGCAGGCGGTGGACAACTCAGCCAGGTTCGCTGGCCTGGAGCCTTCGGCTGCCCGGAGCCGCGAAGGGCTGCGGGATCCAATTTGTGGACAAATCCGGCGGTTGTGCCCAGCTTATCCACAGGGCGGCCGGTCAGTGGTGTGCGAGCCGGGTCTCTGCTATAGTGAGTGGCATGAAGCGGACGTACCAACCGAAAGTTCGCCGCCGGCAGAAGCGACACGGTTTCCGTGTCCGCATGCGCACTCCCGGCGGACGCAATGTCCTCAAGCGCCGCAAGGCCAAGGGACGGCACCGCCTCGCAGTCTGAGCGCGCCGCCTACCAGCGGCTGACCGACCCCGAGCACTTCCGCCTGGTCTACCGAGAGGGCGCACGTATCTCCGACGGGCTGCTGATCCTATACACGCGAGGGAGTGGGTTGTCCGTGCGGCGCCTTGGAATCGTCGCACCGGGACGCCTGGGCACGGCGGTGCGGAGGAACCGTGTCAGGCGGCGCCTCCGCGAGGCGGCCCGGGCCGCCGTCGCGGTGCTTCCTGCCGGGACTGATGTCGTCGTCGTGGCCCGTGCCGCCGCGGCCGGGGCGCCGTATGCCGCGCTGCAGGATTCCATCCGCGCCCTGTTCAATCGGGCTGCGGGAGTGCGATGACACGCGTCTTGATCGTTCTCATCCGCGCCTATCAGCGCTTCATCTCTCCGTACACCCCGCCGTCGTGCCGGTTCTATCCGTCGTGTTCCAGCTACGCCGCGGACGCCATCGCGCGCCACGGGGTATGGAGGGGCGGCTACCTCGCGTTGCGCCGCCTGCTGCGCTGCCACCCTCTCCATCCGGGTGGATACGATCCCGTCCCATGAGCCCTATCTTGCTGGCAGGAGGCGTGACTTGAAAGCAACCTTCGCGGCCATCGTCGGTTTCCTGGTTACGATTCTCCGCGTGTTCTTCGATTGGACGGGCAGTTACGGGCTGGCGATCATCCTGCTCACGCTCGCCGTGAAACTCGTGCTGCATCCGCTGACGCGCCGGCAATTGCGCTCGATGAAGGAGATGCAGCACTTGGCGCCGCAGATGGCGGCGCTGCGCGAGAAGTATCAGGGCGAGCCCCAGCGCATGAACGCAGAGATCATGAATCTCTACCGCCAGCACAACGTGAACCCGTTCGGGGGCTGCCTGCCCATGCTTGTGCAGTTGCCCATTCTCTGGGCGTTGTTCGCCGTCTTTCGCGAGCCCATCTTCAACGGGGCCAGCTTTCTCGGCGTCCCTCTCGACGTCGTGCCGAGTTTCGGCGCGATCGCGGCCAACCCGCTATTGCTCGTCTGGCCGGTGCTGGTTGCGGTGTCGACCTACCTGCAGCAACGGATGTCCATTACCGACCCGCAGCAGGCCAGGATGTTTCTCATCATGCCGGTCATGGTGGCATACTTTGCCACCGTCGTCCCGGTGGCGATGTCGGTGTACTGGGTGACGTCCACACTGGCCTACGTCCTTGAGTACTACGTCGTGGTGGGCCGTCTTACGCCGCCGGCGCCCGCAGCCCCGGTCAGTGCTGCCAAACCGCCCGTATCCGTGCTGCCCCAGCGCCCCAGGGGGACCAAGAAGAAGTGAGACAGGTCGAGGCATCCGGCCGGACCGTCGAGGAGGCGGTGGAGCACGCGCTGACCCAACTCGGGGCGGCGGCCGAGGACGTGACCGTCGAGATCCTGGACGCCGGGGCGCGGGGGATGCTGGGTCTGGGCTCGCGTGAGGCGCGTGTGCGGGCCACGCTCAGGGAGAGCACGGCCGCGGTCGTGCACCGCATGGCCGAACGTTTCGTCAAGGCGCTGGGATACCCCGCGGCGGTCCGGGTACGCGAGGGGCAGGATGCGATCGCCGTCGAGATCCGCGGGAAGGACCTCGCCGCGTTGATCGGCCGCCGCGGCGCCACGCTCGAGGCGTTTGAGTTGCTGCTCGGCCTGATGGCGGCGAAGGCCACCGGCACGCATCCCCGCGTCACGGTAGATGTCGAAGGGTACTGGGACCGCCGCCGCGCCTGGCTGGAGACGCTCGCGGAGCAGGCCGCAGAACGCGCGGAGCGCCAACGCCGTCCCGTCGTGCTTCCCCCGATGCCTGCGCGGGAGCGACGGATCGTCCACACGACGCTTGCGGCCCGCGGTGGCGTGACGACCGCGAGCAGCGGTGAGGGAGCGCAACGTCGGATCACGGTGTCTCCGAGGGGGCCGGCGCCTGAAGGCGGTGCACCCGAACGTGTCCTGGAGGACAGTGACGCCTGACCGGCTCCGGGCCGTCCTTGAGGCGGAGGTCACCGCCGTCGGCTTCGCCGCCACACCGCAGGAACTCGAGCTCTTCGCGCGCTACCTCGACCTGATCGCTCGCTGGCGCGCACACGCGCGGCTCACCGCAGTCGCGGATCCAGAATCCGCGGCGCGCCTCCACATCGCGGATTCGCTGCTCTGCCTGCGTGCGGGTATTCCTCAGGGATCCTCGCTGGTCGACGTCGGGAGTGGAGCGGGCCTGCCCGGAATCCCGCTGCTTATCGCGCGGGGCGACCTGCGTGTGACTCTCCTGGAGGCGGACACACGGAAAGCCGCCTTCCTGGAGATCGCGGCGGGCGAGCTTGGCCTGGCAGCCCGCGTCGTGCGCGCCCGGGCCGAGGAAGCTGCCCGCGGCGAGATGCGAGAACGGTTCGATGTCGCCGTCGCCCGGGCCGTGGCGAGGCTGCCCACGCTCTGCGAGCTCACGCTTCCGTTCGTCCGAGTCGGTGGTCGGGCCGTCCTCCTGAAGGGGCCGTCCGTCCGAGCCGAGCTCGGCGACGGCAGGCCGGCGGCGAGGGCCCTCGGAGGATCGGAGCCGGATTTGCTTGAGGGCGTCCTGAAGGGAGGCGAGCACCGGACCCTCGTCGTCATAGAGAAGCGGCGCCAGATGCCGGGACGGTTTCCCAGGCGGGGTGGTGCGCTGAGTCGCCCAATCCCCAAGGGGTAGCACCGGTCAAAGGACCCTACCACTATATACCGAACCACTCAGCCTTGGATGGGACGTGTCATTGCCGTGGCGAACCAGAAGGGCGGCGTCGGGAAGACGACAACCGCTGTGAACCTGTCCGCGTCCATGGCTCTTGGCGGATCACATGTCCTCCTCGTGGACATGGACCCGCAGGCGCACGCCACCAGCGGCATCGGGGTGGCCAAAGGAGCGGTCGGCGTTTCTGTCTACGACGTGATCATCAATGGGCTGTCCATGGCGTCCGCGCTGGTGCCCACGGCGATCAAGGGACTGGACCTTGCGCCGGGCAGCATCCACCTGGCCGGTGCAGAGGTGGAGCTGGCCTCGCTACAGTCACGGGAGTTCCGTCTGAGGGAGAGCATGCGGCCGGTCCGCGACTGGTACGATATGCTCTTCGTGGACTGCCCCCCGTCCCTGGGCCTCCTGACGGTCAACGCGCTTGCCGCCGCGGACGAGCTCCTTATCCCGATCCAATGTGAGTACTACGCGCTCGAGGGGCTGGCGCAGCTAACGGAGTCCGTGAACCTCGTCAGACGCAGGTTGAATCCAGGACTGCGCATCGGCGGAGTGCTGCTCACGATGTTCGATGCGCGCACGAACCTTTCCGAGCAGGTGGCCGCGGAGGTCCGCCGTCACTTCGCCGAGGAGGTCTACCAGACGGTCATCCCGCGGAGCGTGCGGCTGGCTGAGGCGCCTTCGTTCGGCCAGCCCGTCGTGACGTACGATCCATCGTCGAAAGGGGCCGAGGCGTACGTGGCCCTGGCGAGGGAGGTGAGTGCACGTGCCGGACAGCCCGCGGTCGCCGACTGACCCCCGTCGCCGAGGCCTGGGCAAGGGTCTGGGGGCGCTGATCCCCGGCGCTGAGGCCGCGGGTGTTGAACGCCCGACGGAGATCCCGCTGGCCCATCTGAGCGCCAACCCACTGCAGCCTCGGCAGGTCATGGATCCCCAGGAGATGGCTGGACTGGTAGATTCCATACGGCGTCACGGCGTGCTCCAGCCAATCGTCGTGCGCCCTTCAGCCGGTGGTTTCGAGGTCGTCGCCGGAGAGCGAAGGTGGCGTGGGGCGGAGGCGGCCGGGTTGAGCACGATACCGGCCGTCGTCCGAACCTTGACCGACCAGGAGGCTCTGGAACTGGCGCTGGTGGAGAACCTCCAGCGGGAGGACCTCAACCCCATGGAGCGCGCCCGGGCCTACAGGAACCTCATCGGCGATTTCGGCCTGACGCAGGAGGAGGTCGCGGAGCGGGTCGGCAAGAGCCAGCCGTCAATCGCAAACTCCCTACGGCTGCTCAACCTTCCGCTTCAGATCCAGGCGAGCCTGGAGGCGGGACGGATCACTGAGGGGCATGCGCGAGCCCTGCTTTCGGCCGGAACTGAAGCCGCGATGCTGAGACTCTGGGAGCGTGTGGAGCGGCGTGGCCTTTCCGTAAGGGAGACGGAGCAACTGGCCAGAGCCGCTATTTCCCGTGAAATACGTCCCCGACGCCGGGCTCAAGACCCGCAACTGCGAACCGTCGAGCAGGATCTCTCTCGCCGGTACGGGACGAGGGTTTCGGCGAGCGGGACGAGGAATCGAGGGCATCTGGCGTTCGAGTACTACTCCGAAGAGGACCTGCAGCGTCTGCTTGATCTTCTCCTGGACTAGGAGTGCATCGTGTCAGGCCCTTCCTGCTCGCCTGCGGGCCTTGTACCTCCTCGCCTTCTCCCTGTTACCGCACACGGCCATCTCGCACCACACTCCGGACCTGTTTCTGGAGCGGTCGAAGAAGACCCACCCGCAGTTGGGATCTCGACAGGTCTTGAGTCGCAACCACAGCCCGCTGCCGGTTGATTCTCGGACGGCGGAGAGAATTGATCCGACGGCGCGATCGGCAGGTAGAGGCGATTCGGCCAGGAGCGCTCCCCTTCCGTCTTCTCCAATCCAGAGCCGGAGGGGGGTCCGACGACCCTCACGATTGATCACTTCCACGGCCTGAGGCGGCGGGTTCTCCCAGGATCCTTGCTGCACCCAGGAGCGAATCGCCTCTCCCACGGCACCAACCCTGGCCACGTCTTCCAGATCCACGAAATCCCCTTCGCCGGCGAATCCGTGCACGGTCATCCAGGATCGGATTCTGTCTGGGTGTTTCGATCCCAACGAGTTGCAGAGTGAGACGATCAGTTCGATAGATTTTGGCACATCCACCTGTGAGGATACCATAGCGCTCCTTTTGACCGATGCAAGAGTCTTCACTAGTTATTATTCTCCTGTAAGTAACCTGCAAGATCTTTTTCGCCCGCTAATGCGTTGGTGGGAGATTCACATGCGGCTGCTCTCCAGGCGTGGCGCCCGTCTCCGGCCACGGACTAAATCGCCTAGCCAACAAGGAGATCGCCGTGCGCCTGCGCATCAGTGAGCACACGGTGAAGTTCCACGTCAACGCGATCATGGGCAAGCTCGGCGCCCGGACCCGGACGGAAGCGGTGACGCGCGCGGCCCGAACGGGCCTGATCACCCTCCAGATTGACGCCGGGGAGCGGCGTGGTGTGGGCTGCGGACGGGGCGATCGCCACGGCGGACCACGTCGTGGAACGGGATGACGACATCCGCATCGGACTCGCCGACGGCCGGGTCGTTGCGGCCACGCTTGCCGGTCGCGATCCGACAACCGGTGTGGCGCTGCTGCGCGCCGAGGCGGGCGGTCTTGCGGTACCGCAGTGGCATGGAGCGGAGGGGATCCGCGCGGGCAACGTGGTGCTCGCGCTGTCCCGCCCGGGGAATACCGTCCGGGCTCAACTCGCCGTCGTCAGCGCCGCAAGACCGTCCTGGCGGACGCCATCGGGCGGCGAAGTCACGGCATACCTGCAGACCGATCTGGAGCCGTCGTGGGGGTTCTCCGGAGGGCTCCTTGTGGACGCCTCCGGCAAAGCCATCGGCATGAACACGATCGGATCATGCGCCGCACCCCGCTGGCCGTCCCGTTCCGGACGCTGGAGCGCGTCGTACGCTGCTCACGCAGGGACGCGTGCCCCGAGGGTATGAAGATCGCCGAGCGCCCGGCGTCATCGAGATCTTCCGAATGAGCTACGAGCGGCTGGCAGCGCTGGGCGTCAGGTAGCCGTTCTCGATCAGCCAGGCCTTCGTGATCTCCATCGCCTGGTCCATGGAATAGCGCGGCATCCATCCGAGCAGGCGGTGGGCCTTTTCCGTGCTGTAGGTGGCGTGGCTCACCGCGTATCCCAGGGCCGTGCGCCGTACGCGCGGAGGCCGCCGCGTGAACGCCGACCTGGTTTCATCGGTGACGGCGATGAGCCAGCTGGTGAAGTTCGAGACGGAGCGCGCTTTCTTCCCCACCATGCGGCCGTACCGCTCAAGGTAGTCGCACCAGCGCATGTTGACGTCGATCAGGGTGAAGGTCTCCCCGGCCACTGGCCGGAGCGCACAGAGGATGAGCGCATCCAGCAGGTTCTCGATGAAGATCGGGCGCGCGTAGCCGTGCCCCCCGGCGACCATGGCCGGGCGCCCCTGATTGATCCACTGGACGAGCCGGATGGTCCAGCCCCGCGAGCGCGGACCGTACACCATGCCCGGGCGCGCGATCACCGCAGGCAATCCGCGGGAGGCCACTTCACGCAGCGCGTCCTCGGCTCCGATCTTGCTGTCCCCGTAGAGCTCCACGCCCCCCCATAGGGGGCTTTCCTCCGTGATGACCCCGCTGCGCACGGGCCCGTACACGGCGATCGAGCTCACGTGGACGAAGCGTGCCACACCGGCGCGCAGCGCCTCCTCTGCCAGGCTCCGCGTGCCCACGACGTTGGTCGCGTAGGCCGCGTCCCGGCTGTACGGGGTACCCAGCCAGGCGCCGCAGTGAAAGACGACCTCGACATCGTCGCAGCATCCGGCAAGCGTCTTCGGCTCGGTCAGGTCGACCGTCCTGACCTCCGCGCCCGCTTCGGAGAGCACGGCGGCGCGCTCCGGTCGCCGCGCGGCGACGCGCACGGAGGATCCCGTCCGGAGCAGCCGCTCGGCGAGATGACTGCCGATGAACCCCGTGGCGCCGGTGACCAGCACGCGCCGGCCGGACAACGCCGGGATGGGATCGACGACGCCCGAACTCACGGCGCGTGCTGTTCGACGGACCGGCGTAGAATCCATGCCGCAGGCGCGCGGTGCCTGCGCCGCGAATCCGCACTGCATGACGCGCGACGCCGCCTGGGGCTTGGTCTGCGAATGGATTCAGAGTCAGAACCTGCGCAAGCATCTGCTGGCCTCCGAGGCGGCGATGCGCGCCTACGCCCGCAAGTTCGGCGAGGATGAGGAGACCTGGGGCATCATCGGGTTGCTGCACGATCTGGATTACGAGCGCTGTCCTTCGCAAGAGGCCGGCCATCCGTTTGTTGGCGTGGAGGAACTGCGCCGGCGAGGCGTCCCGGAGATGTGGACGCGCGCGATCCTCTCCCACGCCGACTACTCCGGCGTGCCCCGCGAGACACAACTGGAGAAGTCGCTGTACGCGGTCGATGAACTCGTGGGCTTCATCACGGCCGTGGCCTACGTGCGCCCCAACCGGTCGCTCGCCGAGGTCGATGTCGCGGCCGTCCGCAAGAAGATGAAGGACAAGGCGTTCGCCCGCGGGGTGAATCGCGAGGATGTGATCAAGGGCGCCGAAGAACTGCAGATCCCGCTGGACGAGCACATCGCCTTCGTGATCGAGGCGCTGCGCGGGGTCGCGCCGCAACTGGGGTTGTGAGCACAGCAATGGGAAGGAGATCGCGATGACCGACGGCAGGGCACTCGGCGACATGCCGGTGGAGGAGTTCGAGGAGTACGGCCGGCGCGCTCTGGGCTGGGCCGCGGAGTACCTGGCGCATCCCGGACGTCATCCCGTGCTGGCGCAGGTGCGGCCCGGCGATGTGAAGCGCGCGTTGCCCGCGGAGCCCCCGCGCCGGGGTGAATCGATGGAGCGCATCCTCGAGGACTTCCAGCGCACCATCATCCCCGGTATCACGCACTGGAACCATCCGGCGTTCTTCGCGTACTTCGCGATCACCGGATCGGCCCCGGGGATCCTCGGAGAACTGTTGGCCTCGACGCTGAACGTGAACGCCATGCTGTGGAAGACCTCTCCCGCCGCCACAGAACTGGAAGAAGTCACACTCGGCTGGCTGCGCCGGATGGTCGGGCTGCCCGAGGCCTTCATGGGGATCATCATGGACACCGCCTCCGTGGCCAGTCTCTGCGCGATCGCGGCGGCGCGGGAGGCGGTCGCCGAGCATCGCTTCCGGGAAGACGGCATGGCGGGCGGGCCGCGCCTGCGAATGTACACCTCGGAACAGGCGCACTCCTCGATCGAGAAGGCGGGGATCGTGCTCGGATTGGGGCGGGCCGGCGTGCGCAAGATCCCCGTTGACGCAGACTTCCGCATGGACGTGGACGCCCTCCGCCGGGCCGTGGCCGAGGATCGGCAGGCCGGGTGGCGGCCGTTTTGCGTCGCGGCCACGGTGGGCACGACGTCCACGACCAGCGTCGATCCGGTTCCCGCGATCGCCGAGGTCTGTCGCGCGGAAGACCTCTGGTTGCACGTCGACGGCGCTTACGCCGGCATCGCTGCGATCGTCCCGGAGTTCCGCTGGGCCCTGGCCGGGTGCGAGCGGGCGGATTCGGTGGTGATCAATCCGCACAAGTGGCTGTTCACGCCGATCGACTGCAGCGCGTTCTACTGCCGCCGGCCCGAGGTGCTGCGCGCAGCCTTCAGCCTGGTCCCGGAGTATCTGCGCACGGCCGAGGCCGAGCAGACCGCGGCGCGGGACTTCATGGACTACGGGGTGCAACTGGGCCGCCGCTTTCGCGCGCTGAAACTGTGGATGGTCATCCGCTACTTCGGCGTGGAAGGCCTCGCCGCGCGCCTCCGCGAGCACATCCGCCTCGGGCAGCTGCTCGCCTCGTGGATCGACGAGGATCCCGAATTCGAGCGGATGGCTCCCACCCCGTTCAGCACGGTGTGCTTCCGGGCTCATCCCCGCAGTGTGGCGGCCGGGGCGCTGGACCAGCTGAACGCCGCGCTGCTCGAGGCGGTGAATGCCACCGGGCGCGCCTATCTCTCACATACCAGACTGCGCGATCAGTTCACGCTGCGCTGTGCGATCGGCAACATCCGCACGACCGAAGACCACGTTCGAGCGGCCTGGGACCTTCTTCATCAGGAGTGGCGTCGGCTGACCGACCGCGCCTGACCTGTGCGCCTGCCACAGGAAACCGATTTTCCACGTGGAAGGGAGAACCCACCGGGGAAGCACTGGAAGGTGAGTGCGCGGCGATGACGTTCCGCGACCGCCGGGAGGCCGGCCGCGCTCTGGCCGAGGCCCTGGACGGATACCGCCCCCGCCGGCCGTTCGTCCTGGCTATCCCGCGCGGCGGGATCGTCGTCGGCTACGAAGTGGCCAGGGCGCTGGACGCACCGCTTGACGTCATCGTCCCGCGCAAACTCCGCGCTCCCTACAACCCGGAGCTGGCGATCGGCGCCGTGGCTCACGACGGCAGCGTTTACTACGACTCCCCGCTGGTCGGCACGCTGAAGATTCCGGAGGACTACCTGAAGGACGAGATCGCGTTCCAGATGGAGGAGATCAAGCGTCGTCTCGCGGCGTATCGTGGAGACCGGCCGCTCCCCGTGCTCGAGGGCCGTGTGGCCATCGTCGTCGATGATGGTATCGCTACGGGTTCGACGATGATCGCGGCGCTGCGCGCGGTGCGCGCGATGCACCCGACGACGACTGTGGCTGCGGTGCCGGTGGCGCCGCCGGAGGGCTGCGAGAGCCTGCGCGCGGAGGCCGACGACGTCATCTGTCTCTATACGCCGATCATGTTTTACGCCGTCGGTCAATTCTACGAAGACTTCGGACAGACGTCCGACGAGGAGGCCATCGCCCTGCTGCGGGCCAGGGAGCAGGAGCGCCATGGTGGTTGAGCAACTGAAGCGCACCAGCCTGTATCCCGTTCACGTCCGCGCCGGCGCCCGTCTGGTGGAGTTCGGCGGATGGGAGATGCCGGTGCAGTATGCCGGCATCGTCGAAGAGCACCGCGCCGTGCGCACCGCGGCGGGGTTGTTCGATGTCTCGCACATGGGCGAGGTCGAGATCGAGGGCCCCGGGGCGCTGGATTCGGTCCAGCGTCTCATCACCAATGACGCGGGACGCCTGGTGATTGGGGGCGGACTCTACTCCCCGATGTGCCTGCCCACCGGCGGCATCGTGGACGACCTCACAGTGTTCCGCCTTGCCGAGCGTCGTTTCCTCTTCGTCGTCAATGCCGCCACCACCGAGAAGGACTTCGCCTGGATCCGTGAGCACACCACCGACGCCGCGGCGCGCGATCGCTCCGCGGAATTCGGCCTCCTCGCCCTCCAGGGCCCGCAGGCCCAGGCGATCCTGAGGCGCCTGACCCGGGCCGACCTGGGAGGTCTCGCCTTCTTCCACATCATCGAGAACGTGGAAGTCGCCGGCGTGCGTTGCTTCATCTCGCGCAGCGGCTACACGGGAGAGGACGGCTTCGAGATCGGTTGTCCCTGGGACGCGGCGCCGCGATTGTGGGACGCGCTGTCGGAGGCCGGTCGCCCCGCGGGCCTGATGCCGGTCGGCCTCGGCGCGCGCGACACCCTGCGGCTCGAGGCCGGACTCATGTTGTACGGGAACGATATCGACGAGACGACGACGCCGCTGGAGGCTCCCCTGGGATGGACGGTCAAGCTGGACAAAGGCGCGTTCATCGGGCGCGAGGTGCTCCTCCGGCAGAAGCAGGACGGCGTGCGCCGGAAGCTGGTCGGCTTCGAGATGCGGGAACGGGCCATCCCCCGCCGCGGGCAGGCACTCCTGGCCGCCGGCGCCGTCGTGGGGAGCGTGACCAGCGGCACATTCGGCCCCTGGGTGAACAAGGGCATCGGGATGGGGTACCTGCCGCCGGCGCACGCCAGGCCCGGAGCCGAGATCGCGGTACAGATTCGCCAGCGGCCGGCGCGGGCCGCCGTGGTCAAGCTACCCTTCTACAAAAGGAGCGCCTGAATGTACCCCAAGGACCTGCGCTACAGCAGCGAGCACGAGTGGGCGAAGGTCGAGGACGGCCGCGTCCGCGTCGGCATCACCAAGTTCGCCGCGGACAAGCTGAGCGACATCGTGTTCGTCGAGCTGCCCCGGATCGGGGCCGCCGTGACCTTCATGCAGCCGTGCGGCGTGATCGAGTCGGTGAAGGCGGTGTCCGACATCTACTCGCCGATCTCCGGAAAGGTCGTGGAGGTGAACACGGCGCTGGGCGACAGCCCGGAGGTCGTCAACAGCGATCCTTACGGGAAGGGTTGGATCGTGGTCATCGAGCCCACGGATTTGAAGGAGCTGGACAAGCTCATGACCGTGGAGCAGTATCTGAAAGCCATTGGAGAGGAGAAGTGATGAGGACCGAGCCACAGCGCGTGACGCTGAGACGCCCCGCGCAACATAAGTACATCCCCGCCACCGAGGCGGAGCGGGAGGAGATGCTGCGCGTGATCGGCGTGCCCTCGGTGGAGGCGCTGTTCGGCGATATCCCCGCGGCGGTCCGCCTGACGGCGCCGCTGCGCCTGCCTCCCCCCCTCAGCGACCCGGAGGTGATGGCGCACCTCAGCGCGCTGGCGGCGAAGAACGCTCACGCCGATGCGGCGCCGTGCTTCCTGGGCGCGGGGGCGTACGACCATTACGTGCCGAGCGTCGTCTGGGCGCTGGCCGGCCGCGGCGAGTTCCTCACCGCTTACACCCCCTATCAGGCCGAGTTGATGCAGGGTGAGCTGCAGGCGATCTACGAGTATCAGAGCATGCTGTGCGAGCTGACGGGCATGGACGTGGCCAACGCCTCGATGTACGACGGCGCCTCAGCGTTGGCCGAGGCGGCCGTCATGGCCAGGGACCTGACCAGGCGGGACGAGGTGGTGGTCTCCACGGCCGTCCATCCGGAGTATCGCCGGGTTCTGAAGACCTACGCCACGCCGCTGGGAATCCGCATTGTCGAGGTTCCCCATCGGGATGGCACCACCGACGCCGAGGCCGTCGGCGCGCAAATTTCGGAACGCACCGCGGCAGTCATTATCCAGCATCCCAACTTCTTCGGTGTACTTGAGGAGGGGAAGGGCCTTGCCGATATTGCTCACGGCCGGGGTGCGCTGCTGGTGTGCGGGGTCGCCGAGCCGCTCTCGCTGGGACTCCTGACGCCCCCCGGCGCCTGGGGCGCCGACATTGTAGCCGGCGAGGGGCAGGCCCTGGGCAACCACCTGAACTTCGGCGGTCCGTACCTGGGGATGATGGCCACGCGCCAGGAGTACATGCGGCGGATCCCGGGCCGGCTGGTCGGCGCCACGGTGGATGTCGACGGCCGCCGGGGCTTCGTGCTGACCCTGCAGACCCGCGAGCAGCACATCCGCCGGGAAAAGGCCAGCAGCAACATCTGCACCAACGAGGCCCTGCTGGCGCTGGCCGCGGGGATCTACATGGCCGCCCTCGGTCCCCAGGGCCTGCGCCACGTCGCGGAGCTCAATCTCTACAAGGCGGCCTACGCAAAGGAGGCGATCGGCGGCCTGCGCGGATTCCGTGTCGCCTTCGACGGACCGACCTTCAACGAGTTCGTCGTGCGCACGTCCGTTCCGCCCGAAGAGATCAACCGGCGACTCCGCCGGGAGGGCATTCTGGGCGGGCTGCCCCTGGGCCGGTTCTATCCCGATCTGGCCGACGGCTGGCTGCTCTGTGTCACCGAGCAGCGCACCCGCGCCCAGATCGACCGGCTCGTCGCGGCGCTGGAGGGGATGCGATGAGCGCAAAGGACTTCCCGGTGATCTTCGAGCTGAGCGTCTCTGGACGCGTCGGCGCCTCGTACCCCGCGCCCGACGTGCCGGCGCGGCCGCTCGCCGGTCTCCTCCCCGCGGGCCAGATCCGCACGGCCCCGCCCGCGTTGCCCGAGGTCAGCGAACTGGACCTGGTGCGCCACTACACGCGCCTCTCGCACCGCAACTTCAGCATCGACGAGGGGTTCTACCCGCTCGGCTCGTGCACGATGAAGTACAATCCAAAGATCCACGAGGATGTGGCGCGCCTGCCCGGGTTCAGCCGCCTCCATCCCTACACCCCGCCGGACGATGCCCAGGGCGCGCTGGAGGTGATCTGGGAACTGGAGCGGCTGCTGGCCGAGATCAGCGGCATGGACCGGGTCACCTTCCAGCCCGCGGCGGGGGCGCACGGCGAACTCACCGGGATGCTGATGATCCGTGCCTACTTCGACGCGCGCGGCGAGCGCCGGACCAACGTCCTCGTGCCGGACTCGGCCCACGGGACGAATCCGGCCACGGCCACGATGGCCGGATACCGGGTCATCACCGTCGCGTCGGACGCGCGCGGCAACATGGACGTCCGCGCGCTGCGCGAGGTGATGGACGACTCCGTCGCCGCGATCATGCTGACGAATCCCAACACGCTGGGCCTGTTCGAGGAGCACATCCTGGAGGTCGCGGAGATCGTTCACGACCGCGGCGGGCAGATGTACCTGGACGGGGCCAACTTCAACGCGGTGCTGGGCATGACGCGGCCCGGCGACCAGGGCTTCGACGTGATGCACATGAACCTGCACAAGACCTTTACCACACCGCACGGCGGCGGCGGCCCGGGCGCCGGGGCGGTCGGCGTGAAGTCGCACCTGGTGCCCTTCCTTCCCACCCCCGTGGTGGAAAAGGACGGCGACCGTTTCAGGCTGGACGACGATCGCCCGCAGTCCATCGGCAAGATCCGCGCCTTCTACGGGAACTTCAGCAACCTGGTGCGAGCCTACACCTACGTGCGCTCGATGGGGTCCGAGGGATTGCGCCAGGTGGCCGAGACCGCGGTGCTCAACGCCAACTACGTCCTGGCGCGGCTGCGTGACCGGTTCGACCTGCCCTACGACCGCCTGTGCAAGCACGAGTTCGTCCTGGCCGGGACGCGGCAGAAGAAGCAGTGCGGCGTGACGACGCGCGACATGGCCAAGCGCCTGCTGGACTACGGTTTCCACGCACCGACGATCTACTTCCCGCTTATCGTCGAAGAAGCGATCATGATCGAGCCGACGGAGACGGAGAGCAAGCGCACCCTGGATGAGTTCATCGAGGCGATGCGCGCCATCGACCGGGAGGCGCGGGAGACTCCTCAGGTCGTCCGCGACGCCCCCCACGCCACGGCGGTCCGGCGGCTCGACGAAGTCCGCGCCGCCCGGCAGCCCGACCTGCGCTGGCGGCACCGATGAAGATCCTGTTTGTCGCCGGCGTCGCGGCGATCGCGCGGGATGCGGCGGCGTCCCGCCGGTTCTACATGGAGGGCCTGGGCCTGCCGCTGGAGGGCGACGACTATCCGCACACAGACAAACTCGACGGCCTGAAGCACTTCGGGTTGTGGTCTCTCTCTGATGCCGCCCGTTCCGCGTTCGGGGCGGAGCGATGGCCTGACGACGTTCCCATCCCCCAGGCGGTGATCGAACTGGAGGTGGAGGATGTGGCCGCGGCCGCGGCGGAGATGCGGCACAAGGGCTACCGCCTGCTCACGGGCGTGAAGACCGAGCCCTGGGGCCAGGTCGTGGCGCGCCTGCTCAGCCCCGAGGGACTGTTGCTTGGCTTGACCTACACTCCTTGGATGCGGGGACAGTAACCCTCGAGGACATCCGCGCGGCGCGCGAGCGGATTGCGCCGTACGTGCGCCGCACGCCCCTTCACCCCCTGCCCGGCGGCCCGCTGCTGAAGCTGGAGAACCTTCAGGTCACGGGGTCGTTCAAGCCGCGCGGGGCGTTCAACTACGTGCTGGCGCATCGGGAGGCGTGCGCCGCGGGAATCATCACCGCCTCCTCCGGCAACCACGGACAGGCCGTCGCTTACGTCGCCCGGACGCTCGGCCTGCGGGCGGTAGTGGTGGTGCCTGAGAACGTGGCGGCGACGAAGGCCGAGGCGATCACGGGCTACGGCGCGGAACTGATCCGGCGGGGCCGATACTCCGAGGAGCGGATCGCGCTGGCCAGGGAGTTGTCGGAGGGCCGGGGGCTGCACTACGTGCCTCCCTACGACGATCGGTTCATCATCGCCGGCCAGGGGACCGTCGGCCTGGAGATGGCGGAGCAGTGCCCGGAGATGGAGGTCGTCGTCGTGCCGGTGAGCGGCGGCGGCCTTGTCTCGGGCGTTGCGGCGGCAGTGAAGCTGATGAACCCGCAGGTGAAGGTATTCGGCGCGGAGCCCGCCGGAGCCGACCGTTTTGCCCGCTCCCGCAAGGCCGGACACCCCATCACCCTGGAGAAGGCGGAGACGATCGCCGACGGGCTGAGGGTGTTGACACCGGGTCGCCTTACCTGGGAGGTGACCGCGCGGCATGTGGACGAGTTCAGGTCCGTGACCGATGACGAAATCGTCGCCGCCATGCGCAGGATCCTTCTGGAGGGCCATCTCCTGTCGGAGCCCTCCGGCGCCGCTGGCGTCGCCTGCGCAGTCCGCGCCGGCCTGACCGGATGGCGTGCGATCGCGGTGGTCAGCGGCGGTAATGTCGACCTTCCCGTCCTGCGGGGCATTCTGTCGTCCTCCTGACCTCGCCAGAGCCCGAGAACGCGAGATTCCGCGAGCAATTGCGAGGGAAGACGCCCATACGGACATTTGTTCGGCTATTCAGGTCTGCCCGCAGCCGCACAACAGGTTGATGTTCGTACGTATGTTCGCCATATAATTGGTGCGGAGGTGACGAAATGGCCGCACCCCTGACTGATCGGCAGCGGCAGGTCCTTGAGCACATCGCGGCATCTATCCGGCGTAGCGGCATCGTGCCTTCCGTCCGCGAGATCGGGGGCGCCCTGGGCATGCGATCGCCCTCGACCGTCCACCAGCACTTGACCGCGCTCGAGCGGAAGGGCTACATCAAGCGTGCCGGCGACCGGATGCGCGTCCTGGAGGTGCTCGACCGCCGGATGGTCCCCAGCGGAGATGAAGTCGCCCACCTGCCTCTGGTCGGCCGGGTCTCCGCCGGTCTCCCCGTGCTGGCGGAGGAGAACGTGGAAGAGATGATCCCCGTCCCCCGCAAGATGGTCGGCTGGCAGGACGACAACTGCTTCCTGCTCACCGTACGCGGGGACTCGATGATCAACGCGGGGATCCACCACGGCGACCTGGTCATCGTGCGGTCACAGCCGACCGCCCGGGACGGCGAGATCGTGGTGGCGCTGCTGGGGGATGAGGCGACGGTGAAACGGCTGCGCTACGACGGACCGCGACCTTACCTGATACCCGAGAATCCACGGTACGCGCCGATCGCCGAGGAGTTCGAGATCATCGGGGTGGTTGTGGGGTTGCTTCGTCGCTATGCTGGAGGGCAGGCGTGAGCATTCGCCTGATGTCCGCGCCCGCGGTGGTGCTGCACGGTGCAGGTCCGGTCCGCAGCCGTTCGCGGGCGCGTCCCCACGCGGCGCATCGCGCCGCGTGGGGACGCTTCACTGACGACCGTCGGCTCATTGGGGTAAAGCTGTTACTGCTGGGCTTGCTGTTCCTGGCCGTGATGGCCCTGGAGGTGCCGCTGTAACGGTGAAGCCGCTGGAGGTGTTCACCAGCACGGCGTTCCGCGACCGAAAGGCCGGGGTGGGGATTGTCATCCGGTCCTCCGGGCAAACCGTCCGCGTGGTCCGCCGGCCTGTCGGCGCCCACTCGCGCGCGGAGGCCGCGTACCGCGCGCTGCTCCATGGGGTATGGAAGGCGCGCGGTACCGGCGCGCGGCAGATTCGCGTTTACTCCGACAACCCGGACATTGTCGATCAGCTCACCGGCCGCAGCGAGGTCCCGGCCGAGCTGGTGGGCCTTTACCTGCAGACCCGCGCCATCCTCAATGCGTACAGGTGGAGCGCCGTCGAGCATCTCCCCAGGGAGCGCAACGCGGAAGCGGCACTGGCGGCGTTCGAGGCCCTCGATCAGGAGGCGTCCGAGCCTGATCTCGAGATGGACGACCTCGACACGCTCCCGCTGTTCTCCACCTCTTCTACCACCCGTTAGGCCGTTCTTCCCACACGGCAAGGAGGGAGGCGTTCCGGACCGCGAAGGGAGTTACCATGCGTCCGCGATCGCTGCTTATCGCCTCCCTGGCCGCCGTCGCCTTCGCCGTGCCGCCGTCTGCGGCGGCTCCCGAGCCGCCCGATCTGCCGCTCGAGCCGGATCGATTCCTGCGCGGCCGCGTTGTGGCACTGGTCGGAGAGCGTGAGAGCGACGTGATCGCCGAGGGGCAGTTCACGCAGATCGTGCGGGTTCGGCTGGCCGGGCCGTCCGGCGAGCAGGAGATTGTGGCGGAGTTCACCGACGTCGCGACCGATCCGGGCCGCCGTCTGGCCGCGGGAGATCAGGTCGTGATCGCGGTCAGCGAGGACGTCGGCAGGACCGTCTACTACGTGGTCGACCGGTACCGCCTGCCCGCGATCGGGTTTGCCCTGGGCCTGTTCTTCGGCCTAGCCGTGCTGTTCAGCCATCGCCGGGGCCTGGCCAGCATCATCGGCCTCGGCATCACCGCGCTGGTGCTGGCCCGGTTCATCGTCCCCGCCATCGTCGGAGGGAGCAACCCGCTTGTCGTCAGTCTGGTCGGCGCGCTCTTCATCGCCCTGACCTCCATCTATCTCGCGCACGGGCTGTCCCTGCGCACCTCCGTGGCGGTCGGCAGCACGATCGTCACGCTCGTGCTCGCCTGGGGACTGGCCATCGCCTTCGTCTCGCTGGCCAGCCTCTTCGGGATGGGATCCGAGGAATCGCTGTACCTCCAGCTCGCCCCGATCGAGCAGCTGAACCTGCGCGGGCTGTTGCTGGGCGGGATCATCCTCGGGGCACTGGGCGTGCTCGACGACATCACGACCGCGCAGGCCGCGGCCGTCGACGAGCTCCGCAAGGCCAATCCGTCCCTCACGGTGCGCGACCTGTACCGGCGCGGGCTGTCCATCGGGAACGAGCACATCACCTCGCTCGTGAACACCCTGTTTCTGGCCTACGCCGGCGCCTCGCTGCCGCTGTTCATCCTCTTCACGATCTACAACAACGCTCCGGCCTGGGTGACGGTGAACAGCGAGTTCGTGGCCGAGGAGGTCGTCCGCACGCTGGTTGGGAGCACCGCCCTGGTCCTGGCCGTCCCGATCACCACCCTGGCCGCCGCGATCGTCTTCTCGCGCCGGCCGCCGTCGGCGGCCGCCCCCGCTGCGGATCACGGGCACCGCCGCTGACGGCAGGAATCCGGACCGGCAAGGAGTGAATCGCCCACCGGGCGCCGAAGCACATCAGTCGTGGGCGAGGCGGAGGCCCGGCCGTTCCTCGAAGCCGGCGAGCGTCATCTCGGCGCGGGCGACTACAGCGCGGCGGAGGAGGCGTTCCGCGGCGCGGTGGCTGCCGCGCCGGAGTCGGCCGTGGCGCGCAGCAAACTCGGCGTAGCCCTCGCCCACCAGGGCCAACTCGACGCCGCCCTCGCCGAGTTTTCAAAAGCCATCGCGCTGCAGCCCGGCTACGCGCCCGCCTACAGCAACCTCGGCAACGCCTACCGTCAGAAGGGGATGCTGGACGAGGCCCTGGCCGCCTATGAGCGCGCCGTCGCCATCGATCCGGATTACTGGGTTGCCCATCAGAACCTGGGGGCGCTCTACAAGCAGATGGGCCGGATCGGAGAAGCGGTGGAGCACTTCAAGAAAGCCACCCGGCTGTCCGTGCGCCGACCCGAGCGGCCGATGGCCGGTGCCCGCCGCGGTGGTTGCTTCCCTCGTGTCGCCGCGGCGGCCGTCGTTGCCGCGGGCGTGCTCCTGTGGACGTTGCAGGTGTAGCGGGAAACAACACGACCGCCCGGCGGGGGGTCTGACATGGTGCGCTTGCTCCCACGGGAAGAAGTCTTCTTCACGCTGTTCAACGAGTCGGCGCAGAACATCCTCACCGCCGCCCGCAAGCTTCAGGCTCTCCTGGAAGACTTCACGGACGTGGAGCGGCGCGCAGAGGAGATCAAGACCCTCGAGGACAAGGGCGATGATCTCACCCACGGGATCATCGACCGCCTGAACCGGACCTTCGTCGCCCCGCTCGATCGGGATGACATCTTCGCCCTGGCCAAGCAACTCGACGACGTCATCGACTGGATCGAGGCGTCCTCCTCGCGTCTCGCCGTCTACCGCGTGCGCGAGATCCCCGCTGAGGCGAAGGAGCTGGCGCACATCATCACGAGCGCCTGCGAGGCGATCCTCGAAGCGGTGGCCAGCCTGCGCCGCCTGGATCGAATCGGCGCGCACCTCCACGAGATCAACCGGTTGGAGAACCTCGCCGACCACGTCCAGCGGGACGCCATCGCCAGGCTCTTCGCCGAGGACCGCCATCCGATCGACGTCATCAAGTGGAAGGAGATCTTCGAGACGCTGGAAGAGGCGACGGATCAGTGCGAGCACGTGGCCCACGTGCTCGAGAGCATCCACACCAAGAACCTGTAGCGCGGATGCCGGCCGCCATCCCCGCCGGTCTCATTCCCGTCCTCCTCCTGGTCCTGGCCGCGGAGTTCGTCAACGGCTGGACGGATGCGCCGAACGCCATCGCCACCGTGGTGAGCACCCGCGTCCTCACCCCGGCGGTGGCCCTGGCCATGGCCACGGTCCTGAACATCGTGGGAACGATGGCCGGCACGGCGGTCGCGGCAACGATCGGCAAGGGCATCGTCAATCCCGAGACGATCGACGCCGTGACCATCGCTGCGGCGATGGTGGCGATCGTCACCTGGAGCACGCTGGCCTGGCTGCGCGGCCTCCCCACGAGCGAGAGCCATGCTCTGGTCGCGGCCCTGGCCGGGGCCGGGCTGGCCACCGCCGGGCCGCAGGTGCTGCAGTGGGAGGGCTGGCGGAAGGTGCTGATCGGTTTGAGCTTCTCCACCGTCCTGGGGTTCGGCGGGGGCTACTGGCTCATGATCGGCATCTCGTGGCTGTTCCGGCACACGCCGCTCGGGTCGGTCCGCCGGATCTTCGGCCGGGCCCAGGCGTTCTCCGCCGCCTTCATGGCCTTCAGCCACGGGACGAACGACGGCCAGAAGTTCATCGGAGTGTTCACCCTGGCCCTCCTGCTGGGCGGCGTGATCCCCGAGTTCCGCATCCCGCTGTGGGTGATCCTGCTCTGCGCGTTGACCATGGGCCTGGGCACCGCGGTCGGCGGCTGGCGCATCGTGCACACGATGGGACTGCGCCTGACCAAGCTCGAGCCCTATCAGGGGTTTGCCGCCGAGACCGCCGCGGCGTCGGCGATCGAGCTGGCCACGCGGCTGGGGATCCCGCTCAGCACGACGCACACGATCAACACCGCGATCATGGGTGTGGGCGCGACCCGGCGGCTGTCCGCCGTCCGCTGGGGCGTCGGCCTGGAGATCGTCACGGCCTGGGTGCTGACCTTTCCGGCCTGCGCCGCGATCGCGGCCGCGGTGACCTGGATCCTGCGCCTGATCGTGTAGCGTATAATGCTGGGGAATAGCCTGGCCCGGGGTGACGTTCTGCGCTCCTGGCGGGCTAGAAGACGGGGAGGTCGTCTGATGGGGAAGGCTGTACCGGTGACCGAGCAAGACTTCGACGCGCAGGTCATCCAGAGCCGCGTCCCGGTCCTGGTGGATTTCTGGGCCGAGTGGTGCGGACCGTGCCGGATGATTGCGCCGATCGTAGAAGACCTGGCGGGTGAATACGCGGGACGCCTGAAGGTCGTGAAGGTGGACGTGGACGAAAACAACGCCCTGGCCTACCGCTACGGGGTGATGAGCATCCCCACCCTGGGGATCTTCAAGGGCGGCCAGATGGTGGAACGGCTCGTCGGCTACATGCCGAAGCCGGAGTTGAAGAAGCGGATCGACCAGGTGGTCGGCTCACAGGTCGGTTAGCCCGCGGTCGCCAGCCAGCGCTCGGCATCAATCGCCGCCTCGCAGCCGTACCCGGCGGCCGTCACGGCTTGTCGGTAGGTGTGGTCGTGGACGTCCCCCGCGACGAAGACACCCTCCACGCTCGTCATCGAGCGCCGCAGGCGGACGATGTAGCCGTTCTCGTCCATCTGCAGCTGCCCGCGGAAGAGATCGGTGTTCGGCTTGTGGCCGATGGCCACGAAGACGCCGTCGGTAGGGCGGGTCGTGACCTGGCCGGTGCGGACGTCCTGCAGCTTCACGCCGCTGACCTTGCCATCACCTAGGATCTCCGTGACCACGGTGTTCCAGCTGAAGCCGATCTTCTCGTTGGCCATCGCCCGCTGCTGCATGATCTTGCTCGCGCGCAGCTGGTCGCGGCGGTGCACTACGGTCACGCCGCGGGCCAGCTTCGCCAGATAGAGCGCTTCCTCCATCGCCGTATCCCCGCCGCCGACGACGATCACGTCGCGGTTGCGGAAGAAGAACCCGTCGCAGGTGGCGCAGGTGCTGACGCCGCGCCCCATCAGGCGCTGTTCCCCGGGCAGGCCGAGCAGCTTCGCCTTCGCCCCGGTGGCCACGATCACGGCCTTCGCCTCTTCGACCTCGCCCGACTGCAGCGTGACCTTGAAGGGACGGCCGGAGAGATCCACCGCCGAGGCGTCCTCGGCCACAAAGCTGGCCCCGATGCGCTCGGCCTGGGCGCGCATCGCCGCGATGAGGTCCGGCCCCAGGATGGGATCGGCGAACCCCGGGTAGTTCTCCACCTCCGTGGTGAGCATGAGCTGGCCGCCGGCTTCCGCGCCGGCCACGACCAGCGGCTGCAGACCGGCCCGCGTGGCATAGATCGCCGCGGTGAGCCCGGCCGGGCCCGAGCCAAGGATGATCACGTTGCGCATGGTCCGTCGAACCTCCGGCCCCCTCGAACGCTTCCCGCCGGCCATTGTATTCCGCCCCACCCGGCCGCGGCTACTGTGACAATACCATTGTCAAGGTTCTTGACAATACCCCTGTCAATGGCTATCGTGGAGAGGCGGTGGAGGTGCCCTGAGTGGCGGGACCCAACAGCCGTCCGGTCTATGTGATCAGCATCGCCGCGGACCTCACGGGATTGCATCCGCGGACGCTGCGCATCTATGAGGAAAAGGGGCTGGTCCAGCCGGCGCGGCGGAACAACACCCGCCTCTACTCCGATCGCGATCTGGAGCGCGTCCGGCTGATCCGGCACCTCACCCAGGAACTGGGGTTGAACCTGGCCGGCGTGCGCGTGCTGCTGGACGTGTACGAGCGGCTGGAGTACCGCGGCTCGGGAGATTCGATCAGCTGGGTATTTGAACGCACACTACGAAGGAGGCGAGTTCGATGAGTCTCATTCGATGGGATCCGTTCGACGATCTCGCGTCCCTGCGGGAGTCGATGGACAAACTGTTCGACGAGTTCTTCACGCGGCGGCCGGACCGCCGCGGCGGCGTGCCCGTGGTCTGGCAGCCGGCGATCGAGGCCTTCGAGACGGACCACGACGTCGTCGTGCGGGCGGAGCTGCCCGGCATCGACCCGGACCAGGTCGACATCTCGGTCACCGAAGACACCCTGACGATCAAGGGCGAGGCGAAGAGCGAGCAGGAGGAAAAGAAGCGGAACTACTACCGGCGCGAGCTGCGCTACGGCGCGTTCGTCCGGTCGCTCACGCTGCCCGCAGGGGTGCAGGGCGACCAGGCCAAGGCGTCTTACAAGAACGGCATCCTGGAGGTCCGGGTGCCGAAGAGCGAGCGGGCCAAGCCCAAGACGGTCAAGGTGGAGGTCGGCGGCTAACTCCGCCGACCTCCACGCCCGCCCCCAGTCGGGGCGGATCGCCGAACGTGAGAGGAGCCATCGGACATGCCCAAGGTTGTCGGTATCGATTTGGGCACGACCAACTCCGTGATCGCGGTGGTGATCGGCGGGGAGCCGCAGGTCATCCCCAACTCGGAGGGCAGCCGTCTGACGCCCTCGGTCGTCGCCTTCACCAAGACCGGGGAGCGTCTGGTCGGCCAGATGGCCAAGCGCCAGGCCATCCTCAACCCGGAGAACACGGTGTACTCGATCAAGCGCTTCATGGGGCGCCGCGTCGCGGAGGTCGAGACCGAGCGGAAGATGGTGCCCTACCGGGTGGAGGAAGGCGGCCACGGCATGGCCACCGTGCGCCTGCCCGCCGCGGGGAAAGCCTTCACGCCCGAGGAGATCTCGGCGATGATCCTGCAGAAGCTGAAGGCCGACGCCGAGGCCTACCTGGGCGACAAGGTCCTGGAGGCCGTGATCACGGTCCCCGCCTACTTCAACGACGCGCAGCGCACGGCGACGAAGAACGCCGGCGAGATCGCAGGGCTGAAGGTCCTGCGCATCATCAACGAGCCGACCGCCTCGGCCCTGGCCTACGGGCTGGACAAGAAGGCGGCGGAGACGGTCCTGGTCTTCGACCTCGGCGGCGGCACCTTCGACGTCACCGTGCTGGAGATCGGCGAGGGCGTCTTCCAGGTCAAGGCCACCAACGGCGACACGCACCTGGGCGGCGACGACTGGGATGAGCGCATCGTGCACTGGCTGGCCGACCAGTTCAAGCGGGAGAACGGGATCGATCTGCGGCAGGACCGCCAGGCCCTGCAGCGCCTGCGCGAAGCCTCGGAGCGGGCCAAGGTCGAACTGAGCACGGTTACCCAGACGACGATCAACCTGCCGTTCATCACCGCGGACAGCAGCGGCCCCAAGCACCTCGACTACGTGCTGACCCGGGCGAAGTTCGAGGAGATGACGGCCGATCTGGTCGAGCGCTGCATCGGGCCGTTCAAGCAGGCCCTGAACGACGCCAAGCTGACCGAGAAGGACCTGCATCAGGTCATCCTGGTCGGCGGGGCCACGCGTATGCCGATGATCCAGGAGCTGGTGCGCCGGCTGACCGGCAAGGAACCGAACAAGGAGGTCCATCCCGATGAGGTCGTGGCCGTGGGCGCGGCGATCCAGGCCGGGGTGCTGGCCGGCACGGTGCGCGAGGTCGTCCTGCTCGACGTGACCCCGCTCTCGCTGGGCGTGGAGACACTGGGCGGCGTGATGACCACGCTGATCACGCGCAACACCACCATCCCCACGCGCAAGAGCGAGATGTTCAGCACGGCGGCGGACGGCCAGACCCAGGTGGAGATCCACGTCCTGCAGGGCGAGCGGCAGATGGCGCGCGACAACCGCACGCTGGGCCGCTTCATCCTGGACGGCATCCCGCCGGCCCCGCGCGGTGTGCCCAAGATCGAGGTCACCTTCGACATCGACGCCAACGGCATTCTCGACGTGAAGGCCCGGGATACCGCGACCAATCGCGAGCAGTCGATCAAGATCACGGGCACCTCCACCCTGTCCAAGGACGAGGTAGAGAAGATGGTCAAGGAGGCCGAACGCTTCGCCGAGGAGGACCGCCGCAAGCGCGAAGAGGCGGAGATCCGCAACCGGGGCGACTCCGTCGTCTACCAGACGGAGCGGATGCTCAAGGACGTCGGGGACAAGGTCAGCGCGGACGAGCGGGCGGCGGTGGAGGCGAAGCTCAAGGCGCTGAAGGACGCCCTCGGTCAGGCTGACACGGCGAAGATCTCCGCGGCCATCGAGGAGCTCCAGCAGGCCAGCAACAGGCTCGTCCAGGAGGCGTATGCCAAGACCCCGGCGGGGACGCCCGGCGGCGGCCAGCCCTCCGATGGGCCGGCCGGCGGCCAGGCCAAGACCGGGGACGACGTGATCGACGTCGACTACAAGCGGAAGGACGAGAACTAGATGACCGAGCACGGGGGGCGGCCGGCCGAGGAGCCACGTCCCGAGTCGACGCCGCCCGAGGAACCGGCCACCCAGGCGGCCAGCGCGGAGGAGTTGCAGGCACAGCTCGCGCGTTACAAGGAGGAAGCCGAACGCAACTGGCAGCAGTTCCTCCATGCCGCGGCGGACCTGGAGAACTACAAGAAGCAGGCCGCGCGGCAGCGGGAGGACGCGGTGCAGTGGACGCGCACCCAGCTTCTGGCCGTGATCCTGACCGTCGTGGACAACCTCGAGCGCGCGCTGGTCCACGGCGGCACCGCTGAGCCGGAGGCGATCCTGGAAGGGATCCGCATGACGCACCGGCAGGTCATGGAGCGGCTCAAGAACATGGGCGTGCAGCCGATCGAGGCGCGCGGGAAGGCGTTCGATCCGCGGTTCCACGAGGCGGTCGACGTCGCCCTGCATCAGGAGGTGCCCCCCGACACCGTCGTGGAGGAGCTCCAGCGCGGCTACCTGCTGAACGGCGAGGTCCTGCGGCCGGCGCGCGTGCGGGTGGCCAGGTAGATGGAGTTCAAGGATTACTACAAGATCCTCGGGGTGGAGCGCGGTACCGATCAGAAAGCGATCAGCACCGCCTACCGGAAGCTGGCCCGCCAGTACCATCCCGACATCAACAAGGCCAGGGGCGCCGAGGACCGCTTCAAGGAGATCAACGAGGCCTACCAGGTGCTCGGCGATCCGCAGAAGCGCGCGCGCTATGACCAGATGTACGAGGTCTACCAGCGCGGCGGGGTGGACTGGCAGACCCAGTTCGGCGGCGCCGGTCCGTGGACGCAGGCCCCGGGAGGGTGGACGGTCACCTTCGGCTCGCCGGAGGAGATGGAAGACCTCCTGGGCGGGCTGGGCGGCTTCAGCGACTTCTTCCAGCGCTTCTTCGGGGGCGACCTGGGCGGCGCGGCACGGCGCGGACGGCGCAGCGCCCCGCAGCATGAGAGCGCCCCCCCCGAGGCGCCCGCGGCGACGATCGAGGTCACCCTGGAAGAGGCGTTTCGCGGGGCGCAGAAGTCCCTGTCACTGCAGGTCAACGGCACGACGCGCCGGCTCGATCTCTCTATTCCCAAGGGCGTGCGCAGCGGCCAGCGCATCCGCCTGCAGGGCGCCCTGGACGGGGCCGACCTGTACCTGATCGTGCAGGTCCGCCCGCACCCGCGCTTCGAGCGGCAGGGGGATGATCTGATCACCGAGGTGCCGGTGACGTTGACCGAGGCACTGCTCGGAGGGGGCATCGAGGTGCCGACGCTGGAGGGAACCGTGGAGATGACGATCCCGGCCGGCTCCCAGCCGGGTCAGACCTTCCGACTGCGCGGCCAGGGCATGCCGCGCCGGGAGGGCGGCCGCGGCGATGAGATGGTGCGCATCAAGGTCGTCCTGCCGAAGAATCTCACCAAGCGCGAGCGCGAGCTGGTGGAGGAGCTGGGCCGGCTGCGCAGAGAGCGCGTGAGGACGTAAACCGCCATGGCGATGCGATTCGATCGGTTCACGGAGAGAGCCCAGGAGGCGATCCTCCAGGCTCAGGAGATGGTGCAGCGCGCGGGCCACGCCCAAATGGACGCCGAGCACCTGCTGCTGGCCCTGATCGAGCAGCCGGACGGCATCGTGCCGCGCGTGCTGGAGCGCCTGGGCGCCACGCCGGCGGCGTTGCGCGGCCGGCTGCAGGCCGAACTGAGCCGCCTGCCCCGGGTGCAGGGGCAGAGCGCCGAAGGGCTGCATATCAGCCCGCGCCTGCGCCGGGCGTTCGAGGTCGCGCAGGCCGAGGCGCAGCGCCTGCGCGACCAGTACGTGAGCACCGAGCACCTGCTGCTGGGGATCATCGAATCCGGCGGGGCCGCGGCAGCGATCCTGCAGGAGGCCGGGGCCTCCCGCGACGCGGTCTACGGGGCGATGCAGGAGGTGCGCGGCGGCCAGAGCGTCACCGATCCGAACCCGGAGAGCAAGTACGAGGCCCTGCAGCGCTACGGCCGCGATCTGACCGCGCTGGCCGCGCAGGGCAAGCTCGACCCCGTGATCGGCCGGGACGACGAGATCCGCCGCGTTATCCAGGTCCTCAGCCGCCGCACCAAGAACAACCCCGTCCTGATCGGCGATCCGGGCGTGGGCAAGACCGCGATCGTGGAGGGGCTGGCCCAGCGCGTCGTGCGCGGCGACGTCCCGGAAGGGCTGAAGCGCAAGCGCGTCGTGCAGCTGGACATGGGCGCCCTGGTCGCGGGGACGAAGTACCGCGGCGAATTCGAGGAGCGGCTGAAGGCCGTGCTCAAGGAGATCGCGGACAGCGCCGGCGAGATCATCCTCTTCATCGACGAGCTGCACACCGTGGTCGGCGCGGGGGCCGCGGAGGGGGCGATCGATGCCGCGAACATGCTCAAGCCGATGCTGGCCCGCGGCGAGCTGCACACCGTCGGCGCGACGACGCTGGACGAGTACCGCAAGCACATCGAGAAGGATCCGGCCCTGGAGCGACGTTTCCAGCCGGTCTACGTGGACGAGCCCGAGGTGGAAGAAACGATCTCCATCCTACGCGGCCTCAAGGAGCGCTACGAGGTGCACCACGGGGTCCGGATCACCGATTCCGCGGTGATCGCCGCGGCCACGCTGTCCGATCGCTACATCAGCGAGCGGTTCCTGCCGGACAAGGCGATCGACCTGATCGACGAGGCGGCGAGCCGGCTGCGCATGGAGATCGACAGCAAGCCGACCGAGCTCGATGAGGTGGATCGGCGGATCATGCAGCTGGAGATTGAACGGGAAGCGTTGAAACGAGAGGTCGATCCAGGAAGCAAAGAGCGGCTGCAGCACATCGAACAGGAGCTGCAGGCGCTCGCGGAAGACAGCGAGCGCCTGCGACTGCAGTGGGAGAAGGAGAAGCGCGCCATCGCGGCGATCCGCGAGACGAAGCAGCGCATCGAGGAGACCCGCCGCCAGATCGAGGACGCCGAGCGCCGGGCCGATCTGGAGACCGCGGCGCGGCTGCGCTACGGGACGCTGCGCGAGCTGGAGCAGCAGCTGCACCGGCAGGAGCAGGTCCTGGGCGAGGCGCACCGGGACGGGCAGCTGCTGAAGGAGGAGGTCTCCGCGGAGGACGTGGCCGAGGTCGTCAGCAAGTGGACCGGCGTCCCGGTGCATCGGCTGCTCGAGGGCGAGATGCACAAGCTGCTGCACCTGGAGGAACGCCTGCACGAGCGGGTGATCGGTCAGGAGGAGGCGGTGCGCGCCATCTCCGATGCGATCCGCCGCGCCCGGGCCGGCCTCAAGGATCCCAAGCGCCCGATCGGGTCCTTCCTCTTTCTGGGTCCCACCGGGGTGGGCAAGACTGAACTGGCCCGCACCCTGGCCGCCGTGCTCTTTGATGACGAGGACGCGATGGTCCGCCTGGATATGTCCGAGTACCAGGAGAAGCACACCGTCTCCCGGCTGATCGGCGCGCCCCCGGGCTACGTCGGCTACGAGGAGGGCGGGCAACTCACGGAGGCGGTGCGCCGGCGCCCCTACCGCGTGGTGCTCTTCGACGAGGTCGAGAAGAGCCACGGCGACGTCTTCAACATCCTGCTGCAGATCATGGACGACGGCCGGCTCACCGACGGGCACGGCCGCACCGTGGACTTCAAGAACACGGTGATCGTCATGACCAGCAACCTGGGCAGCCGGTTCCTGCAGCACCTCGACCCGGAGCAGGAAGCGCAGTATGAAATGGCGCGCGTCCAGGTGCTGGACGAGGTCCGGCGCAGCCTCCGCCCCGAGTTCTTCAACCGGATCGATGAGGTCGTCGTCTTCCGGCCGCTCTCGCGCGCCCAGATCCGGCAGATCGTGGACCTGCAGCTGCGGCTGCTCCGCGCGCGCCTGGCCCTGCAGAAGCTCGACGTCGACGTGACCGCCTCCGCCCGCGACTTCCTCGGCCGCGAGGGGTATACCCCCGACTTCGGGGCGCGGCCGCTGCGCCGGCTGATCCAGCGCGAGATCGAGAACCGCCTGGCCCGGATGGTCCTGAGCGGGGAACTGCGCGAGGGGCAGGTCGCGGTGGTGGACTATCGCAACGAGGCGCTCCGCTTCAGCGTCCGCGAGGCCGTTCCTGCGTGATCCTCAGCCTGGTCGTCTTCACCAGCGGCGCGGTCCTGCTCGCCCTGGAGATCGTGGCCAGCCGCGTGGTCGCTCCCTCCCTGGGCAACTCGATCTACGTCTGGGGCGCGCTGATCGGCGTCTTCCTCGGCGCCCTGGCCGTCGGTTACTTCCTCGGGGGTCTGGTCGCCGATCGATGGCCAAGCCCAGCGCTGTTTGCCGGGCTCGTGTTCCTCGCGGGCGTCCTCATCTTTCCGATACCACTCCTCGCGCCGGGAGTGTTGGAGGCGATCACGCTGAGCGATCTCGGGCCCCGGATGGCTCCGCTTACCGCAGCGATGGTTCTATTCCTGGCTCCCGGCGCGGTCTTGGGTATGATCTCACCCTTCGCCGTTCGCCTGCGGGCTTCCGCCATGGCTTCGATCGGCAACGTCGCCGGTGGGTTGTACGCCCTTTCCACGCTGGGGAGCATTGCCGGCACGCTGTTGGCGGCTTTCGTGCTGCTCTCCTGGATGGGCGTGCGCACGATCGTCCACCTCCTCGGCGCGGTGCTGATGATCCTGGCCCTGGTGGCCTGGCTGTCCTCCGGCCGGATCGCCTCCGCCGCAACGGCGAGCGCCCTCGCCGCCCTGCTCGTCGTGGGCGTGTCCCTGGCCGGGACGGTGGAAAGCCCCCCGGCGCGTCAGTTCGTGCGGGACACCGTCTATCACCGCATTACCGTGGACGATGAAGCGGGCGTGCGCTACCTGCGGCTGGACGCCTACTGGCAGAGCGGGATGGACCTGACAGATCCCCGCCGCACGGTGTTCGCCTACTCTGACTACCTCCATCTCCCGCTGGTGTTCCGGCCGGACGCCGGGCGCGTGCTCTTCGTCGGGTTGGGCGGCGGAACCGCACCCCGCCGCTACCACGAGGACTACCGGGGAATGACGATCGACGTCGTCGAGATCGATCCCGCCGTGATCGACGCCGCCCGGCGCTACTTCGGTGTGCCCCGGGACGCGCGGATGACCATCCTGGCCCAGGACGGCCGTCTCTTCGTGGCTCGGGCGCCGCGGCGCTACGACATCATCGTGCTCGACGCGTACCTTATCGACACGATCCCCTTCCACCTGGCCACGCGCGAGTTCTTCGAGACGGCGCGGGCCCGCCTGACGCCCGGTGGGGTGCTGGCAAGCAACGTGATCGGGGCGCTCGACGGACCGCGCAGCGGCTTCTTTCGCGCGGTCTACAAGACGTTCCGCGAAGTCTTCCCTGCGGTCTACGTGTTCCCCATCGATTGGAGCCGCTACGGCGGTCGGGACAGCCTGCGGAACATCATCATCGTCGGGAGCACGGCCGGCCCGCGGTCCGCGACCGCGATGCGCGCCGCCGCGGCGGCGGCCCGGGAACGGGCGGGAGTGACGCTCCCGCGCTTCCTCGAGGCGGCGGCGGACCTGTATACTGATCCCATCCGAGTTGACGACGTGCCGGTGCTGACCGACGACTATGCCCCTGTGGAACTCCTCGTCCGGCCGCGGTAGGCGTCCATGCCCGTACTGAAGCTCTATGTCGGCGACGTCGTACAGACCCGGAAGACACACCCCTGCGGCAGCGACCGGTGGAAGGTGGAGCGCCTGGGGGCGGACGTGGGGATCCGGTGCCAGGGCTGCGGGCGCTACGTCCTGATGGACCGCGTCAAGTTCGAGCGGCGGATCAGGCGGTTTGTGAGCCGGCCGCCGGAGGCGGCGAGCGGCTAGGAGTACCCGTTCTGTATCCGGGGCAGAGGAAGCAGTGATGCTCTACGCCTGGGGCGTGGCGGCGGCGGGGTGGGGGATTTTGCTCGCCCTTCTGGCTGGGACGCTCCCGCCGTCGTTCTCGCTCGTCGCCATCTTCACGATCCTGGCCGTCGCCGCGGAGTGGCTGATGGTGCCGCTCCCGCGCGGCGGCTTCCAGTCGGCCGGGCTGGTCGTGGCCTCCGCCGCGCTGCTCACCATTGGACCGGTCTATACCGCCCTGGTGATGGCGATCGGCGTCATCGTCGGGAACGGGCTCCTGCACCGGCGGCCCTATCTCAATGCGGTCTTCAACAGCGGGCAGTACATCCTGTCGGTGCTGCTGGCCGGAGCTGTCTTCCACGCCATCTCCCCGGTCAACCCCGTGCTGCGCGCGCCTCTGTTCACCGGACGAGTCGATGTGATGTTCTGGGTGGCGTTTCTCGCCGGGATGTTCTCCTACATCATCGCCAGCAGCCTCTTTGTCAGCGGGATGGTGGCCCGCCGCGGCGCGGCGCCGTTTCTGGCCGTCTTCCGCGCGAACATCGCCTGGGAGCTGCTCAACAACCTGGCGTTTGCCACGCTGGGCCTGATGCTGGCCCTGATCTACGTGCGGTCCCTGCCGGTCGGTGCCGTCATCCTCACCGTGCCGTTGATGCTGGTCGGCTACATCCTGATGCTGTACACGACGCGGGAGCAGTCGCACCGGCAGCTGCAGATCGTGGAGCGCATCGGCCGCGCCGCGATGACCCTGAACCTGGCCGCACTGTACGAGACGCTCTACCAGGAGATCGGCCGGGCGATGTCCGCGGACGCCTTCTATGTCGCGATCTACGACTCGGAGGCGGCGCGCCTGAACTTCGAGTTCCTGGTGGACTCCGGCCAGCGCTTCCCGCGCCAGCCCTACGATCACGGCCGGGCCATGGGGGAGATCCTCAAGCGCCGCGAGGCGGTCCTGATCAACCGCACGCCCGAGGAGATGAACCAGCCCGATGTGTTCGAGCGCGTGGGCCGGGAGGAGAAGCGGAGCGCGTCGTTGATGTTCGTGCCGGTGGTCAAGGGCGAGCAGACCATCGGCCTGATCTCGGTCCAGAGCTACACCTTCTACGCCTACTCCGAGCGCGACCTGCGCCTGCTGGAAGCGATCGCCGGTCAGGTCGCCACCGCAATCGAGAACACGCGCCTGTTCGAAGCCAGCCGCCGTAACATCGAGCGGCTGACCACGTTGCAACGCCTCTCCGCGGCTTTCGCCGGCACGCTGGACATGGAGACGCTGGTGCGCGCCGTCGTCGACGGCGCGCGGCAGGCCCTCGGCGTCGATCGCTGTGCCGTCTTCGTGCGGGCCCCCCAGGGCGGCGTGGCGGCGGTCTACGCGGAGGGGTTTCCCGCGGAGTTCGGCGCAATGATGCGGCGGGCCGCGCCGGCGCCGGGGTCGCCCCTGCCGCTCGACTTCAGCAAGCCGCAGATCATCGACGACCTGCAGAACCACCCCGACCTGCGGGCGCTGCAGGAGCAGTTGTTCCAGGGGGAGTTCCGGGTACTCGCCGAAATGCTGGCGCCGGTGCGCACCCTGGCCTTCCTGCCGTTGCAGTACCGGGGCGAGCAGATCGGTTCCATCGCCTTTTTCCACGACCGCGTCCGGCCTTACACCCAGGACGACCTCCTCCTGGCCCGGGCCATCGCCAGCCAGGCCGCCACCGCCGTGAACAACGCCACGCTCTTCGCTCAGGCGCAGCGCCGCGCCGCGGAGGTCGACCTGCTCAACCGGCTGATGAGCACGCTCACCGGGACGCTGAACCTGGAAGAGTTGTTCCGCCGCATCGTCGGTGAGGTCGCGACGTCCTTCGGCTATTCGCACGTCGGCATCTACCGGCGGCAGGGCGACTACCTGCTGCTGCAGGCGCAGGTCGGCTACACCCGCGTGCTCGACCGTGTGCACATCACCAAAGGGGTGATGGGCCGGGTGGCGCGCACCGGGAAATCCATTCTGGTGAGCGACGTCACGCAGGAGCGCGAGTACATCTCCGCGGACCAGGCCATTCGCTCCGAAGCGGCCGTGCCGATCGCGAGCGACGACGCCGTCATCGGCGTGCTGAACATCGAGGCGGGCGCCGAGCGGCAGCTCACCCAGGGCGACCTGACTCTGCTGGAAACGCTGGCCCGCCAGCTCTCCATCGCTTTGCGCAACGCCTTCCTCTACGAGGAGGCGAAGCAGGCCCGGGACGAGCTCAGCGCGCTGTACGAGGCGGCGAAGACGATCAGCAGCTCGCTCGAGGTCGAGACCGTGCTGGACAACCTGGTCCAGGTGCCCTGCCGCGCCTTCGGGTACGAGTACGGCGCGATTCTCCTGACCGATGACCGCACCGGCGATCTGATCGTCGAGGCCACCTACGGCTACCCCTCGGGCTTCCACGGCTACCGCATCCCGTCGGGGAAGGGTGTCACCGGATGGGTTCAGCGCACGGGCAAGGCCGAGATCGTCGCCGACGTGCGGCAGGACCCGCGCTACATCGGGATCAACGAGCGCATCGTCTCGGAGGTCGCCGTGCCGCTGATCAGCGAGGGGCGGGTGATCGGCGTCTTCAGTATCGAGAGCCCGCGCAAGGCCGCCTTCGGTCCGCGCGACCTTGGCATCCTGACCACCCTGGCCGGATACGCGACGATCGCCATCCAGAACGCGCGCCTGTTCGAGCAGACCAAGCACATGGCGATCACGGACGGGCTCACGGAGCTCTACAATCACCGCTACCTGCACGAGGCGATGGACCGCACTCTGGAGCGCTGCCGCCGCGACGGGCAGCCCCTGGCCCTGATCATGCTGGAGATCGACAACTTCAAGCGCTACAACGATACCTACGGCCACCAGCAGGGCGACGAGGTGCTGCGCACCGTGGCCGACCTGCTGCGCAAGGGCAGCCGCACCAGCGACCTCGTGGCCCGCTACGGCGGCGACGAGTTCATGATCGTCCTGCCGAACACCTCGAAGGAGACGGCGTTCGAGGTGGCCGAGCGGCTGCGCCGCGCCGTGGAAGCCTACCCCTTCCTGCTCGGGGAAAGCATCGTCACCACCGTGACACTGAGCGTCGGCGTGGCGGCGACTCCCGAGGACGGCGAGAGCGTGGACGCTCTGGTCGACGCGGTAGACCGCGCGCAATACACAGCCAAGCGGTCCGGCGGCAACAAGGTCCAGGTCGCGCACCTGATCCGCTGACCCTTCCTGAAGGACGTCACCGTGGCGCTATCCATCGGGATCGTCGGGCTGCCGAACGCCGGCAAGTCCACCGTCTTCAATGCGCTGACGCGGGCCGCCGTCGCGGTCGCGCCCTACCCGTTCACCACCGTCGAGCCGCATCACGGCGTCGTGCCTGTGCCCGACCCGCGGATCGACGCGGTGGCCCGAGTGACGCATCCTGCGCGCACCGTGCCCGCCACCGTCGAGTTTCTCGATATCGCCGGCCTGGTCCGGGGCGCCTCCCGCGGCGAGGGACTCGGCAACCAGTTCCTGGGCCACATCCGTGAGGTCAGTGCCGTGGGCCACGTCGTGCGGTGCTTCCCCGCCCCGGATGTCCCACACGTCGAGGGCGCCCCCGACCCGCTCCGCGACATCGAGATCGTCGAGACCGAGTTGTGCCTGGCCGATCTGTCCACGGTGGAACGGGAGATCGAACGACAGCGGAGCCGTGCGCGTGCGCACGAAGCCCGCGCCTCCGAGCACCTGGAGACGCTCACGGCCGTCGCCGACGCGCTCAAGCGCGGCGTGATGGTCCGCCGGCTGCCCGCGGATCCGGAGCGCGCCGCCCTCGTGCGGCCCCTCCGCCTCCTCACCGACAAGCCGGTCGTCTACGTCGCGAACATCGCGGAGGACGACCTTCCCCACGGCGGTCCCGATGGGGAGCGGGTCCGTGAGCACGCCCGCGCCGTTGGCGCGGAGGCCGTGGTCCTGGCCGCCAAACTCGAGGCGGAGGCCGCCGCGCTGCCCGAAGCGGAGGCGATGGAGATGCTCCGGGCCTATGGGCTGGAGAAACCGGGCCTGTGGAGCCTCGTCCACGCCGCCCGGAGGTCACTGGATCTCGTCACATTCTTCAGCACGGACTCCAAAGAGGTGCGGGCCTGGTCGGTGCCGAGAGGGACGAAGGCGCCGCAGGCTGCCGGCCAGATCCACACCGACATGGAGCGGGGGTTCATCCGGGCGGAGGTGATCAACTGGGAAGCCCTGCTCCGGGCCGGATCGCTCAAGGCCGCCCACGACCACGGCCAGATCGCGCTGGAGGGCAGGGAGTATGTCATCCGGGACGGGGACGTGATCCACTTTCGGTTCGCGGTGTAGCCGGCGGAGACGGTGTCCGTAGGCTATTCCCCGCCCTGCGGGCGGGTGCTATAATGCCTTGGACCCGTGGGGTGCCCCGCGGGGCTTCTTTACGGTTGGGTCTTCCCACCGGGGGTTTTCCGTTGAAGAGCTACGATCTGGTGTACATCATCCGTCCCGATCTCGAGGCGGAAGCGCTCCAGGCGGTCATAGAGCGCATGAACCAGCGGATTGTGGATCAGGGCGGCACCGTAGAGGCCGTCGACGTCTGGGGCAGGAAGCGTATGACCTATGCGGTCAGGAAGTACCGCGAAGGCGTCTTCGTCCACACCCGCTTCGCCCTCGACCCGAGGAGAGTCGAGGAGATCCGGCGGGCCGCGGCGCTGACCGAGGACGTCCTGCGCGCGACGATCACGAACGCCGTGGGCAGGATGCCGGAGCCGAAGGCGGAACCGCCGGCCGCGGCGCCCGCAGCCCCGGAGCAGCCTGCGGGGACCACGGAGGCGTGACGTGCTGAACCGGATCATCCTGATCGGACGGCTGACGCGCGACCCCGAACTGCGCTACGTTCCGAGTGGCCAGCCTGTGGCTAGCTTTACGCTGGCGGTGGACCGGCCGTTCGTTAACCAGCAGGGCGAGCGGGCCACGGACTTCATCGATGTCGTGGCCTGGCGGCGTCTGGCCGAGCAGGTCACGCAGCACCTGAACAAAGGCCGGCTCGTGGCTGTGGAGGGACGGCTGCAGATCCGGTCCTACGAAACCCAGGACGGCCAGAAGCGCAAGGTGGCCGAGGTCGTCGCCGACGCGGTGCGCTTCCTGGACCGCAAGCCTGGCGCGCCGGCCGCGGCGGAGGCGCCGGGAGCCGAGGTGGAGCCCGAGGGCGACGGCGCGGACGATGTGCCGTTCTAGATTTCAGTGAAGGCGGAGCGATAAGGCATGCCGGAAACACGGGATCGACGGCAGGGCAAGAAAGAGTGGCGCGGCCGGCGGCCGAAGAGGCGGAACTGCCAGTTCTGCATGGAGAAGGCCGAGGCCATCGACTACAAGGACATCAACCGGCTGCGCCGGTTCGTGACCGAGCGCGGCAAGATCCTCCCCCGACGGGTCTCGGGGACATGCGCGCGGCATCAACGCGTGCTGGCCACGGCTCTCAAGCGCGCGCGGGAGCTGGCGCTGCTTCCGTATACGGCGGAGTAAGGCGAGGCGCGCGGAGGCGCGTCCGATGACCACACGCACCATCCCGGTGCGCGGCCTGACCGAAGGAGCCATCCTCGCCGCGCTGGTCGCCCTCTTCACCGTGGCCGCCACCGTCCTGCCCGTGGCCGGGATCGCCTCGTTTTACATCTCGCCGATTCCGCTCACCCTGCTGGTGGTGCGCCACGGCGCCCGCGTCGCGGTGCTGGCCGCGGTCGTCGCCGCGCTCATCGCCGCCGCCGTGGGCGGCCCGCTGACCGGGCTGGTCATCATCCTGACCTTCGCGCCCTTGGGGATCGCGCTGGGCGCCACCTTGCGCACCCGCCGTTCCGCCTCGACCGCCCTGCTCGTCTGCGCTGCCGTGGCCGCCGTCTCCCTCCTGGCCAACCTGGGGCTCACCCTGGCCATCTCCGGGTTCAACCCGGTGCAGACGACGATCGAGGCGATGCGCCAGGGGCAGGAGAACGCGATCCGCTTTTACACCCGGCTCGGGTTCAACCGCGAGCAGCTGGAGCAGATGAGCGGGATGATGCGACAGGTCGTTGATCTCATGCCCAGGATCATCCCTCTGCTCGTCCTGATCGGAGGCGTGACCACCGCCTACGTGAACTTCGAGGTGACGCGCTTCGTGCTCCGCCGCTTCGGCATCACCGCCCCCGCCCTGCCGCCGATCTCCTCCTGGCGCGCGCCGGCGCTCTTCCTGTGGACGTTGCCGGTGGGGATGGCCCTGGTCTGGCTGGCGAACGCCTCGCCCGCTCCGTTCCAGCTGCCGGAGGAGACGCGGCGCATGCTGCCCCCGGACGATCTCACGGCGATTGCCTGGACGCCGACGACCCGCTACCCTGCCCTGCAGGCTCTGGGCTTGAACCTCTCTCTCCTGGCCCAGCTGGTCTACGCGATGCTCGGACTCGTGGCGGCGTGGGTCCTGCTGGAACGCTACGGCGCCCCGCGCTGGCTGCGATGGATGGCGCTGGCCTTGGCCTTCACCTCGCCCCCGCTGGGGGTCGCCGTGTTCTTCCTGGGACTGGCCGACGCCGCCTTCGATCTGCGGGGCCGGTGGCGGGCGGCGCGGGCCGCGGAGGCGTCGCCGTGAAGGTGATCCTGCTCAAGGACATCCCCGCGCTCGGGCAGGCGGGCACGGTGAGGGACGTCAAGGAGGGCTATGCGCGCAACTATCTGATCCCGCGCGGCCTGGCCGCCGAGGCCACCGCCGGCAGGCTGCGGGAACTCGCCGGCCAGAGGCGGGCGCAGGCCGATCGCACGCAGCGGGAGCGCACCGAAGCCGAGAAGCTGGCCGCGGCGCTGGAGCAGGCCGTGGTGGAGGTGGCGGCTCGCGGCGGAGAGAGAGGCCGCTTGTTCGGCTCGGTCACGGCGCAGGATGTGGCCGACGCGCTGATCAGAGCGGGTTTCGCGGTGACGAAGAAGCAGGTCGAACTGGAGGAACCGATCAAGACGGCAGGTTTCTACAAAGTTCCGGTGCGCGTGGGCCTGGGGATCGTGGCCCGCGTAGATGTCAACGTCGTGGCCAGGCGATGACGATGCGGCAGGCCAGGGCGGTGCGGCAGATCAACCCGACAGGGCGCGTGAGCGAGCGCGAGACCCTGCGCCGCAAGGCGGCCGCGCTGGCCGGCGTCCTGGCCAGCGTCTTCGGCCAGGAACGCCTGGGCAAGCGCGCGGAACGCGTCGGCGCACGCGCCATGTTGAACAGTCCGCAGTTGGGGCGGCGGGTGCTGGCCCTGCAGCGCCTGGTCTTCGACGATCCGACCCTCAACGCCGTCCCGCGGGAGACGGAGATCCCGGCCATCCTGGAAGACCTCCAGGAGCGGATCGCCGACTTGATGGCGCGCAAATCCATAGAGGACGAGATCGAGCGCCGCGTCCAGGACCGGATGAAGGAGCGTCAGGACGAGTACCTGCGCGCCATCCGGATGCAGGTCATGCAGGATACGCTGGGCCCGGAGACGGAGAGCACGCGCCGCAAGCTCGAGGAGCTGCAGCGCCTCGAGGCGGTCCGCCTGGCGCGTACGGCCCTGGAAGCCCTGCGGCCGCGCAAGCTCTCCCAGGTCGTGGGACAGGATCGGGCCGTGCGGTCCCTGCTGGCAAAAATGGCCGTGCCGATCCCGCAGCACGTCATCCTGTACGGACCGCCGGGCGTCGGCAAGACGACGGTGGCGCGCCTCGTCCTCGAGGAAGCCAAGCGCCTGCCCCAGAGCCCGTTCGGGGCGGCGGCGCCGTTCATCGAGGTGGACGCCTCGACCCTGCGGTGGGACTCGCGGGAAGCGACGAACCCTCTGCTCGGCTCGGTGCATGATCCGATCTACCAGGGCAGCCGACGCGAGTTTGCCGAACTGGGCATCCCCGAGCCGAAGCTCGGCCTGGTCACCCGCGCGCACGGGGGCGTGCTGTTCATCGACGAGATCGGCGAGCTCGATGCCGTGCTGCAGGCGAAGCTGCTGAAGGTCCTGGAAGACAAGCGCGTGTTCTTCGAATCCAGCTACTACGATCCGTCGAACCCGCAACTGCCGGCCTACGTGAAGCGGCTCTTCGCCAAAGGCGCGCCGGCGGATTTCCTGCTGATCGGCGCCACGACCAAGGAGCCGGAGGAGATCAGCCCCACCCTGCGCTCCCGCTGCGCCGAGGTGTTCTTCGATCCGCTCTCCCAGGAGGACGTGCAGAAGATTGTGCGCCAGGCCGCCCGGCGCCTCGGGGTCGAACTGGAGGGCGGAGTACCGGCGACGATCAGCGAGTACACTGTGGAAGGGCGCAAGGCGGTCAACCTTCTGGCCGATGCCTACGGCGTCGCCCTCTATCGCCGTCACGGCCGCGGGCATCCGCGGATCACCCGCCACGATCTGCTGGAGGTCGTGCGCAGCGGACGGCTCGCCGCGACGGTGCCGACGAAGGCGTCCGACACTCCCGAGGTCGGCAAGGTGTTCGCGCTGGGCGTCACGCAGTACGTCGGCTCGCTCATCGAGATTGAGGCCACGGCCTTTCCTGCCGGGAAGCGCCAGCGCGGGACGATCCGGTTCAACGAGACGGCGGGGACGATGGCAAAGGACTCGGTGTTCAACGCCGCCTCCGTCATCCGCAAGATCGCCAACATCGACGTCGGCAACTACGACATGCACGTGAATGTGATCGGCGGAGGCCTGATCGACGGCCCCAGCGCCGGGCTGGCCGTCGTTCTGGCCATGCTGAGCGCCATCCAGAAGAAGCCCGTCCGACAGGATGTCGCGGTCACGGGCGAAGTCTCGATCCAGGGCAAGGTCAAGCAGGTCGGCGGCATCCCGGAGAAGATCTACGGGGCACGCCAGGCCGGCATGCGCAAGGTCGTCGTCCCGGAGGAGAACCGCAACGACGTGCCGGCCGGCCTTCGCGGGATCGAGATCGTCTTCGTTGGCGGCGTCGAGGACGCCCTCCCCCACCTCTTCGTCTCGAAACGGCACTCTCCCTCAAAGCAGGCCGGCAGGTAGCCGAACGCCGGCCTGACCAGCTCACTCTTCCCCAGGTTATCCACAGAGCCGACGACTCCCGTCCACCCCAAAGTGGCCGTTCATCCCCAGAAAATCCGCACATTTCCCCGAAGCTCTTGAGTTATGCACAGCTCCTCCACAAGGGGACGCACAGCGCACTCCCTAACTCCCACCTCCGGCCGCGCATCAGGCGCGCCTTGACAGCGAACATATGTTCGTTATAATGATTGCTACCTGACCCGGAGGCCTGACCGTGTCCCTGAGCACGTCCATAGACCGCGTCCCGCCGCAGAACCTCGATGCCGAGCAAGGTGTGCTGGGCTCGATGCTGCTGGACCGCGACGCGATCGCTCGTGTCGTCGAACTCATCCGCGCGGAGGACTTCTACCGCGACGCGCACCGGCGGATCTACGAGGCGACGACGGATCTCTTCGAACGGGGGGAACCGGTCGACCTGATCACCGTCACCGACCGGCTGCGCGACAAGGGGCAGCTGGATGATGTGGGCGGGGCCTCCTACGTGACGTCGCTTCTGAACGCGGTGCCCACCGCGGCCAACGTCGAGTACTACGCGCGCATCGTCCTGCAGAAGTCGATGCTGCGTCAGTTGATCAGCGCCGGGACGCAGATCGCCCACATGGGGTACGAGGCGGCACAGGATGTAGAGATCCTGGTCGATCAGGCGGAGAAGCTCGTCTTCAGCATCGCCAACCGCCGCATGCTCCAGGAGTTCCTCCCCATCCGGGAGATCCTCAAGGAGAGTTTCGAGCGGATCGACCGCCGCTACCAGGACAAGGGGACCGTGACCGGTGTGCCCACGGGATTCACCGATCTCGACCAGCTGACCAGCGGGCTGCAGCCCGCCGATCTGGTCATCGTCGCCGCGCGGCCGGCGATGGGGAAGTGCCTGAAGTACGACGCCGAGATCGTCGATGCACAGACCGGAGAAGTCTGCACGATCCAGGAGGTCGTCGGCCGCGCCCGCACCGTGCTGTGGACGCTGGACGCGGAGGGCAGACTCCGTCGCGCGGAGCCGTCGCGATTCGTCGATGATGGCATCAAGCCCGTCTATCGCGTGGTCACAGCCTCCGGCCGCGAGGTCGAGACCACGCTGTCCCACCCGTTCCTGACCCCGCAGGGCTGGCGGCGGCTCGCCGACATTGCGGTCGGCGAGATGATCGCCGTACCGGCGCGCCTTCCGGTCTTCGGGGCGGTCGACCTGCCGGTCTACCAAGTGAAGCTCCTGGCCTACCTCACCGCGCAGACGATGCCGGCCTCACCGGTGCTCGCCACGGACTACGCGGACGCCATCGCTGTCGGGGAGGCGATCCGCGCGGCGACACGCCCGGCGCCCCCGGAGGGGCGCCCAGCCCCGCAGATCGCGCCGGTTCAGGGCGGCGCCATCCCCGACGTCGTCGGATCTCTCCTGGCCCGGCACCCCGCGCTCGGACGGGACGGCGAGGCACGGGCCATCCCGCCGGTGGTGTTCACCCTCACGCGCGAGAAACTGGCTCTGTTTCTGTCCCGGCTGCTGGCCTGTGTGAGCGCCGTCGAGACCGAACCGGGGGTGCTCGTCCGCGCCGCCTGCCCCTCGGTCCGCATGGCCCATCAGGTGCGCCATCTCCTGTTGCGCTTCGGGATTGCCTCCGTCGTGGAGGGAACCGGGGTGACCGTGGCGGGCGACCACGCCCGAATGCTGTTCCGCGACGTCGGGATGCCGGGCTGGGAGCGCCTGCGCACTTGGGCGCGCTACGACCAGGGCCGGCTGCTGCCCGCCACCGACATCCTGTGGGACGCCGTGAACGCGATCGAGTACACAGGCGAGTTTCAGGTGTATGACCTGACCGTGCCCGGGACGCACAACTTCATCGCCAGTGACGTCTGCGTGCACAACACCACGCTGGCCTTGAACATCGCCGCCCACGCCGCCATCCACCACCAGGTGCCCTGCGCCATCTTCAGCCTGGAGACCTCGAAGGAGCAGCTGGTCCAGCGGTTCCTCTGCGCCGAGGCGGAGGTGGACGGGAGCAAGCTGCGCACGGGCTTCCTGGCCGACTCGGACTGGCCGAAACTGGCCCGGGCCATGGGCCGGCTCTCCGAGGCGCCCGTGTTCATCGACGACTCGGCCAACATCTCGGTCATCGAGATGCGGGCCAAGGCGCGCAAGCTCAAGGCGGAGCACGGCCTGGGACTGATCGTCGTGGACTACCTGCAGATGATCCAGTCCTACAAGCGTACGGAGAACCGCACCCAGGAGATCTCGGAGATCGCCCGTTCGCTCAAGTCCCTGGCCAAAGAACTCGACATTCCGCTCGTCGCCATCTCCCAGCTCAGCCGGGCGGTGGAGATGACCGGCAGCCGCCGGCCGATGCTGTCACATCTCCGAGAGAGTGGCGAGCTCGAGCAAGTGGCCGATCTGGTGCTGTTCATCTACCGCGACGACTACTACAACGTGGAGACCGAGAAGAAGAACATCGCCGAAATCATCATCGCCAAGCACCGCAACGGCCCGATCGGGCTGGTAGAACTCTTCTTCCACAAGGAGCACAGTAAGTTCGGGAACCTCGAGAAGCGCCGGGCCTGACGACGTGGAAGTGGCGTCGTCTTTATCGAAGCCCGTCTGCTGATGGGCAGCGTCCTCGCCCTGACCTCCGCCGTCCTCTTCGCCGCAGCCGCCCTACTGGTGCGGAGGGGACTCGCCGGCTCGAACGCCGCCACGGCGACGCTCGTTTCCATTGCCACGAACCTGGTCGCGATGTGGGCGCTGGCCCTGACCGTCGGTGCAATCGATGAGATCACCCGGGCCGCGGCGCTGACTTTTCTGCTCGCCGGCACCCTGGCCCCGGCGCTGGCCCGCCTCACCTACTACGAGAGCATCAACCGCATCGGCGTGGCCCGGGCCTCGACGATCAGCAACACCACGCCGCTCTTCACGGCGATCCTGGCCGTCCCCGTGCTCGGAGAATCGCTGTCCTGGCCTCTGGCCGCGGGAACCCTGTTCGTCGTCGTGGGTCTGGCCCTGACCGCGCGGCCGGACCGATCTGCCCCGACCGAGCGACCGTGGGCCGGGGCGCTGCTCGCGCTCAACACCGCCGTGTTGGCCAGTTTCTCGTTCATGCTGCGGAAGCTCGGCCTGCGCATCTTCCCCGATCCCGCCGTCGCCTCCGCGCTGACGGTGACCGGGTCGCTCATCACGCTGTTGCCGTACCTGTGGCTGCGGTCGCGCCACGAACCGCTGCGCGCGGAAGGGCGAGCGCTGGGCTACCTGATCGTCGGCAGCCTGTTCACCACGGGAGGGTTTCTGGCCTACTTCATCGCGCTGAACCTGAGCGAGGTGGTCCGCGTGACCCCGCTGGCCAACACGACGCCGCTGTTCGCGCTGGCCCTGCTCGTTCTGCTCCGTCAGGGAGAAGCGATCCGCGCCAGCACGGTGGCTGGCGCGGTGCTCACGGTGGCGGGAATCCTGTTCGTCGTTGCGGGTTAATCTCCAATCCGGTCCAGCTCTTCGCCGGCCGCCTCCGCCAGCGGCTTCAGGGTCTCGTAGTCGAACTTGAACTTCGCCCCGGCCGCCTCGAAGAGCTCGGGCAGCGGGCGGCTGCCGCCGAGGCTGAGGGCCTGCCAGTAGCGCTCCACCGCCGCCCGGTGGTCGATCCGGCTCTGCCGCCAGACCTGCAGCGCGCCGGTTTCGGCGATCCCATACTCGATGTAATAGAACGGGCTCGTGAACAGGTGCAGCTGCCGATGCCAGTAATAATCCAGCTCCTCCTCGTAGCCGCTCCAATCGATGGAGGGCTGGAACCGGCGGTAGACCTCCAGCCAACTCCGGCGTCGCTCCTCGCGGCTGTGGCCGGCGTGCGTGTAGATCCAGTGCTGGAAGGCGTCGATCGTCGCGATCCAGGGGAAGATCAACACGGCATCCTCGAGCGTGTTCCGGTAGGACCGCCGGTACTCGGATCCATCCTTATAGAAGACGTTCAGGTGGGGGGCGGCCAATAGTTCCATCCCCATCGAGGCCACCTCGGCGAACTCCAGCGGCGAGTGCCGGTAGTGGATCAGCGGCTCCTCGCGTGCCGCCAGCTGGTGGAAGGCGTGCCCGCCCTCGTGCAGCAGGGTGCGCAGGTCATCGTCGCGGCCCACCGCGTTCATGAAGATGAATGGCCAGCGGCGCTCGTGCAGCGTGCTCTGGTACCCGCCCGGCGCCTTGCCCTTGCGGCTCTCCAGGTCGAGCAGCCGCTCCTCCGCCATGAAGGTGAACTGCTGCCCCAATGCCGGGTCGACGCGGCGGAAGATCTCGGCGCAGCCGCGGACGAGTTCCTCCGCGGTCGAAAACGGCCGGAGCGGCGGGCGGCCGAGGGGATCGACCTGGGTATCCCAGGGCCGCAGCGTGGCCACGCCGAGCTTGCGCCGGCGGTCGTCGTAGATGCGGCGGACCAACGGGAGCATGGCCCGCTCCACGCCCTCGTGGAACTCGAAGCAGTCCTCGGGCGTGTAGTCGAAGCGCCGCCGCCGCTTGAACGCGTAATCACGGTAGTTGGCGAACCCCGCGTTCTGCGCGATGCGCGCCCGCAGAGTCAGCAGTTTATCGTAGATCTCCTCGATGGTGTCGCGGTCCGCTAACCTCCGCCGCGCGACGAGCTCCCACACTTCCTGGCGGACGGCGCGGTCGGTTTCCTCGAGGTACTTGCCCGCCTGCTGCAGCGTGAGCTCCTGGCCCCCGTAGGTGATGGTCATGGCGCCCATCACCTTCTGGTAGTCCTTGGCCAGCAGCGCCTCCTCGGTCTCGAGCGGGACGTTCTCCTCGCGGAACAGGGCCACGTCGTTCTCCACGAAGCGGTCCAGGACCGCATAGCGCGAGGCGGGCAGCTCACGGCGCGCCGGACTCCGCAGGTAGGCCACGTTCAGGGCATGCCACATCGGTTTGACTTTAGGATCGATCTCCTGGACGAAGTAGTTATAGGCCTGTTCGCGGACGGGGTCGTCCGTCTGCGTGGTCATGGCGATGTACCGGCGGGTGCGTTCCTCCATGATGGCCCCACTCAGCTCAGAGCAGTCGACCAGCCACTGTTCCAGCTCCGGCACGGTGTCGATCGTGCGCGCCAGGAGTTGCTGGAACAAAGGCTCGAGGTGGGTCCAGTCGCCCATCTCGGCGTCCGTGGGCACGAAGCGGCGCGGGAATTCCCGGCGCGGGTCGACCTGCATCATCATGCGCACGGCGGTCCTCCGACTGTCCTGCGTGGGGGGAATCGCGCGGAAGACTTAGTTGGGGACCGGGAAGGGGAAATCCTGCCTGGCGATGGAATACCGGTGCGTGCGCGCTGCCGTGCGTCCGTTCCTCCTCGTCCTGCTGCTCTCGTTGCTGAGCGCGCCGGCCTCCCCCGCCGCCCCCCGTCCGGTGCCCCGCCTGGCGGTTTGGATGGAGGTGTCGGCGAATCTGCCGCTCTTCGCCTCGCGCGAGCAGATCGCGCAGGTCCTGGATCGGGCGAAGGCCGCCGGCGTCACCGACATCATTCCCGAGGCGAAGAATGCCTGGGGCTTCGTGCTCTACGAGAGCGCCTTCGCCCCTCACATCCGCACCTCGCGGGTGCCGCGGTCCGCGCTGCCGGCCTATGAGCCGCCGGAATCGTGGTTCCCCCGGGATACTGATGCCTTCCAGATGGTCATCGACGAGGCCCACGCCCGGGGCATCCGCGTCCATGCCGCGGTGAACGTCTTCGGGGAGGGGTTGAACTCAGCCGGTGTGGGGCCGGTCTTCGAGCGTCCGGAGTGGATGGCCCAGCACCTGACCCCCGACGGGCGGCTCGTGCCCGGCTCGGAGGTCGGGGCGATCGCCTTCGCCAACCCCGCCCATCCCGAGGTCCAGCTGTACGAACTGGCCATCCTGCAGGAGGTCGTCAGCCGCTACGACGTCGACGGCATCGTGCTGGATCGCATTCGCTTCCCCGACGGCAGCGCCGATTTCTCCCCCCTGAGCCGGGCGCGGTTCGAGGAGTGGCTGGGGCAGCCGGTCGAGCACTGGCCCCAGGACGTCCTGGTCCCCAACGGATCCGGGCTGTCGCGTGGCCCCCTGTTTCCCCAGTGGCTCGCCTGGAGGGCGCACGTCATCCGCCAGTTCGTCCGGGCCGCGGAGACGGTGGTGCACGGGATCAAGCCCGACATCGCGTTCTCCGCCTACGTCGGCGGATGGTACCCGACCTACTGGCAGGAAGGCGTCAACTGGGCGATGCCGGAGGCCACGCCGGATCTGCCCTGGGTGACGCCGTCCTGGAAAGACGCCGGCATCGGAGGCCTCCTGGACTTCCTCATGCCCGGGCTGTACTTCACCTCGATAACGTCGGCCGAGGCCCTGCTCGCCGGCTCGTCGCCGTGGATGAGCGTGGAGGGCGCCGCCCTGATGGCGCGGGACCTGCTGGCCGGCGGGCCGCCGGTGGTGGGCGCGCTGCTGCTGACCCTGTACGAGAATCAGCCGGGGCAGTTCCGCGCCGCCTTGGACACCGTGCTGCAGCTGCACGGCGCGGCCATGCTCTTCGACCTCGTCTACCTGGAGCGCTACGGCTGGTGGGAGATCCTGACGGTCCCGACGCTCGCTACTCCCTGACCCGCCGGCCTGCTCGCGTCTCACCCGGCACGAATCAGCTCGACGACGCGGCGGACGGCCTCGGCGGTCTTCACGCGCGCGGTAAGGCCGCTGCGCTGCACTGCCGCGTCGATGGCGTCGGCCAGCCGGGCGCGGGCCTGCGGCGCGGCGTAGATCGCACCACGCGCGTGGTGGAAGGCGGCGAGGTACTGCTGCTCGGTCTGACCGGGTGTGGGGATGAAGACGGCCTTGCGCTCCACCTCCGCCACCGAGGTCAGGGTGGAGAATCCCGGTCGACCGATGATCACCCGCGCGCGGTTCATCATCTCTTCCTGATGCTTGCGGCCGAGGAAGTCGTGCACGTCCACGGCGCCCACACGCTCCACGTCTGATCCTTCAGGACGCCCTCGTGTGACGACGACCTTTCCGGGAATGGAGGCCAGCTGAGAGCGGACGAGCCGCTCGAGGAGTGAACGCTGCGGCTCCGGGCCGGAGATGGTGATGAACACATCGAGATCCTGACCCGTGTCCCGTGCTCGTACGGGCGAGAGGAGGCCCACATACGCCAGCAATCGCGATGGGAAGATCCGAAGCCGGTGCGCCAGATCGCCGGCCAGGGCGTCCTCCGGCGTGTCCGGGACGATCACCCGGCGCAGCCCGCGGAACCAGGCGTAGTTGAACGCTTCCAGCGCCCACTCCAGCACCGCCACGCGCCCCGGGGCCAGGAATCGGACGTTGTTCGTGACGTGGAAGGACGGGACCGCGGGATCCTGCACGCCGTACCGGTTATCGGAGACGATGCGGTCGAAGCGCCGGCGGCGGAGCAGCGTCCTGGTGGCCTGACGTTCCCACGTCATCACGCGCAGCATCGCAGGCAGCGCGACGGCGGTCCGCGCGTAGAGGGCGGCGGCGCTGCGACCCACGGTGTGGGGGAAGTGCGGCCAGTCCAGGAACTCGCAGCGGTCGCCCAACTCCCGCCGGAGCATCAGCAGGGCCCGGCCGCTGCTGATGACGGTCAGGTCATGGCCGTCCGCCTGCAGCGCCTCGAGCACGGGCAGGCTGCGGGCGGCGTGGCCCAGCCCCCACGATCCGATCGCATACAGGATGCGCATCGGTTCAGTCCGAAGTCGCTCCTCTGATGGCCGGCCGCGCACGCGGATGGCTGGACGAGGCCGCCTACCGCGGTCTCGCCGCGCTGTTCTATGCGGCGCCCCGCCTCCTCTACGACATCCACATCGACGAGGCCGAGCCCACCACCTTCCCGCCCTCGACGCTGATTGTCGCTAATCACAAGCGGGATCTGGACAGCGTCGTGCTCACGGCGGCCCTCTACCGCCTGCAGCGCCCGCCGCGTCGCGCCCTGGAGTTCGCGGGGCGCGAGGACATGTTCTTGCGCGGCTTTCTGGCGCGCTACGATGTCGTTCCCCTCTGGCTGCGGCGCCTGCTCTACGAGATGGATCTGACACGCGTGATGGAAGCGCTGCGGATCCATCCGGTCCGCCGTTTCCCCGAGCGCACGATGGAGGAGGCGCTGCGAGAGGCCCTCCTCGTGGCCGGGGACCGGCCGGTGACCGAGATCCTGACGGACCAGGCCGCGGGAGCAGCCGGCCGCGCCGTCCCGGCTCCGTCGGTGTCGCAGGCGCTGGCCTGGCGGTGGCGGGACCACTGGCAGCGCCCGGCCTCCCTGGCCGCGTTCCGCCCGCCGTGGCGTGCGGCGCTCGAGGACCGGCAGCGGGAGGTGGTGCGGACGCAGATGGACGAGCTGGCCGATGTGCTGCGCCGGGGCGGTGTGCTCTACCTCGCGCCGGAGGGTGTGATCTCCCCGGACGGCCGGCTGCAGGCGTTCCGGTCAGGTCTGCGGCTCATCCTCGAGCGAGCTCCCGAGACGGGGATCCGGCCGAGCTGCATCGTGTACGACTTCATGAAGCCGGGTCGCCTGCGGATCTTCATCACCGTCGGCCGCCTCAGGCCCGCCCCTGCGGCGAGCCCCCGCGCGCTGGAAGAAGTGCGGCGGTGGCTGGCCGCGCTGCACACCATGACCGCGACGCAGCTCTGCAGCCAGATTGCGTGGGACCGGCTCGTCCGGGGGGAGGCGCAGGTGTCGGAGGCGGTGCTGGTCCGCGAGACTGCGGCTCTTGCCGAGGCGTTGACCGCCGCCGGGCTAAGGGTCGATCCGGAGCTGCGCCGCAGCCCGGAGGCGCGCGTCGGTGACTGGATCGCGTATGCCGTTCGCCGGGGCGCCGCTGCCCTGCGCGGGGGGGTTCTGCACGTGAGGGCAGGGGCGATTCTCTCTCAGCCTTCGACACACTGGGGCAATCCGGTGCGGTACGGCGCCACCGAACTGCGTTCCGTGCGCACCGCGCTGGCTTCGTCAGGCTGAGGGCGGCGCCGGGATCGCGCCCATCACGTGGAACCCGCTGTCCACGAAGATGGTGTTTCCCGTGACCGCCCGCGCCAGGTCGCTGGCCAGGAAGACGGCGACATCGCCGACATCCTCGATTGTGATGTTCCGGCGCAGCGGAGCGATCTCTTCCGTGGCGTCGCGCAACCGCGAGATCCCCTTGACGGCGCTTCCGGCCAGGGTCTTCAGCGGCCCGGCGGAGATGGCGTTCACGCGGATCGCGGACGGGCCGAGCTCGGAGGCCAGGTAGCGGACTTCCGCTTCCAGCGCGGCCTTGGCGACGGCCATGATGTTGTAGCCTGGTACGACACGCTCGACCGCGTTGTAGGTCAGGGTGAGGATGCTCCCGCCGCCGCGCATCAGCGCCGCCGCCCGGCGCGCCACGGCCAGCAGAGAGTAGGCGCTGACGTTCAAGGTCAGGCCGTAGCCGTCGCGGGAGACTTCGTGCAGCGGCCGGGCCAGGTCGTCGCGGTCCGCGTAGGCGATGCAGTGGGCCAGCACGTCCAGCCCCCCCCACCGGTCCTGTAATCCGCCGAAGATGGCGTCGAGCTGCTCGTCGGAGGTGACGTCGCCGGGGTAGGCCGGAAACGCGGCGCGGCCGCCGATCGTGTCGAGGAGCTCGTCGAGGTTCTCCTTCAGCCGCTCATTCTGGTAGGTGAAGGCCAGCTGCGCTCCCTCGCGGTGGAACGCCTCCGCGATCCCCCAGGCGATGCTGCGCTTGTTGGCCACGCCCATGATCAGCGCCTTCTTGCCCTTGAGCAGCATGGCTCACCCCGCCTTCTCGATGTAGCGGATCAATCCCAGCACGCTCTGCCGGATAGGCATGATGACCTCGTAGCGCGCCGCCGCGCCCGCGCCGTCCCGCGCTTCGATCTGACGCATGGCCATTTCCCGCATCCGGGTGGTGATGGCCTGCGCGTCGAGACCCGAGGCGAGGTAGCCGCGCACCTGTTCCACGCCCTCCAGCAGGCGCTCCTCCAGCTGGCCGAGCAGTTCATCCACCCAGTCGTGCGCTCCGAAGTGCGTGAGGAACAACCGGTGAGGGCGCAGCGCCCTGATCCGGCGCAGCGACGCCCGCCAGGTGGGGACGTCCAGTTCTGGCGGCGGTGTCGGCGCGCGCACGAATCGCGATCCGGGTAGCGCCACGCCGGCGATGTCGCCGGTGAAGAGGTCACCCGATCGTTCGTCCCAGTACGCATGGTGATGCCGGGCATGCCCGGGGGTGTCGACGGCGGTGAACCGGCGCCCGCCGATGGTCAGCGCATCGCCGTCGTGGAGCACGTGCAGGCGTGCGGGCGGCACCGGGACGGTCTCACCGAACAGCCGGACGAGTTCATCACCGTACAGCCGTCCCGCGCTGTTGAGCAGTTTCGTCGGCTCAACAAGGTGTGGTGCGCCGACGGGATGGACGTAAACGTGGGCTCGCGGGAGGCGTTGGGTCAGGGTCCCGGCGCCTCCCGCGTGGTCGAGGTGGATGTGCGTGACCGCAATGACCTCCAGAGCCGCGGGATCAAGACCGGCCAGTCTGATGCCCTCGATCACGGTATCGGCCCGGGATGCGGGGCCGGTCTCGATGAGCCCGGGCCGCTCGCCGAGGAGAAGATAGACGCCGACCGCCTCTGACGTGCCGTTGTACCCTGTGTCGATCAGGACGAGGTCGTCGGACAGGCGCGTGATGCCCACGCGAACACAATACACCACCGCGTGCGGAGGTGACCAGCAGCGACCCGCCGTATACGGTGGGCATCGTGCGCCGGGTCGTGGTCTTCCTCCTCTGCGCGGCCTCCGCAGGTCTGCTCGCTTCTCTGCCGCGGCTTGCGCGGCTCTACGTCGGTCCCCCGGCCTGGGACGGGCCGGTGACCTTCTCCGGCGAGCGCGCCTGGGCGGATGTGCAGACGCTGGCCACGGGGTTTCCTCGCCGCTGGTCCGGCGGGCCCGACCGTCAGGCCGCGGCCGCCTGGCTCGTCGAGCGTCTCATTCAGATCGGCCTTGAGGTGAGACGCGACGCGTTCACCGCCTGGGTGGGCGCCCCGGGGCCGACCACCCTCGAGAATGTCTGGGCGGTGAGCCCCGGGACGGACCGCCGTGACGAGATCGTCGTCGTGGTCGGCAACTACGACATGGCGCCCACCAGCCTCCAGGCGGCGAGCGACACCGCGGGCCACGTCGGTACGATCCTCGAACTGGCCCGAGTGCTGGCCGCGGGTCCGCACCGCCGCACGTTCGTCTTCTTCTTTCCGGACGGGGAGGAGTGGGGGATGCTCGGTGCCCGCCGGTTTGTCCGCACCTTCCCCCAGCGCGGGCAGATCGTGGCGGCGCTCTCCAGCGAGGATCTCGATCCGGGGACCCTGGCCGCACTCGGCATCGACGGAATCGGGCAGTTCCGCGGATTCGCCCCGATGTGGCTGCGGGCGCTTGCGGCGGATGCGGCGTCCCGGGAGGGGTACCGGACCGATGAGGCCTCCGCACTCTTCGAGTGGATCCAGCGCAGCGTCCTTGTTTCCAGTACGGATCAGGGGCCCTTCCTGGCCGCAGGCATCCCTGCCATCGACCTGGCCGGCCGAACCGGTGACGTCGCCCTGAAGGCGCGCGTCTACCACCTGCCTGAGGACACGATCGAGCACATGCAGCCGGCCTCGCTCCTCGCCTACGGCCGCATCATGGAGCGCATTGTCAGGACGATCGATGGCTTCTCCGTCATGCCGGCGGAAGGGGACGCCTACCTGCGCCTCGGTCCGGGACTCATCGTGCCGTTCGGGCCGCTGCTGCTGGTGCAGATCCTGGCCTTCCTCCCGCTCGCGGCGGAGGTGGTGGTCCGGTGGAGGGCATCGCCTGAGGCGCGCGGAGGGAGGCTGCGGGAGCCGGTGCGCGTCGGCGTCGTGCTCGCCATACTGCTCGTCTGGATGGCGACGATCAAGCTCCTGCCGTCGGTGGGTCTGTTGCCGCGCTACGCGCTGTACGCCCCGCCGCCCCGCCACCCGCTGCTGACCATGGTGCTGTGGCCGGCGGTGTTCGTGTCCGCCGCCGTGCTCGTCGCGGCAGCCCTGGCGGCACGCCTCCTCTTGGCCCGGACGGGTATCGAGACCGGGGGAGCGGACGCTCGCCTAGCATCGCTGCTCGCGTGTCTGGCCGCCGTTGTCGTGGTCGCGTTGGTCGCCAACCCCTTTGCGGCCGTGACGTTCCTGCTGCTGCCCTCCCTGCTGTGGATCTGGATTCGCCCGCGGCCCTCGATCCTCGGACGGGTCGCCAACGCCGTCCTTGTCGCGGGCGGATTCGCCGTTGTTGTCCTGCTGTTCGCGCAATACGGGGCAAACCTCTGGGTGGGCTGGTATATCATCTGGTACGTGTTCCTCGGTATCGCTTACGGCCAGTTCACGCTGACGCAACTCACTCTGGCGTTCTCTACACTGGCATTGGGGCTCCGACTGCTCGCCGTCGGGACGCGCGGGCTCATTCCATCGAATTGATCGTGGCGTCTGCCAACTCCGCCGCCACATCGGCGGAAGACCGTCCCTTCACGGTGAGACCGTGGTCGTCACCTTCGACGAGATGGACACCGTCAGGAGGGACCGGCGATGCGGAGGTCCCGGCGCGGGAAGTAGGCGGCCAGCAGGATGACGAAGGCCGTGTCGATCAACCCGGTGACCGCAACCACGGTCCAGCCATGGCCGATCCATTCATACAACTGCCACAGGGCGAAGATCACTTCGCTGGCCAGGATGATCCCCACCATGGTGCGGTATCGCCCCGGGTCCTGGGCCATGACGACCTTGAGCGCGGCGATCGTGAGCAGGGCGACGCCGAAACCAAAGAGGCTGCGGGGATCGCGGACCGGGGTGCGGAACAGCGCCGCCGCCCCGGGGTGGTACGCGGCGAACAGCAGACCCAGCAGGCCGGTGTAGACCGCCATCGCCCACAGGATGCGGGAGGCAATCCGGTTGCGCGTCATCTGGCAGGTCCAAACAACAACTCGATTATACGACGGCGGGAGTCTGGTTCCCCGTTGCGCGCCGCGGCACGGCGTGGTAGGATGAGGGCCGCTGGTTCGAGTCCTGACAGAAGGAGGGATGGGGCAATGACGGTCCGCATGAGCACCCGAGCATCGAGCCCATCCCGACGTGTGAGGTCTCGCGCCGGCTGATCCGGACCGACGTGTTCACGCGCGCGGCTGTGGGCTCGATGCTCACAGCCGCTTGTGTTTTCCACGACGATGCTGTGGGGGATGGCCGTGAACACGTTTCTCGGTTTGATCATCCGCACCGACGGCCCGCAGGTCACGGTGCGGGATGAGCAGGGCCGCCACTGGCGGTGCGTGCTGCGGGGCCGGCTGCGGCAGGAGCTGCACGCCACGACGAGCCCGGTGGCCGTCGGTGATCGGGTGGCGATCACCGGGGAGGGCGTGGACGGGCTGCGCGGGGCGATCGCTGGGAAACTCGTGGCCTTCGTCGGCCCGTCGGGAGCCGGCAAGTCCAGCCTGCTCAACACGCTCGACCCGACGCTCGGCCTCCGTGTCGGCGGGCTGGCCGCGTCCGGCAAGGGCGGCCACGCCACGAACTGGGCGAGTGTGTGCCAGGTGGACTCGGCCCTGGTCGTGGACACGCCCGGGCTCGATCCGGCGCTGTACAACCGCTATGCGCGCCTGGCGCGCAGCGGCCGGCTCTGAGCGCGACGATGAGCGAGCAGACTCATCGAGACTCCTCTGGGCGAGGGAGGGTGTCGTGTCGGCGAGGAGGGGCGGCGGGGCGGGCGTTCGTAATGTACAGCGTACGCACCGCGCGGGGGGGTGGATGCATGGCGTACGTACGCACGATCCCGGTCGACCAGGCGGAGGGCGAGGTCAAGGAGATCTACGACGCTGACCTGAAGACGTCCGGCGCCGTCCAGAACTACGTGCGGGCCCTCAGCCTGCGGCCCGACATCCTCAAAGGGTATCGCGGCCTCTCCGCCGCGATCCGCTCGCATCTGGACCTGCGCCGCTATGAGCTGATCACCGTCGCCGTCGCGGCGCGCCTGCGCTGTAGTTACTGAACACTTCTGCACGGAGCGGTGCTCCGTTCGAAGTTCTTCACGAGCGAGCAGGTCAGTTCAATCGTCCGGGACTTCCGCACCGCCGGGCTGCCGCCCAACGAGGTGGCCATGCTGGAGTTTGCCGTCAAGCTCACCGATCACGCCTACAAAGTCACGCCGCGCGACATGGATGGGCTCCGTGCCCACGGCTTCACCGACGAGGAGATCATCGATATCGCCGCCGCGGCGGCGGTGCGGAACTTCATCAGCAAGCTGGTCGATGCTCTCGGCGCGGAGCCGGAGACGTCGGCGGGCGAACTGGAGCCGGAGTTGCGCGAGGCGCTCGACGTCGGCGCCAGGCTGCCGCGGAGATGAGCGGTCCGGAGCGCTAAGCGGCGGCAGTGATCGCCTCGCGCAGGATCTCGACCATCCGGTCGATCTGCGTCTCTGTGGTCACCAGCGGCGGTGCCAGACAGACCGTGTCGCCGATCGGGTACTCGCCGGACTGACCGATACGGATCCGCGTGATCAACCCCCTGGCCCTCGCCTCAGCCAGGACACGCGCCCCCAGGCCCAGCGCAGGCGCCTTCGTGCGCTGATCGTCGACCAGCTCCACGCCGGCCATCAGCCCCAGCCCGCGCACGTCGCCGACCCGGGGAAGGTCACGCAGGCGTTCCAGTCCTGAGCGCAGCCGCCGGCCCAGCTCGCGCGCCCGGTTCACCAGATCCTCCCGCTCAAAGATCTCCAGGTTGGCCAGGCCCACCGCGCAGCACGTGGGATGCCCGGAATACGTGGCGGCGTGCATGAAGCGCTCGGCCGGCGCAGCTTCCTGAATGGCCTGATGGATCGCCCCGGAGACCATGACACCGCCGAGGGGAAGGTACGCGCTCGTCACGCCCTTGGCGAAGGTGACGAGGTCCGGCTGCACACCCCAGTGCTCGAGGGCGAACCATCGACCGGTGCGCCCGAAGCCGGTGATGATCTCGTCGGCGATGAACAGGACGCCGTAGCGGTCGCAGATCTCGCGCACGGCGGAGAAGTAGTCAGCCGTCGGCGGGATCACCCCTCCCGCGCCGATCACCGGTTCGGCGATGAAGGCCGCGACGGTGTCGGCGCCCTCCCGGCGGATCGCCTCGTCCAGCGCCTCCGCCATCGAGCCGTCGTACCGATACGGATACGACGGGGCCACGTGGATGAAGCCGGGGACGAGCGGCTGGAACATCCGGTGGAATGCCGGGATGCCGGTCGCGCTCATCGCCCCCAGGGTCAGTCCATGGTAGGCGTGATGGCGCGAGATGATCTTGGTCTTCGCCGGGAGCCCGCGCCGGCGCCAGAGGTAGCGGGCCATCTTGAAGGCCGTCTCGTTGGCCTCCGCCCCCCCGGTCGTGAAGTACACGCCGCTCATGTTCGGATACGCTCGGCGGAGGATCTGCTCGGCGAGGCGGACCGCCGGCTCGTTGGTGAAGCCGGCGTAGGCCGTGGCGTAGGCCAGCCGCCGCATCTGCGAGGCGGCCGCCTCGGCCAGTTCCCGCCGGCCGTGTCCGACGTGCACGTTCCACAGGCAGCTCAGGCCGTCCAGGTACTCCCTGCCGTCGGCGTCGCGCAGCACGGCCCCGGCGCCTTCGGCGAAGACGACGGCATCGGCGGCCTCCGCATCGGAGTGAACGGGATGGATGAGGTGATCTCGATCGATCTGTCTCAGCGACATGCGCGGTCTCCCGGGGCGACAGGAAGTATCATTCTCTCTTCGTGAATACTACGCGCCTCTCCCCGGGAGGAACTCCCGGCGGCGGACGACTTCCTCGCGCATCATCGCGATGTGCGCGGCTGGACCGCCGAAGGCGGTCCAGCCCAATCGCAGGAAGAGCGCGGCGACCTCTCGGAGCCGGGACGTCATCCGGCAGGACGGCGCAGGAGGCGCTGCCCCAGCCGCACGACGCCGCGCGCCGTGGCGCCCGCCGCCCGCCAGCCGAAGCGCAGGGCCGTGCGACCCAACAGGCGCCCGGTGGAGTTCAGCGCGCGCAGGTCCTCGTCCAGCATCTCCCAGCTCACTCCGGCGGCGGCGAGGTGTTCCGCCGCGACGGGAGCGGGGATCCGGCGCAGGACCGCGCGCAGGCTGAGTAGCGCGACGGCCAGGTCGTCGAGCTGCCCCAGCACCGGGACGATGCCCGGGATGAGGTCGATCGGCGAGAGCAGGTAGGCGACGCCGCCCAGGACGAGCGCCCGGTGCCGCCGCCGCAGCCGCCTGTCGCGCACCAGCGCCCAGGTCAGCCGGGAGTACGCCGGCAGGCGGCGCACCACCGGGTTCAGCAGCGTCAGCACGCCTCTGGCCGTTCCCACGCTATCGCCCCTCCGCGCGGGCTCGGGGGAGTGCATCCCGAAAGGCGCGCATCGCCTCGAGATGGCCCTCGGGAGAGGTGATGCCGGCGTTCATGGTGCTCAGACTGAGATGGGTGCCTCCCAGCGCGCGCCACTCCTCGATGGCGCTCGCCCACTTTTCCAGACCGGCCGAGTATGCCACGCGCCGCTCCAGCCCGACCGACTCCAAGGGCCGGCCCGCTTCCCGCTGGAAGTCGCGGAGTTTCCGGACCATCGCGGCGAACCCGCCGGGTACCTGCGGATGGCGGGCGTGGGGCGAGCGGAGCGTGCCGCCCAGGATCCACCCGTCCCCGATCCGAGCAATCCGCCGCATCACCGCCTCGCTCTCCCCGCCCATCCAGATCGGAATCGGCCGCTGCACCGGCAGCGGATTCAGCCCGGCGTTGACGATGCGGTGGTAGCGCCCCTTGAACGTGACGACCGGTTTCGTCCAGAGTTCGCGCAGCACGGCGATCTGCTCTTCGACCTTTCGCCCGCGTTCCTCGAAGCGTTCGCCCAGGGCCTCGTACTCGACGTTGTTCCAACCCACGCCGATCCCCAACCGCAGACGACCGCCGCTCAAGACGTCGATCTCGGCGGCCTGCTTGGCGACGAGCGCGGTCTGGCGCTGCGGGAGGATGAGGATGCCCGTGGTGAGTTCGAGGCGTGTCGTGACCGCGGCGAAGAACCCGAGCAGCACGAGGATTTCGTGGAACATGTCCTCGTGCGTGTATCCCAACCACTCGCCTCCGCGCGGCCGCGCGCCCAGCACGTGGTCGTAGACGAGGAGGTGATCGAACCCCAGCCCCTCCGCGGCCTGGGCGAAGGCGCGGATCGCCCCGGGATCGGTGCCGATCTCCGTCTGGGGGAAGACGACGCCGAACCGCATCGGCTAGTGGTCGTGCTCGCCTCGCCAGGTTTCCAGGTCTTCCCGCGCGATGAACAGCGCGGGGCTGCGGAGCGCCGCGGCGGCGTCGACGGCGACATAGACGGCGAGGGCAAGCAGCGACAGACCTGCCAGCCGCAGCGCGGTGACCTCGGCCTGCGCTTCCGCCTCCAGGTCGCGGCCGCGCCCGAGGAGGGCCTGCCGGTCAACGGTGAGCGTCGCCATGGAACACATTGTAGCAACTTCCTGTACAGGAACACCCGGCGCGCCACCGAAGCGAGGGGGTGAGCTGTCCCATGGAGTCCGAGGATCTCCTGGCCTTCCACCGCGACCTCTGCCTTGTGGACGGCCACTGCGACATCCCGCTCATGGTCAACCGCCTGACGGACGCCGGGGGCTCCGCTCCCGCGCTGCACGAGACGGCGCTGGGCCGGGCCATCCGGGCCGGAGCCGTGGACGTCGTCGTCAGCCCGAGCTACGTCGAACTCGAATACCTTCCCGAGGGCAGCCTGCGTCGCGCCCTCCAGTCGTTCGTGCGGATGGAGCGCTCCGTCGCCCAGAGCGCGGAACACTTCGCCGTTGTGCGTACGGCGCGCGAGCTGGGCGCGGCCCTGGGAGCGGGGAAGACCGCCCTGGTGCTGGGTCTCGAAGGCTGCGCGCCGCTCGGGTATGATCCCGAGATGCTCGAGGTCTTTGTCCGTCTCGGCGCGCGGCTGATCGGATTCACCTGGAACGAGCGCAATCCGTTTGCCAGCGGCGCGAAGCAGCCGGACGGCGAAGGCCTCACCCCGCTCGGCCGCGCCCTGGTGCGCACCGGCGACCGCCTCGGGGTCGTCTTCGACGTCTCGCACCTCAACGAGCGCACCTTCTGGGACGTGCTGGAGACGAGCACGCGGCCGGTGGTGGCCTCTCACTCGAACTGCCGGGCCCTGTTCAACCACGCGCGCAACATCACGGACGAACAGATCAAGGCCATCGCCGCGCGGGGCGGCGTCATCAGCCTGATGATCCAGTCCTTCGTGCTCAGCCCGGCGATCGCCCGCCTCGACGACTTCCTTCGCCACGTCAGCCATGCGGTCGAGCTCGTCGGCGTGGACCACGTGGGATTCGGTTATGACTTCATCGAGTTCGTGAGCGGGTTGGACCTCATGAAGATGGATTACCTGCCTCCGGACCGGCCGCCGGGGGAGAACGCCCACAAGGTGATCCGGGAGATCCGCACACACGCGGAGCTGCCCGTGCTGACCGAGGCGCTGCTGCGGCGGGGGTACAGCCGGTCCGACGTGGGCCGGCTGATGGGAGGCAGTTGGCTCGACTTTCTCACCCGGGCGCTGCCCTAGCGTCCGCGGCTGCGCAATCTCGGATCCATCGCGTCGCGGATCCCGTCTCCCAGCATGTTGAAGCCCAGGACGAACAGCGAGATGGCGATCCCCGGGAAGGTGGAAACCCACCACTGCTGGGTGATGTAGTTCCGTCCTTCCGAGATCATCACCCCCCACTCCGGCGTCGGCGGCTGGGCGCCGAACCCGATGAAGCCCAGTCCGGCGGCGGTAAGGATGATCCCGCCCATGTCCAGACTCACCTGGATCGTCAGGGGGCTGAGGACGCCCGGGAAGATGTGCCGGGCCAGCAGGCGGCCGGAGCCTGCGCCGATCGCCCGCGCCGCCTCCACGTAGTTTTCTTCGCGCAGGCCCAGGGTGACGCTGCGCGCCAGCCGCGCGTATGCCGGCCAGGCGGCGAGTGAGATCGCGATGATGACGTTTTCCAGCGTCGGGCGGAGCGCCGCGGCGATGGCCATGGCCAGGATGAGCCTGGGGAACGCCATGAACATGTCCGTGACCCGCATCAGCAGATCGTCCACCCGCCCGCGGAAGTATCCGGTGATCACCCCCAGGGGGGCGCCGATCAGGGTCGCGATCAGCGCGGTGAGGATGGCGATGCGCAGCGAGATCCGCGTGCCGTGGAGGATCCGGCTGAGGATGTCCCGCCCGAGCTGGTCCGTGCCGAACGGGTGCGCCCGCGAGGGCGGCGCCAGGCTGACCATCAGGTCGCTCCGGATAGGGTCGTACGGCGCGATGAGCGGCGCGACGAGGGCGAGGATGATGAGACCCACGATGAGGAGCAGCCCCGCCAGCGACAGGGGATTGCGCAGGACGCGCGCCAGCGCGCTGGGCCGCGGGGCCGGGCGAATCGGCGCGCGATCACTCGTAGCGGATCTTTGGATTGAGGAGTCCATAGGCCAGATCGACAATGAGGTTGGCCAGGGAGAAGATCAACGCGATCAGCAGCGTCACCCCCATGATCGCTGCGAAGTCCTGCGACAGCATGGCGCTCGTCGCATAACGCCCCAGTCCCGGCCAGGCGAACACCGTCTCGGTAAGGACGGCGCCCTCCAGCAACCCGCCGTAGTAGATGCCGATCACGGTGATGATCGGCAGCAGCGCATTCTTTAGCGCGTGGCGAAGGATGACGGTCCGTTCGGCCAGGCCCTTGGCCCGCGCTACCTTCACGTAGTCCTGGCCCAGCACTTCCAGCATACTGGCTCGGGTGATGCGGGCGATGCCCACCAGTGCGTGCGACCCGAGGACAATCGCGGGAAGGACGAGGTGGCTGAGTGCGTTGGCGAGCGCCGTGAAGTCACGGGCCAGCAGGGCGTCCACGCTGAGAAGCCCCGTGACCGGAGGCGGGCGGCTGACAAAGATGTCGAGTTGCCCCGGCCCCGGCAGCCAGCCCAGCCGGGCGTACAGAAGCAGCAGGAGCACGAGGCCCAACCAGAACACCGGCATCGAGAGGCCGATCAAGGAGAGGAAACGCACGAGATGGTCCACCCACTTCCCGTGCGCCACGGCCGAGACGATGCCCACGGCCAGGCCGGTCCCGGCCCCGATGACGATGGCGGTCGTGGCCAGTTCGATCGTCGCCGGGAAGAAGGCCCGCAGGTCTACCGCCACGGGCCGGTTCGTGGCCAGCGATACCCCGAGATCGCCGCGCAGCAGGCGCCCCACGAACCGGAAGAACTGTTCGTAGAGCGGGCGGTCGAGCCCCCAGCGCCGTCGGACTTCCTCGATCACGTCCTCGCGGGCCTGGCCGCCGAGGATGGCGACCACGGGATCCCCGGGGATCACGTGGGACAGAACGAAGACGATCACCAGGACGCCGAAGATGGCGATGCCGGCCAGGAAGAGCCGTCGGACGAGGTAGGCCCACATTTGCCCGCGGAGGGGGGCGCGCGGGGGGACGGCGCGCGTCCGTCCCCCCGCGCAGTTATTAGTTACTCCTTTGTCGCGTTGGACAGGTCGTACGTCTCGTACAGCGGCGAGGGATCCACGCCCTTGACGTTTGTGCGCATGGCGTTCATGCGCAGCGGATAGGCGAAGATCGCGTACGGTCCTTCCTCCAGCACGGTTTTCTGGATCTCCGCGTACAACGCGGCGCGCTTGGCCGGGTCACGCTCCTGCACGGCCTGCTTCACCTTGGCTTTGACCGGATGGTCCCACTGGTTGCGCCAGGCCAGCACGCGGCTGTCGAAGTCGGCGAACGCCGTGGCCAGGTTGGCCGGATCGGGATAGTCGGCGCCCCACCGCTGGATCGCCATCTGGTGACGCTGCGCGCGATAGATGCCGAGGATGTCGGCGTTGCGCAGGACCTTGACGTCCACGTTGATCCGGATCTGCGCCAGGTCTTCCTTCATCTTCGCCGCCACGTTGGGCAGGATCGGGTCGATGGGCACCATCAGCTCGGCGTTGAAGCCCTGCTCGTAGCCGCCCTCGCGCATCAGCGCCCGGGCGCGGTCGAGGTTGCGGCTGTACGGCCGATCCTTGAGGTGTGCGAACATGCCGGCCGGCACGATGGTCTGTCCCGGGTCGATCGTGTCCTCATAGATACGCTTGTAGGCTTCATAGTCCAGGGCGTACTTGACGGCGTTGCGCACTTCTTTCTTGGCGAACGGGGCAAAGCCCACGTTCATCGTCAGGTAGCGGATGGTGAACGTCGGCGTCTGCTTGACCTGGAAGCCGGGGGTCGCGGCGATCTGCTTGAGCTGGCCCGGCAGAAGGTTCATGGCGACGTCGATGTCACCCTGCTGCAGCGCGAGGAGCTGAGCGGTCGCTTCCGGCATGTCCTGGATGAAGATGCGGCCCATGCGCGGACGGCCCTTCCAGTAGTTGTCGAAGGCGACCAGCTCGATCTTCAGGTTGCGCGTCCAGCCCCGGAGAACGTAGGGTCCAGAACCGGCACTGTTGGCGGTGAGCCATTTATTGGCCTGGGGGTCATCCGCGGTGGCATTGCGGCGGACCAGCGCGGGATCGACCACCCCCGTCACCGGATTGCCGAAGACGGCCGCCATCAGCATCTCCGGCATCGGCTGGCTGAACGTGACGCGGAGCTGGCTGGCGGAGACCGCGACCACGTCGGTCGGTGCCTTGATGAAGTCGGTGACGAGGAACGAGGGCGCCATCTTCAGGGCGAAGACGCGCTGGATGGAGAACACCACGGCCTCCGCGGTGACCGGCGCGCCGCTGTGGAATGTGGCCGGGCGCAGGGTAAACGTGTACGTGCGCAGGTCGGGTGAGGCCGTCCAGGAGCTGGCCAGCCGCGGGACGACCCGGGAGAAATCGCGCGAGAAGTCGACCAGCGTGTCGTAGACGTGGTAGTTCACCCACACGCCGGTGAACTCGAAGGCCTGCGCGGGATCCAGACTGACGATGTCGGCGGTGTTGGTGCCGAAGACCAACACGTTTGCCGGAACACGACTCGGCGGCGCGCCCGCGGTCGCCGGCAGGATCGCCACGGCGACCAGGAGCAGGGCGACGGTCAGGTACCGATGGCGCATCTGTGTGTCCCTCCTCTGGAATGCACGGGAGTGTTCCCCGGTAGTTCCGTTCGGTGGCCTGCGGTGGGTACCTTTTCGGCGAAGGACGACGCGCATGTCTACTTGCCGCCACACCGCGGGGATAGACGAGCAGCGGGTTGATCTCGATCTCGAGCAGGTCGGGGAAGTCGGCGGCCAGCTGGGCGACCCGCAGGAGCGGCTGTGAACGAGGTTGAACGCCACGCCGTAACCCAGCCTGCCCGGTTCGTGGACATCACCGTATCGCCTGATCTCGAAGACCGCGTTCTCCTCGGGGTGATCACCGCCGGGGGGATCGTCGTCCGCGCCGAGGCACCCGCGGTGTGGGCGGAGATCGACCGGGTGGCGGAGTCCTGCCGGCGGCGATTCGCCGGGAAAGCCCCGAGGGAGATCGCCGAGTTGCAGCCCGCGCGCGAGCTGTACTGGAGAACGGGAGAGGATCCCACCAAACTGCGGCCGTCGTCGGAGGCGTTGCTGCGGCGCGTCTTGCGCGGCGAGTCGTTGTACAGGATCAACTCACTGGTCGATAGCTGCAACCTGTGCTCCCTGAAGTTCCTGCTGCCGATCGGGCTCTACGACCTGGATCGGATCACCGGCCGGGTGGAAGCGCGGCTGGGTCGGGCCGGTGAAGCGTACGACTCGCTGGGCAAAGGCCGCTACGCCGTGGACGGCCGGCTCGCCCTGTTCGACGACCTCGGTCCTTTCGGCAGTCCGACGAACGACTCGCGCCGCACCGCCATCACCGAGGCCACCCGTCGCTGCCTGATGGTGATCTTCGCCCCGACGCGCTACTCGCGGGACGACCTGCGCGGCCACCTGACCACGGCCGCCGGGTACTTGAGGAATCTGGTCGGAGCGGCGGAGATCGAGACGATGGTGATACCTCCCAGAGATCTATGAAACGGACCGGGCCGGGGGATGTTTCCCGGCCCGGCTGCAACCGGCGGTGTCCCCGAGGGAAGGGCTAGCGCCGGCGCATCATGAGCACCTCGGCGCAGCGAAAGGCCTGCTCTCGGTTCTGGGCCGGAATGGCCGAGCGGAGCTCCCACAGGATGTCGAGCCGGACGCGCAGCAAAGCGTTCCGGGCATCGATGGCCTTCCGGCTCTGCGTGTCGACCGCGGCTCGGGTCGAGTTGTCGGCGACGAGGAGCGCCCGCAGCGCCTGCTCTTCGCGCCTCAGGTTCTCCTGCGCGGTGCGCAGACGATCCCGGTACCTGGCGAGGATGGGATCCACGGCCTGCTGCGGCAGGACCGGGGCGCACCGCTGCTCCCACGACGGCCGGCCCAGAGGGGGCTGTTGCGCCGGGGGTTGCTGGGCTGCCGCGGAAGGCGCGATGAGCGACGCGGCGATCAGAGCGAGCATCGCGACCTGACGGATCACTGGCCACCTCCTCCGGTGCACTCACCCATCAGACGCCGCGGGTGCTCCGCGCGTTTACTCGCTCCGGGCCCGCGGAGTGAGACTTGGCTTCGCCTCCGGCGGGCAGGATTGGCAGGAGAGGGGCACCCCTGGGGAGCGCATGACGGACTATCTCCTGATCGTCGTCGGGCTGGCTGTCGGCCTGCTCGCGGGATACCTGCTCGCGGTGCGTCGGGCGCGGGAGGCGGTCCTGGAAGAACTTGAGCGCGCGCAGCGCCGGGCCGCGCAGTCGTTCAAGGCGGCGCGTGACGAGATCGCTGGAGAGCTCGATCGCAAGGATCACACCATCGCCACGCTCGAGGCCCGCCTGGAGGAGGAACGGCACCAGGGGGAGGCGGCTCGCTCACGCCTGCACGCCGACCTGGCCCACGCGCAGACGGAGCGGACCCGCCTGGAGACCCGGGCGCAGGAACTCACCCGGCAGGCCGAGACATTGAGCATCGAGCTCCGTCAGGCCAGCGACGAGAGCATGCAAGAACTGGAAGAACTGCACGAGATCAGCGCGACCCTCGAGCAGACCATCCAGCGTATGGAAGCCCGCCTGCTGGCCGTGGCCCGCCGCGTCAAGGAATCGGAAGCCGCCGCCGCCCCTGCGCCGATGCGTTTGAGCAGGTAGTTCCAGGAGGCATGGATCCCTGCGGCGAGGAGGAGGAGCAGGGCCAGCGGGCTCACGGAGCTCCTTATCTTCGCAAACGGCGGTCCGCATTCCCCGGCGCGTCGGCCCATGACGTATTACGGGATGCCTGAAGCGACTAGGGTGAGCTATCTCACTTTGGTGTTTACAGTTTCTCTGGCATAGAAGGAGGGCCATACGACGAATCCTTCCAGTTGGACAAGTCCCCTGCGTGGGGAAGCTGGGAGGAGCGCCGATGACCCTCAACGACAGTGTACAAGGTCTGCGCCTGCATGTGA
>Ga0209172_10000269_pt1 | contig 150329 bp, 122 predicted proteins | sample LarsenN4metaG_FD_184113 | JGI IMG/M metagenome (GOLD analysis project Ga0209172, IMG submission 184113) | Hot spring sediment bacterial and archeal communities from British Columbia, Canada, to study Microbial Dark Matter (Phase II) - Larsen... ...
GAGATGAACCGGCGACTGTTCAAGGGGGATCATCCGGATGTGGCGCAGAGCCTGAACAACCTGGCGGGTGTGCGGCAGTCGCTGGGTCGCGCGGCGGAGGCGGAGCCGCTGTACGAAGAGGCGCTGGAGATGAACCGGCGGCTGTTCAAGGGGGATCATCCGGCTGTGGCGCTGAGCCTGAACAACCTGGCGGGTGTGCGGCAGTCGCTGGGTCGCGCGGCGGAGGCGGAGCCGCTGTACGAAGAGGCGCTGAAGATGTACAGGCGGCTGTTCAAGGGGGATCATCCGGCTGTGGCGCAGAGCCTGAACAACCTGGCGGGTGTGCGGCAGTCGCTGGGTCGCGCGGCGGAGGCGGATCCGCTGTTCGAAGAAGCGCTGGAGATGCGCCGGCGGCTGTTCAAGGGGGATCATCCGGATGTGGCGCAGAGCCTGAACAACCTGGCGTTCGTGCGGCAGTCGCTGGGTCGCGCGGCGGAGGCGGAGCCGCTGTACGAAGAGGCGCTGAAGATGTACAGGCGGCTGTTCAAGGGGGATCATCCGGCTGTGGCGCTGAGCCTGAACAACCTGGCGGTGCTGCGGTTCAAGAGTGGGAGGCGCGAGGAAGCGCTGCCGCTGATTGAAGAGGCCGCGGAGATGATCCTGCGGCTGTTCGGGCTGGAGCATCCGACGGCGAGAACGATTCTCAAAATGAGGGATATGATTCGTAGGGAAGCGGGGGTAACGGAGTGAATGGAACCGGCGGGGCGCGGAGCGCTCAAGGGAGGCGCGTGGCTGGGAGTTCAGTTCCCGCTGCCACCGACGGAGCCGACGAGGTCGGCGTTGGTCTTGAAGCGGCCCAGCGCGGCGAGGAGCTGCTCGATCTGCTGGTGGGGCGGCATGTTGAGCAGGCGGCGGCGCAGGGCGGTGACGGTCTTGTACTCCTGCTCGGTCATGAGCAGGTGCTCCTTGCGTGTGCCGCTGGCGGCGAGATTGATCGCGGGGAAGAGCCTGCGCTCGGAGATCTTGCGGTCGAGGATCAGCTCCATGTTGCCCGTGCCCTTGAACTCCTCGAAGATGATCTGGTCGGCCGCGGAACCGGTATCGACAAGGCAGGTGGCGACGATGGTGAGGGAGCCGGCGCCTTCGGCGGGGTCGGTGTTGCGCGCTGAACCGAAGATCTGCTTGGGGACGGCGAGGGCGCGGGCGTCCAGCCCGCCGGTCATGGTGCGGCCGGAGTTGGCGTGGCGGCGGGAGGCGTTGAAGGCGCGGCCGAGACGGGTGAGCGAGTCGAGGAGGATGACGACGTGCTTGCCGGCTTCGACCATGCGTTTGGCGCGTTCGCAGACCATGGTGGCGACGGCGATGTGGCGCTCGGTGTCATGGTCGTTGGAGGAAGCGAAGACCTTGGCGGGGGTGCTGCGGCGGAAGTCGGTGACTTCCTCGGGGCGCTCGTCGATGAGCATGGCGAAGATGTGGACGTCGGGGTGGTTTTTGGCGAGCGCGCCGGCGATGTCCTTGAGGAGGATGGTCTTGCCGGCCTTGGGCGGGGAGACGATGAGGGCGCGCTGGCCGCGACCGATGGGGCAGAAGAGGTCGATGAGTCGGCAGCTCGGAGGGCAGCCGGGGTACTCGAGCGCGAGCCGGGGCTGAGGGTCGATGGAGGTGAGGGCGTCGAAGGATTTCTTGGCGGCGTATTCGGCGGGGGGAAGGCCCTCGATGGAGAGGATCTGCTGAACGACGGGGCCGGCGCCGTTGTGGTGGGGGCCGGCGCGGTGCGTGCGATCGTGGTGCGAGCGTGCGAAGTGGTTGAAGCCGGTGCGGTGTGGCTGGTTGTGCCGGGGCGGAGAGGGGGATTGTCCGTTGCGGTCGGGGAGCTGGACGGTGAGTTCCTGGCCGTTGCGGAGGGCGTAGCGCTCGCCGAGCTGGAGAGGGATGATGGGATCGTCGCTGTGTTCGATGAGGGTGTCGCCGAGTTGGCGCAGACGACCACCACGATCCGCGCGCTGCGGCCACTCAAGGATGCCGGTCAGCATGCTCATACGGGAAGATGTTCACCCAAACGCGGAGTCGCCAAGCGGCCGCGAACACGGCCGAACGACCCTCGGAAAAGAAGACTGCCCCCTCGCTCTCACTCCTGAACAGCATTGGAGCATTGAAACGCCATGCTGTCAAGATAAACCTTCGGCACAACAGGGGCTGGAGTTCCAAACAATCCAACCTGCGGGGATGAAAGGATATTCCGGACGAAAGGCACGGGCGCGGAGAAAGGCAGGAATGGCGCGTGCGGGGCTTGATTCGGCGCGTGGCGGAGCCGACTTGAGAGGGTCGGGCGAAAGCGTCTAGATTGGAAGGAGAAGCGGGAGGAGGCGGGGGTTTGCCGGGGATGTTCCCGGCGTGGAGCTGACCAGGGCGCCCCGTGCCGCGGCCGAGGCCGCCGCGCGGGCACGCCGAGGGCCGGTGCGGATGAAGGAACTGCGCGGCATAGCGGTCTCGCCTGGGGTGGCGATCGGGCGGGTGTTTCTGCTGGACGACGTGAAGGTTCGGGTGCCTCGGCGGACGGTCGCGGAGAGCGCGGTTGCGTCGGAGCAGCAGCGACTGAAGACGGCGCTGGAGAAGTCGCGCGCGGAGCTGGGTGAGATGGCGGCGGCGGCGCAGCGCGACCTTGGAGGCGAGGCGGCGAAGGTCTTTGCGTTTCAGCAGGCGCTGCTGGCGGACAAGTCGCTCACGGGTCCGATGAGCAAGCGGATCGAGAAGGAGCGAACGACCGCGGAGTGGGCGGCGCAGGAGGAGTTTCGCGCGCTGGCGGATCGGTTCCGTTCGATGTCGGATTCGGCGTTTCACACGAAGGTGGATGACGTGTGGGACCTGGAGCGGCGCGTGATGCGTCACCTGATCGGGGAGCACCGGTCGAGCCTGGCGCGGCTGGATCACAAGGCGATCGTGGTGGCGCCGGACCTGACGCCGAGCCAGGCGGCGGCGTTTCCGCGCGAGCACGTGCTGGGGTTCGTGACCGACGCGGGCGGGCAGACGAGCCACACGGCGATCTTCGCGCGGGCGCTGGAGATTCCGGCGGTGGTGGGGCTCGAGCGGCTGTGCGAGCTGGCGGAGGAAGGGGACCGGATCATCATCGACGGTGATCGGGGCGTGGTGGTCCTGAACCCGGATGACCGCACGGTAGAGGAGTACGAGCAGCACATCCGTCAGCTCAAGCAGATCGAGCACACGCTGGCGGACCTTTCGGGTCAGCCGGCGGTGACGACGGACGGGGTGCGGATTCTGCTGATGGCGAACATCGAGTTCGCGGACGAGGCGCAGGCGCTGGCGCGTCACGGAGCGGACGGGGTGGGGCTGTTCCGCACGGAGTTTCTGTGGCTCACGTCGGACCATGAGCCATCGGAAGAGGAGCAGTTCAACGAATACAAGCGGTGCGTGGAGCGCGCGGCGGGCAAGCCCGTGGTGCTGCGGACGTTCGACCTCGGGGCGGACAAGTACACGCAGGAGCGCGCGCTGGCGCCGGAGCGGAATCCGTTTCTGGGGCTGAGGTCGATCCGGTACTGCCTGCAGAACGTGGGGATGTTCAAGCGGCAGCTGCGGGCGGTGCTGAGGGCGTCGGCGTTCGGGCCGCTGAAGATCATGTTCCCGCTGGTGACATCGACGATGGAGCTTCGGCGGGCGAAGATGATCCTGCGGGACGTGATGGAGGACCTGGACGACGGCGGGGTGGCGTACGACCGGAAGGTGCCGGTGGGGATGATGGTGGAGACGCCGTCGGCGGCGGTGATGGCGACGGCGTTTGCGCGGGAAGTGGACTTTTTCTCGATCGGGACGAACGACCTGGTTCAGTACACCCTGGCGGTGGACCGAACGAATGAGAAGGTCGCGAACCTGTACACGGCGGCGCACCCGGCGGTGATCCGGCTGATCAAGGAGGTGGTGCGAGCGGCGCGGCGGCACGGGCTGGATGTTTCGTGCTGCGGAGAGGCGGCGGGCGACCCCGAGTTCACGATGTTGCTGATCGGGCTGGGGCTGCGTACCCTTTCGGCGACGCCGTCGCGGATACCTTATTTGAAGAGGATCATCCGTTCGGTGGATGTTGGGCAATGCGAGCGGCTGGCCCGAACGGTCGGCTCGTTCGATTCGGAACGGCAAGTGAGCGCGTTGTTGCGTGATCAAGCCAGAAAGCACTTTCCCGAGCTCTTCGACGGACGTTCCGTCGATGCGAGGTCAGAATGAGACTCGCCGCTCGGAGATGAAGAACAAACCCATGTTGACGACCGGGCATGCCCAGCCGCGCGTGAAATCGCCGGCTTCCCGCCCCGTCCGGAACCCGAGGTTCGGCCGCCCGATCCGCGCGGCGCAGCGCGGCGGATCGATGCGTGGAGTCGAGCCGGTCCGGGAGGGGCAAGCGGAAGCAGCGGAGCGTGGCGCAGCGCGCGGGACGGTGTCCGCGTCGTCGATGAGCGGGCGAACCCTCGAGGTTCCGAGAGATCACCGCGCGCCGGCGGGCGTGCGCAGGGCGTCGGCGCGCGGGCATGTCGGCTCGGCGCGGGCGCGGCGCGCGCGGCGGGCGCCGATGTGGAAGGGTTTGCCCCGCAGCATGCGAGGTATTCATGTCCGAATCACGGATGGTGATCAACTATGCGCCCGGCGAAGGATGCCGGGTCGCCGTCGTTTCCGACGGGCGTCTTGAGGAGTATCACGCGGAGCGTGCCGACGCGGTTTCACACGTCGGCAACATCTACGTCGGGCGCGTGACGAACGTGGAGCCCGGCATCCAGGCGGCGTTCATCGATTTCGGCCACGAGTCGAACGGGTTCCTGCACATTTCCGACCTGCATCCGCAGTACTTTCCCGGCGAGGACAAGTCCGACTACGAGAAGGTGGGGAAGAAGACGCCGCGGCGCGAGCGTCCGCCGATTCAGCACTGCCTGAAGCGCGGTCACGAGATCATCGTGCAGGTGCTGAAGGAGGGGATCGGGACGAAAGGCCCGACGCTGACGAGCTACCTGTCGATTCCCGGGCGGTACCTGGTGATGCTGCCGGGGATGGACCAGGTGGGGGTGTCGCGGCGCGTGGAGGACGAGGAAGCGCGGCGCGAGATGAAGGCGGTGCTGAGCACGCTGGAGCTGCCGCCGGGATTCGGCTTCATTCTGCGGACGGCGGGGGTGGACCGGAACAAGGCGGAGCTGAAGCGCGACCTTGCGTACCTGATGCGTCTGTGGAAGGACATCGAACGGCGCAAGAGCACGGGGAAGGGGCCGCGTCTGCTGTATGCCGAGAGCGATCTGCTGATGCGTGTGCTGCGCGACGTGTGGACGACGGAGATCAGCCAGATCGTGATCGACGACGAGGCGGCGTGCCGGCGGGCGTGGCGGTTCATGAAGATCGTGTCGCCGCGGTCGAGCACGAAGCTGCTGCACTACAACCAGCCGCTGCCGGTGTTCCACGCCTTCGGGGTGGAGCGTCAGCTCAACCTGATCCACGAGCGGCAGGTGCCGCTGCCTTCGGGCGGCTACCTGATCTTCGACGAGGCGGAGGCGCTGGTGGCGATCGACGTGAACTCCGGGAAGATGCGGAACAACTTCGACGCGGAGACGACGGCCTACAAGACGAACATCGAGGCGGTGGAGGAGATCTGCCGGCAGCTGAAGCTTCGGGACGTGGGCGGGCTGGTGGTGTGCGACCTGATCGACATGTATTCGCGGTCGCACCGGCGCGAGATCGAGGCGCTGTTCCGCGAACGGCTGAAGCGCGATCGCGCGGCGACGCGGGCGCTGCCGATTTCGCAGTTCGGGATCGTGGAGCTGACGCGGCAGCGGCAGCGCGGGAGCTTCCGATCCACGCACGTGGCGGAGTGTCCGGAATGCCAGGGGCGGGGCGTGCTGCGGAAGCCGGACTCGGTGGCGGCGGACGCGGTGCGCGAGCTGGCGGCGGTGATCACGCAGCCGAGAGTGCACAAGGTGGAACTGGTCGTGTCGCCGCGGGTGGCGGGAGAACTGCTCTCGAACAAGCGTCAGGCGCTGAACAGGCTGGAGCAGCAGACATCGAAGCACGTGGAAGTACGGGTGAGCGAGGACATTCCGGCGGATCAAGTGGCGCTGTACGCGTACGACCCGAACGGGGCGGACATTCCGCTGGAGAGTCTGCCGCCGCCGAAGCCGCCGACGAACCTGCCGGAGTGGACGGGCGGAGGGGAAGACACGCCCGACTGGGCGATGGATTCGATCGACGAAGCGGGCGACGAAGTGCCGGAGGGCGCGTCTTCGGATGCCGAGCAGGAGGAACTGGCGGAAGACAGCATGGAGGCCGCGAGCGCGGGCGCGGCGGGACCGATGCACGGCGACCGCGAAGGGGGCGGACGGGGCCGGCGGCGCGATCGTCGCGGTGCGAGCGAGGCGTCCGGGGCGCCTGCGGGCGCGCGTCCGCTCGGCGAGGGAGTTCCGCCGGAGCACGCCGGCGAGGGAGGCGGGCGGAGGCGACGCCGGCGTCGCAGGCGCGGACGCGGCGGCGGGCATCAGCAGCAGCCGATGCCGGGCGCAGCCGCGGAGAGCACTGCGCCGGCGCGCGAATCCGGACCACCTGCGCCGCGCGGCGATTCATGGGACATCGAGCCGGCGATGGTCGCGCGGGGCGCACCTGTGCGCGAATCGCCCGTGCCGGCGGACGATGCGCTGCCGTCTGCGCGCTCCGGGGGTGATGAAGGCGAACCGATCGGCGCGCCGGCGTCGCGCGGCGATTCGTGGGACATCGATCAGGCGGCGGTGACGCTGCGCTCGGGCGGCGCTCCGACGGACGGGCTTGTATCGGCGACCGTGGCCGCGGTGGATGCTCGGGGTATCGAGGAACATGCACAGCACGGCGATGCGGGCGCAACGCGCGCGGAAGCGATGCCGCCTCGCACCGAGGATGGAGGGGGCGAGCGATCCGGCAGGCGCAGACGTCGCAGGGGGCGCGGGCGAGGCAAGGGAGGGGGCGGCGGCGCGGCGCGCGAGCCTGGCGGTCAGCAGCCTGTTCCGCGAGCAGACCAGCAGGAGCCGGCTGCTCCGCGGGCGCAGGCGGATGAAGCGCCCGCGGTCGCGGAGGGCGGCGGCGAAGCAGGCGCGGAGCCTGTGAAGAAGAAGGGTCGCAGGAGGCGCGGCGGGCGCGGCAAGGGAAGAGGAAGCGGGCGCGGCGAGGGTGAAGGCGGCGCACCGGGTCAACCGGGCGCGAACGGGCGCGCGGGCGGAGCGGAATCGAGCGCGGCGAGCGCCGGCTCGGAGGGCGGTTCGCCGCCGACTTCTCCGCCGACGCCGAAGCCGGCGCGGCCGGTGAAGTCGCTCTACGGAACGCGACGGAGGCTGGGTCCGGGCGAGGTGCCGACGCGCCGGGGAGACGAGTAAGAGCAACAGCAAATAGCCCATGGGTCAAATGGGGAAGAAGAGCGGACGCCGGGATCGCGGTCGAGGGAGATGATGGGAACAGGCTCGGTGGTGCGGCTGATACTGCTGGGGTCCACAGGCTCGATCGGGAAACAGACGGTCGAGGTTGTGCGTCATCTCAACGCGCTGCACAGGGAAGGAAGCGGTGTCGCGCGGTTCGAGGTTGTCGGATTGGCCGCGGGAAGGAACGCCGAAGGCGTGATGGCGCAGGCGCGCGAGCTGGGAGTGCGCGAGGTGGCGCTGGCGAGCGGGGCGGACGGCGAGCGCGGGGATACGAACGGGAAGATGAGCGTTCGGCGCGGTGCGGACGCGGCGGAGCGGCTGGTGCGCGAAGTCGAGTGCGACATGGTACTGGGCGCGATGGTGGGGAGCGCGGGGATTCCCGCGACGCTGGCGGCCGTCGAGCTGGGGCGTGATGTGGCGCTGGCGAACAAGGAGACGCTGGTGGCCGCGGGTGCGCTGGTGGTGGCGGCGGCGCGGAAGAGCGGCGCGAAGCTGCTGCCGGTGGACAGCGAGCATTCCGGGGTGTGGCAGTGCCTGGGAGAAAGCACGAAGCACAAAGCACGGAGCACAAATGAAGCAGAAGGCATCGAGGGATCGAGGGGTCGAGGGATCGAGGGGGGGCGGGAGGCGGGAGTTGTGCCGCCGTGCGAAGTGGGCGAAGACGTGGCGCGGGTGATACTGACGGCGAGCGGCGGGGCGCTGAGGAGTCGGACGAAGGAGGAGACGTATCACGCGGCGCCGGAGGATGCGCTGAAGCATCCGACATGGAGCATGGGCGCGAAGGTGACGATCGATTCGGCGAGCCTGACGAACAAGGCGCTGGAGATCATCGAAGCGCACTGGCTGTTCGGGCTGGAGGCGGAGCGGATCGGCGTGCTGGTGCATCCGCAGTCGATCGTGCATGCGATCGTCGAGTATGCCGACGGCAGCTCGATCGCGCAGTGCGGCGCGCCGGACATGAAGACGCCGATTCAGCTCGCGCTCACGTGGCCCATGCGGAGCGGGGGATGCTCCGGGAGAGTGAAGTGGGAGGAGCTGCGCCGGCTGGACTTCGAGCCGCCGGACATGGAGCGATTCCCGGCGCTGGAGCTCGGGTATCGCGTGCTGCGCGAGGGCGGGACGAGCGGCGCGGTGCTGAACGCTGCGAATGAAGCGGCGGTGGGGCTGTTCCTGGAGAAGAAGATTCCGTTCGGCCGGATTCCGGAGCTGGCGCGCGAAGCGATGGACGAGATCGGCAGTTCGCCGGTGCGGTCGCTGGGGGATGTGGTCGAGGCGGACGCGGAGGCGAGGCGGTTCGTGGCTTTGCGGGTGTGAGAAGAAGAAGATTCACCGCGGAGGCGCGGAGTGCGCGGAGAAGAGGCGGATCGGGGTTGGAGATAAGGAAGTCCACGGGGGAGGGCCGGGAGCGAGAGGAAGAGAAAGACCCCGAGCGTGATGCCGGACGGTGGCGCGAGCTGCCGGCGCGTACACTTGAGCCATGACATCCCTGCTGGCGAATGTGTGGAACGTGTTCCTGATCGTGATCGGCTTCGGGCTGGTGATCGTGGTGCACGAGCTGGGGCACTTCATGGCCGCGCGATGGGCGGGGATCAGGGTGATGGCGTTCGCGGTGGGGTTCGGGTCGGCGATCTGCTCGTGGCGGAAGGGGATGGGGTTTCGCTGGGGGTCGAGCGAGAAGGAGTACTTGGAGAAGAGCGAAAAGCGAAGAGCGAAAAGCGAACATGAAGAAGCAGACGGTGGAACGAGCGGCCCGACGAACAAACCCGCGAGTGCGGGAGGCATCAGCCCGACGGAGTACCGGCTGAACTGGTTCCCGGTGGGCGGGTACGTGAAGATGCTGGGACAGGACGACCTGCATCCGGCATCGGCGAACGCGATGAGCGCGGCGCGGGACAGTTTCGCGGCCAAGCCGGTGTGGAAGCGGATGGTGGTGATCTCGGCGGGGGTGGTGATGAATCTCATCCTCGCGGCGGTGCTGTTTGTCGTGGTGTTCATGGCGGGGATGCGGGATGTGCCGGCGGTGGTGGGGACGGTGGAGCCGGGTTCGCCGGCGGAGCGGGCGGGGCTGCGCGCGGGCGACGTGATCACGCACATCGAGGGCGAAGAGATCGAGACGTTCAAGGATGTGATGATCGCGGCGGCGATGGCGCGGCGCGGACAGGCGCTGGACATTCGCGTGGAGCGGTCGGGCGCGAACGGTGCGAGGGAGGACGTCGAGCTGCGCGCGACGCCGGAGGTCGATGAGCGAGGGCTGGGGCTGCTGCACCTCGGCGTGTTTCCGGCGGCGTCCGGGGTCCTGTTCGACGAGGGCAAGACCGAGGAAGAAAGGAACCTGCTGAGGGAAGCGATGGCGCGCGCGGGGCTGGAGGGAGTTCCGCCGGGCGCGCGACTGATGGAAGTGAACGGGGAACCGGTCGAGCCGGTGCGCGTGGCGGTCGCGGGACGCGAGCAGGAGATCACGGTGCTCGATGCGCTCACGAAAGCGATCGAGCGGTCGGGCGGCGCGCCGGTGCGGGCGGCGTTCTCGGGTCCGAAGGGCGAGGAGGTGCGGGTCGAGCTGCGGCCGTCGGCGAAGTTCGACGCGGCAATGACAACGGTGGATGAAGCGCCGGCGCCGTTCGGACATCTGGCGGGGTTTGTGCCCGTGATGAAGGTGGGAAGGGCGGACGAGCGGGCGCTGAAACAGGGACTGAAGGACGGGGATGTCTTCGCCAGAATCGGAGCGCGCGAATGGCCGAACATCGCGGCGGGCATTTCCGAGATCCGCGCGCACCGTGGCCGGACGATCGAGCTGGAGGTGGTGCGGGGCGGCGAGCTGGTGCGGCTGACGGCCTCGGTCAGCGTGAAGGGCGTGATCGGATTCGGGCCGGATGAGGCGTTCGATCATGCGTTCGTGACGAGCGCGCCGGAGCTTGCGCCGGGCGGCGAGGGGGATCGGGCTGCGACGGCTGAAAAGCTGCCCGCGGGGCGCATCGTGCCTGGCGTGATGCCGGGGATGAAGCTGGTGGCGGCGGAGGGGAAGCCCGTGCGGGATTTTTCCGAACTTCGCGCGGCGATGCGCGAGGCGACGGCGCGTGCGGCGGCGGAGGGAGAAGGGGCGACGGTGCGCGTGGAGGTGATGCTGCTCGATCCGGGATCGTTGACGCAGGGGACGGGCGAGACGCTGGCGGTGGAGATGACGGCGGAGGAAGTGAGACGGCTGCACGAGCTGGGTTGGCAGGTGGCGGGGCTGGGGAACGTGTTCCGCACGGCGGAGATCGAGATGAAGGCGAGGACGCCGGTGGGCGCGGTGGTCATGGGCGTGGAGCAGACCCGGCGCGTGATGATGATGACGTATGTGACGTTCCTGAGATTGTTCGAGGGAACGGTGAAGGTGGAGCACCTGAAGGGGCCGGTGGGGATCGCGCACGTGGGCAGCCAGTTCGCGGCGCAGGGGATGGTGTACCTGCTGTTCTTCCTCGCGCTGATCAGCGCGAACCTGGCGGTGATCAACTTCCTGCCCATGCCGATCGTCGATGGAGGGGCGTTCGTGCTGCTGGCGATCGAGGGGATCACGAAACGACCGGTGCCGATCGTGGTGCAGAACGCGCTGACGATGGTGGGGATCGTGCTGATCGGGACGGTGTTCCTGGTGGTGACGTTCCATGATGTGGTGGGGTTGATGAGGTAGGGCGTGGGGCGCGGGGCAGCGCGCGGGCTGCCCTTTCAGGCCCGCGTGTCGGATAAGCTCGGCGCATGCGCGGGCTTGCGATCCTGCTGGGCGTCGGGCTCATCGTCGCCGAGGGGCTGATGGCGTGGCTCATGATGCGGAGGCTGAGGAGGCCGCCGCGGAAGACGTATGCGTGGGCGGTGAGCAAGGGGCTGCCTGGGGATCCGAAGGAACTGCGGCCGCAGGAGGGAGGAGGCGGGGGGCCGCGGGAGTTCAGGGAATGGAAGCTGCGCGACCCGGCGCGCGCGGGGCGCGAGTACCCGGTGTGGGACATTGTCGGCGATGATCCTGCGGGGCCGGTCGTGGTGTTCACGCCGGGATGGGGCGATGCGAAAGTGAGCGTGCTGCCGCGGCTGCGCGGGTTGGCGGCGGTGTCGTCGCGGATCATCGCGTGGGATCCGCCGGGTCACGGCGATGCGCCGGGGCTGTGCGGCCTGGGGGTGCGTGAGCCGCGGTTGATCGCGGAGCTGGTGAGAAAGGCGCAGGAAAGAGGAATCGCCGCAGAGAGCACGGAGGACACGGAGAAGAGAGGGAGAGAGGTTGGAAGAAAAACAGAAGAGAGAGGGGTCGTGTTGTATGGAAGCTCCCTGGGTGCGGGGGCGTCGATCGTGTGCGCGGCCGCGGGAGTGAAGGATGCGCGGATTGTCGGCGTGATCGCGGAGGGCGTGTATCGGTGGCCGTGGACGCCGGCGTTCCGGGTGATGAGGCTGAGCGGGTATCCGTGGCGGGTGAATGGTCCGATCGTGTTCGCGTTGATGGGGCTGAGGATGGGGATGGGTCCGACGTGGGGCGCGGCGGGATGGCGGGGGCGCGGCGGGCCGTTCGATCGGGCGTGGTGGGCCGAGCGGCTGGGAGCGAAAGGCGTGCCGCTGCTGGTGCTGCACGGGACGGAAGATGAAGTGTGCCCGGTCGAGGACGGGCGGGCGGCGGCGGAGGCGTGGAGGAAGGGATTCGCCGCGGAGAAGCGGAGGGCGCGGAGCGGAGACGGGGACGCGGTCGGGGAGGAAGCGGACGCATGCGCGCGGATGGTGGAGATCGAAGGCGGGGGGCACAACGATCTGTGGACGGAGGAGAAGTTCGCGGCGGAGTGCGGAAGTGCGGTCAAGGCGTTCGTGAGCGCGGCGGGCCGGGACTCCGCGGAGCGCGGGCCGCGTGCATGAAGATTCTCATAACTGACTTTCGATTGATTGTTTCGATGGCGGTCCGCTGGAAGGATCGCGCCGTGCGCGGCGTTCGGCCGGTATAATCACGCGGATGCAACGGGTCACCGTCGATCGCGTGATGGCCGACCAGCGGGCGGCGAGCTTCACCAGGCGCTCGATCAAGAAGAGCGCCAAGGTGGCGGGGCTGAGGCTTGCGCTGTCGATGCTCGATCTTACCACGCTCGAGGGCAAGGATTCGCCGGAGAAGGTGCGGGCGCTGTGCCGCAAGGCCGTGCGGCCGGACCCGTCCGATCCGTCGCTGCCCTCGTGCGCGGCGGTGTGCGTGTATCCCAGCATGGTCGAGACCGCGGCGGCGGAGCTGAGGAGAGCGGGGGTGTACGGGCGCGCGCTGAGCGAGGGCGGCGTGCGCGTGGCCAGCGTGGCGACGGGGTTCCCCAGCGGGCAGTATCCGATCGACGTGAAGATCGAAGACACGAAGCGCGCGATCGGTGCGGGCGCGGACGAGATCGACATGGTGATCGCGCGCGGGGCGTTTCTCGCGGGCGAGTTCGAGCGCGTGCGGGACGAGATCGCGGAAGTGAAGGAAGTCTGCCGCGGGCGCGCGCGGCTCAAGGTGATCCTCGAGACCGGGGAACTGGAGACCTACGACATGGTGCGCGCGGCCAGCGACCTCGCGCTCTCGGCCAGGCTCGAGGAGGGCGACTTCATCAAGACCAGCACGGGCAAGGTGCAGCCCGCGGCCACGATGGGCGTGACTCTCGTCATGCTCGAAGCCATCCGCGATCATTTCCTGCGCACGGGCGTGCGCATCGGCATGAAGCCCGCCGGCGGCATCCGCACCGCCAAGCAGGCGCTGCATTACCTGGTGATGGTGAAGGAAACGCTCGGCGACGACTGGCTTGATCCGCGGCTGTTCCGCTTCGGCGCCAGCACGCTGACGAACGACATCCTGATGCAACTGGCCAAGGAACGCAGCGGGAAATATGCCGCGGGGTATGACTTCAGCGAGGCGTGAAGGAAAGAAGGCATCGAGGCATCGAGGCATCGAGGCATCGAGGCATCGAGTGGGGAAGAAGAGAGAACAAGGCGGTGAGGGGGGACGGGGCGGAGTTGCGCGATGAGACATGGCGCGAGCCTGCGGCAGCATGCGGCCCGGGATGACGGAGTGACCGGCCGTCGCCTCTCCGGGTATTCCTGCCGCAGGAACAGGAGCGAAAACGTGAACAATAGTCCCCGCGCAGCGGCGCGCGCCCGTCGGCGCGGCGGCAAGTGCCGCGCCCTGATGGTCGTCGGCGCGATCGTCGGGCTGGTTCATGGCGCGGGCTGCGAGAAGCGCGCCGAAGTTTCGCCGCGGCCGGCCCCCGCCCCCGCGCGTGCCGCTCCGGCCGTGCCGGAGTCCGATCGCGCGGAGACGGTCAAGCCGCGCGCAAAGGGCGAGCGGACCGACGCGGGCATCGTCCCCGCGGTTCCGGCCGACCCGGCGCGCACTGCGGCGAAGAAGATCGAGCCGAAGCGGGTCGAACCGCTGCCTGCCGCGCCGCCCGCGACGGGGGGTGCGGAGGGAAACGTGTCGCTGGGTCAGCAGGTGCTCGAGGGCACGCTCAAGGGCAACCTCGCGGCCATCGGCGGCGAGACGACGGGTTGGGCGCTGGTGTTCGACGGGCCGGAGGGCGCACCCTCGCAGCGGATTCTTGAACTGGACATCGAGCTTGTGCGCGCGGAGGCGGAGAAGCTGCGGGATGAGAAGGTGCGCGTGAGCGGCGAGGTCGTGGAGGTGCGGCGGGTGGAGCGGGGCACGGTGCGGATCATGCGGGTGCAGAAGATCGAGCAATGGAAGAACATCGAAGAGCGAACATCAAGAAGTGATGGCGGACGGAAAGGCCCGGGGTTTGCGGCGATCGAGGGCGTTGAACGGAAGCAGGTTCCGGCACCTGTCGGTCGCTCAACCAGCGCCGCCGCAGTCGGGAGTACCATGAAAGGTTCTGCGGAGGTCGGCGGCCATGGGTGAAACAGTCGAGATCAACGGGCATTCCCCGGCGACGGCCCAGCAGCGCGCGCCGGCCGGCGCGACGGGATCGGAGCGCGCGCCGGCGCTGCACTTCGGCGGCACGTGGGAGTACGCGCCGGCGCCCGAGACGGTGAAGGTGGACATCCTGCCGCGGTACGAGCTGTTCATCGGGGGCGGGTGGGAGAAGCCGCAAGGCGAGAAGGGCGCGGCGCAGAAGGCATCGAGGGATCGAGGCATCAAGGCATCGAGTGGGGAGAGGAAGGGGAAGAGGGAGCGGGGAGAGGAGGGGTTCGGGGGCGGGTACTTCGCGACGGTGAACCCGGCGACGGAGGAAGTGCTCAGCGAGGTGGCGCTGGCGGGGGCGGCGGACGTGGATCGCGCGGTGCGCGCGGCGCGGTCGGCGCTGCCGAAGTGGGCGGGTCTGCCGGCGAAGGAGCGGGGGAAGTATCTGTATCGCATCGCGCGGCGGATCCAGGAGCGAGCGCGGGAACTGGCGGTGCTGGAGACGCTGGACGGCGGGAAGCCGATCAAGGAATCGCGGGATGTGGATGTGCCGCTGGTGGCGCAGCACTTCTTCTATCACGCGGGGTGGGCGGAGAAGATCGAGTGGGTGTATCCGGGTGCGCGGCCGGTCGGGGTGTGCGCGCAGATCATCCCGTGGAATTTTCCGCTGCTGATGGCGGCGTGGAAGATCGCGCCGGCGCTGGCGTGCGGGAACACGGTGGTGCTCAAGCCGGCGGAGACGACGCCGCTGACGGCGCTGAGGCTGGCGGAGATTCTGGAAGAGATCGGGCTGCCGCCGGGGGTGGTGAACATCATCACGGGCGACGGGCGGACGGGGGCGGCGCTGGCGAATCACCCGGACATCGACAAGATCGCGTTCACGGGCAGCACGGAGGTGGGCAAGAAGCTGGCGCGGGCCGCGGCGGCGCACCCGAAGCTGCCGAAGCTGACGCTGGAACTCGGCGGCAAGAGCGCGAACATCATCTTCGAGGATGCGAGCATCGATCAGGCGGTGGAGGGGATCATCCAGGCGATCTTCTTCAACCAGGGTCACGTGTGCTGCGCGGGGAGCCGGCTGCTGGTGCAGGAGGGCGTGGTGTCCGCGGTCATCGAGAAGCTGAAACTGCGGATGGCGAGCCTGCGCGTCGGCGACCCGATGGACAAGAACACGGACGTGGGGGCGATCAACTCGAAGATGCAGCTGGAGAAGATCGGCGAGTACCTCGAGTGCGGGGTGGCGGAGGGCGCGGAGCTGTGGGTGGGCGGCGCGGGGGCGAACGGGATGAACGGGAGCGCGGTGGCGCGGAGTCGGGCGGGCCTGCCCTCGCGCGGGTACTGGTGCCGGCCGTGCGTGTTCACGGGCGTGCAGCAGAGTCACCGCGTGGCGCGGGAGGAAATTTTCGGGCCGGTGCTGACTGTGCAGACGTTCCGCACGCCCGAGGAAGCGGTGCAGAGGGCGAACAACACGCCGTACGGGCTGAGCGCGGGGATCTGGACGGACAAGGGGAGCAAGATGTTCGAGATCGCGGCGCGGCTGAAGGCGGGGGTGGTGTGGTGCAACACGTTCAACCGGTTCGACGCGGCGAGTCCGTTCGGTGGGTACAAGGAGAGCGGGTTCGGGCGCGAGGGCGGGATGCAGGGGCTGGCGGGGTATCTGAAGATGTGATGGGAGACGGGCGGCGCGGCGTCACTCGAGCACCGGCACCAGCACCTCGACGAGGACGTAGAGGAACACGGAGATGCCGATCATGCCGAGGATGATCTGTGCGGTCATGAGGAGCGTGTAGCGCCAGTAGCCCTCCAGGGTTTTCATGCGCACGCCCTTGTAGGCCATGGAGACGAAGAAGGCGATGGGGATGAGGGTGAACCACCACTGATCGTGAAGGTCGAGGGGGTCGAGGAAGGGCGTGTAGGCGCGCGCGTCGGCCGCGGCCGCGAGGGAGGAAGCGTCCAGCGCCGATGTCAGGATGTGGGCGAGGTGCGTCATGAAGCCCGGGGTGAGGAAGCAGAGGAGGGAGGCATGTCGGTGGATCGAGTGCGTCGGCGCCGCGGGGTGGTGGGCGCGTGCCAGAGGCAATCGATCACGGCGATGGCGTTGAGCATGCCGGCGAGCGCGGCCATGAGAGAGCCGGCCTCGTTGACGCGTCCGACCGATTTCGAGACGAGCGGGTCGCCGGTGACGGGGTCGAGGGCGGACTTGCCGGCCTGGTTGAAGTGATCGGCGACGAAGGCGGCGGGTCCGACGCCGGCCTGAAGGAGGAACCACCAGCGGTCCTCGCGCCGGTCGATGACGTCGATCCCGCCGATGAACAGCCCGCCGATGAAAAGCCCCATGACTCCGGCGAAGACGTAGGCGGCCCGGAGCGCATCCCCGAACCAGAGATAGCCCAGTCCGGGGAGGATGCAGGCGAGGATCGCGGCGGGGGGCTGAAGGGATTCTGGGTTCCGGTTCGCGGTCATTGCGGGGAATGTGGCGGAAAGCTGCGGCAATGGGATCGGCGGGCGGGTCTGAAGGGCCGGGGAGAATAGGTGAAAAGAGTTCCCTTGACCTTGCGGGACGGGGCTTGACAAGGGCGGGGTCATTCGTAGTGTACCGGGCGCTTGGCCGGGGGAGAGCATCGAGAAAAGCGTCCGTGAGTGGCGGACGACGACGAGCGAGAGGTGGTCAACGAACGGGGCCGCGGCTCCACGGGGTTCAAGATGACGGTCCTGATGACAACGCGCAAGGGTGATGGTCTGGGAGCGGATGAGCTGCATTGGGCGGTTGCTCCCGCGTATGCGCCGGTTCTGGAAGAGGACATGGAGGAAGAGGAAGACGACGATTTCATGTGGGATGACGACGACGACGAGGGAGACGAGGAAGACGGAGAGTTCGAAGAAGGCGAGTTCGAGTTCGAAGAGGACGACGACTTCTTCGATGATGAAGGCGACGACGAAGACGAGGATGATGATCTCTGATCCCTCCGCGGCGCGGTGTGCGCCTTGGGTGGAGGGCGGAGGTTTTCTGACGAAGTGAAAGGCGGAGCGCATGGCCGGGATAGACCGCGATGAGGCAGGCGGCGGCGGCCAGGCCAGGCAATCGGGCAAATCCGGTCACGACACGGACGGTCCGGAGCTGCGGTCGTATCGCGGATCGGTGGTGGACCCGCGCTCGGGGCTGGACCGCCGGAAGCTGGCGGGTGCAAGCGGCGCATCGGGTTTGGAGCGTCGGCGCGGTCCGGGCCGGCGGCGGACCGATTTCACCAAGTCGGCCGAAGAAGGGGAGATGACGCGGGAGCAGTTCAACTTCCTGCTGGCGATCGAGGAGTTCAAGCGGGCGAACGGGAAGACATTTCCGGCGTGGACGGACGTGCTGGAAGTGATCCGTCTGCTGGGGTATCGGAAGACGGCGCGGAGCGAGATTCAGTTGCCGCGTGCGGAGGACTGGACGGAGAAGCCGGATGCGCCGTCCGGTGTGCGCGACATCACGTACGACAACACGGAAGGGTGAGTGGTTGTCGGGTCGGGCGCGCGGTCGGGATCACCAAAAAACAGAACGGGGCCGCCGTCGAAGGCTGGCCCCGCTTTGAGCCGTGGCGCTGGGGGCGGGCACCGGCCCGCCCGAGGTTGCTGCAAACGAAAACTTGCGATCCCGCGTGCGGACGGCAGCCGCGAAGCGGCGCCCGGTCCACGGGGGACCCGAGTACGAAAAGGCGTTACTTCTTCTTGGAGGCTTTCTTGCGACGCTTCTTGGCGCCCTTCTTCTTTCCAGCCTTCTTCTTTCCACGCTTCTTGGCCATGATGACCTCCTCTATCAAAGTCGGAGCTTGAGGATGGTTCGACGACTGCAGCGCCACGCGAAATGAACCATGTCGTCGTGAGAACTGTACTTCTCCGACACATGATCGGTCAAGGTCAGGGGGTCACTTCAAGAAACCGGTCGGCGGGTGTTTGTGTTGGAGCGCGAGAATGCGCGTGCGCATCGCGGCGGAGCGCGGTGTGACGAAGGTGAACACGGGGCGCGAAGGCGCGGGGAAGCGGGCGTAGCGCGGCGCGCGTGCGCGGGAGCGCGGATGAAGTGCGAAGCGGCGGAAGCGCGCGCGATGACGGCGCTGAAGGGAAGCGGCGGCGCGCGACACGAGGAGGCGGCGCAGGCGCCGGCGCGGGCGCGGGCGATATGCGCCGAACTCGGGCCAAAACCGCGAAAAACAGCATGATTAGGGATGCGCCGTCGCGTCGGCGACGACCGATGGAGCGGTCGTGACGAAGAGCGAACTCAGCTCGACGCCGTTCACGGCGTTGTACATGTCCAGGGCGCGCCGATCGGACACAGTCTGCGGGACGCGTGCCCGAACGACGCCCGTACCCGGGTTGTACCAGAACGCGGCGACGGTTTCGTCGTGCGCGATGCAGTTCTCGGGGTGCAGCAGGTGGCGCTCCTTCGGTGATGCGATCTCGATCCAGGGCCGGTTGCGCGAGAGAAGACAGTTGTGCGGAGGGACCTTTCCGAACCAGGCGGGGTCGATGGTGGTCGGCCAGCCGTCGGGAGAAAGGGGGACCTCCTCGAGCGTCGCCTGATACTTCACGACCTGTCCGATGCGATGAACGGCTTCATGGGTGGCGCTGAGCAGCGCTTGGTGTTCGCGGGCGGAGCGTTCGCGCCAGGCATACGCGGCGATCGCGCAGACCGCCATCAGAATCGCCATGAGGTAATGGAGCGTGCGCACCGTGGGACTCCCACCCTCCCTTCCATGAACGCAATGACTCCGCCTCCGGACCGGGATGGACCGCGTCCTTCCATCCCATGCGGCCGGAAAGGGGCGGAAGTTGAGCGAAATCGCGTGCGGAATCCCCCTGGAGTAGGGTCGGCGCGACGGGGGAAGAATCGGAGGCGCGTGTTCTGGGACCATGAGCGGCGCACGGCAGGGGAGCCGCGGACCCATAGACTGTCGGCCCGGGACGGGAATCTCCCCGGCAGGGATGGAAAGGAACCTCATGGACCGGATCGTGACCCGGACGCTCTCGTGCGGAATGGCGCTGCTGGTCGAGCGGATGTCGGGCGTGAAGTCGGTGGGTCTGGCGTGGAACGTGCCGGCGGGTTCGGCGCATGATCCGGCGGACCGGGTCGGCATCTCGGCGATGTGGGCGGAGCTTTTGCTCCGCGGAGCGGGCGAGCTGGATTCCCGCGCTCATGCCGACGCGCTGGACAAGCTGGGCGTGTCGCGCGGGACGCACGTGGAGACGTTCGCGCTGGGCGTGTCGGCGACGCTGCTGGGCAGCCGTCTGGCGGATGCGCTGCCGCTGATCGTGGACATGGTGCGCCGGCCGCGGATGGATGAGCGGCAGATCGAGCCGGTGCGGGACCTGTGCCTGCAGGCGATCGAGAGCCTGAAGGATGATCCGCAGGAGCGCGTGCAGGTGATGCTCAAGGAGCGTCACGCGCCGGCGCCGATCAACCGATCGAGCCTGGGGACGGTCGAGGGGATCAGCGCGGTGAAAGCGGACGAGCTGCGCGAGCTGTGGGAGGCGAGGGCGAAGCCGGGCGGGAGCGTGATGGCGTTGGCGGGAGACGTGGACGCGGACGCGGCGGCGAAGCAGCTCGAGAGGCTGCTGGCGGGATGGAGCGGAGCGGGTGAGCGGTTGACGTGGGACGAAGGCACGGCGCCGCGCGGGTATGTGCACGAGACCGATCAGACGAACCAGGTGCATATCGCGGTGGCGCACGACGGGCCGGCGGAGAAGGACGAGGGAAGCTGGCCGGAGCGCGTGGCGACGGCGGTGCTCAGCGGGGGCATGTCGGGGCGGCTGTTCACGGAAGTGCGCGAGAAGCGGGGGCTTTGCTACAGCGTGTACGCGAGCTACGGGACGGACGCGACGTTCGGTCGGACGGTGGCGTATGTGGGGACGACGCCGGAGCGGGCGCAGGAGTCGCTCGACGTGCTGATGGGGGAGATCATGCGGCTGCGGACGGAAGAGGGACGGGTGACGCCGGAGGAGTTCCAGCGTGCGGTGGTGGGGATGAAAAGCAAGCTGGTGACGTCCGGAGAATCCAGCGGAGCGCGCGCGGCGGCCCTGGTGCGCGATTACCACAGGCTGGGGCGCGGGCGGTCGCTGGAAGAGATGACGGCGAGGATCGACGCGCTGAAGGTGGAGGATGTGAACCGTCACCTGCGCGGGAGCAGCCTGGGGCGGATGACGATCGCGACGATCGGTCCGCAGGCGCTGAAAGTGAAGCGTGAAACGTGAGGAGCGAAAAGAGGAAAAACCCGTTGCGGGCGACGCCCGTGTTCACTCCCCGCGTCTTCACGGCCCGTTGCTGACCGATGACATCCGGCGAGCACGAAGATGGCGATGCGATGGGCGAGACTCCGGTCGCGCCGATGGACCGGGAGAGCACGCGGACGCGGTTTTCGCTGAGCATCGTGCTGCCCTGCCGGAACGAAGAGGCGAACGTGGAGCGTGTGGTGCGCGCGGCCGCGGAGGCGGGGCGGCGGGTTTCGGACGATGTCGAGATCATCGTGGTGGATGACGGGAGCACGGACGGAACGCGATTCCTGGCGGAGGAGCTGGCGCAGGAACTGAACCGGCCCGGGCTGGAGGTGCGGATCGTGCGTCACGAGGTCGGGCGGGGGTACGGCGGCGCGGTGCGGGGGGGATTCGCGGCCGCGACGAAGGACATCGTGTTTCTCACGGACGGGGACGGCCAGTTCGATCTCAACGAGATCACGAAGCTTGCGCCGCTGCTGCGGGAGTACGACATCGTGGCGGGCTATCGCATCACGCGGCGCGATCCGCCGGCGCGTCGGCTGGCGGGGAGGGCGTGGACGGCGCTGATGAATGCGCTCTTCGGGCTGCACATGCGGGACATCGACTGCGCGTTCAAGCTCCTGCCGCGGGAGATGCTGGGGCGGCTGAACCTGATGAGCGAGGGAGCGCTGATCAGCGCGGAGATTCTGGCGCGGGCGAAACGGCTGGGGTACCGGATCGGGCAGACGGGCGTGAACCACTATCCGCGCACGGCGGGGCGGAGCACGGGAGGAAGCGCAAAGGTGATCCTGCGGGCGCTGGATGAGTTGATCGGGTTGTACGGCCCGATCAGGAAGGGAATGGGGGATCGCATCGCGGAGCCGGGAGCAACCTCATCGGGTCCGACGGCCGGACACATGGGTTCATCCTGAAGAGAATTGAAGGCGGCAGCGCTCACGGGCGCGATGCGTTCAGCGCTTCCAGCGCACGGCGGGCGTCCTCGCGGCGGGGGTCGAGTTCGAGGACCTTGCGGAAGGATTCCGCGGCCGCGGAGAGCTGGTTGGAGTTCGCCTGCGCGAGGCCGAGGTTGAACCAGGCGTCGGCATAGTCGGGGCGGAGGGCGATGGCGTCCTTGTAGGGCGTAACGGCGGAGGCGGGGTCGTTCGCGGCCATGTAGATGTTGCCGAGATTGAGGTGCGCTTCGGCGTAGCGCGGGCGAAGCTCGATGGCGCGCTTCAGAAGGATGAATGCGTCGTTGAACTGGCCGCGCTGGGCGACGACCTCGGCGAGCAGGGTCATGGCGACATGGTCGAAGCGGTCGAGGGTGATGGCCCGGCGGAGGGCTTCGTCGGCGGCGTCGAGGTTGCCGGAGCGGAGAAGGGCGACGCCGCGGGCGCGGTGCGCGGCGGCGAAGGAAGGATCGAGCGCGATCGCGCGGTCAAGATCGGCGAGGGCCTCGGCGTAGCGCGCAAGGTCGATGAGGATGCTGGCGCGCGTGGTGAGGGTTTCGGGGTCGGGGGAGTTCGAGAGGGCGATGGCGCGATCGACTTCGGCGAGCGCTTCATCGGGACGGCCCGCGTCGGCGAGGGCGACGGCGTGGTTGGCGAAGGAGAAGGGGCGCGGCGCACGGGAAGAGAAGAAGGGGAAGTTGGAGAGGAGAAGGGCCACAAGGCCACAGGCCACAGGCCACAGGAGCGCACCGCGTGCCGCGGCGCGTCCGGTTCGTGACACTTCACCTGCATGTCCGTGCGGTGACGGTGTTGGAGCAAGAAAGGAAGCGAGTGCGGCGACAGGCGCGGCGGCGAAGAGGCAGAGGACGGGCACTATCGGGAAGCGGTAGCGCGCGAAGACGACGAAGGCCGCGACAGCGAGGACGTTGAGGAGGAGCCAGAGGTAGAGAGGCCAGAGGGAGCGCCGGCCGGGCGAAGGCGGGATGCGTGGTGATGCGCGTGCCGCGGGGGCGCGGGCCGTGAGCACGATGCCCATCACGCCGAGCGGGAAGAGGACGCCGAAGTGGAGGACGGGGTCGAGGATGCGGAGGATGAACGAGCGCTCGCGGTAGAGGTAGTAGTCCTCGGTGTCGGGGATTTCGCAGGCGCCGATGGTCATGGCGAGCTTCTTGAGCGTGAGCGCGGCCCACTCGCCGGGGTGGTTGTAGATCCAATCAAGCGCGCGGTCGAGATAGAAGGAGGAGACTTCGCGCGCGGTGAGGTCGCGGCCGGCGCTTTGTTCCGCGTAACGAACCCAGGCGTCCTGCTCGTATTCGGCGTTGGCCTTGCCGCGGGCGAAGGGGAGGTAGGTCCCGGTGGCGGAGGGCTGAGCGCCCATGAAGAAGTTCTGGCCGAGATTGGGCGTGGAGAGCATGAACTCTCCGAGGACGGCGCGGTTGCGCGCGACCCACGGGGCGAAGGTGAGAGAGAGAAAGAGGAGGAAGAGGGCGGAGAGGAGGAGAGAAGAGGGGATTGGGGATCGGGGATCGGCGGTTCGGATGGAGACGGCGGGAGCGTTCGCGTTCGGCGGTTGCCTGAGAGGAGTGGAACGCCCGCCTCCGTCATTCGCTTCGCTCACGGCACCTCCCCCGCCGCCCCCATCGGTGACGGGGGAGGATCGGCGGCAGAACCAGATCATCGCGAGAGGGATGGGGAGAAGAGCGAGGGCGGTCTGGCGCGAGAGGCAGAAGAGCGCGAAGGTGATGCCGGTGAGCGACCAGAGGATCGCGGCGCGTGGAAGTGCGGGGCCGGCGCGCTGCGCATCGCGTGCGGCCGCGAGCAGCCAGAGGAGGGCGCAGGCGAGGAAGTTCTCGATCGAGGTTTTCTGGATGAGGCCGTCGAAGAAGATGGCGGGGGGATGGAGAGCGAGGAGGAGAGCGGAGAGGAGGGGGAGGGGGGGAGAGGGGATCGGGGATTGGGGGTTGGGGTTTCGGGTGGACGCGAACCAGCGGCGCGCGGCGAAGTAGAGGATCACGCAGGCCAGTGAGCCGAGGACGGCCTGGACGATGCGCGGCCAGAGGAGATCGGCGGGGTCGGCGCCGAGCGCGCCGGCGAGGACGCGGATGAGAGCGAGGACGTAGGCGTAGAGGGGCGCGTGGACAAAGTCGGCGGGGCCGAGCCAGTCGCCGGCGGCGATGCCCGCGGCGCGTTCGACGTAGATGCGCGCATCGGAGAGTGGTTGCGACCAGAAGCCGATGTCGCGGATCTCGGCGAGGTACAGCAGGCGGAGCGCCAGCGCCAGAAGGAAGATGGCCGCGGGCGCGAGGATGATCCTCCGGTCCGGTCGTGGCACGGCGGGATTCTACGGCGCAGCGCGGAGAAGTCTGCGGGGTTCAGAAGCCGGAGGTTCGGATCTGGGCGTTGTCGTTGGCGACGGGGCCGGAGGTGACGGCGCCCGCGGGCGGGTCGCCGCCCTGCGCGCCTTCATCGACGGAGTTCACGCTGGAAGAGGTGATCGCGACGGTGGCGGTGCCGGCGGCACAGTCCACGTTGGTGACGTTGATGGTGTAGTTCGTGTTCCAGGTCCACGAGTGGAAGGACTTGTAGCAGCCCGAACCCCTGGGGCACTCGGCGACGAGCCAGATCCGGAATGAATCGGTCATGGCGATGCCGACGAGTCTTTGCGCGGGCGTTCCGCGGCAGAGTTTGAGGCCCATGGACGGGAGGTCCAACATGCGGATACTGAAGTCGGTGTTGCAGCCGACCGCCTGCGGATTCGGCGACAAGAAGTTCTTGTTGGATGAGCCTTCGGGATAGGGATAGAAGGGCGGGTTCTTGTGGGCGGGAACGGCGTCGAGGATGGGCGTGCCTGCGGGGAAGTTGACCGAGACGGTGCCGCCGCCGCTGTAGGTTCCCGTGCGATTCGTGGAGAGCACATTCTGGATGAAGCCGACCTTGATCATCTCGCAGCATTCGGCGCAGACCGGGTCGGTCTTGATCTCGATGTCCGTGACGGAGAAGTTTACGCCCAGGCCCCTCACTACGACAACGGCGTCGGCGCCGGCGTCCTGCACGGTCGCGGAGGGATTGCTCACGGTGATGGAAGCGCGGGGCGAGTGCGGGAGCGCGAGATCGACGGAGGTGGTGGTGCACTCGGTGGTGCAGACGGAACCGGTGGGATCGAAGTAGGTCAGCTTGATCTTGATATCGCGGCGCGCGGTGCTCTTGGCGACGAAGGTGACGGGGAAGACGGGACCGGTGAAGACGTCCGGATTGGTCTTGTCGGCGCCCTCGATCACTTCCCAGAGGAGTGTTCCGCCGGGCCAGACGCCCTTCGCAACGAGGGCGTACGAGCAGCCGTTGCAGACGCAGACGGGGCAGTTGAGGATCGAGACGGCGCATTGGCCGGGGCAGAGGCGAGCGCGGACGGTCAGGGCGACCGTGCCGGTTTCGGTGGCGGCGAAGACGAAGTCCATGGCGTAGGGGAAGAGTTCCTGCACGACGATGTCGGGCTTCGGGGTGCCGTTGCAGAGGAGGATGGCCTTGCCGAGGACGGGTCCGGTGAGATCGGCGACGCCGCGGCCGATCTCGACGATGTTCTGGCCCTCGGTGAGGGACTGGATCTGGGCGATCGTGTCGGGATCGACGGCCGCGTCGGAGAGGAGGCTGACGATGAACGGGTCTGTGGCGGGGACGGGGGTGGGGATGGAGTGGCGCGCCATGTCCGGAACGACGGCGCCGTAGCCGTCGAACTGCACGGAGACGCTCGGGTTGATGGGGTCCTGCATGACTCCGGTCATGGAGAAGGAGGCGCCGTCGATGCGGTAGGTCATGCCCGGTGCGACGCCGGCGGCCGCGCTGGGCGGCGCGGAGCTCGTGGCGAGGATCATGAGCGAGCTTGCCGGGGGAGCGTCGAACTGATCGAAGAGGATCTGGGTGTCGTCGCCGTCGATGTCGTTGTCGCCGTCGAAGTCGCCGGTGACGGGGACAGGCCATGCCTGATCCGGCGACGGGTGGCCTGGCGGGAGCACGTTGGGGCCGGTGAAGAGGAGGTTGTGGAAGATGAGATCGACGAGGTCCACGAGGCCGTCGTCGTTGAGATCGGCGAAGCTCGGGGCGATGTCCGGGGTGTAGCTGCCGAAGGCCAGGTCGTCCTGCGCGTTGATGAGCAGAGGCGGGCACGGGCACAGGGAACCGAACGTGGTCAAGACGATGTTGAGGTCCGTCGAGTCCGTGTTGCCGTCGCCGTTGGCGTCGCCGAGGCACTCGCCCGGGCGGCCGGAGCAGCCGAACGCCGTGAGCACGATGTTCAAGTCGGTGGAGTCGATGGTGCCGTTGCCGTCGAGGTCTCCGAGACATCCCGGCATGACCGAGGGGGGAACAGGGGCGGCCTGGCCGCGTGTCGACGGGGAGGCGAGTGGGAGCGCGAGCGCGGCAAGAGCGCCTGCGAGATGCCCGAAGCGACTCGGTGGAAGCGTGGTCTTCATAATGTCTCTCCCGGTTCCCCCGCGCCACCGCGCGTCCATCTTCACCCGTGCGGCCGGCAAGTCAAGACAATTTGCCGTGAAGGGGCGGTTCGGAGGCGGAAAAGCCGCTCCCGAGGCGGAGGGTGCGGCGATCGGGAGCGAACGGGCGGGGAAAGCGTCGCTCTCTACAATCCCTTCATGGATCGTTTTTTCATCACGACGCCGATCTATTACGTGAACGACCGGCCGCACATCGGCCACTGCTACACGACGGTGGTGGCGGACTGCGCAGCGCGGTTCATGCGGCTGTCGGGGCGGGACGTGTTCTTCCTGACGGGGACGGACGAGCACGGGCAGAAGGTGGAGAAATCAGCGGCGGCGAAGGGGGTGAGTCCGCAGGCGCTGGCGGACGAGAACGCGGAGCACTTCAGGCGGGCGCTGAGGTTCGTCGGGTCGTCGCACGACCACTTCATCCGGACGACGGATGCGGCGCATGAGCGGCAGGTGCAGGAGGCGCTGCGCCGGCTGATCCGATCGGGGGATGTGTATCTGGGGACGTTCGAGGGGTGGTACGACGAGGGTCAGGAGGAATACGTCACGGAGAACGCGGCCCGCGAGAGGGGATACAAGGCGTTCAACGGTCAGCCGCTGGTGAAGGCGAAGGAGCAGAACTACTACTTCCGGCTGTCGAAGTACCAGCGGGCGCTGGAGAAGCTGCTGGAGGAGCAGCCGGAGTTCGTGCGTCCCGAGGCGAGGCTGAACGAGGTGCTGGGGCGGCTGCGCTCGCCGGAGGGACTGCAGGATGTGCCGGTGAGCCGGACGAGCTTCACGTGGGGCATCCCGGTGCCGGATGCGCCGGGGCACGTGACCTACGTGTGGATCGATGCGCTGCTGAACTACATCACGGCGCTGGGGGTGCTGGAGGAGAAGCCGGGCGAGCGCGCGCGGTACTGGCCGGCGCAGTATCACGTGATCGGCAAGGAGATTCTCTGGTTCCACGCGGTGATCTGGCCGGCGCTGCTGACGGCGCTGGGGCTGCCGCTGCCGCGGTGCGTCTATGCGCACTCGTTCTGGATCCGCGAGGGTCGGAAGATGAGCAAGACGCTGGGGAACTTCCTCGATCTGCCGACGATCGAGGCGTACGCGGGGAAGTACGGGGTCGATGCGCTGCGGTGGTATCTGCTCACGCAGGGGCCGCTGGGGGCGACGGATGCGGACTTCGCGCACGCGAAGTTCATCGAGGTGTACAACGCGGACCTTGCGAACGGGATCGGGAACGCGGCCAGCCGCGTGGCGAACATGATCGGGAAGTATTTCGAGGGGAAGTGTCCCGACGCGGGGGGGGTCGCGACGCACGCGGGGTACGACTGGCCTGCGCTGTCGGCCCGTGCCGCGGAAGGATGCGCGGCGAAGATGCGGGCGATGGATGTGGGCGGAGCGCTGCAGGATGCGCTGGCGCTGAGCAAGGCGGTGGATGCCTATGTGAACGCCACGGAGCCGTTCAAGGTCGCGAAGGATGCCTCGCGCCGGGATGAGCTGGCGCGGATCCTGTATCACTGCGCCGAAGCGCTGCGGATCGCGGCCGCGCTGCTGCAGGCCGCCATGCCGGAGAAGATGAGCGATCTCGCTGCGCGGCTGGGAGGGGATGCGAAAGAGAAGCGGTCGTTCGCGGAGCTGACGGCGTGGGGCGGGTTGAAGCCGGGGACGCCGATCGTGAAGGGCGATGCGCTGTTCCCGCGCGCGGATCCGGACGAGGCGCCGCCGGGGGGCGTGCTCCACCGGGACAACACATGATTCGAATTCGCCGATACTCCAATGCGCTGGAGGCGGAGGCGGCCGCGGGCTATCTGCGCGAGAACGGGATCGCGGCGAGCGTGGTCGGGGGCCATGTGCACGGCGTGTTCGGCCTGTCGAGCCTGCGGTTCGCGCAACTGGAGCTGGTGATCCTGGATGCGGCGCAGCAATCGAGCGCGGAAGAGCTGCTGGCGCAGTTCGAGCGCGAAGGGCCGGAGCTGGCGCCGGAGTGGGAACGGGAGGCCGAGCCAGATCTTTCGCGGATCGACACGGAGCGCGTGCCGATCACCTGCGCGGCGTGCGGATGCCCGCTCAGGATCGGCGGCAGGGCCGAAGAGGCTTGTCCGGAATGCGGGGCGGTGAACGACGTGGTGGATCGGATCATCGCGGCGCACGGCCCGGAGGGGCTGGCGGCGGCGCTCGGCGCGGGTGAGGGCGCGGAAAGCGGGTCCACGCGGCGGGTGCCTTGTCCCGAGTGCGGATACCCTCTGGAAGGGCCGGAGACGCGCGGGCGCTGCCCGGAGTGCGGCGGCCTCTACGACAAGGGAGAGGACCCGGCGCGGGGACACTGATCGATGACCACGGAGCCGAAGCAACCCCCTGCCCACGAACCGGATGATGCGAGCGGCGGCGCCCGCGACGATCCGGGTCACGATTCCCGGTTCGGGGGCGGCTGGGGCCGCGAAGAGGATGCGCTGGAGCACGCGCTGGACGTGCTCTGGGGCAGCCGGGAGGGGATGCTGGCGTTCGATGAGCACACTGTGCCGGCGAAGTTCGTGTCGGACCCGGAATCGGGGCGGCTGGTGATGAGCGCGCCGGTGGCGGCGCTGCTGGCGGCGCAGGTGGTGCTCTTCGTGCCCGAGGAGACGGAGGATGCGCTGCAGCTGCTGGTGTCGCTGGAAGAAGTGAAGGAAAGCGCGGTGACGGACCGGTGGCAGGTGTATCACGGCGAGCCGGAGCACGTGCGCTGGGCGAGCGTGTGGATCGACAGCGGCAAGCACGGGCCGTGGGTCTTCGACGGCGAAGCGCTGATGCTCCCCAACCCGCTGGCGAGAGCGGAGCCGGCGCTGTGCCGGCGCGTGAACAGCGACCGCGCGGCGCTGGCGCGGGTGTGCCAACGGCGGGCGGGGGTTGTGGTGCCGGACCCGCTATGCGTGGGGATCGATCCGCGCGGGATGCACGTGCGGGCGCGCTTCGGCGTGGTGCGGGTGCGCTTCGAGCGGCGCGAGGATGACGCGGGCGCGGCGGAGAAAGCCCTCGAGCGGATGCTGCGGGAGGGGTGATGAGCGGACAAGCAGGATTCGGCGCGCGGCTGCTCCGTGATGCGCACCTGCACCTGGCCGAGCACGGCGAGGAACTCTCGTGCGTGCATCTGCAGGATTGCGCCGGGGTGGAAGATTGTCTGCGCCGGGTGGCGGCGGCCGCGGATGCGGTCTCGGGAGATGGAGCGGCGGCGGAGGACGGGCGGTGGATCAGGGCGACGGGCGCGCGGATCGAGGCGTGGCGCGAGCGGCGGTATCCGACGGCGCGGGAGCTTGAGGAGGCCGGGAACGGGCGGCCGGTGGTGGTGGTGTCCTTCGATCATCACGCGCTGGCGGTGAGCGAGCGCGTGCTGAAGCTGGCGGGGATCGAACGCGGCACGCCGGACCCGCCCGGAGGGCTGATCGAGCGCGGGCCGGACGGAGAGCCGACGGGCGTGCTGCTGGAGGGTGCGCGCGAGCTGGTGCGGCGCGTGCAATCACGGGTGAGCGATGAGCAGTACGCGGAGTACGTGCGCATCGCGCAGGCGGATCTGCGGCGGTACGGGTTTGTCGAGGTGCACGACATGCTGGCGACGCCTCGGCTGGCGCGGACGCTGATCGAGCTGGAGCGGCGCGGCGAGCTGGAGCTGGCGGTCGATCTGTATGCGCGCGAGGAAGTGGTGGAGGAAGTGCGCGCGGCGGCGGAGGATTGCAAGAGCGGGCGGGTCCGATTCCGGGGAATGAAGATCTTTGTGGATGGCACGCTCAACTCGCGGACGGCGTGGATGCTCGAGCCGTTCGCGGATCCGATCCCGGATCACCCGTGCGGCACGCCGTTCTTCACGGCGGAGGAACTGGACCGGGTGATGGCGCGGTGCGCCGAGCAGAAGATCGAGCTGGCGGCGCATGCGATCGGGGATGCGGCGGTGCGCGCGGTGCTGGATGCGTATGAGCGGGCGCGCACGTCGGGGGCGGCCTTTCGCTGCCGGATCGAGCACGCGGAGTTCATCGACGAGGCGGATATCGATCGCTTCGCGCGGTTGGGGGAAAGTGGGGTGGTGGTCGCTTCGATGCAGCCGTGTCACCTGCTGACGGATATCGAGGCGATCCGAAGGCTGACGCCGGACCGGGCGGGGCGCGCATTTCCGCTGCGCGAACTGTGGGACTCGGCGGTGCGGCATGGAGTCGATCCTGCGGCCATGATTCTGCTGGGTTCGGACACGCCGATCGTGTCGCCTGACCCGGGTGACAATGTGCAGGCGGCGGTGCATCGCCGGCGCGCGGGGATGAGCGCGGAGGAAGCGGTGGGGGTAGAGCAGGCGCTGAGGGAGGAAGAGGTGCGGGAGTTGATGGGGGCGAGGAGGTAGACATCGTGCCGCGCAGGCTCTCCCCGGCCCGCGGCTCGGGTGGTGCGGCGAGGAATGTGCGGCGCCGCTTGCCCCACGCACGCGGGTCTGGTCTGATGATCGCATGGCATTTCAGATCGCCGCGACACGTCCGCTGCCCGGCCCGTTCGAGTTCCCCGAGCTGGATGCGAAGGTGCGCTTCGGGCCGGAGCGCGGGTTTGCCACGCGCGGCGAACTGCTGGAGTTCGTGCGCGGGGCGCACGGGCTGGTGACGTGGGTCAGCGAGAAGGTGGACGACGCGCTGCTGGACGCGGCCGGGGCGCAGCTCAAGGTGGTCGCGAACTTCGCGGTGGGGTACGACAATATTGATGTGGCCGCGTGCAGGCGGCGGGGCGTGATCGTGACCAATACGCCGGATGCGGTGACGGAGGGGACGGCGGATTGCGCGTTCATGCTGCTGCTGGCGGGCGCGCGGCGGCTGGCGCACGCGGATCGCTTCGCGCGCAGCGGCGAATGGGAACGGCACGGCACGCTCAGCCCGACGGAGCTGATCGGCAGGCCGGTCGCGGGGCGGACGCTGCTGATCGTGGGCGCTGGCAGGATCGGGTTCGCGACGGCGCTGCGCGGGATCGGATGGGGGATGCGCGTGCTCTATGTCGCGCGGCACGTGAAACCGGACTTCGAGTTCGCGCCGCTGAATGCGCGGCGGGTCGAGCTGGATGAAGGGTTGCGCGAGGCAGACTTCGTGTCGATCCACACGCCGCTGACGCCGGAGACGCGGCACCTGATCAATGCGCGGCGGCTGGCCCTGATGAAACCGACGGCGGTGCTGGTGAATACATCGCGCGGGGCGGTGGTGGATGAGGCGGCGCTGGCCGCGGCGCTGAAGGAGGGAAGGCTTTTCGCGGCGGGGCTGGATGTGTTCGAGCAGGAGCCGAAGATTCATCCGGCGCTCAAGGAGCTGGACAACGTGGTGCTGACGCCGCATTACGGCAGCGCGAATCTCGACAGCCGCGCGGCCATGACGAGGATCTGCGCGGAGAACATCCGGGCGGTACTGAGCGGGAAGCCGCCGGTGACGCCGGTGGAGGGGTGACAACCTCGTGTGGCATGCTTGTGGCCTGGCACAAGCATGCGCGCATGCTCCGCGGGGAGACTGCATGCTTGCTCAAAGCAGCCAAAGCAGCAAACGTGCCGCCCGAAACATCACGGCGCGAGATTGATCACACGAGCAGCCCAGACCTGGCTGGAGGGCCTCTCCTCGCCTTCGATCTTCGGGCCGCGCTGGCTGCACCACATCATCCATTGGCCGTCCGTGCTGAAGACGGGAAGGCCGTCGAAGCCGGTGGCGTGCGTGATGCGGCGCTTGCGCAGGTCGGCGGACTTCCCGGCCGGAACGCCCGCGGGCGGCACTTCGATCGAGAACACTTCATAGTTGTGGTGCCCGACTTCGCTCGTCGCGTAGACCAGGAACTCGCCGGATGGGTGCCAGAAGGGCGCCCAGTTCACGTGCTCGTTGTCGGTGAGCTGGACCTCGTTGGTGATGCCGGTGATGGCGCCGCTGGAATCGAAGACCAGGTCCGCGACGAAGAGCTGCAGCAGGTCGTTGCCCGTGCGGTCGGAGCGGTAGCAGATGCGGCGGCCGTTGGGAGAGAAGAAGGGGCCGCCGTCGTAGCCCTCGGCCGTCACGAGCGGCGTGGATCTGCCGGTTTGCGTATCAAAGACGAAGAGATCGGGCTTGAATGAATCAGGTTCGGCGGAGCAGTAGACGATGTGCCTTCCGTCGGGCGAATACGCGCACTCCGCGTCGTAGCCGTCGTGCTCGAAGACGGGCCTGGAGTGCACCTGCTCGTGCGTCCAGAGCACTTCCTCGGAGATCTGCGGGCCGCGGTAGTCGTGATAGATCTGCGGCACGACGAGCGTGACGACCTCGGTCTCGCGGGGCATGAGCCACATGTAGCGGTTCGTGCCGCGCTGGTACCCGCCGGAGGCGACGCCCGAGGGAGGGCGGATCGTTGAGCCGAAGATCACGCGCCAGGGTTCCCGGGGATGGAAGTAGCCGCAGGAGTTCCACGAGTCCGGCTCGCTGATGAGCTGCGGCTCCTCGATACCCGTGATGCGACCGTCGTCGGCGCGCCGGAGCTTTGCGATGTACATGGAATAGTGCGGCGCGGGCTGTGCGCCGGGAGCGGGGCGGGCGACGGCCTGGAAGATGATCCAGCGCCCCTGCGGGTCGAAATACTGTTCGCCGGCTTTGAGGAACCGCTCGGGGGAGGTGAGCTGGACATGATCGGCGAGCGAACCGGCCTCGAGCTTCTGCCAATCGAGGATTTCAACGGGCTGGGACGGCGCGCCGTGCGGCCGGCCGTCCTGGTTCGCGGCGGGCTGCGAAGCGCCGTGTGTGCCGCGGGTCTCGGAGGGGCGCGCGGGATCGGACTGGGCGTTGCACGCGCCGGAGAGAGTCGCGGCCGCGAGCGTGAAGGCGAGCAGGCGCAAGTCGGTCGGGTTGGTGCGAGTCATGGGGGCTTCCTGGGCGCCACCCGGCCGGTTTGGACGTGGAGGCGGCGCGATGTGCTGAGCGGGCCATCTTAGGATGCGGACGTGGACCTGGGCGAACCAAGCGGGTTGCGCGTGGTGCTGGCGAGGCCGGAGTTTGTCGTGGTGGACAAGCCGGCGTGGCTGCTCTCCGTGCCGGGCAAGGGGCCGGGCAAGGCGGATTGCGTGGTGGCGCGCGTGAAGGGGATGTTTCCGCACGCGGCCGGGCCGATGGTGGTGCATCGGCTGGACATGGAGACATCGGGCCTGATGGTGGTGGCGCTGACGGTCGAGGCGCAGCGCGAGCTGTCGCGGCAGTTCGAGGCGCGCACGGTGGAGAAGCGGTACGAGGCTCTGCTGGAAGGGATCGTGGATGAGACGGAGTTCGGCCCCGCGATGGAAGGCCGTTCATGCGCGCGCGGGTGCGAAGGAGCCGGCGGCGCGAATGTGATCGGCGGGTGGCGCGTGATCCGCGTGCCGATGCGTGTGGACCTGGAGGATCGGCCGCGGCAGATGGTGGATGCGCTGCCGCCGCGGGGGCACGGGCGCGAGGCGGTGACGGAGTGGTGCGTGCTGGGCCACGCGCGGTTGGCGCTGAACGGCGGACCGCAGCGCATGGTGACGCGGGTGGAGTTTCGGCCATTGACCGGAAGGACACACCAGTTGCGCGTGCACGCGGCTGCGGCGCGGGAGATGGGGGGGCTGGGCGCGCCGATCGTGGGCGATGCGCTGTACGGAGGGGCGGATGTCGAGCCGGGGCGCGGCAGGTTGATGCTGCACGCGACGCGGCTGGAGTTCGATGAGCCTGGGAAAGGCGCGAGAGCGGAGCGGGTCGTCGCGGAGAGTGCGGCGCCGTTCTAGCGTCGCGTAGTCGGGCGGGGATTCCGGCCTGCGCTCTGTTCTCTATATCCTCTTCCCCATGCTCTCCCGCCTCGGCGACCGGCTCGCGGCGTTCTTCAGGGCCACGGCCCCGGATCCGTTTGTGATCGCGGTCCTGCTGACTCTGGTCACCGCCGGGCTCGCGCTGGTGCGCACCGATGCGACGCCCGCATCGCTGGTTGATGCGTGGACGGGGCAGGATCAGGGCCAGCTTGGCTTCGGCAAGGATGGCGTGTGGCGGCTGCTCGCGTTCGCGATGCAGATGTGCCTGATCCTGGTCACGGGTCACGCGCTGGCTTCGACGCGGCCGGTGCTGTGGACGATCAACAAGCTGGCGGCGCTGCCGCGGACGGGTCCGCAGGCGGTGGTCGTGGTTGCGTTCGCGGCGGCGCTGCTCGGGCTGATCAACTGGGGGCTGGCGCTGGTGGGCGGGGCGATCATCGCGCGCCGGGTGGGGCTGGCGATGCGGGCGCGGGGCATCGCGGTGCATTACCCGCTTGTCGCGGCCGCGGGCTACATGGGATTGCTGGTGTTTCACGGCGGGTTCTCGGGGACCGCGCCGTTGAAAGTGACGACGGAAAAGGACATCGCGGAGCTGTTCGGGTCGGGCGGCGCGGGCGGGGGCTTGCCGATCGCGCCGATCCCGATCGACGACACGCTGCTGTCGCCCATGAACTTCATCATCACGGGCGGGCTGGTGCTCCTGGCGCCGCTGGTGCTGGCGCTGCTGCATCCGCGAGCGGGCGGGGGGAACGGCGCTGCGGCCATGATCCGCACGCCGGATCGGTATGTTCGTGAAGGCGGCGAGCGAGCGGGAGAGGGCGCGGGCGCATTGCCCGCGGGCGGGTTCGATGGTGAACGTCCCGGCGCGTTCGTGCGGCTGATGGAGGACACGCCGATCATCAACGGTGTGCTGGCGGCGATCATCGGCGTCTGGGCGTGGGGGTACTACTTTCCGGGCGGGGGCAAGGCGAGCGGCGCGATGTCGCTCACGCCAGACAGCGTGAACCTGACGATGCTGATGCTCGGGCTGATCCTGCACGGCACGCCGCGGCGGTACATCGCGGCCGTCGAGGAGGCCGCGAGCGGATGCGGCGCGATCATCATCCAGTTCCCGCTGTATGCGGGGATCATGGGGATGATGCAGGCGAGCGGGCTGACGAAGCTGATCGCGGAGGACATCTCCGGCGCGAGCACGCCGGGCACGCTGCCGCTGATGACGTTCCTGGCCGCCACGGTGGTGGGGCTGTTCATTCCGTCGGGCGGCGCGCAGTGGGCGGTGCAGGGGCCGATCGCGCTGCAGACGGCCGCGGACCTGGGTGTGGAGCCTTCGAAGATGGTGATGGCGATCGCGTACGGGGATCAGCTCGCGAACATGCCGCAGCCGTTCTGGGCGCTGCCGCTGCTGGCGATCACCGGAGTGAAGGCGCGGGACATCATCGCGTACACGGTGATCGTGATGGGGGTGGGGATGCTGTGGGTGGGGGCGTGGCTGCTGGTTCTGTGAAGCGACGCGCAACTCGCCGATCCAAGGACGTGGTGAGGCCCGAGCGGCACGTTACGGGTGCTCTCCTACGTAGATCACCACATCCGCCCGGGGCACGCCGGCGCCGGCGGAACCATCTTCGGCTGCGCCGCCGGCATCCTCGCTGCGCAGCTCGCGCGACCACACGGGCTGCACGCTGACGGTCATCACCTTGGCGCGCGGGCGCAGGGTCTTGATGCGCTCGGTGAGTCCGCCTTCAAAGTCGCTGTGGAACTGGCCGACGACGTGCACGACGGGTGCGCCGCCGCGGTCGAGCGCCAGCGCGATGGTCTCGGCCATGGTGGCGTCCCAGACGTTCTGTGAGCGGAAGAAGGATTCGGTCACGGCCTCGGCCTCGCGGCGTCTGGCCTCGATCTCTTCGGGGGTGGGCTGGGCGGCGCCTGCGGCGGGCGCGTCTCCGCCTGCGGGGCCGTGCGCCGGGTCGTTCGCGGCGCCGCCCATGAGTTCGAAGAACCGGGAGCGATAGCCGCCGGAGGTGAGCGATTCCGGGATGGTGAAGAGCCGTTGCTGTTCCGGCGTGAGCGCGCGGAGGCGATCGAATCCCTCGGTGCGCGCGAGGCGCGTGTAGCGGCGCGGGGAGTTTGCAGCGTAGACGGGCCGCCCGTGCGCCCTGGCTGTTTCGATCATGGCGCGGTGACCGGGGGGGTAGTTGCCCTCGGAGCGCTGCGTGGCCTTCATGAAGGCGTCTTCGGGGGTGATGCCGAGGAGATAGTCGTCGAGGGCGGCCTGGTGGTCGCGTTCGAAGAACTCCATGGAGAGGGCGGCGGTGTTGGGGCGGCGCGCGACGATGTCTTCCCAGAGCGCGGCCGCGGTGCTCAAGCCCATCGGGTGGCCGTGGGTTTCGCCGATGAGGACCACGTCGGCGGCGGAGGCGGCGGCGACGACGGAATCCCAGGTCATGGGGAGGCCGCTGACACCGGAGAAGGCGGGCTGCGCTCGCGGATCGGAGGGCCAGTCGGCCGGGGCGGTTGGGCGAGCAAGCTCGTCGCCCGACCTGCTGGAGGCGCACCCGAAGGAGGTCAGCAGGGCCGCGGCCGTTCCGAGGGCCATGCACAGCATGCGAGCAGTCCGTATCATGCCGAGCAGACTCCGAAACCAGCGACCGTTCGTCAAATCCCGCCGCGGGGAGTGCCCGCGGCGGACCGCCTCAGTTCGCGCATGAAAGCTCTGGATTCGAGAAGCAGGAGCTGAACCCCCCCGGCCCCGGCCGCGTTCGGCGGACGAGGCGCCCGCCCCTCCCTCATGGCTTCCGTTGTCTGCTACTTCCAGGTGCATCAGCCGTACCGACTCAAGCGGTACTCGGTGTTCGATTCGCATCCGTTCTACTTCGACAACGATCACAACAAGGAGATTCTGCTGAAGGTGGCGGACAAGTGCTACCGACCGGCGACAAAGCTGATTCTCGACCTGATCCGGAAGAACAACGGCAACTTCCGCGTGTCGTATTCGATCACGGGCGTGGTGCTGGACCAGCTCGAGCAGTGGGCGCCGGATGTGATCGACCTGTTCAAGGCGCTGGCGCAGACGGGCTGCTGCGAGTTCATCGCGGAAACGTACTACCACTCGCTGTCGTTCATCTATTCGCGCGAGGAGTTCCGCGAGCAGGTCGAGATGCACATCCAGCGGATCCAGGACCTGTTCGGCTACACGCCCACGGTGTTCCGCAACACCGAGCTGACGTACAACAACGATGTCGCGTGGTACGTGAACCAGCTCAAGCGTCCGGACGGCACGCCGCGGTTCCTGGGGATGCTGTGCGAGGGCGTGGACCGGATTCTGGGTTTCCGCTCTCCGAACTACGTGTACCGTCCGCCCAACACCGGCGACGGCCTGATCGCGGGGCGGCCGTTCGCGCTGCTGCTCAAGAACTACCGGCTGTCGGACGACATCGCGTTCCGCTTCTCCAACCGGGAGTGGCCGGAGTGGCCGCTCTCGACGGAGAAGTTCGCGCGATGGGTGCACCAGATCAACGGTGACGGCTATTTGTGCAACCTGTTCATGGACTACGAGACGTTCGGCGAGCACCAGTGGGCGGATACGGGCATCTTCGCCTTCCTCGCGGACCTCCCCCGCGCGATCTTCGACGTCGCCAAGGGACAGAATCACTTCAACACGCCGAGCGAAGCGCTGGAGAACTTCCCGCCGGTGGGCGTGTACGACGTGCCGCACATGATCTCGTGGGCCGACACCGAGCGCGATCTTTCCGCGTGGCTGGGCAACGCCATGCAGGCCAACGCGCTGCAGGAGGTCTACAAGCTCGAGCGCGCGGTGAAGCAGACCGTCGCGGCCGCGAAGCAGAGCCGTGACAAGGACCGCATCGAGCGGGCCGGCTACCTGCTGGACGACTGGCGGAAGCTCACGACGAGCGATCACTTCTACTACATGTGCACGAAGTATTTCGCGGACGGCGACGTGCACAAGTATTTCAACCCGTACGATTCGCCCTACGACAGCTACATCAACTTCATGAACGTGCTGGACAACATCCGCACGCGGATCGAGCATGAGCCTCGGCCGCCCGTTTCCTCCGGGCTTCCTCGGCCGGCGTCGCAGTGAGGTGACGACGATGAGCTTGTCCAAGCCACCGGGCGCATCACCCTTCCTCGTGCTCTCGACAAGTCTTGATCCTGCCAGCCGCTCGCGGCTGCTGGCGCGGCGCGCGCACGAGGTGCTCGCCGCGTCGCCAACGGGTTCGCGCTTCATCGACCTGCGCGAATCCGCCCCGGACCTCCCCTTGTGCGACGCGGACGCGTGCTATGCGCACCCGGCGCTGCCGCCGCTGCGCGAGGCCATCGCCGATGCGCGGGGGATCGCGATGGCGTTTGCGGTATACAACTTCGGAGCCGCGGCCGCGGCCAAGAACCTCATCGAACTCACGGGCGATGTGTGGGAGGGCAAGGTGGTGGCGCTGCTCGCGGCCGCGGGAGGGGGCAACTCGTTCATGGCCCCGATGTCGATGGCGATGTCGCTGATGCTGGATTTCCGGTGCATCGTGATTCCGCGGTTCGTGTACGCGGCAGGCGATTCCTTCGGCGCCGATGCGATCTCGGACGGCAAGATCGGCGAGCGCGTGGACGCCTTGGCGCGTGAGCTGATGCGTGTGGCGAATGCGCTGCATGCGGCGCCGGGCTGAAGGACCGGCCGCGGGGGCGTGTCGGCGGGCGTACGCGAAGGCGGACAGAGAGGCTTTGTTTCCGATGAGTCGCGGGACGCACGTTGCGCGGACGGCGCGGGGGTTCCGCGCGGGAGGAAGCCCGCGGATCGGGCGGACGTGCGATTAGGATGGTTCCATGAAAGCCATTCTTCTCGCGGTCGCGGCCGGGTTGTGCTGGGGCATCGGCGAACTGTGCACCAAGCAGGTGCTGCACACAGGCAAGATCGGTCCCATCACCGCCATCACGATCAGGTCAACCGTTGCGCTGCCGGCGCTGTGGATCGCGTATTACCTGGCGCTGCATGTTTTCAGGGTTGAGCCGCGGGAGTGGTTCCGCGGATCGGCCGCGGGCGGGGCGGACATGCCGACGATTCTCAAGCTGGTGCTCGGGTCGGGGCTGGTGGCGGGCGCGGCCGCGATGATCTGTTTCTACTCGGCGCTCCATCTCGGCGAGATCTCGCGGGTCAAGCCGATCGCGTTCACGATTGCGCCGGCGTGCGCCGTGCTGCTGGGGTGGCTGGTTTTGCACGAGCCGATGACGCCGCGGAAGGCGGTCGCGGTGGTGCTGATTCTCGGCGGGGTGATCCTGCTGACGGGAGGCGCGGGGAAGGGGGCGGGAGCGGGAGCTGGGGACAAGGCGAACGGGCAAGCGAGAGCTGCAGCACACAACACAAAGCACACAGCACACATGTGATCGTCGGACCCGGAACCCGAACCCCTCACCGCCCCGTCATCTGCGGCAGGATCATGTAGCGGTCGTGGACTTCGAGGACGAGGTCATCGGCGCCGTCGCCGGTGAGGTCGGCGATGATCGCGGCCGAGGGTTCGAACTCGCGGCTCTCGCCCCGCGAGAAGAGCCGGGACTCGAAGACCTTGAACTCTGTGGCGTGGTGGAGCTTGCGGGCGGCGGAGAGCGTGAAGATCGTGCACATCTGTTCACGCGCGTCGAGCACGATGAGGTCCACGAAACCGTCGCCGTTCACGTCACCGACTTCCATTTCGTGCTCGAGGCGGTCGTCGGCGTCGGAGCGGTAGGCGGCGAACTCCTCGAGGGCGAGGCGCTGTCCGCCCAGCCGCACGACGCCGAAGGCGTCCGGCGAGAAGCAGACGATGCCCGGGCTGCCGTCGCCGGTGAATGATCCGGCGGCAATCGCGTTGACGTCGATGCCCGAGAGTCGGAGCTTGCGGTCCACGATCCAGCCGTCATCGCCGCGGGACATGATGATGAGTCGCTCGTTGGCCTTGTCCGCGGCGGCGATGCGTTTCGTGCCGTCCGGGCCGGTCTGCACGGTGAGGCCCACGAGGCGCGAGGACGAATCGGGCATGGTGGCCTGCTCGACGACGCGCCAGCCCTTGTCGGCGCTGAAGGTGCAGGCGCGGACGAAGTTCTCGTTGGCGATGAGCAGCTCGTCGAAGCCGTCGCCGTCGGCGTCGAAGCCGGCGGTGTTGTCCGGTCCCGCGGACTGCACCAGTCCGAACTGCGGCATGGACTTGTCGGTGAGCACGACGGGGGGAGCGCCGTCGGTGCCGCCCACGCTGCGCACCATCACGAGAGGCTCGTTGGGCGTAAAGAGCAGGAGGTCGGTGGCGCCGTCGTGGTCGAAATCGCCGGAGATCATGGATTGAGGCGGGCGGTTCACGCCTTCGAGGACGACGGTGGTCGCGACGATACCGTCCTCCCCGCCGGGACGGTGGATCTCCAGCGTGTGGTCGCGCTTGTCCTTCACGACAACGGCGACCGCCGGACCTTCCTTGAGCATCACGAAGTTCATCGCCACCGGCGAAGCCCCGGCGGTCTTGATGGAGAGCGGCTGGGGGAAGCTCATGGTGCCGTCGGAGGGGTCGTAGTCGCTCACGCCGACGGCCTTCTCCTCTTCGCTGAGCACGAAGACCTCCAGCGGCGCATCGGTGTCCCACTGTCCCGCGGCGACGGTCTTGGGCTTCTTGAACGCGCTGAAGCTCGTGCCCGCCCCGATGCCGACGCCGCTCTCCTGCCGGTACAGCACGATGCTGTTGGCGGACGGGTCGGTGGCGAGGATGTCGAGCAGTCCGTCGCCGTCCACGTCGGCCACGACGATGCTCCGCTCGCGGTTCGCGCCGCCCTTGAGGGCGAACACCTCCGGAGAGGCATCGAGTTCGCCGGCTCGGTCGGCGCCCGGATCCGTCCGGTCGCTGACCTGCTCGGTGGTCAGGTCGTAGAGCACCATGCGCCGGCTGGCCCGCTCGATGACGCCGATGCTCGCGGCGGCTCGCGCGTGGGGCGGCGGGAAGCGGATGGGTTCGGCCTCGATCAGCGCGGGCATTTCAAGGCGGACCTCGGCGCCGAGCTGGCCGGACTTGCCGCCGTTGGAAGCGCCGAACTGTCCCTGAAGCCACAGGCGCAGCGGGGAGGGATCGTCCGGGATGATGCCCAGCACGTCCGCGAGGCCGTCGCCGTTGTAATCCTCGACGAAGAAGGCGAGCATCTTGGCGCCCGAGCCGAGTTCGAGCGGTTCCCCGCCGATGCCCGAAGTCGTGAGGCTCCACACCGCGATCTTTCCGTCCACGATGGCGAGCAGTTCCGGCTCGCTCGAACCCATGACGTCGGCGATCTCGAAGCCGTCCTGCCCGGCCGCCAGGCCGCGGACGCGGCGCTTGCCCCCGGTCTCGAAGGTGAGGGTGTCCTTCTGACGGAGCACGACGATCTCGGCGGGGTCGCCGGCGTACACGATGTCCAGCCGGCCGTCGCGATCGACATCGTGGGCGCGGAACGCGGCCACGCGGTGCGCGACGCTCACCTCGATGCGGTCGTACCACCGGTTCGGCGGCAGCTCATTGACCTTGTACTGCTTCTCCATTTCCGAATCGCTGCGTTCGGCGGCGCGCTGGCGATAGATCTCGATGCGGCTCTTGGCGTTGTTGACGACGCAGAGGTCGGTGCGTCCGTCGGCGTCGAAGTCGGCGGCCGCGGCCGGACCCACGCGGTCATCCACCGCGATCATGCGCGGCTGGTCGAACCCGAAGTATCGGCCCAGGCTCTCGCTGGTCTGCGCTGCAGCGCTGCCGCAGAGCGCGGCGGCTGCTGCTGCCGCGCCGAACCACAAGGCCGTGCGTCGGCCCGATTGTCCGTGCGTCGTGTCGGTCATGAGCGAAACCCCGATGCGAAAGGCTTTCGAGTCCATCCCCAAGCCTACTCCGCCCGGGGGCTGGCCGCAGGGGGGCGGAGGGGGTTCCTGCATGGAAGCCGACAAAAAAGGAAGTTGGCCGGGGGGAACCGCGCACGAGGTCGGCGAACCGTCAATAATGAGCGTGGGAACTCGAAACAAGGTGCGACGTCCATGAAACAACGCCTGCTCTCCCTTGTCTTGTCCGCGGTGACGGCGATCAGCGCCGGCACGGTGCATGCCCGTTCCGCGCAGGAGGGCGCCGCTCCGCCGCCCGTTGCGGGGGTGCCTGCGGGCGTCGATACCGTGACGCTTGTGGAAGGGCGAACCATCGCGGCGCCGATCCTCAAGGAGACGGCGGAGATGATCTGGCTGGACCTGGGGGATCAGGTGCTCGCGGTGCCGCGGAACCGGGTGGTCTCGATTCTTCGAGCGGAGGCGAAGCCTGCGGAGGAGGACACGGACTCCAGGTCGCTGTACCGCACGGCCCGGGGGCTGCGCCTGCCGGAGCGGACGCCGCGCGAGCTGGCGCGCGACATCGGGGAGGCCGTGATCCTGGTGTCCACGCCGTCGGGACTCGGCTCGGGATTCATCATTCATCCCGAGGGATACGCGATCACCAATGCGCACGTGATCCAGGGCGAGACGAAGATCAAGGCGACGGTCTATCACCAGGGCGAGCGCGAGTTCCGGCGCACGACGATCGAAGACGTCGAGATCATCGCGGTGAACAACCACGTGGACCTCGCGCTGATCAAGCTCAAGCACCCGGAGGGCGAGCCGTTCACATGGGTGTACGTGCAGGGCGCCGAGGATATCGAAGTGGGCGAGGAGGTCTTCGCCATCGGCAACCCTCTGGGGCTGGAGCGGTCGCTCTCGACGGGCGTGGTCGCCACCACCAACCGGAACTTCGAAGGTCTGACCTTCATTCAGACGACCGCGGCGATCAATCCGGGCAACTCGGGCGGGCCGCTCTTCAACCTCAAGGGCGAGGTGATCGGCTGCACGAACATGATCATTCCCGCGGGGGAGGGGCTGGGATTCGCCATTCCGGCGCGGTATGTGCGTGATTTTCTGAACAATCACGAGGCTTTCGCCTACGACAAGGACAATCCGAACTCCGGCTATACGTACCACGAAGCTCCCGCGCGCCTGGAGTTCACGACCCCCTCGATTCTCGAAGACGGCACCGCCGAATAGGCTCCGACGGTTCCGCTCCCGCGCCCACCGATCACCCCTCACCCACGGACCCCAGCTCATGCGTCTCACACACCGCACGTGCATGCTTTCCTCGACCGCGGCCCTCCTTGCGGCGATGCCGGCCCTCGGCGCCGAGGCGATCACGATCTCGGACATCGCTCCGCCGACATCGTTCATGGTGATGAGCGTGCCGAACTTCACGGAGGCGAAAGCGGCCTTCGACCGGACCGGCCTCAAGGAGATCTGGGAAGAGGAGTCGGTGAAGAAGTTCATCGAGGAACACACGAAGGAGTTGGCTGAGGATTGGGTGAAGTCGCTCGAATCGCTCGACATCGATCCGGACGACCTGAGCCTGCCAACGGGGGCGGTCGGCGTGGCCCTCTGGATCGGGCCGAACCCCGACGCCGAAGAGGAGCGCGGCGTGCATGCGCTGCTGTTCGCCGACTTCGGCGAGAACGCGCAGGCGATGAACGATCACTTCATCACCGCCATCGAGGATTCGGAGGAGAAGGGGGAAATCGAGATCGAACGCGACGAGTACGAGGGAACGACCATCCTGGTGATGATCGATCAGGAACAATCGACGGATGGCGAAGCCGAAGAGGCCGACGAGGACGACGTCGAGATCGACGAGGAGGACCTGGACGACGGCATGTCCGGCCTGGAGGAGGAGTCCCCCTTCCATCTTGAGCGGGTCTACTTCGCCCATCACGGCAATCACCTGCTGATGTGCACCGAGCTTGGCTCGATGGAGCGCGCGCTGGACCGGCTCGCGGGCAAGACGATCCCCTGCGTCGAGGACAACCCGGACCTGGCGGCGAGCGTCGCGCAGCTCGCGGCCGATCATCACGCGCACGCCGTGGTGCTCGCCGCCCCGCTGATGGCCCTGCTGGATGACGCGGGCGAGAACGAAATCACGCTCGGTCCGGTCGGGCAGGTGCGTCCGATCCTGGATGCCCTGGGCATCTCCGGTATCCGTTCCGTGAGCACCAGCTTCAAGTTCGACGCGGAAGACGCCATGCTGGAGCAGTCGATCGCCATGCTCGCGCCCGAGAAGAAAGGCCTCCTGGCTTTGGCGAGCCCCGCGCCGGTGGCGGTGGGCGCGCCCGCGTTCGTCAGCCCGGATGCCAGCATGGTGACGCGGGTGCAGTTCGACTTTTCCGGGATTTTCCCGCTCATCAAGACGATCATGAAGGAGTTCCCCGCGGAGGCGGAACAGGCCGCGTTCTTCATCGAGAGCGCCGAGAAGGACATCGGACCGATCCTCGCCAACCTCGGCCCGGAGATTGTCATCGCGCAGTCGCTCACGCGCCCCTTCTCCGCCGAGAGCCAGCGCACGCTCGTTGCGATCAAGAGCAAGGACGCGTCGGCGCTCACCGAGTCGCTCACGCAGATGGCGGCCATGATCGGCGCGGATTCGCGCGACTTCCAGGGCAACATGATCTGGTCGCTGAACCCGCAGATGATGCCCATGCTCCCCCCGCAGGCGGCGGACATGGCCTTCTCGGTCGCCTCCGGGTACCTGTTCGTCGGTCCCACCGCGGACGTGGAGAGCGCGATCCGGCAGGCGGCCGCGGGCGCGGACAATCCGTCGCTCAACTCCGATCCGCGCTTCCAGCGCGCCGTCAAGCCGCTTGCCCCCGAGTCGCTCGCCTTCAGCTATTCCGACATGCGCCAGGTGCTCGACTACATGGATTGGACCTTCAAGAACATGGAGCAGATGGTCGAAGCGGAGATCAAGGCGACCTACGGCGACGATCCCGAGTTCAAGGAATGGCGCGACCAGATGATCGAACAGGCCAAGGCCGATCTGCCGGGCTGGATGAAGGAAATACCGATCGAGGCCGCGGCCAAGCACATGGGCGACGCGGTGATGGAGGTCCATTCCACGCCGGAGGGCTTCCGCATCCGCTCGCTGTACCTGCGTCCGGCGGCGGAGTGAGCGTTCGCCGCGGCTGTCTTGAAGATCAGGCCGGGACGGGGTGACCGCTCGGCAGCGGCCGCGCTTCGGGCGCGCCGGAGCGGCGGGGCTCGGCGCGGTGCTCATCGGGCCAGACCAGCTCGACGCGCGCGCCGACCATGGAGCACAGCGATTGCACGTGGCGCTCGATGCTGCGCCGCGCTTCGCGGTCGTACTTTTCATCGCTGCGCGCGAAAAGCTCGGCGGCCTGATCCTGCGCCGCCTGCATGAGGCGCTTCTGCGTGGGCGCGTTCATCTGGATGACGTCCACGAGGCCCAGCACGCGCCCGGCCTGGATGTCGTACGGAGTGACATCGGTGAGGCGCAGGGCGCCCTCGATTTCCGGAAGGCGAAGGCGGAAGGTTCCGTCGCGCAGCTCCTGGACATCGCCGCGCCCGAGCCGACCGAGATCGACGTAGTACTGCTTCTCGAAGTGGAAGATCATCGCGACCTTGGCCTGCGTGAGCAGCAGCGGCGGCAGCCATGCCCAGCCCTTGGTGCCGGTGGCGATCTCCTTGGCGTGCACCTCAAGCCCGACGAGCTTGCCGACGGCGCGGACGCGCTCGGCGACCGTATCGGTGCGAACCTGCGCGACTTCGGGCGCGCGCGCCCCGATGCGTCGAAGGGCGACCGTGATTCCGATCCCCGCGGCGAGACCGAACAACCCGACCAGCAGCGCGGCAAGGCCATCCATGTCTGCTTGTTGGTCAAAGGCAAAGCGTGATTTCAGCCCGTGCGTGCGGCCCGCTTCGGCCGGCCGGGGGCGCCGGATCACTCCCGCACCGCGACCTCAAACGCCCGGATCACGCAGTGCAGGCTCGCGGAGAGAAGGCCCCCGAGCACGAAGAAGCCGATGACCGCAACCAGAGCGGAGGCCACGCCGGGCATGGCCATGAATGCTTTCTGCACAGGGGGCCAGAGCGCAAGCCCGGCGGCCAGCACGACCGGCAGCCCCGTGGCCGCGGCGCGCACGAGATACCAGCGCGATTTCTCTCTTCCCCTGGCGAGGGCGGAAACGCCGGCGAGGAGCATGAGCGCCATGCCGAGCACGACGCCCGCGAAGGTGAAGGGAAGAACGCTGACGCCGCCGATGACCAGCGCCTGGCCGGGCGCCCCGGTCAGGCGGATCACGAGGGCCGGTTCGGCGAGGACGCTGACGGTGAAGATGCTTCCGCCGCAGATGAGCATGGAGAGCGCCGGCGCTTCGGAGAACCGCCCGAGGCCGGTGAGCATCCCGAACACGCCCGCGCCGATCACGACGAGTTCAAAGACCACGAGAAACCAGAGCTGCACCTCGCGGGCGCCGCGCGCCAGTTCGAGCGCGGTGGCGCCGAGGCCGAGCGCGGCGAGCATCGCGGCCGCGGCCGAGATCGCGAGACATGCCGTCAGGCTCCACTTCGGACGGGCGCTCATGGTCATGACATGATCGGTCCTTCGGGCCTTCCGGCATGCGATCGAGTGCGCGGATCGCGTGCGGGGCAAGCCGTATTCTTCGCCGCGTGCCCGTGCCGCTCAAGAGGGTCCGGCGTCCGGATTCCGTACGACACCCGATCCGATCCGGTTCAGGCGGCCTCCGCGGGTGGCGACTCGGAAAAGGTCGTGACGCGACCGCGCCCGGACCGCTTGCTCGCGTACAGGGCTTCGTCCGCGAGGCGCTTGAGTTCGCCGGCGGAGAGGGCTTTTCCGGCGCGCATGCCCGCCACGCCGATCGACATGGTCGGCCACAGCCCGTTCATCACCGCCGAGGCGGGGTGTGCGGCATAGGAGCGGATGATGCGCTCCGCCGCCCGGGCGGCGCCTTCGACGCCGGTGCCGTACATCACGACGAACAATTCATCCCCCCCTGCTCGCGCGGCGAAATCGCCCGCGCGGAGGATCTCGCGGAGCACTTCGCCGGCCGCGGTCAGGGCGATATCCCCCTTGTCGTGACCGAGCTGGTCGTTGAGCTGCTTGAAGCGGTCAAGGTCGATGGCCAGCAGGGCGAGTTCCTGACGGCGGCGCTGCGCCATCTCGAATGCTTCTTCCAGCTTGTGCTCGAAGCCGCGCCGGTTCAGGAGGCCGGTGAGTTCATCGGTGACGGCGAGGCGCCCGATGTCGGAGGCGACCTTCTGCGCTTCGCGTCCGACGCGCGCATCCATTTCGCGGCGCAGCGCGGCGGCTTCCAGCCGATCCCTGTGGGCGCTGACCAGCGCGTCGTGCACCGCGCGGGCAAGCCCCGCGAGTTCGTGCGAATCCTCCACGGCGAGCAGCGCGTCGAATCCCTCGGTGCGGTCGACGCGCGCGACGCGCGTGATGCGGTTGATCATGGCGGCGCGGTCGCGGGCGGCGCGCCGGGCCGGGCCGAGCAGGAGAATCTCGGCCAGTCCCATGCCGGCGCACAGGCCGCAGAGGAGGGCGATGATCACGCTTTCGCGGTCGCTCAAGCCGAGCCTGATCGACTGGAGCGTGGCGAGGCCGGTGGCGGCCGCGACGCCCAGCGACATCACGAAGGCGCGTGCCGCGGCGCGCAGGCGCGTGCCCCGGAGCACGGGCACGATGCGCAGCACGCCGGAGGTGTTCGGCGCCGCGTCCGATCCGGTCGCGGGCGCCTGCGCCGGTTCGTCCGCGCGCACCTGCGGCGCGGTCGGCCGATCCCCGGAAGTACGGGCGGGCTGCGGGTGCATCGACCGGTTATCGGCCGGAGCGAGGGGCGACTTTCGGGGGGAGTGCCGGATTCACCACGGAGAACACGGAGGACTCGGAGAAGAAGGAACCCGGAGCGTTTCCGGGCGAGTCCGCGAGCGGCGGCTCGGATTCCCGAACCGTCCGGCATGTCAACTGCCGGAGGGGTGCCAGATGGTCTTGAACTCGACGAACGGCTCGATCCAGCGGGGGCTTTCGCAGTCGTCGGCGTTCGACCAATCGGTGTCCGCGGGGGTGATGTGCACGCGCTTGAGATTCTCGCCCGCGCCGGCGCGGAGCATGCGCGAGTGTTCGTCGGAAGCGACGGCGGCGTGAATGCAATCGATGTCTCGGTGCTCGGCGATCCAGGGGATCAGCTCGTCGCGGCGGCCGGTGAGGATGTTCACCACGCCCGGGGGCGTGTCGCTGGTGGCGAACGCCTCGGCGAGGATGCAGGCAGGAATCGGGTTGGTTTCGCTCGCGAGCGCGACGATGGAACACCCCGCGCACAGCGGCGGTGCCACCAGGCTGACGAGGCCGAGCAGGCTCGGCTCATCGGGCGCGACGACGGCGCACACGCCGGTGCCCTCCGCGACCGTGAAGTTGTAGTAGGGACCGACGACGGCGTTGTTGCATCCGAGCACCTGCGAGAACTTGTCGGCCCAGCCGGCGTAGGCGATGACGCGATCGATGCTGGAAGAAACTTCGGAAGCAGGGGTTTGGGTTTTGCGGACAGCGGACTGCGGCCTGCGGTTCGGGATTCGGGATTCGGGTTTCGGGTTCCCGGTTTGTGCTGAGTGCTTTGTGCTGTGCGCTTTCGCTTGTGTTCCGATCGCTTCCTCCAGCTCGCGGCGCTTGCCTTCCATCACTTCGGCGAGGCGATAGAGGATCTGTGAGCGGTTGTAGGCGTCGCGGAGGCGCCAGGGTTCGGCGGCGGTGCGGGCGGCGACCACGGCGTCGCGCAGATCCTTGCGGCTGGCGCGGCAGACATGGGCGACGAGGCCGGTGAGGCGGTCGAGGGTTTCCATCGAGCGGCCGCTCTCGGAGCGGGGGAACTGGCCGCCGATGAAGAGCTTGTAGGTTTTGGGGACTTGAAGGCGCTCGGGCATGCGTTCACCACAGCGGCAAGGAACCCCGGAACAGCGCGGGGGGCATGAGAAGGGTACTCCACGAATGACCTCGCCGCACGCGGGTCGGACGGCGGCGCGCGTCGATGGATGGTCGCTCGGTTCATCGTTCGATGCGAGCGATGCTCATCGTGAGGTTGTCCGTGGGAGCACGTAGTTCACGTCGTGCGTGGTCCACCCGGCATCGAGCACCATGACGAGGTACCGCAGCGCGTCCACGGCGTGATCGTTGCCGTCCTTGAGCGGCTGTTCGATGTCGCGCGGCACGGGCGAGGGATCGCGGTAGCGGTAGCGCCGCATGGACTCGATGAGGCGCGTGCAGCGGGAGTGAATGAACAGCCGGGCGGGGCCGTGGCCCTGCTGGTTCGCGCGTCCGAGGCGAGCGCGGATGAGGTGCAGGCCTTGTTCGACATTGCTGCGTCGCGCCTTCACGGCGACGCCGGCGGTGCGGAGGACTCCGGCGGCGCTCCGGCCCGTCTGAAACTCGTACGATTCGCCGGCGGGATCGATGGCCAGCCAGGCGGGTCGCGTCCAGCCCCGCGGGCCGCCGCCGATGATCACATCGAGATGCTTCGCCAGCACTTCCTCGGACGCCACGTGCTCATCGACCACGCGCACGACTCCGTCGGCGGTGACATGCGCCCAGAGGATGACGGTGGGCGCGCGGTAGCCGAAGTCCATGCCGGCGACGAACAGCTCGGTGGACGGGGCGGGCATGGTCGAGCCGCGGCGGGTCCACTCGGGCGGCTCGAACTCCAGCACGTGCCTGGCGGGGTCGAAGGAAGGGAAGACGGTGTCGCGCCGCGAGGGGCGCAGGCAGAGCATCTCGGTCTGCCATGTTTCTTCATCCACGCGCTCGCGCAGGGCCAGGGCATCGTCGATCAAGAAGTGACCCTTGCCGGGGCGGGCGAGCTTGGCCCGTCCCTCGCACTCGGGAAAGAGCGCGCAGCGGTTGCAGGACCGTTCGTCCGGGCACGGCTCGAGCACGTCGATCACGCCCCACTTGAAGAGCGTTCGCGCGGACGAGGCGGGACCGTCGGCCCCGGGCGCGGCGGTCTCGTTCACCAGCGATTCCATCAGTCCGCCGACGCGGTGCATAGTGCTCAGGGCTTCGATGCGTGCCCGCACGGGGCGCGGGGCGCGGGCGTGGGAGCGCACCGTGAGCTGCGCGGCCCGCCAGATGTCGGGGTCGAAGAGATCGACTTCGTCGCAGCGGAGGATGGTGGGGCGCGTGCCGCGGACGCTCGTCTGCGACTGCGCGAGCATCTCGACGCTTGACCCGTTGGTGAAGCGGATGCGCCGCAGGGTGGGCTTGCCTTCGACATCCTCGCTGCAGCCCGAGCGTTCGAGCAGCATGCGCAGGTGCTCATGCACGCGGAGCGACTGATCGAGCGAGCCGCCGAGAATCTTCACCTGCACGCCGGGCTTGTAGAGCATGTCCAGCAGCGTCGCGACGGCGGCATAGAAGGTCTTGCCGCCCCCGCGGTTGGACCAGACGATGCAGTCCTCGGGTTTGTCGTCCGGCGAAGGGGGCGCGCCGAAGAAGGCGTGGCAGAGGTAGTCGAAGGGCGCGGCATGACCCTGCTCGACGGGTGCGCGCACGAGTTCCAGGTCCAGAACCCGGCGAAGCCAGTGCCAGAGTTCATCCGGCGTGCGCGGCTCCCCGCGCTCGCGCACGCGCGCTTCCGCTTCCTCCACGTGTCACCCCCCCCCCCCCACACACGCCACGCGCCCCAGTCCCCGTGCATCACGTCCCATACCGCCGCGCGGTCGCTTCTCCGCGCGATCGTCCGGGAGGGTTCTTTACGCTGCGGGCGCATCGATCCCGAGCACGATGCGAAGGGCGGTCTCCTTGCAGCGGTCGTGACGGCGGAGGGCGCGCAGGACCGCGGCGCGCTCGCGCCTGCCGAGGAAAAATGTCAGCGGTTCGGGCAGTTCGTCGGCGCTTGCGCCGGGCATGGCTGAAAGGGTTTCATCGTGCTCGCGCACCGGCTTTGCCGTGCTTCCGCTCCCGACGTTTCTCTCGCGCGGATTCATGGTTTACTCCTTTCCGGGTTGTCTGCGCGTTCGCAATGAAACTTCTCATGCCGCGTACGCCACCCGTTCCGCGGCGGCGTTTCGGCAGGCGCGGGCGAAGAGCGATTCGAGCGGATCATGCCTGTGGCGGGCTGCGGCCCGGGAAGCGCCGGCCCAGAGGCGCACCTCGTGCTCGACGAAGGCGCGCCCGCGCGACGCGATCGCCCGCTCCAGGGCCTGCGCGGGCATGGCCAGGCGCCAGCGCTCGACGCCGCAGAACTCCATGGCGTCGAGGAAGCGCGCCGCCCGCGCGCCGAGGGGCAGCGCGCAGCGTCTCATGCCCGCCGCCTCGAAGAAGCGGCAGGTGCGCCCCATCGCGGCGACTGCTTCCGTGTGCTTCGAGAGCGGCGATGCGAGGTAGCGCCGGACCAGCTCCGTCGCCACGCCGCGCCCGCGCCAGCGCGGCTCGACGATCACGCGCGAGATGCAGCGCAGCTCCCGGTTCATCCGCTCGACGAATGTTCCGCGAGGCAGCGCGGGCGTTCCCGCAAGCGGCGCGTAGCGGCCGGGCCAGGCCAGCGCGCGCCACGCGCCGTTCAGCGTCGGCATGCTGACGACCATGACGCCGATGGCATCGCCGGTGCGGGTGTCGCGCGCGACATGGACGGCGCTGACCGTCGCCGGTCGTGCCGCGCGATAGTGCAGGCGCGCCAGCTCGTGATAGTCCGCGATGCGGCCCGGCTCGAAGATCAGGTCGCGCAGGAGTTCCGCCGGCGCACTGCCCAGCGGCGGCGGCGCGGGGGGCTGCTGCGTCGGTAGTGCGGGCGATCCGCTCCATGCGTGCCCCGCCCGCCATCGGGCATCCGGGTTCAGGGCGTCGAGCGCGTCGCTCCGGGATGCCGCGGCGATCACGCCGATTCGTCCGTCCCGGCGCGCCCAGCGAGCCAGCAGGTGCGCCACGCTCGCGGCGGTGACATCGTCGAGATGCGAGGCGAACTCGTCGATCGCCAGGGCTACGGGCGTGCCGCGGCATGCCGCCAGCTCCGCGTTGCGCATCGCCAGCGCGAGGCGGAGCCGGAAGAGCTGGCCCGAGGAAAGCTCGCCGGGTCGGCGCAGGAAGCAAGCCGCTTCGCCCAGCCCGGCGCGCGAGAGAAACCGCATGGCGTCCTCGACGGGTTCCGCGAAGAGGTCCACGCAGGGCACATCGCGCAGCAGCCTCCGCGCGGGCAGGTGTATGACGGTCCAGCCATGTTCGCGCAGGGCGTCGACGACGCGCGCGAGCAGGCGCGACTTCCCGCTGCCGCTCGGCCCTTCGATGGCGAGAATGTCGCCCGGCGCCAGCGGCAGGCGCAGCGCGGGCAGTTCGAGCGTGGGGAGAAGATCATCGACGGTGGCGCCGAGGCTCGCGGCCGCCTCGCATCCCCGCCGGGTGGGCGCGGAGCGTTCGAGGCGCATGCGCCGGACTTCGATGGTGTGCACGGCGCGCATGATTCACCCCGCTCTCCGGACGGCCGCGTCCTGGTGCTGACGCCAGAGTTCTTCGATCAGCGCGAGTTGGCCCCGCAGGCGATAGCTCGACATGCGCAGCAGCCTGCCGGCCTCGCGGTGCGTGCGCTTCTGAAGGATCACGGCCCTTGCGACCTGCGCGCGGACCGGCCCCCACTTCCTCAGCCGCCGGGCCGCCCACACCACCTTTGGATCCATCAGGTGCCTGGCGAGTGTGTGGAGCTGAGAGCGCACCGCCCTCGGGGAGACGCGCGCGATGCGGGCCGCCTGAGCCGCGGTCAGTCCGTCGCGGAACACGGCCTGAAAGAGCGCCCGGTCGGAAGGCGCGAGCCATCGGGACCGTTCAACGAGCAGCTCGCGCACGTCTCGATCAAGCTTCCTTCTGCGATCAATGGTCTGGACAACGGAATCGGCATGTGTTAGGGTTTGGGTGGGCATGTCATTCCATCTCCGAAGAATCCCGTTCCCAACGTGTGCATCCGAGGGGTCGCAAGGCGGACCTGCATTCCCGGCCTCGAAGAAGCACCTTTCTGTCCGTTTGTTCATCAAACGGCGAACTTTTGGGTATAGTTCTACCTTGTGCGGCAGACTCTGCAAGGGGTTTGTATGGTATCTACCGAAAATGTCGAACCGAATCGGTCGATCGCTTCGCTCGGGGCCTGTTTGAGGGCGGCGAGGCGGGATTCGGGGCTGACTTTGGATGAGGTGGCGCGAGCGGCGAGGTGCGCCAAGAGCTACCTCTCGGAGATCGAGAACGACCGGCGCGTTCATCCGCCGTCGCTGGCGCTGCTGGCGCGCCTGGAGACGGTGCTGGGGCTGCCGCGGGGACGGCTGGTGCTGCTCGCGCAGTGGCAGGCGACGCCCGGGGCGGTGAAGCAGCGCGTGATCGAGCTGGAGGCGGAGCGCGCGCTGGCGGAGCGGGCGGCATCCATATTGAAGAAGGAAGGGATCGACGCGGCCTATCGCAGCGGCGCGCTGCGGAGGCTTGTCGAGCAGATGGCGCGCGGCGGATCGAGAGGCAACGGTGAAGACGGGGCGAGCGCCGGGGAAGGAGGGCGGGAAGCGCCGCCGCGCGGCGCGGCCCGGCGCTCGGGGGACTCCGAAGGGGAGTTGGCGTCAGGGGAGTGGAGCAATGCGCGCGTCGTGCCGCTGCCGGTGCAGGTGCCGGTGATCAACAAGGTGGCCGCGGGGTATCCGCGCGAGTTCACCGATCTGGGGTATCCCGCGCGGGTGGCGGACGAGTACGTGAGCGTGCCGGATGTTTACGACGCGGATGCCTTCGGCGCGCGTGTGGTGGGCGACTCGATGGAGCCGGAGTATCACGAAGGCGATTTGGTGGTGTTCTCGCCGCAGGCGGACGCGGTGAACGGGAACGACTGCTTCGTGCGGTTCGATCCGGACGGGAGCGCGGAGACGGGGAGCACGTTCAAGCGCGTGTACTTCGAGCGCGATGCTACGGGTCGTGAAGTGATCCGGCTTCAGCCGCTGAATCCCGCGTATCCGGCCAAGATCGTGGCGCGCGAAGCTATCGGCGGGGTGTACGCGGCGGTGTACGTGGTGCGGGCGGTGGGCGGGAAAGCGGGGAGGAGATAGCGAGCAGGGTCTGCCCGCCGGGTGGAATGCTCTGGCGGCGACGGGTTTCGTGAGCTACGGAGTGCAGCCGAAGTCCACGAGGATCGCATTGAGATCGGTGGAATCCGTGTCGCCGTCGCCGTCCGCGTCACCCGGGCACGGCGGCCCAAGGCAGCCGAAATCGCTGAGCACGATGTTCAGATCGAAGGAATCGGTGAGGCCGTCGAGGTTCAAGTCGCCGGGGCAGAACGAAAGCGGGCGGCTCCACAGGATGGCCTCGGTTTGGCCGGTGGTGGTGTTCATGGCCGCGCCGCACACGAGGATCGTCGTCGCGCCGACGTGTATTCCAAACGCCTCGGAAGCTTCCTGGTAGTCCGTGCTCAGTGCCGCGTGCAGATCATCGAAGCTCGCGGCCGTGCCCTTCCACACTCCCGCGTGCGCCCAGCCGGCGAACTCCGCGCGCCCCGCCTGGTACGGCCCGGCCATTGCGTTGACGGCCGAGTTCGCGGCTGCTGAAGGATGCAGATCGATGAAGGTCGCCGCACTGCCGGACCACAGTGCCGCGTGCGGCACGCCGGCGAGTTCGACGAACCCTCCCTGGTGCGTGGCCGTCAGCGCGACAGCCTGCGAGCCGGTCGAGCCGGCGGGGTGCAGGTCCACCCAGCTTGCGGCGGAGCCAGACCAGAGTGAAGCGTGCATGGTGAGGCCGATGGCCGCGTAACCCACCTGTCGAGTTCCGTTCGTACCCAGCGCGAATGAAAACGCCGCGCCCGCGGGGTGCAGATCGACGCGTCCGGCGGCGCTGCCCGTCCATGTGGATGCGCGCCCGAACCCGCCGAAGTGCGCGACGCCAGCCTGCTGCGCGCCGGTGGTGGCGAAGGCAACGGACATGCTCGCGCCCGCGGGGTGGAGCGAAACCCAGCTTCCGGCGGTGCCCGTCCAGATTCCCGCGCGCGATGCGCCGCCGATCAAGGCCCATCCGGCCTGCTGCCCGCCGGAAGTCATGCGGACTTCCGATTGCGTCGCGCCCGCAGGATGAAGCGATATGAAACTCGCGGCGGTCCCGTTCCAGACGCCGGCTCGGTCCATCCCGGCGATTCGTGCCCAGCCGCCCTGCTGCGAACCGGTGGTGGAGTACGCGGCCGAGAACTGACCGGCGCCGGGCGGGTGGAGCACCGTGAAGGTCCACGTCGTGCCGAGGGAGTCGCTGCCGGCGCAGAGGGCCAAGTACATCGCGCCGATGCGAACTGTCGGACGGTTCATGAGGTGTCCTTGGCGATGCGCGCGACCTTACGGCACGCAGCCGAAGTCGGTGAGGATGATGTTCAGATCGGTCGAGTCCGTGTCGTCATCGCCATCGACGTCGCCCGAGCAGGGGCCGGGCGCGGGGCAGCCGAAGTCGGTGAGCACGACGTTGAGATCGGTGGAATCCGTGTCGCCGTCGCCGTCGAGATCGCCGTCGCAGGAAGGCGGCGGCTCGCACGTGAGCGTGACGGTCGTGCCGTCGTTGCGCATCGGGGTGCCGAGCAGGGTGTTGGTGAAGTTGGCGGCGTTGTTCGTTCCCGCGGAGGTGCGGGTGAGGGAGTGACAGCCGTCGGTGGGAAGCGCCGGGGCGGGCGAGCCGAAACCCGCGTTGCTGCCGGTGTAGTTGCCGTAGGCGACCGCGTCCACGATGAAACCGCTGTCGGCGCGGAAGCGGACGCGTCCATCCGGACGCGAGATGAGCGAGTTGGCGGGCATCACGAAGTCGGGGGCGAAGCCGACGGCGGCTTCGAAGCCGGGCGTCGCGATGAGCACCGTTTCGCCGACGTTCAGTTGCGGGAATGACGTCGTGAAGTCGAACACGAGGGTGAGGATCAGGCCGTTGGCGTTGAAGGCGTCGATGCGGGCCTCCTGGAGCTGCGTCTGTCCGTTGGCCAGAGCCTGAAGCTCGACGTACTGCACCGTGCCGTCGGCGTTGCTGAAGACCTCGGTGATGTGGATCAGGTGGAAGGTTGCGCGGGCCGGGTCGGCGCTGGCGGCGGCCGCCGCCAGCGCGAGCGCTGCCGGAAGGGCTGGGGTCGTGCGGCTCATGCTTGTTCTCCTCCAGGGGCGCTGCGCGAAGGGGATCCCGCTGCGACGGCCCCAATGATCGACAGCCTACGGCCACGGAGCGGAAACAGGAAGCACAAATCTGCCGGAAGCGTCCGATCCGGGGCAGTTGCGGGCGTCCGGGCGAGAGCGGGGCGGCAGGACGTGCAACCAGACCCGCCGGGGTCGCGTAGGGAGCGCGGGTGCGGGTATAGTTCTCCGCCCGGCAGGATGGGCGGAGGTCGGCCAGTCTTGATGCGAGGGGCGCGGCGAGCCGTGCCCGGCGCGTTCCGCAGAGGTACCCCATGGCGAAGATGTTCTATAGTTTGGATGAAGCGGCCGCGAAGCTCAAGAAGTCGGCGAACGAAGTCCGCGAGATGGCCAAGCGCGGGGAGATCACCGAGTTCCGCGACGGCGATCGCCTCATCTTCAAGGTCGATCAGATCGACCTCCTCGCCGGGGACGACGAAGCGGACATGAGCAGCATGATCCCGCTCGCGGATTCCGGGGCCGCCGGCGCGATCAATCTCTCCGATTCCGGCGTGGGCGGCGGGGATGTGCGCCAGAAGTCCGGCATCAGCGTGTTTGACGAGGAAGAACTGGCGGCGGCCGATCCCTCGGCGCAGACGCAGGTGAGCGGGGGGCTGGATGCGGTCACGCTCGAATCCTTCGGGTCCGGCTCGGGTCTGATGGACCTGGCGCGCGCGACGGACGACACCTCCCTCGGCACCGAGGGTCTGCTCGATGAGCTGTACGCGGGCGGCGGCGAAGAAGGCGCCGCGGGCGGCACGGCCGCGGAAGGCGCGCTCTTCGAGGGCGCCGCGGCGGGCGGCGATCTGGGCGGCGATCCCGCCGCGATGATGGTCGTCGCGCCCGAGGCGTACGACCCCAAGGGAAGCGGATTGACGGGCGGGCTGTGCATCGGCGCGGTCGCGGCCCTGGCGCTGGGGCTTGCCGTGATGCTGATGGACCTCGTGGGCGGCTCGGCCGAACCCATCACGGGCCTTTTCGGCGGCAACGTGCTGGTGTGGCTCGGCATTCTCGCGGGCATCACGCTGCTCGGCGGCGGCGCCGGATTCGCGATGGCCGGCAGGGGCAAGTAAGCGCGCACATGCTGCGCAACGGAGCATCGAACCCCCGGCGGACGTATTCTGCGCGCTCCTTCGGGAGGTCCGCCCATGCTTCGCTCGTGTTCCGCCGGCGTGCTGCGTTGGGGTTGCATCGTTCTGCTTGCGAGCGGGATCTCGCCGGGAGAAGGGCGGGCGAGCGCGCAGGCGCCAGGCCCGGACGCCGTCGCGCCGACCACGACGATCATCCACTGCGGGCGGCTGCTGGCGGTGCCGGGCGAGCCTGAGCGCATGGAATCGACGATCGTCGTGCGCGAGGGCAGGATCGTGGAAGTCCTGAACGGGCACGCCGCGCCGGAGCGATTCCCCGAGCCTCGCGCGTTGATCGACCTGGCGGATCGGTATGTGCTGCCCGGTCTGATCGACTGCCACGTGCACATCACGATGCAATACACGCGCGATGTGCGTCTGCGCCGGATGGAAGAGAGCGACGCGGACGCCGCGGTGCAGGGCGTCGCGTTCGCGAAGCGCGCGCTCGAAGCCGGGTTCACGACGATCCGCGATGTCGGCTCATCGGGAGACGCGGCCTTCGCGGTGCGCGACGCGATCAACGACGGGCTGATCCCCGGCCCGCGGCTCATCGCGTCCGGCGAATCCATCAGCCCCACCGGCGGGCACAGCGACGCCACGCACGGCTACCGCGAGGACCTCTTCGCGATCCCGGGCGCCATGCAGGGCATCGCGGACGGCGCGGATGAATGCCGCAAGGCGGTGCGGGCGCAGGTGAAGCGCGGGGCGGACGTGATCAAGCTCACAGCGACGGGCGGGGTGCTGAGCAACACGGCCGCGGGTGTCGAGCAGCAGTTCTTCGAGGATGAGCTGCGCGCGATCGTGGAGACCTCGCACCAGCTCGGGCGGAAAGTCGCGGCGCATGCGCACGGGGTCCGCGGGATCAACGCGGCGCTGCGCGCGGGGGTCGATTCCATCGAGCACGGCACATACCTGGACGAGGAATCGATCGCGCTCTTCCGCGAGACGGGCGCCTTCTACGTGCCGACGATCATGGCGGGCAAGCACGTGGAGCAGATGTCGAAGGAAGAGGGGTACTACCCGCCCGCGGTGCGGTTCAAGGCGGCGGCGGTGGGGCCGCAGATTCAGGACGCTTTCGCGCGCGCGTACAAGGGGGGCGTGCGCATCGCGTTCGGGACGGATTGCGGCGTGGGACCGCACGGCGAGAACTGGCGCGAGTTCGTCTACATGGTGGAGGCGGGCATGCCGCCGGCGGAGGCGATCGCCAGCGCGACGGTGCACGCGGCCGAGCTGCTGGGCCTCGGCGCCGAGATCGGGACGATCGAGCCGGGCAAGAGCGCGGACATCATCGCGACGGCAAGAAGCCCGGTGCTGAACATCGAGGAGCTGTCGCGGGTGGTGTTCGTGATGCGGGCGGGTGTGGTTCACGTCGATGGGCGTCAAAGGCGCTGAGAGAAAAGCGCGCATGGCGGCGGGAGGCTCCGCCAGATCGCGCCCTTCCCCGCTGCTTACCGGCTCCGCGCCAAGGCCGCGATGGCTTCGCGCAGGTCGGCGCCTTCGGGAGAGACCAGCGAAGCGCTCACGCGCTCCAGCACGCTCATGAACTCGATCATGGCGTCGAGGCGCTGGTTGTGCGTGCGGAGGAGTTCGGCATCTTCGGGCGTCTGCGGCGTTGCGGGCGCGCGTTTTCCGTTGCGGCTCGCGCTCCCGGCCTTGTCGCCCCTGCATACGCCGCCGGAACCGTCGCCGACGTACGGCTCATCGGTGCCTTTGCCGGCGACGCCGGTCATGTCGCGGATCTCGAAGAGCGCCGCGACCACGGGGTCCAGCTCGCGTTTCTTGCGTTCGCGCGCGATGCTCTTGACCATCGCCCAGACGTCCGAGTCCGCCTCGAAGTATTCCTTGCGGTCGCCGCGTTTGTGCACGCGCGTGATGATGCCCCAGTCCTGCAGCGCGCGGAGCGACATGCTGGCGTTGCCGCGGGAGATCTGCAGACGCTCCATCACGTCATCGGCGCACAGCGGCTCGGCGGAGATGTAGAGCAGCGCGTGCACCTCGGCCATGGTGCGCGAGATTCCCCACGCGCCGGCCATCTGCCCCCACGTGGAGATGAACCTGTCCTGCGCCTGCGCGAGCAGTTGCCGCGTCGGGCTGACCGGTCCGGGAGTAGCGCTGGAGCCTTCGGACATGGGGCCTCCTGCAGGACTCGGAAGCGTAGGACGGGCCGGCGCTTCGCGCGGATTCCCCGCCGAAAAGGAGGAAGGCGGCCGTGCTACCCCAGGATCACATCCGCAATCCCGGCCGCGCCCAGCGTCAGCGACACGATCCCGTTGATGGTGAAGAACGCCAGCGGCAGGCCCGCCACTCCGCGCCGCTGCAGCACGACGTGCTCGAAGACCAGCAGCCCGCCGACGAGCAAGACGGCCGCGAGCGTCCATAAACCCAGGCGCGGCTCGGCCCGCCACGCGAGCACGAGAAGCACGAAGGCGATGGCGTGCAGCAGCCTCGCCGTCCACAGCGCTCCGCGAGCGCCCAGTCGTGCGGGAATGGAGCGCAGCCCGGTACGCCGGTCGAACTCGATGTCCGCCAGTGCGTAGGCGACATCAAAGCCGGCGACCCAGAAGAGCACGAAGCCGAAGAGGAAGAGCGTGCATGCCGCGGGGGGCGCAAGCCCAGGCGGAGCGCCCGAGGCGAAGTCCGTTCCGGCGAGATCGGGCAGGTGCAGCAGGGACGGATCGATCGCGATCACCGCCGCCACCGGGCTGGCCGCCAGCGCCCCGCCGAGAAAAAGATGGCACAGAGCGGTGAAGCGCTTGGTGTAGGAGTAGAGCGCGATCCACCCCAGCACCGGGACCGCGAGGACGGCGGGCCACCAGTTGGCGAAGAACGCGCCGAAACCGGCCGCGGCAATCTGGAACGCGCCGGCGCTCGCCAGCGCCACCATCCAGCCCGAGCGGACGTCGAGCCGGCCGGAAGCGAAGACGCGCCGGGCGGTGCGCGGGTTCTCGGCGTCGAAGCGCACGTCCGCGAGGCGGTTGACCAGCATCGCCCACGTGCGCGCAAAGAACATGCAGAGAAGGATGAGAAGGAGCTGGAGAAGAAAGGGGGCTACGGGGGAGCCGGGTTCCGGGGGGGGGTAGCCGGGTGCGTCGGTGGCAGGGAGGAACGCCGGGGTGGCCAGAAATGCCGCGAGCAGCGCGAAGGGGAGCGCAAAGACCGAATGGGCGAGCTTGATGTCGGAGAGGGCGAGGAGGAGCCGAGAGGGCTCGAGATTCGATTTGCAAGCCAACTTCTCGATCCTGGATTGATTTTCCACTTTTATGCGGTTATCTTGAAAATCGACTTTGTCTGGGAAACCACAACTTTGTGGTCAGATTTCCAAGTTGGGAGGATCGATGCGGAAGGAAGATTTTAGGGAAGGAGTAAGTCCTGGCAAGCTGGAGGTTACCGAGTTCATCACTACGCGATTGAAAAGAGGGATTCCAGAAGCAACCCCCATTCGTGGATGGGCGTTTGTGCCCGACGAGTTGCCTCCGAGCAAGGTGACGTCGCGGGAGGTGAAGACCGAGTTGTTTGATGAAATCCAGAGTGCTGAACGAAGCCTTGCTTTGCTGGAGGGAAGCGCGAGCAGACTACCGAACCCCTATCTGCTCATCGGACCGTTCACGACGCGAGAAGCGATGTTGTCGTCCGCCATCGAGAACACCTTCGCGTCGGCCAGGGAAATGGCGCTTTTCGAGATGAGTGAGTCGGCAGTATCGGAGCGCGATCGCGTCCGAGAAGTGGTGAACTATCAGCGGGCACTGCAGCACGGCCTTGACTCTCAGCTTCCAACGTGCAGGCGGTTGATGCTTGAGCTGCATCGGCGATTGCTGGGCGGATTGAATCGAACTTCAATCCATCCCGGCATGTTCCGGACGACACAGAACGCGATCGGCGGTGACAACGACTTCGCAATCGCACGCTTCGTGCCGCCGCCACCCGGACACATCAACCGCCTCATCTCGAACCTCGAGAAGTACACGAACATGTCATGCTCCGATTCGGCGGAGCAATTGCCGCTGCTTGCTCGACTTGCGGTCTCGCACTACCAGTTCGAGGCCATTCATCCCTTTGATGATGGGAATGGTCGCTTGGGCAGGCTCCTCGTCGTCCTTCAGTTGTGCGAGTCAGGACGGGTCACCAAACCGCTTGTCTACGTGAGCGGATACTTCGAGAAACATCGGGAAAGGTACTATCAGCTGCTGTACGCCGTGAGCGCCGAGGCGGATTGGATATCGTGGATTCGGTTCTTTGTCACGGCGATCGACGAGCAGGCCAAGGACGCCCGCACCCTTGCGGAATCACTTCTCCAGCTTCGGGAGGAGCTTCATGCCCGCGTCAGGCAGAAGCGAGCGTCGGCACTTCTTTCGGACATTGTGGACAGTTTGTTCAGGAGGCCGTCGATCACGGTGTCGGTTATTCAAAAGAAACACGGGATCAGCCCGACTGCGGCAGGAAACCTGGTTGACAAGCTTGTGGAATGCGGAGTTCTGATCGAAGCGACCGGGAGAAAGAAGGACCGTGTCTTTGTAGCCCCCGAGATCATTGATGCGATCGAGGGCAAACGCCGCATGCATCAGGATTGATGTCGCACTCCGATCATGCATGTTGTCGGCGATCGTCAAGGTCTGCTTGCATAGCGCAGAGGGGCCGACAAGAGGCGCGCACCGGCATCCCTCACTCCTCCCCCCGCGCGCCTTCCCACCGCCTGCTCAGCTCGTGCTCGACTTTCACGAGGTCCAGCACGCGCGCCACCACGAAATCCACGAGGTCGTCCACGGTCCGCGGCAGCAGGTAGAACCCCGGGTTCGTCGGCGCGACGATCGCGCCCGCCAGCGTCACCTTCCTCATGTTCTCGATGTCGATCAGCGAGAGCGGGCTTTCGCGGTGGCAGAGGATGAGCGGCATGCGTTCCTTCAGCGCCACGGCCGCCGCCCGGTAGACCAGCTCGTTGCCCACGCCGCCGGCGATGGCGCCCAGCGTGTTGCTCGAGCAGGGCATCACGATCATGCCGTCGTGCCGGAACGAGCCGGACGCAGGCGACGCACCGACATCCTTCGCGGGGTGCGAGAAGAGCCGGAACTCGCGCGGGTCGGCGCCCTCCGGCAAACTTGCCAGCGCACGCAGATTGACTCCCTCCATGCCCAGTTCATCGTGCAGCAGCCGCTTGCCGTACGTGGTGACGAGCACGTGCGTCTCGTGCCCCAGCGCGACGAGCGTCGAGATCAGCCGGCGCGAGTAGACGGCGCCCGAAGCGCCCGTGATGGCGACGATGAAGCGGCGGCCGGATGGAGTCGGCGGAATCGGATGCACGACCCGCGATCATAGGTGCGCGGCAATACTTGCGGGTGTGCGTCCGATGCCCGCCGCCTCCGGCCAACCCCTCCTCTGGTACCATCCCGGCACCGTGGGGGCGTGACAGAGACAGAAGGAGTCCGCAATGGCCCGTCGGCGCACGGTCGCGCATTCCAGGCTGTTCCGCAACGCTCTGCTGCCCGCGGGGTCCGCGGCCGCGCTTGTTCTGGCCGCCGCCACGGGCTGCGCCACGTACCAGAACTACCCGCCCATCGAAACGCCGCAGGGCGACGCCGCCATCAACGATCTCAACGTCCCCCCGGCGCCCGAACTCATGGGCCTGGCCCTGCGCGCCGTTGTGCAGCGCTACCCGTTCGAGGGCGAGTTCGTCGTGAACCTTCCGCCGGGGATGACGGAGCACCAGGCGCGCAATGTCGTCGCCTCCATCGGCGACGCGGATGCCCGCCTCGCCTCGCCCGCGCTCAAGCCGCTCGCCGACCAAGGGCAGGTGCTGCACGTGACGCAGGTCTGGCTGCGCGCCGAGAAGGGCACGGTCGAGATCATGCGCCCGAACGCCGGCTATGTGCCGTGGGCGACCGGCAAGGAGCACAACAGCCAGGTGTTCCGCGTGCGTCTGGCGTCGCGCTGGGGCAAGTGGAAGGTGGAGGGCATCCGTCTCTTCGTGTATGACGGCATGACTCCGCCCGTGCTGAACGTCTGGGAAGAGGCACCCGCGCCATGACCGCGATATCGAACACCCCCCCCGCGCCCCCCGCGCCCCCCGCGCACGCTGCGCACGCCGCCCCCCCCACGTACACCATCGGCTCGCGCGTGCGCATCACGCAGCAGATCCCGTTCCACAAGCACCCGACCGCCGCGACGCTCGAGGGCGTGATCCTGCGCATGGGCCAGCAGAAGACCGGCTCGTGGTTCGCGCACGCGCGCGACAACAAGCTCTGGCTCGACCGCATCGAGCTGCGCAAGGATGACGGCGAGATCGTGGTGGTCAACCTCGACCAGTTCACGGTCGTTGAGCCGATCGGGGGCGCATCGACCGATCTGCGCGCGCAGAATCGGTCCTGATTCGATCCCGCGCCGGATTTTTCAAAGATTTTTTGTGCCTTGCGGGACAAGCACTTGCGCGCAGCGCGGCGTGCGGATCGACCGTTTTTGCGCGCGCAGATCGGTGCGCCGGATGAAGGGTTGGAGGGACGCGTGTCCCTGCCCGTTGATGGCCCGCCCTCATCCGGAGCATCCCCATGCTTGCCGACCTCAGCGCCTTCGCGGACATCGGGCTGACTCCCGACCTGCTCGCCGCGCTGCTCGCCGAGCACGAGCGCGACACGCTTCCGCGGCTCGAGAAGCACTGGGCGTACTACCGCAACTCCGCTTCCCCGGCGCCGGTCGCGCCGTGGTCCGATGCTTCGGTCGGCGGGCGGGTCCATCGTCCGGCGCGCCTGGCGCAGGAGCAGGGCCTGCCGCCGCGGCTGCGGGGCGCCCGCGCCCTTGCGCTGGACGACCGCGCCGCAGCGCCCGAGATCGTGATCGAGAACGACATCGCATGGCGCATCGACGCGATGGTGGATTTCGTCTTCGGGCGTCCGGTGCGCATCCGCAGCGCGTCGCCCGATGAGCGGCTGCGGCCCTTGATCGATGCCGCGCTGGACGCTGCCTGGGAGTCCTCCGGGGGCATCGCGCTGCTGCAGGACATGGCGCTGCTCGGCGCGGTGTACGGCTTCGCCGACCTGCTCATCAACGCGCAGGGATTGTTCAGCGACGATGCGCCGGGCGACATCGCCGCGGCGCCGGGCGGCGCCCCGGAGAGCGCCGCTCGCCGCCGCGTCGTCGATGCCGCGCGGCGGATCCGGATTCAGCTCGTCGAGGCCCCGCGCGCGATTCCGCTGCTCGATCCCGGCGATTACCGCTCGATCCTCGCGTACATCATCCGCACGACTCAGCTCACCAACGACACCGCGCCGACTCCTGCGCCCGAAGCTGCCCACGCCTTCGCCGGCCTGTGGAGGCGTCGCGGCAGACACGCCGGCGAGGCGCCGCAGCGCCGCACCACCGAGGTCATCGAAATCTGGTCGGCGGCCGCGCACCGCGTGTACCGCGACGGCGCGATCGTCGCGTCCTCCGGCAATCCTCTGGGCGAGGTGCCCGTCGTGCACATCCAGAACTCGTCCCAGCCCTTCCGCTACGCGGGGATGAGCGACGTCGAGCCGCTGATCCCGCTGCAGGACGAGCTGAACACGCGCCTCAGCGACCGCGCCCACCGCGTCACGCTCCAATCGTTCAACATGTACCTCGCCAAGGGGCTTGATCTTCCCGGCGTGCCCGCCGTCCGGCCCGGCCAGGTCTGGATCACCGACAACCCGGACGCCGAGGTGCACTCCTTCGGCGGCGACGCGCACGCCCCCGGCGAGGAAGCGCACATCGCCGAGGTGCGCGAAGCGATGGACAAGGCCTCCGGCGTCTCGCCCGTGGTGCTGGGCATCGTGCGCGAGAAGCTCGGTCATCTTTCCAGCGAGAACGCGATCCGCATCACGCTCATGGGCGTGCTGAGCCGCACGGCGCGGAAGCGCGTCGCCTACGGACGCGGCATCGCCGCCGCATCGGCGCTCATTCTCAAGGCGCTGGACGCCGCGGGCATCCTGCCCACGCGCGAGGAGGACCGCGCCGTGAACCTGAAGTGGCTCGACCCGCTGCCCATGGACGAGCGCGAGCAGGTGCGCTCCGCGCTGCTCAAGCGCGACCTGGGCGTGCCCGTCGAAGAGCTGCTGCACGAGCTGGGCTACGCGGAAACATGACCCGGCGCACGCATCGCATCGTCGAAACCCGAAACCCGAACCAGGAGCAGCCCATGCACACGCAGAACACCACGTCCGCCGAACACGCCGGCGGCAGCGCCTCATCCGCCCCGGACATCGCCGCACGACTCGCCGAGCTGGAAGCCGCGCTGGCATCGGCCCGCGGTGCGCTGGACGCCGCCGAGCGCAGACACTCCGTCGATCTGGCGCTGATCGGCGCAGACGCGATCGACCTGGAGGCGACGCGCCCGCTCGTGGAGTCCGTCCTGAGCGCTGCGCCGTCCGGCGCGGACCCCTCCGCTGTCGTCGCGGACCTCAAGCGCCGCAAGCCCTTTCTGTTCCGTCAGCGAGCCGTCACGCGCGGCGCGGGCGGGGGCGGCGGCAGCGGCGCGGCGTCCTCCGCGGCACCCGCATCGACCGCACCCGCGCCGCTGGAAACCGCGGCACGGCAGGCCGCATCCTCCGGCGACCGCGCGGCGCTCCTGCGCTATCTCCGCGCCCGGCGCACGCCCGCGGCCTGAGCGCAGCGCACGCATTGCAATCCGTCACGCAGCCCGGAACCCGTCCACGGCGTGAAACCGTCGGGCGACAAGCGACACCCATCAGCAAGGAGATGCATCCATGCCCTTCACCGGAAAGGCCACGTATTCCGCCGGCGCCACGCTGCCGGAGCTTGTCGAGGATGTCAGCGACATCATCGGCATCGTCAGCCCCTTTGAAACGCCCCTGCTCGATCACCTCGGCGATGCGCGCAGGGCCGCGACCAGCACCGTGCACGAATGGCTCGAGGACTCGCTCCTGCCCAATACGGACACGATCAACCAGACCACGTTCACCCCGAACCCGACGGACGCGACCACGCTGACCGTGGACAACGCCGGACGGTTCAGGGTCGGCGACCAGGTCCGCCCGGACGGCTCCGGCGAGATCATGCTGGTGCTCTCCGTCAGCGCGCCGCAGATCGTGGTGGAACGCGGCTACGGCGGCACCACGAGGCAGGCGCTCTTCAACGACCAGAAGCTCTTCATCCTCGGCAACGCCGCCATCGAAGGCGCCGATCGGCCCGCGACGCTGTTCACCAACCGCAGCCGCAAGTCCAACTACACGCAGATCTTCTCCGCCTCCGTCGAGGTCAGCGGCTCGCAACTCGCCGCGGACGCCATCGGCATCGCCGACGAGATGGACTACCAGAAGCAGGAACGCCTGCGCGAGCTGCTCCGCGATCTCGAGAACTGCGTGATCAACGGCGTGGCCTCCGCCACGAACCCGCAGGGCACAGCCACCACCCGCCGCACCATGCGCGGCATCATCAACTCCATCACCACCAACCGCTTCTCGCCCGGCGCCGGCGGCATGCCTCCCGGCGGCGGACCCGGCGAGGATGAACTGAGCGAGGAACTGCTCAACGCCGCGCTGCGCCGCATCTGGGAATCCGCCAGCGGCCCGGTGGACACGATCGTGGTCAACGGCTACCAGAAGCGGAAGATCAACGGCTTCATCAGCGGCGCGCGGGCCTACGCGCCCTCGGACACGCGCTTCACCGACATGGTCGGCGTGTACGAGAGCGACTTCGGCGTCTGCCGCGTCATCCTCAGCCGCTGGATGCCGGCGGACAAGGTGCTGCTGCTCGATTCCTCGCGCATCGAAGTGCTGCCGCTGGCCTCGCGCAGCTTCCACTTCAAGAAGCTCGCTTCCACCGGCGACAGCGAAGTCGGCCAGGTCATCGGCGAGTACACGCTGGAGCTGCGCAATGAACTCGCCCACGGCGTCCTCCAGAACCTCGCCGCGGCGTGATTGCATGTTCTCGCTCCGCCGGCGCGCAGCACGACGCGCGCCGGGCGACGCGATCTCATCGCGCCCGCCGACCACGGGCGCACGTTCGTCGGGGGGGAAGCCTGCCGGGGGCACACACGTCCCCGGCGGGATTGAAGAGAAGGGGATTGGGGGTTGGGGATTGGGGATGGGGGATGGAAGTCTTCTGTCGTGTCGTGTCCCGATCCTCGATCCCTGAACCCGGGTTCCTCGCAACGTGCGGCACTTCGGCACTTTGGAGTCCGACATGATCACTTCAGACCGCGATCTGCTGGTGTACGAGCCTGCGCTCTTCCGCGACGTTCTGTGGACGGGACAGAAGCTCCTCGAGTCCGCGTCGGGCGGGACGATCGACAGCCTCGGCACGACGCTCACCGTCGCCGGCGCCGACTTTGCAGCGCTGGGCGTCACGGCCGGGCACGTCGCCGTCGTGGCCGGAACGCCCCTGGAGGTGCTGGAGCGCACCGGCCCGACCCAGCTCGCCGTCTCGCTCCTGCGCTCGCGCGCCGGCGCACCGCCGATCCCGGCCGCGCCGGGCACGTCGCTCAGCGTGCGGATCACGACGTTCGCACCCCAGATCGCGCTGATCCACGACCAGCTTCTGCGCGCCCTGGGCATCCGCACGGATGCGCCGGACGACGACGGTGCGAACCCGCTCACCGAAGCGAGCATCACCAACCCCGGCGTGCTGCGCCGCGTCGAGGCGCTGGGCGCGCTGCACCTGATCTTCGCCGCGGCCGCGCCGCTGGTTTCCGACGACTCTCCGCTGTGGGTGAAGTCGCAGATGTACCGCGAGCGATACCGGGAGGAGCGCGCCCGCGTCGCCGTCGGCATCGATCTTGACGGCGACGGCGTCGCCGATGCCCTGCGCCGTCTGAACACGCTCATCCTCACCCGCGCATGACCCGGCATCCTGCCCCGTCGCCGGCGGGGGAGTTTCCTCTCGTTTGAAGGAACGCGAGACCCGAAACCCTGAACCAAGGACCATCCCATGCTCTGGCTCAATCCTCGGCGCGTCACGATCGGTTCGCTCACGCTGGATCACGTCGAGGCGGTCACGCTCGACCGCACGGGCGACAAGGTGATCGTCGAATACGGCGATGCCGGGCCGCAGGTGCAGTTCGTCGATGTGCCCGAGCGGCGCGTCACGTTCCGCATCGTGCGCGTGCTCGTCGCGGATGAAGCCACGCCGGTGAAGCCCGGCGACCAGGCGGGGCTGAGCTTCCGCACGTCGCCGAGCGCGAGCGGCGCGCAGGTGCGCGAAATCTCGGCCACGGTCGTGATCACGTCGCTGGAACATTCGGTGACCGTCAAACGCGGCGCCGTGCAGACCATCACCGCGATCGCCGTGTCCGCGAACGGAATCGCCGATCCCGTCACCGAGACGGTCATCGGAGGTGGCTGATGCCCAGCTCCTTCGCGGGAGTGGACCTCTTCAGTTCCGGCCCGCACCGCATGATGATCGACCGGACCGGGCGCTTCACGCTCCCGCCCTTCACCGGCCCGAACCAGGAGGCCTTCACGCGCCAGTTCGCGCGCCGCGACCTCAAGGTGATCCAGACGGGCCGGCTGATCGCCGCGAGCGATGCCGCGCTCTGGGCGCTCTCGGACGCGATCCAGACGAGGGCCGAGCAGCCCCAGACCGGCACGCTCATAGACAACCAGGGCCGCGCGTGGACCGCCATGACCATGATCGACTACCAGCCGCTGGAACCGTTCTCCCGCGGGCGCGTGGTCAGCCTGCCCTACCGGATCATCTACATCCGCTGGCAGTGATCTCTCTGCTTCGCGCCTTGATCGTGAAAGGAACCCCATGCTCGAACCCGAATCGCTCTCGCACATGACCCAGTTCGGCCTCGCCGGCCTGATCGCGCTGATGTGGCTCACCGAGCGCCGCACCGCCGCGGCGCGCGAGAAGCAGCTCGGCGATGCGCACGAGCGCATCCTCGAGCAGCGCATCCAGCTCGACGCCCTGGTGAACCTCGTGGGGGAGAACACCCGCGCGGTGTCCGCCCTCGAAGTTGGCCAGCGCGCCATGAGTTCGCTCCTGCAGCGCCTGGCCGAGAGCGCGCTGCGCCCGCCCGGCCCCGGCACGTGAGCGCCCGTGCGCGTCGGAGCCGTGCTTCCGCATGATTCCATACACTCTTGGACATGGCTTGGGCGAGGCTCATCTCCTCCTCGGATCGCCCGGCGACGCGCGCCGTGCTTTGCCTGCTCGCGCTGGCCTTCTCCGCGATCGGCTCCGCGTGCGAGATACAGACCAAGGGCGGCGCACGCCCCGCCGGAGCGCCCGTGCAGCCGGACGCCGCCGGCGGCTCCTCCGCGCCATCTCCGGCGGGTTCCGGCTCCGAGCCGAGCTGGGCCGATCCCTTCGAGCCGGAGCGCGTGAGCCTGCACCCGCTCACGCAGCTCGTTCGTTCGGCCTCCGGTGAAGAGTCCATCGAAGCGTACATCGAGCTGTTCGACCGTTTCGGCCACGGCGTCAAGGCGCTGGGGACCGTCGTGTTCGAGCTGTACGAGAGTTCGCCCACCGGCGGCGGGGGCGGCGGCGGCGCGGATCAGCTCCGGCGCTGGAACATCGACCTGACCGACCCGGAGGCCAACGCGCGCCCGTACGACCGCGTCACACGGACCTATCGCTTCACGCTCTTGGGCATCCCGGAAGAGATTCGCGCCACGTCGCGGCCCGTGCTCCGCGTCCGGTTCAACACGCCGTCCGGCCGCCAGCTCACCGACATGCTCCCCCTTGCCCGCTGAGCCGCGGCCCGATTTCGCCCGATGATCCAGCAGCCATGACGACCGCCTCCACGTCCTTCCCTCTTCATCGCATCCGCGTCGTGCTCACGGAGGGGATCCACCCGCGCGCCGGCGAGCGGCTGAGGGCGGAGGGCTATTCGGTGGAAGCGGTGCCCGGCGCGCCGTCGGGGCGCGCCCTGCTCGACATCGCCGCCGAGGCGCACGTTCTCGGCATTCGCTCGCGGACCCACCTCGGGCGCGAGTTCTTCGAGCATGCGACGAACCTCTGGGCCGTCGGGTGCTTCTGCATCGGCACGAACCAGGTCGATCTCGACGCGGCCGCGGAACGCGGCATCGCCGTCTTCAACGCGCCGTTCTCGAACACGCGCAGCGTGGCGGAGATGACCATCGCCGAGGTGATCGCCCTGCACCGGGGACTCTTCGACCGCTCCGCGGCGCTGCACCGCGGCCGGTGGAACAAGACCGCCGAAGGTTCGCACGAAGTCCGCGGGCGCACGCTGGGCATCGTCGGCTACGGACGGATCGGGTCGCAGGTCAGCGTGCTGGCCGAGGCGCTGGGGATGCACGTCGTCTACTTCGACGTCGCGGACCGCCTGCCCCTCGGCAACGCCCGCGCCAAAGCGACGCTGGACGAGGTGCTCGCCGTTGCCGATGTCGTCACACTGCATGTTCCGGCCACGCCGCGCACGAAGGGCATGATCGGCGCGCCGCAGCTCGCACGCATGAAGCGCGGCGCGATGCTCATCAACAACGCGCGCGGGGATGTGGTGGACCTCGACGCGCTCGCGGACGCGATCAGGTCCGGCCACATCGCCGGTGCCGCTGCGGACGTATTCCCCGTGGAACCCGAGGACAATCGCGCCGGCGAGGGCGGGTTTTCATCGCCCTTGATGGGCCTGCCCAACGTGATCCTCACGCCCCATATCGGGGGCAGCACCGTCGAAGCCCAGCGGAGCATCGCCGACGAGGTGGCCACCAAGCTCGCCAAGTTCATGAACAACGGTTCGACGACCAGCGCGGTGAATGTGCCCGAGGTGGAGCTGCCCGTGCTGCACGAGGGTCACCACCGCATCCTGCACTTCCACCGCAACGTGCCCGGCGTGCTCAGCCAGATGCACAGGGTGATGGCCGACCTGAACGTCAACATCGTCGCCGAGTACCTGCAATCCAACCCGAGGCACAGCTACGTGATCGTGGACGTGGACCCCGCCCACGGCGAGGAAGTGAAGGCCGGGCTGAAGCGGATCCCCGAGACGATCCGGGTGCGGACGCTGTGGTGAACGCGGGAAGGGAAGAAGCGGGGACGGCTGGGATCGACGAAGGGTTCGGCCCGGCGCGTCGGATGGTCAACCGGCCCTGCGCCGAGTCTTGCGAGCGGAGGAGCGCGAAGGCGAGCGCCTGGATGCACGGCGCGACGTGCTCGCTCCGGCCTTCTTCGAAGGGCGACCGTTCTGCCCGGCGGCGCGCTTTGCTTCCGCCTCGCGCTCGCGGATCAGGCGCATGAGTCCTTCGAGGGTGCCGCCGGCCTCCTTCTGGAGCTTGGCACGCCACCGGCGGACGTCGGCGACGACCGGATCGTCCTCGTTCATGCGGTTTCGAGTCATGCGTCGGCCTCCGGCATCAGGTTCAGCGGCGTTGTCACGATAGGCACAGACAGGCCGAGCCGGCCATTGAGAACTGCAAGATGACGCGCCTTGTTGGCATTGGCCAGGTGACGGCAGTTCCAGGTCAGAAGGAAGGCAACGGCGTAGTACGAGCAGTACGCCAAGTGCAGCGCATCGGCAAGAGTCGTTGAAGGGACCAGTCGGTGTTCGACGTAGTACTCCGCGATCTCGATGATGGATGGGTGTTCCCGGAGACGCTCGAGTCCGGAAACAAGCTCGAGCCGGGGAGTGCGATAGCTCTCCGGCGCCTGGAGCAACTCTTCTACGACAACGCTCGATGTGACGAGGCGGAAACGGTGTCGGGACTCAGCCCACCATCTGCGGGTCGCGGCGCGGCAAGCGACGATTCGAGGCTGCGACCTTGTTTCATGGTAGTAGCTCGGTATGGTCGTTTCGATGTAAACGCTGTGCACGCCGCAAGTTTATCGAAAGCAAACTCGCCCATCGCGCCTTGATCTTGCAGGCCCGCGATGCTCCGCACGTGCCGTGATTTCTCTTGATTCCGTCCGGCTTTTCCGCGATGCTGTGTTTCGGCCCGGGTGCACCTCCGGGCGGAGGAGTCCAAAGCCCATGAGTCATCGCGCATCGCTTGCTCGCGCCGTCGCAACGGGGAGCCTGCTTCTCTTCGCGGGCGCCGCTTCCGCCGCGATCAACTTCACCAACAACATCCTCATCACCGGCTACTGGCCGCCGACGAACAACATGGTCCGCCAGTTCAGCCGCAACCCGGCCTCCAACCCGGACGGATGGAAAGGGCACAACTGGGAAGGACGCGGCTACAACATCCACTCCTACTTCCCCGAGTTCCCGCAGGGACTCGGCAAGGGCGTCGGCGATCTCGAGGTGGATTACCAGGACACCGCGAACGATTGGGCGTGGATCACCGAGACGCTCAGGCCCGTGGCGATCATCACCTTCAGCCGCGCCAACACGCAGATCGGCTGGGAACTGGAGCCTGCGTATCAGCGCTTCCGGCTCTCGGGCGAGCCGCCGGTGCCGGGGCGCAATGTGCCGTTCTACTCATCCGACTACCTCGCGCCGTTCCAGCCCAGCAACGTGCCCATCGCCGGCGAGACGCCGGGCAACGTGCGCGAATCGACTCTGCCCATGCAGGCGATCGTCGATGCGGTGGAGGCGGAGATAAGCCCGTCGCTCGTCGATCCCTTCATCGCCAACTACGACCCGGACAATCTGAACAACGGCTACGACTTCGGCGGCAGCTTCCTTTCGGGATACATCGGGTATCTGGGCGCCTGGTACCAGAACGAGCACAGCGCGCCGGATGCCGAGTTCCGCACCTTCGCTGCCGGGCATATTCATGTCGGGCTGAACATGCAGCTCTCGGCCGCGGTGCAGGCGACGGAGATCACCCTCCGGACCCTGATCGACTATCTCGACGAGGTCGTGCCGTGGCCCGGACCGCACAAGGGATACGGCGCGCTTCCGAACGGCGCCTGGCCGGGCGATTCCCCCATGCCGGGCTGGGACGGCCAGAGTGCTCTGGCGGTGCCCGCGCCGGGAGTGAGCGCCATCGTGGTGCTCGCGGCGAGCGGGCTGGGCGTCCGTCGCCGGCGCACGCAGTGATGCAGTGTGCTCCCCGGAAGGCGCCGGGTGCTCTCTCAGAGGCACTCGGCAATCCTGCGGGCCATGGCGCGCGCGGCGGCGCCGCGGTGAGAACGGGCGTTCTTCTCCTCCGGTGAAAGTTCAGCGGAGGTGCGCCCGTCTTCGAGGACGAGGAGCGGGTCGTAGCCGAAGCCGTTGCTGCCGCGGGGGGCGGAGCCGATGACGCCGGGGAACTCGCCGCGCGTGACGGCGAGGATGCGCGCGCCGTCCGGAGATGCGGCGTCGGGCGAGGCGAGAGCCATCGCGCAGACGAAGCGGGCGGCGCGCCGGCGCGGGTCCGTTGCCCCCGCGCGGTCGAGTTCGCGCAGGAGCTTTTCGTTGTTGAGGCGGTCGCGCTCGGCGCGCGGAGGGAGATCGGCGGGCGGGGCTGCGTTCGCGGGCATGTCGGGGGACCAGAAGGCGTAGTACGCGGAGTGAACGCCGGGCAGGCCCCGCAGTGCATCGACTTCGAGTCCGGAATCATCGGCGAGGCAGGGCAGGCCGGTCATGCGGGCGTAGGCGAGGGCCTTGATGCGGGCGTTGTCCTCGAACGTGGCGCCGGTCTCGGCGGGTTCGGCACAGGCGCGGGCACCGGGGAGGTCGTTGAGCGAAAGCAGCCGAATGGCGGGCGATGCAAACGAAGCGTGCGCGAGGATGGCGCGGAGTTCTTCGAGCTTGTGCGGGTTGGAAGTGGCGAGGAGCAGGTCCATGACCATCATGCACCGCCCGCCGAGCGGTGAAACGGAAGGATCACCGGGCACCATGACGTCCCGGCGGCACATCGCCGTGGCTGGCGCAGATGATGCTGCGGATGCCGCCGCGGCCGCGCCAGCGCGTGATGACTTCGAGCCAGAGCGGCTTCATGGCCGCGACCAGATCGTTGCGGATGGTGTTGGTGACGTCCTCGTAGAAGATGCCCCGGTTGCGGAAGCTCTGGAAGTAGAGCTTGAGGCTCTTGAGTTCGACGCACGTGCCGCCCTGCTTCGCGGGGCGCGGGCAGTAGCGGATGGTGACTTCGCCGAAGTCGGGGTGGCCGGTCTTGGGGCAGACGCTGGTGAACTCCTCGTTGATGTGCTCGATGATGAACGGCACATCGCCCGCGGAGTCGGGAGTGGGGAAGAGTTCGAGGGGGGAGGGGAACATGGAAAAGCACAAAGCACAAAGCACAAAGCACAAAGCACAAAGCACAAAGCACAAAGCACAAAGCACAAAGCACAAAGCACAAAGCACAAAGCACAAAGCACAAAGCAGAGCGCGATTATAAGCCGTCGAATCGGTCCGCGCTCACGGGCGGGGCCAACGTGCCGCGAGCGATCGCTTCTGATGCTGTGTGCTTTGCGATTACCCGTACCGGCTGAGCAGTTCGACGATCCGCGGCTGGTCGCGGTTGATGCGCAGGCTCTTGCGCAGCAGGCTTACGGCTTCATCCCGGGTGGTGTTGTTCTGCTTGCCGCCGGTGATCCACTCGTTGAGCAGGCACACTCCCAGTCCGTTCAGGGCAGGGTAGTAGTTCTCATCCAGCGCAAGGCTGGTGCGGAAGTGCTCCTGCGCGGCGGTGTAGTTGCGGAGCTTGAACTGGGCGAAGCCCATGCGTTCGTGCGCGCCTGCGGAGACCTCGATCTTCAGCAGGGCCTCGAGGGTGTAGACCATCTCCTGATAGCGCTCGATCTTGCCCAGACTGTCGGCGAGATTGAGCATGAGCTGGGGGGAAAGCTCCATCAGCTCGGCCGCCGCTTCGTATTCGGCCACCGCCTCCTGGTGGCGACCGAGTTCGCTGTAGACGGCGCCGAGGTTGGCATGCGCGGGGCCGCTGGTGGGGTTGAGTTCGACGGCCCGCTTTGCGTACGGCAGCGACTGCGACGCCTCCTTGAGCTGGATGTACGCCGTGGCCAGATTGAGATTGGCGTTGAAGTCGTCCGGGCGGATGGCCAGGGCGCGCAGATAGGCGCGCACCGCTTCGCCCAGGCGGTCGAGCAGTTGCAGCATCAGGCCGTGGTAGTACTGGGCATCGAAGTTCCGCGGTTCGAGTTCGGCCGCGCGGCGGTACTTGGACTCCGCCTCGGCGTAATCGCCGCGCATGCGGTAGATGTCGCCCATGCCCATGTGCGCGACGGTGAGCGCCGGGTTCTTCTCGATCGCCTGGGCGAGGAGCGCCAGCGCCTCGTCCTCGCGCCCTTCCAGAATCGCGGCTTCGGCGCGCTCGACGAACTCCTGCGCGGTCTTCGGCTTGGGTTTCTCGGCCCTGCGGGCAGGTTCCTCACTTCGCCCTGCGGGCGGTCGCGACGGCTCCGCTGCCTTCGCGGGCTGCGGGTCGATCGAGGCGACCGTGTCCTGCTGCGGCGAAGGTTCGGAGTGTGCAGGCTCGACTTCGCGCACGGTTTCCGATGCGCCGCCGGCTGTCTCGGCGTGGACGCCGTCTTCCCTGCCCCACCCGAGCCAACCGCAGCCGGAACACATGGCCGCGCAGGCGACGGCCAGCGCCTGCCGCAGGGTTCGGCGGAAACAACGTGGGTTGCTAGCGGAGTGATTCATGTCGTGGTGCCTCGCGCCGAGCGGACTCACGCGGCCGGCCGGGCCGCGAAACCGCCTGAAAAAGCGGTGTCCAGTGTAGGAGGTATCGGACCTTGTCCGCCCGGAGGTGAATCCAAGTCGCTGTTCCTCAGGACCTTGCGCGGGGTCGGGAGGCGCCGGTCGCGGGGCGCGAAGCGCGGTTCGACATGAGCGACTTGAGCCGGCGGAGATTGACCCGATCCCACGGGACTCCCTTCTCGTTTTCCTCCTTGGGAGTTTCGAGAATCTTGGGTACGGAGCGGAACGCCGGGTGGTTCACGATGGCGGCGAACGCTCCGATGGCGACGTGGCCGTGCCCGATGTGCTCGTGACGGTCGAGCCGGCTGCCGCGCGGGGCCTTGGAATCGTTGAGGTGCCAGACCCGGACATTGGCGAGGCCGCAGATGGAGTCGAGTTCGTCGAGGACGGCTCGGGCGGCGGCTTCGCCTTCGGCGCGGGTGCGCTTGCGGGGAGCGGGAGATTGCTTGTCGTGGTGCGCGCCGGACCCTCTTCGCTTGGCTGCGTTCGGGGCCTCCCCCGCCCCCCCATTCGGAGACTGGGGAGGAGTTTCATAGGCGCTGAGGTCGTAGCCGGCGGCGAGCGCGTGGCAGGTGTCGATGCAGTAGCCGATGCGCTGATCCGCTGCGGCGCCGGCGGCGTCTTCGATTCGGCGGCGGAGCCTGGCGAGTTCTTCAAAGGTGCGGCCGATGGAGCCGCCTCCGCCGACGGTGTTCTCGAGGCAGATCATGGTGCGATAGCCGCGGGTGTCGCGGAAGAGGCGCGCGCAGGCCGCGGCGATGCGCGCGATTCCCGCTTCGATGCCCGAGCCGACGTGCGAACCGGGATGGGAGACGAGGAAGGGAATGGAAAGGCGTTCGCAGCGCTCGATCTCCTCGCGCTGGAGGGCGATGGATTTCTCCCAGAGATCGTCGTCGGGCGACGCGAGATTGACGAGATAGCCGTTGTGCGCGACGGGGCGGCCCTGCCAGCCGAGGCGGGCGACTTCGGCGATCCACGCCTCTCGCTCTTCGTCCTTCAGCGCGGGGACTTTCCACTGGCGCTGGTTCTTGGTGAAGACCTGCACGGTGTCGAAGCGCAGCGTGCGCGCTTCGTGCAGGGCGTTGACCATGGAACCTGCGATGGAGAGATGAGAGCCGAACACCGCCCGGATGGTACGGGCGATCACGCCCGGAGCGGGCGATCAGGAGTGATCACAGGATGTCCTGGGCGAGACCTTCGAGCGCGCGATCGAGCCGCTCGGGAGTGTCGTAGGTGCCGGCGCGAATCTCGGCGCGGATGCGCGCGACCAGATCGTCGCGGATCGTTCCCTGGGAGTGATCGAGCTGGCGCGCTTCCTCGGACAGGTCAACCTGATCGGCGCCGCGCGCGGCGACCTGAGGCTCGGCGACCTGAGACGCGCGAATCCTGCGCTCCGTCGCGGGCGAGAGAGGATCGAGGCGGGCGGGGGATGCGGGACCCGAAATGTGGTTGACGTTCGTCATGAGTTGCGCCATTCTCCGGCCATTGACCAGCAACGAGAGCCTTCCACCACGTCGGCTCAAGAGCAGCGAACCACGAAACGGACGATCAGGCTGCGGAAGCGTACACCTGCTCGTGGTCCGGGTCCCGTGCGGCACATCATGTCGTGCCGCGGGACGTACTATGTGTATCGACGGCCCCGCGCGCGCTGCTGTAACTTTGAGCGATTCGGGGAAGTTCATTCAAGTTCCTGCTGCACAAGGCTTTACGCGAATAACATGCGATCGGACGCGCGACAAAAAATGCACCGCTTCGACCGGGTTTCCAGCCTGATCCGTGCCCTTGGGGCGAAGTCCGACGCGACCGCACGGCCCGGCCGAACGGGTTGGGCATTGCTCCTCGCCGCGGCAGTGTTCGCAGGGGCCTGTTCGTCGTCCGAGGAGGGCGGGATTTCGGATGAGATGAGCGCTGAAGGGCAGCGTCTGTTCGGCGACCGGCCGACCCAGCCCGCGGATGCCGGGCTTCCCGAGGAACAAGGAGAAGGTGTCTCGGCGGCCGCCAAGGCGGATGCGGGGTGGGCCATCGCGGTGCTCTTCGAGGATGGGCCGGGCCACGAATCGAGAGCGGCACGGAAGGCCGAGGCAGTTCGGGGAATGGAAGGTTTCTCGGATGCCCGCGTGCGGCGCGAGGGCAGCGGCTCGGCGGTGGTGGTGGGCAACTTCAGCGGTCCGCTGGATCCCAAGGCGCAGCAGGAACTCTCGCGCGTGAAGGGGCTGGTCGTGGGAAAGGCGAGGCCGTTCGCGGCCGCGTTCCTCGTCCCCCCGAACGTGCAGGATGAGGGTTCGGTCCCGGAGTGGGCGCTGTCGCGGGCGCGCGAGCGATACGGGAGCCGGGCGGTGTACACGCTCCAGATCGCGGCGTACGACCCTGGGCCGAACGCGAGCGAGAGCCAGGTGCAGCAGGCCAAGCGTGCCGCGGAGGAAGCCGTTCGGCGACTGCGCAGCGAGGGGAAGGAAGCTTTCTACCACCATGATCGCCGGTACAGCGTGGTGACGATCGGCGTGTTCAGCACGGCGGACTACGACGAGCGGAGCGGACGGATCGGCTCCGGCGAGCTTCTGCGGTTGAAGGAGGAGTACCCCTACAACCTCGTGAACGGGATGGAAGTGCTGGACAAGGGTTCCGGACGGAAGCAGCCGAGCGTGCTGGTGCACATTCCGGAAAGCCCGCGCAAGGGCGCCGGGGGCTGAGCGCGGCTGGTCGCGGCCGACCACGGATGGCCCGAGAAAAAGCGGTGTTCAGGGGCCTTGGGGAAGTCCGGCTGTACGGGCTGGGGGAAGTACGCGAAGAAGTCTTGCAGAATGCGGGGCATCGGCTATTCTTGCGAAAGCTGCACGGATCGGCACAGGGTCCTGCGGCTGCCGAAGGCACAGCGGCGCTTGCGACCGCCGGTTCGGAGGATGGAGAGGCTCCCCACCCCCCTCGGGAGTCCGCCTGTTTTCGTTCCGGTGTCACGCGCGCGTGGCGTGCTCGGCTCAGCGTGCTTCTGGGCCGTCCCGCTAGCGCGGCACGGTCCGGTTGGCTCCGTCCGTTGGTCCCGGGGCGTTGAAGTCTGACAGCAGGCGAGTAGGAGGATTCAAGCACCCCGTATCTGTTCTGGATGGCTGCGCGACGAGAGTCACCGCCCGCGGACGGCATAGCCGCGGGCGGTTATTTTTGAGTCGGTGCGCGGTCCGGTGCGGATGCGCCGCGCGCCGGACGTTCAGCCGCGCGAACCGGCGCGGATGACAACAAGAGTGGAATCGTCGATGGCTGGGCGCATGCCGATGAATCGGCGCATGGACCAGATGATGTGGTCGGCGATGGTCTTGGCGGTGGCGCGCGGATTCTCGGTGAGCATGTCCAGCAGGGCGTCCTTGAGTCGGCGGCGGCCGAACTTCTCGCCGTCGAAGTTCATCGCGTCGGTGATGCCGTCGGTGTAGCCGACGAAGCAGTCGCCGGGCCGGAGGTCGAAGATGCCGCGTTCGTAGCGCTGCGCATCGTCGACGCCGACGACCATGCCGCCGGTGGTGAGTTCGACGACGCAGTTGTCCGGGGTCGGCGCGCGGCCCGCGCCGAGCAGCTCGGCGCGGACGATCATGGGTGGTTCATGGCCGGCGTTGCAGTAGGTGAGGCGGAGCGATCGCGGATCGATGACGCCGAAGAAGATCGTGGCGAACTCCTTGTCGAGCGTGTCGTGCACGAGCGCGCGGTTGACGCGCTGCATGACCTGATCGAGGTGGTAGGTGCCTTCGGCGTGGGCGCGGAGCGAAGCGCGGACGCTGGCCATGAGCAGCGCCGCGGCCACGCCTTTGCCCACCACGTCGCCCAGCACCACGCCGAGGTGGCCGCCGAGGGGGATGAGGTCGTAGAAGTCGCCGCCAAGCTCCAGCGAGCTGATGTAGCGCGGCGCGATGTCGAGGGTGGGGAAGTCGGGGAGCGCGGCGGGGAGCATGCGGCGCTGCACGTCGGCGGCGAGCTGGAGCTGGCGCTGCATCTGCCGGCGCTTGCGGTCGGATTCGGTGAGTTCGGCGGTGGCGACGGCGGCGGCGACCTGATCGGAGATGGTCTTGAGGAGCGCGCGGGCTTCCTCATCCATCGAGGCGGGCGCGCGCGAGTAGAGGCGGACGAGGCCGAAGGCGCGCCCCTTGAACTCCAGACCGCACGAGACTCTGCCCACCAGCCCCTCCTGCCGGATGGCTTCGATCTTGCGGATGAGAGGATCGACGGATTGATCGGTGACGACGATCACCTGGCCGTGCAGCGCGCCGCGGTCGCGCGCCGCATCGGCGGGGACGGAGGTGAACTCGGCGACGAAGCGGTCGCTGAGGCCGGCGTGGGCGGCAAGCTCGAGCGTGGTGCGCGAGTCATCGAGGAGGTGGACGGTGCCCGCATCCATCTTGAAGATGGAGATCGCGGAGCGCAGGGCGACCTGAAGAATGGCCTGCACGTCGCGCGCGGTGACCAGCAGCGTGGAGAGCTGGTACAGGACGTTCAGCTCGGCGTGGCGGCGGCGGAGCTGCACCTCGCCCTCGCAGAGTTCGCCGACGGTGGAGGCGAGCAGCTCGGCGAAACGGCGGATGGCCTGGCGGGACTCCGGCGCGAGCGGATGGTCGTCGTGCGGTTCGATGACGATGGCGCCGATGGGCTGGCCGGCGACCCGGAGGGGCACGAGGATGGGCTGCCCGGGGTCGGCCTCGCCGGCTCGCGCGCCGTCGTGCGCGCGAGGCTCGGCGCTCCCGAAGGCTTCGATCCGGCGCGCGATGGCGCGATCGTCCGCTTCGTCCTGCCAGATGCGCCAGGGTTTGACGCCGGCGACGGCGGCGTCGTGCGGATCCAGCACGCGGACGATGCGGTGCCCGTCGCGGTCCCGGAGCGTGACGCGGGCGCGCGCCAGCTCGGAGATCGACTGGCAGAGCGCCGCGAGGGATCCGTCGGTGAGAAAATCGGCGATGGACAGCCGCTGCTCGTTCATGCTGCTCCGGCGGCCGCCCCTGATCGATTCACGGCATCCATGCGGCCTTGAGTACAGCGTAGAGCGGATCGGGCTGTCCGGCGGAGGATTTCTGGATGCGCTCGATCGCTTCGAACCCGGCCTTCATGTCGTCGGCGTTCTCGGTCTGGTAGCCGACGAACGCGAGAAGGAACGCGGCGTCCAGCGCGATGCCCGTGTCGCGTTCGCAGCGGGCGCGGAGCTGATCGCGGATGAGGTCCAGCCGCTGGCCGCGGGCGCGGAGCTTCTCGTCGAACCGGACGGTGATGAACTCCGGGTAGGCCCGGTACAGGTTGCGCAGGTTCATCGCTGCGGAGAGATACATGCCCGCGGAGATCTGGGCGTTGATGCGCCCCGCGGCCGCCGCCGGATCGCCGGGGCGGATGAGCAGCCCGGCCGTGAAGCGTTCCTCGGCGTCGAACCAGCGCTCCTCGGCGAGCGCTGCCTGCCCCTTCTCCATGTGCTGCACATAGACCTGGTTGACGCTCGTCTCGGGCGGCAGCAGGGTTTCGACCTGCATGGCCTGCCCGCCCAGAATCTCGTGCACGCGCGCGAGCAGCTCCTCGTTCAGATCGCCCGGAAGCGGAGCCTGCGGGATGGCGGTGCCGGGAAGCGGCTGCGTGATGCCGGGAGCAAGAGGCGATGTCTCCGAGGAGGGTTCTTCGGCAGCGGGCGGAGTGAGGCCGGTGCGAAGCTGCTCCCACGATTGCTCGAGGTATGTCCGCCAGTCGATGGCCGGCTCGGCGGACGCACCGTCCGCACCGTCCTGGAACGTTGTGGTTTCATCCGCGGGCGGCACGGCGCCCGGAACGGTCGGGGTCGTGGGGGTTGTGCCCGGCGGAACGGTGGTCGGTGCCGAGGGATCCGCCGCGGTCGGGTCGGTTGTCGGGGAGGGCTGCGGCGCGTTGGCCATCAGCGCGGGGAGCTTTCCGGATTCGGCGCGGGCGCGGGCGGCCTGCTCGCGGATGGAATCGATGAGCCATGCATTCGCGCGGCTTGCGCCGGCGCCGCCCGGCGTCACCCTCTCCGCGCCGGCTCGGGAGCCTGAAACCGCGATCTCCTCCTCCGGGTTGGCGCCGGAAGCCGGGGCCTTGATGACGGGCGGAGCCGAGTAGGTCGCCGAGGGAGTGGACAGCGGGTCGGCGCCCAGCGCGGTGCTGTTGGGAGGAAGGGACCGGACACCCTGGAGCGAAGAGGCGGTCATCAGTTCGACGGCGCCGTTGGGCAACTGGGCCGTCCCGAGAACCTGCGGTTCGATAGCGTCGCGCAGGATGGTGGCGCTTGTGGAGCGCAGCGCGCCCGAGATGCGTCCGAAGACGTCCAGCGTGGGGACGGCGCCGGCGCCGCCCCCGCCACCGGCGAAGTCGCGGATGCTTGCGCCGGCGCCCGGACGCTGGATGATGAGATCGCCGCCGACGCCCGAGGTCTGTCCCGCGGAGGAGAGGCCGAACTGGAGCTGGAGGCTGGTCAGGCCGCGAAGGGACTGCACCGAGGTGGTGGAATAGAAGGAATCGCGCAGGAAGGGGAAGGTCTCGGTGGAGCCGAGCGCCCCGCGGAAGTCTTCGGGAGCGACGTAGCCGACGGCCCCGCGGAACTCCTTGCCTCCGCCGACATTGCCGGTGACGATGGCGTTGCGGAGGGCGACTTCGGCGGCGAAGTCCCGCTTGGCGGGGTTGAAGCCTCCGGAGCCGACCTGGAGATTGGCATCGAGCGCGCGCCCGTCGCCCAAAGCGTTCTGGGCGCGGGCGTGGGGGACGGCAGCGGCGCACGCGGCGATGGAGGCCGCGAGACCGCAGGCCAGGCGCAGGGCGCGGGGGGAGCGGGTCGGCAACTTGAGTGACGAGGTCATGGGGGCCTCCTTCGGCCGGATCGGTGAGGGGCTTGTGTGATCCTAGGCGGCGGGTGGCCGGACGAGGCTACAGGGCGATGGTGCGGTCCGGAGCGGCAAGGCCCTTGCGGGCCGCGATCATGCTCTCTTCGTCCGGGGCGAAGAGGTAGTAAATGAACCCCTCCTGCCGCCAGACCATGACTTTCTGCTCGGGCACTTCGCACGGGCAGACGTACGAAGCGGATTCGTCGATATCCAGGTCGCCCTTGTCTTCCTGGATGAAGAGGCTGATGGAGCGGTGCCGCGCATCGACGGGGCGGTAGATGAGGTGGACGGAGCCTCCGCGGCCGGGGACGCCGCACTTGCCCAGCCCGGCGAACTCATAGCCGGCTTCCGCGAAGGACCTGCCGCCCGGTCCGCCGATCTGGAGGTCCAGCGCGGAGGGGATGTGCTTGAGCACGTCGGCGGCCATGGCGCGCGCTTCCTCCCACGTTCTCGCCTTGAACTTGTTCTCGAACGCGTCCATGAAGTCGGCGCAGCGGATGTGCTCGCGCTCGACGAACTGCGCGCGGCGGACGATCGAAGTCTGGGCTGCGGGTGCGAGGGCGAGCGTCGAACCGCCGGGGCTGGGCGCAGCGTTGCCCGTGCCGACGCTGCTGCGCCATGCAAAGACGACCAGCGTGGCGCACAGGGCCAGCACCGCGGCGACGGAGACAATGGAGGTGATCCGTCGGCGCCGGCGATGAATCCGGACCGGGGGAGCGAAGCGCGAACGCGGTGCATGCTCAACCGGCGAATTGCGCGAGCGCGAGTCCGGCGACGCGGCCAGCGCGAGGATGCGTCGGCGCAGCTCCTCGGGCGCGCGGGCCGGAGCGCCCGCCGCCATCGAAGCTTTCACGCGCCGGCGAAGCTCACGCTCGAACTCGATGCGGGCACGATCGTCGGGGTTGGACCGGAGGTGCGACTCCAGCGCCGCGGACAACTCCGGCGAGAGGTTTTCGCCGTCGGCCGCGAGGCGCAGGAGAGCGGCTACGGGAAGCTCACCCGGAGGGCCGGAGTCGAGTTGGCCTGATCGGTCGATCGTCATGCGCTCTTGCCCGGCGGATCACCCGAGGATGATCGCCTTCTGTGGAAACCAAGTTCACCCGCGAAAGCTTCCATGGATTCAGCCAAAGTCTTGCGTGCGCGGTGGAGCCGGCTCATGACCGTCCCGATCGGCACACCCGTCACGTCCGCGATCTCCCGGTACTTCATTCCTTCCACCCCCCACAAAAGAAGAACATCGCGTTGATCCGGGGGCAGGGCGTCGATCGCGGCCTTCAGCCGGCCGTCGACGTGCTCCCAGTCGAGAGAGGCCAGGTCCCAGGCGGGAGGCGGCTGGTCCGGTATCCGGGCACGCTCGTCGGCATCGTGGAAGTCATCGACGGGCATGGGGGCGCGGCCGTCGCGCTTGACCCTTGAATAGAACGTGTGGTGAAGGATGGTGAACAGCCAGGGTCGCATGCCGCCGGATTGCGTCTGCTCGGTACCGGGAGCGACCGCGGAGGGGGAGGGTTCCTTGAAGGTGTCGGCGGAGCGAAAGGCCTTGAGGTAGGTCTCCTGGACAAGGTCCTCCGCCAAGTCCGGATCACGGGCGAGGTGCATCGCCATCCGATGGACCGCATCGAGATGCTCGAGGGCGAGTTGTTCGAAGCGGGTGCGATCCACGCAAGGCTCGAAGCTTGGGAGGGTGACGCGGTGCCGGTCCCTCTTTCTCGAATGCTCCTCCTCCATCCGCACGCCGACGGGGCCGGAGGGGTGCGAAGGGTAAACCGTGAAGTTGTACCGGAGTGCGGGTCAGGGGGCGGAAGGGGGCGAAGGCGGGGGGCCTTCGTCGCGGCCCGGGTCCTGCATGCGCCGGCGGGCGCGTTTCTTGGCTTCGAGAAGGCCGCCGGTCGTGGAGTCGTCCGTGGGTCGGCGCGGCCCGCTCGGGGGGCGGTCGCCGGGAGACGGCGCGGCATCCGCGGGCGCCTGCGGCGCGCCCGCGGCGCGGCGGAGCATCTGTTCGCGAAGAGCGCGCTGTCGCGCGATGCGGGCGGCTTCCTCCTGACGGGCGCGCTCGGCGGCGCGACGGCTTTCTTCTTCCTCTTCAGGTGAGACGCCGGGGCGGTGGCGGCGGAGTTCCTGCGTGTCGCGCGGAAGGGAGGGTGGGAGAGGCGGAGGCGGGGCGGCGCCGTCGACGCGAGCGGCAGCCTGTCGCAAGGCCGCGGCGGTCGCTGCGGCGCGCTCGCCTCGGGCGATGGTGGCGGCGCGGGCATGCTGGCGCAGCTCGGCGGCGAGCTGACGGTTGATGAGCCGATCCCAGGCCACGCGGCGCGTGCCGACATCGAGGAGGAAGACGGCGATCGCCCAGAGCAGGAGCGTGCGCCACAGCGGCAGCGAGGCGCGCGTAGGCTCGATGCCCGCGCGATCGAAGAGCGCGGCCTCGGCGCCGGGACGGGTGAGGTCGAGGACGCGGCCGTTGCCCGCTTCGGCCACCGCGCGCATCAGGGATACGTTGGAACGCAGCCGGCGGAACTCCGAACCGAGGGCGCGCGAGGCGCCGCCCACCACGGGCGCCAGCGCCTTGTCGCCCTGGCGCGGCGCGAGCGCGACGATGTAGTTGCCGCTCTGATCGGCGGTGAGGCGGGTTTCGTAGGTGCCCGGGCCGACCTGCCCGAGACGGACGGCGCGGGCGCTGCCGTCCGGGGCGTAGACCATGCCGTCGACGGTGAGCATGTCCAGCGGCTGGCCCGAATCGGTCGCGGCGTCGAGGCGGATGAGCAGCTCGTCATCGACGATCTCGGTGACCAGCTCGTAGGCGCGTTCGGCGCGCGGGCGGGCGATGGTGCGCGCGATCTGGGTCCAGAGCGCGGAATAGCCCTCCCAGTTGAGCCAGTCGCGCGCCCATTTGTCGTGGGCGTCGGAGGTCCAGACGGCGACCTGGCCGCGTCCGACGAACCAGTGCGCCAGCAGCGGCTCGCCCTCGGGCGTCGCCAGGGCGTAGGTGATCTTGGGGTCGTCGCGCTTCTGCGTGAGCACGTAGCCGTAGAGGTAGGGAAGAGCGGCGCGCTCGGCGCGGGCGGCGGCGAGCGCGGCGGTCAGCTCCGAGCCGGAACGAAGATCGACCGGCGTGAAGCGGACCTCCTTGATGAGCGGTCGGCGCACCAGGCGGATCTCCTTGATGAAGATCCGCGGGAGAGTGTTGGGGTCGTAGACCTCGTAGTACTTGCCGCCGCTGACCTGCGCGATGGCGGCCATGAGTTCGCGGTCGGCGCCGTCGCCCACCGCGATGGTGGAGACGCGGATGCCCTGCATGCCGAGTTCCTCGGCGATGGCGAGGGGGCTTTCGCCGTCGCTGGGCCGGCCGTCGGAGAGCAGGATGACGTGCTTGACGGAGGCATCGGTCTCGGCGAGTCGGTCGGCGGCGAACTGGAGCGCGGGGGCCATGACCGTGCCGCCGCCGGGGGCGATGGCGCGGATGCGCTCGGCGGACTGGCGCGGATTGCGGTTGCGGTCCATCGGGACGACCTCGTAGGCCGAGTCGTTGAAGGCGATGACGCAGACCATGTCGGTGCGGTCGAGGGTTTCGACCGCGAGGGCGGCGCCCTCGTTGGCGATCTGCTGCTGCGAGCGCGAGCCGCCCAGCACCGATTGCGACATGGAGCCAGAGGCGTCCAGCACGATGACGACGGCGGCGCTGGGCGTGATGAGCTGCTCGGGAAGCTCGAGCTTGACGGGAAGCACGTCGGCGACGGGCGTGTTGTTCCAGCCGCCGGGGCCGAAGGAGTCGTACCCGCCGGTCATCACGAGGCCGCCGCCGAGCGTGACGACGTAATCCGCCAGCGCCTGCTGCGTGGCGCGGGACATCGCATCGGCGGGCACGTTCTGAAGGATGATGAGATCGAACGCCTGCATGGCGAGCAGGTCGGGCGGCATCTGCTCGGGCGCGACGGTCTGGACGACAATGCCCGCGCGCCCGAGCGTGCCGGCGAGCGTCCGGCCCGCGCCGCGCTCCTCGCCGCCGCTCACGCCATCGACGATCAGCACGCTGCCCTTGCCGGGCGTGACCGTGAAGGCCTCGGCGGAGTTGTTGCTCGCGATGCGGTCCATCTCGGGGGCATCGGGGGTGAAGACCGGCTCGAGCCGGTGCACGACCTGCTCGCCGAGCGGGACATCGATGAGTTCCACGTGCCGGCCGGCGGGGAGCGAGACGCGCCGGGCGGTGCCGGGGGCGGCGCCGTTGAGATCAAGGGGCTGCTTCTCGTAGAGGAGTTCGAGCGTGCCGGAAGCGGGCGCGGTGGAGTTGAAGACGACGCGGACGGTGATGGAAGAATCCTTGGCGGCGCGGGGCGGAACATCGACCGCTTCGATCATCACCTCGCGGTCCACGCTGTAGGAGATGGGGGCGACGTCGATGCGAGCGCCGAGCGTGGCGGCGATCTCGCGCGCGGCGGAGGCGGCGTCGCCCGAGGTTTCGTTGCCGTCGCTGATGAGGACGAGGCGCTTGCCGGCGTCGGGCGGGAAGAGCGCGGAAGCGAAGCGGAGCGCGGACTCGATGTTGGAGCCTTCGGCGAGCTGCCATTCGAGATCGAGGTCGGTGTAGTCGCGGGCGCTGGGCGTGGAGAGCGCGATGGACCGGCCGTCGAAGAGAACGACACCGAAGAGGTCGTCGGGGCGTCGAGCGGCGGCGGAGGCGGAACCAAGCTCCGCGGCGGGCTTGCGCGCGGAGGCCTCGGCGATCCAGCGCCGGACGGCCTCGGCCCAGCGGATACGCTCGCCGGAGGCGTTGCGCCCGAAGTCGGCGAACTGGTCGGCAAGGTCGCGGACGGAGCCGGAGACATCGACCACCGCGATGGCCGCGACGCGGTCGGATGTCTGCACGGCGCTGGCGCCGGCGAGCATGAAGGCGATGAGCGTGATGAGGATGCTGCGTGCGATTCCCGCGGAGAGCGCGCGGGCGCGGCTCATGGAGGCGAACCAGCGGAGCGCGGTCCACAGCACGGGGATGCAGAGCAGCAGGGCGAGGAGCCAGATTGGGCGTTCGAAGGTGAGGCCCACGCGGGGAGTTTACGCCGGGGTTGAGAGGGGGATTCACCGCGGAGGTGAGGAGAGCGCGGAGATGTGCCGGCGCGAGAAGACGCTCCAAGCATCGGGCACACCATGCGAGGCGCAGGCACGTTGCAACGGGAAGCGCTCTGCAACGTCATGCGGCGCGTCTACGGTTTCTTGTCTTCAGAGGGTTTCTTCTCGACGTCTTTCGCGTCCTGCGTCTTGGGCGGCTCGGCGGCGGGGGCCGCGGCCCTTTCGGCCTCGGCTCTCTCCAGCGCCTTGCGGAAGTATTCCTTGACGTTGCGGTAGCGCGTGGGCACCACGCGGTCTTCCATGGCGCGTTCGGTGGATTGAATCGCCTCGCGCAACTGCTCGCGGACTTCCGTCCTGCTCACGGCGCGCTGGTCGCGAAGAGCGCGGCCCTCGTTCCGGCGATTGGGATCGTTGATTTCAGCGACGACTTTCCCGTCGTCGCCGCGCGAGCGCGCATCGACGGTTTCCGTCTTGAAACCCGGGTCCCCGGACATTCCCGGGTCATCGGGCGCTCCCGGAGCATCCTCGCGCTCGCCGGAAACATCGCCGCCCTGCTCCTTGAGCTGCTCCATCGCCCAGCGCTTCAGCTCTTCGCGCTCCTGCGGACTCATCTCGGAGAGCAACCGCTCGGCTTCGCGGCGGAGTTCTTCCGCGGATTGCCTGCGCTGGTCCGCGGCCGCGCCGCGCCGGGCCATGTCCTTGAGTTTCTCCTTGAGGCCGCTCATGCCCCCCTTGCCGGCGCCGCTGCCCGCGCCGCCGGGGCTGGACTCGCCTTCTGATCCGCCCTGCTCGTTGCGTTGATGGCTCTCGCCAGGCTCCGATCCGGGCGCGCCGGGCTGCGAGGCGCCGCCGGGCGTGGCGGGGCTGTTCGGATCGGGCCGGCCCTGTCCCGGAGCGCCGGGAGACGGCTGCCGGTTGTTCGAGCCGGGCTGGCCGCCGCCGGAAGCGTCGGTGGGAGCGGGCTTGCCTTCCGGCGAGCCGGGCGAGCCGGCGGGTGACTCGGAGGGCTTGCCGTCGGGGTTTGGTTGGCCGGGCGGGGGCGCGCCGGGATCGGCGCCGGGCTTGGGAGACTCGCCGGGGCCGGGCCGGCCGGAGTCATCAGGTTGTGGTGATGTTGCGTCCTGCTGACTTTGTTCTTGCTTGCTCGGCTCCGGCTTGCCTTCCTGCGTGCCGGGTTGTTGACTCGGCGGAGCGGAGGGAGCGCCTTCGCCGGGCTTCGGTTGCGCAGAGGATGGAGCGCCGGACTCGCCGGGCCTGCCCTGACGCGGCTCACCCTTCTCGCCGGACTTCTGTTCCTGGCTCTTCTGGATGCCCTGCGGCGAGGTTGTGGGCGACGGCATCTGCGGCCCGGGCGGATTGGACGGATCGCGGGACTGGCCGGTCGGTTCGGCTTGCTTGCCTGACTCGCCCGGTTGTGCGCCATCGTTTTGAGGAGAAGGGGGCTGAGGATCGCCGGGTGTCTGCGCGCCGGGCTGGGGTTGCGCAGAGCCATCCTTCGCGCCGCTCCGCGGTTCCTGCGCGGCGGGGTTGGGGTTCGTCTCTTGCCGCGGCTCGCCCGGAGGGGGCTGGTCCTGCCGGAGTTCCTCGGCCGACTGCTTCAGTCCTTCGCTGATCTGCTTTGCATCCTCCGCCGCCTTTCGTTCGGCTTCGCGCCGGCGGTTCTGCTCCGCGAGATCGTCGGCGAGGCGGCGTGCGGCGTCCTCATCCATGCCCTGCTTTTCGAGGTGCTCGCGGATGCGCTCCTCGTCGCGCTCCTGCTGAAGCTCCCTGATGAATTGATCGTCAAGGCCGCGATTGCGCAGCGATTCGTCCTGCGCTTCCTGCTCGCGCTGCTGCTCTTCCTGCTTCAGCTGCGCGGCTTTTTCGATCTCTTCGGCCAGGCGTCGAAGCTGCTGCGCCGTCTGCTCGCGCTGATCGGCGGGCATCTGCGCTGCGCGCTGCTGGAGCGCTTCGAGCTGATTCGCGGCGCTCTCGAGATCGCCGCGCCGGAGGGACTCGGCAAGCTCCTCCGCGGCAACGGCGGACGCCGCGTCGGGTGCGGCGGGCGTGACGGCGTCTTCGCCGGAGACGGGGTCGGTGTGTTCCAGGGAACCGAGCAGTTCGCGCACGGCGTCCTGCTGCGCCCGGGCGTCATCCGCTTCGCGGGCGAACTCTTCGGCCAGCTCATCGAGCGCGCGGGCGGCTTCGCTGCGCGCGGCGTCGGACTCGGTCGAGCCGCCGGCGAGCTGATCGCGGAGACGGTCGAGCACTTCGAGCTGTTCGGTGCGCACGGTGTCGGCGAGCGCGGGATCGGGCGAGGCCTGTTCGACAAGCTCCTCGGCATGCTGCGCGGCCTGCTCGATCTGCTCGCGGGCGCGCTCGCGCTCGGAGGCAAGTTCAACCTGCCGTTGCGCCGACTCATCCCGCCCGAGCAGATCGGCGCGGGGAAGGAAGAGCGAGGCGATAAGCGTGCACGCGGCGAGCGCCGTCCATGACCACCAGCGGGGCGTGATGCGCACGGGCACAGCGCGCGCGAGCCGCACGCTGGCCGCGGCTTCCTCGGCCTGCCGGACCGTGAGACCGATGAAAGGGTCGTCCTCGGCGCGGTCGGCGAGCTGCAGCGCGGTCGCGAGGCGGTCGTGGAGGCGGAGATTGGCGTCCACTTCGCCGGCCGCGGCGAGGGTGTCGCGGGGGCCGAGCATGGCCCACAGCGCGGCGCCGGCAAGGCCCAGCACCCCAGCGGCGGCCGGCGCGAGCCACCACGGCGCTTCCCGGAGCGAGCCGAGCGCGAAAAGTCGGTCGAGCACAACCAGAACCAGCGCCGCGCCGAACGCAGCCCCGAGGCTCGGCGACAAGGCGGAGACGAAGCGCCGCAGCGTTCTGCGGTGGGCTGCCCGACGCGCGACCTGCCGCACCGTGTTCATGCTCAAAGGGTATACCGATGGGAACAGCGCGGGTGTTCGGCCATACGCTTGGGCACCTGAAAAACAGACCACCGTTGCGGTCGGAAGGAGCGGGCGATGGGGCAGTTTGCGGCGAGCGTGATCCCACCGGCGAAGGCAGCGTTGCGCTACGCGGAGGGACTGGTCAAGGATCTCAAGCCCGAGGATGGCGCGCGGCTGCCGAAGGGAGTCAAGTGCAATCACGCCGTGTGGGCGCTGGGGCACCTGTCTCTCTACCCGGACAAGCTGCTTCAGGCGATCGGCAGGCCGGAACTGTGCAAGCCGGATCAGCGGTTCGAAGAACTGTTCGCGGACAAGAAGGAGTGCCTGGATGATCCCGGCGGCAAGCTGTACCCCTCGCTGCACGAGGTGATGGAGCGGTTCCGCGAGCGGTACAACGCGCTGCTGAACGCCGTGGCGGAGGTACCGGAGTCGGTCTTCGCGGGGCCGAACCCGAATGAACGGATGAAGGAGATCGCGCCGACGGTGGGGGCGATGGTGGTGTTCATGCTCACCGGGCACACGATGATGCACCTCGGGCAGATATCCACCTGGCGGCGGTGCCTGGGGTACGGGCCGGTGTTCTAGCCGCCGAGCGGGACCCGGTCCCGCGCCGCGGCGTTTGCCGAGGACGCGCCGAGGCCGAACGTCCGTCCGCCGGTCCGGTCGCCGCATCCGGGATCGAGGGGCCGCACCCGGAAGGCGAGCCGTGCTGATCGGGTCCGAAACAGGTGGCGCGAGGCGGAACCGGAGCGGCGCGGTCGCCCGCGCGACACCGCCGGGGACGCCGATGGGGCTTGGTTCGGCATTGCGCCGATAAGTAAGGAGGGACGCCCCGGCGGAACGGTTGGGCGGTGCGCGCGGAGTCCGGACTTGGATGTGCGACGAACAGTTCGAGCGGGAATCCGGGGATGGGCCGTGCGCGCGGCGATGCTCATCGGCGTGTGCGGATCGGCCGCGGCGCAGGTGGACGAGCCGTTCGAGTCCGGCGCGGTTGAGCAGGGAACAGGCGAGGACGCCGGGCAGGCGCGGGCGGCACTGCGCCTGGTGCGCATGTGGGATTTTGAGGAGCGAGCAGGACACCTCGAACCGGTGCCGGAGCATTGGGTGCGCGGGCAGGGCACGGCGGCGGCGCCGCGGGCGGGGTTTCCTGCGTGGAACCAGGCGGCGTTCGACGAAGTGAGCGCGGGTGAGGGCGCGTGGAGCGTGAAGCTGCCCAGCAGAGGGGGCAGCACGTCGCTGCTGCTCAGGGGCGGGGTGCTTCCGGCGATGCCGGGCGGCGATTACCGGATCACGGCGCGCGTCAAGACCGAGAAAGCGGTCCACACACGCGCGCGGCTTCTCGCGCGGTTCCTGAATGAAAAGCTGGAACCGATCGGCGCGAGTGAAACCTCAAGCCCGCTCGTCACCAGCGAGGGCGCATGGTCGAGGATCGCGGCGGACCTCGTCGGGCGGCCGGACGCGGCTTGGGTTCAGGTGGAGCTGCAACTGGCGCAGCCGGAGGTCTACTCGGGTGTGCCGCGGCATCGGCAGGAAGTGCGGCTTCAGGATATCGGCGCCTGCGCGTGGTTCGACGATGTCAAGGTGTTCCAGGTGCCGCGCGTCGATCTGCAGACGAACGCCGGTCAATGTGATCGTGCTGCCGGACGAAGTGATCGTACGCGCGATGGTGAAGGACCTGACCGGGCAGGCGCTGCGCGCGCACATGGTCGTGTACGACGTGGACGGGCGCGAGGTGGACGCGGTGGTGATGGATGTCGCCGCGACGGGGCAGCCCGCCGATTGGCGGCCCGCGCTGCCGGCGCTCGGGTGGTATCGCGCTTCGCTGCTGGTGGAGGACGCCACGGGAGCGGTGGGGCGGGCGCTGGTGGATTTCGTGTGGGCCGGCGGGCAGGCGCGGCGGGAGTCCTGCAGGCCCGTGGTGATCGCTTCGGATGCCGCGCTGCCCGTCGAGGAGAACACCGGCGCCGCGGGGGACATTTCGAGCGGGCCGGGTTCGACGGGGCCGGTGCTCGGCGTGGTCGCCGAAGACCTGCTGCCCGCGCAGGTGAGCGGACTGGGAGAACTGCTGGCGACGGCGGGCGCGGGATGGGTGTCCCTCGGCGTGCTCGATGATGCGCAGAAGGACGCGGAAGTTCAGACGTGGCTCGCGCGCAACGCGCTCGCCATTGATCGCGTGCTGGAGGACGGACTGGAGGTCTCGCTGGTGCTGGAGCGGCTCCCGGCGGACCCGAGCGCGGGCGCGACGGACGGCTCGCGCATCTCCGAGTCGCAGCCGCTGGATGTGCTCGCGGAGGCGATGGGGCGCGCCGACGGAGCGAGCGCGTGGCTCCCGCAGCTCGTGCCCGTGTTCGCCCGGTACGGCGAGCGCGTGCACCGGTGGCAGATCGGGAGCACGGGCGACGACACGGCCTTCTGGCGCGAACACACGGCGGACGTGGCGGCGTATCTCGAGGAGGAGGTGCGCAGGCTGGCGCCCAGCCCCTCGGTCGTGGTTCCCTGGCAGCTCGGTTACAGCGAACAGAGCGCCCGCGGCGTGAGCGGCTTGACCATGAACTGGCCGCTGGGCGTGCCCGCGCGTTCGATCGGCATGTACCTCGGCGAGTGGGGCGCGGCGGAGCACGCGGCCGTCGTGATCGAACCCGCCGATTACACGGAGTACGGCGCGCGGGCGGCCGCGGCCGATGCCGTGCGGCGCGGAACCGAAGCGTGGGCGACAGGCATCGCGCGGGTCGGCGTGCGGAACATCTGGCGCTGGCACGAGTCGGTCGGAGGGGGCCAGACGATGCCGTTGCCGCTGCTGGCCGCGTGGCGGACGGCGTCGCAGGCGCTGAGCGGCAAGCGATTCGAGGGCGAGCTGCCCGTGGCGCCGGGAGTTCGCGCGCTGATCGGGCGCGGCCCGGACGGGGAAGGCGTGATCGCGGCGTGGAACGAAGGCTCGGATCCGAAGGACGCCGTGCTGCAGGGATTCCTCGGCGGGGACCAGCTCGTCGTGCGCGACATGTTCGGGAACGCGACCGAGCCGCAGATCACGCGGGACGAGTGCCTCGTGCAGCTCGGGCAGGAACCGCTGTTCATCGAGGGCGTGGACGTGGACCTGATGCGCTTCCGCGCGGGCGTGGCGCTGGAACCGGAGGTGATCCCCGCGCGCGCGCAGCGCCACGAACTGGAGCTGATCGTTCGCAACCCGTGGAACGTGACGATCTCGGGGAACGTGCGGCTCGTGGAGCCGGAGGAGTGGCAGTTCACGCCGCGCGTCAGCGGTTTCGCTCTCGCGCCGGGCGGGGAAGCACGCCTGCCGGTCTCCATCGCGCTGGGGCCGGGCGAGGAAGCGGGAATGCGTGCGGTGCGGGCGGAGGTGGAGCTGACGGCGATGCGCGCCTACCCGGCGTTCACGGTGCCGCTGGGCGTGGAGCTTGGACTGGAGAACGTCCAGCTTCAGCCGAGCTTCCGCTACGTGATGCGCCCCGGGGCGAGCGCGCCCGATGTGGTCGTCACCGTGATCGTGACGAACCTGGGCGATCGAGAGATGTCCGTCGAGGCGTTCGCGCTGGCGCCCGGCTTCGCGGGGCAGTCGGCGCCGATCAGCGCGCTGGGGCCGGGCAAGTCCGCGGTGCGGAAGTTCACCTTCCAGGAGAGCGGCGAGAAGCTGCGCGGCAAACGCCTGCGCGTCGGGCTGAAGGAGCACGACGGCACGGGCCGGCTCAACCGAACGCTCGTCGTGCAGTAGCAGCTTCCGCCCCGCGCGCACCGGGCGGCCCGGCGAACACGCGATGGTTCATTCGCTCATGGAGGGGATGTCCACCGAGTCCGTGGGGGGGATCGGCCGCTGATTCTCCTTCGCGCGTTCGATGAGCATGCCGATCCTGCGCAGCAGCTCGCGGCGCTGGCCGGGCGACAGCGACTCGAACTCGGCGCGGAGGCGGTCCCACTCGGCGGCTTCATCGACGGGTTCGGCCGGCGGCGCGGCATCGTCGGTCATGCTCCCGCCGGCGCGGGCCGGATCGAAGCCGCGGCGCTCGCGCGGCGGGGCGCCTTCCCGGCGTCCTTCCATCTCGCGGGCGCGCATCTCCTCCTGATACCGGGCGAGCATGTTCTTCACGTGCTCGCGCTGCGGCTCGGTGAGCACTTCATAGATGCGGACGTGATACTCATCCGCCTTCGGCGCGCCTTCGCGGATTTCCTGAAGTCGAGCGCGGGCCTCCTGCATCTCGGGCGTCACCGAGGCGGGATCCTCGGCGGGGCCGCGACGGCCCTGGAATCCGGGGCGCTGCGGAGGACGATCGTCGCCCGCGCCCGGTGCGTCGGGTGCGCCGGGCCGGTCGCCGGGACCACGCGCCCCTCCCGGCCCGCGGTCGGCGATGCCCGCCTTGGCGCGAAGCTCGCGCATCTCCGCGGCGTGCTCCTGCATGTAGGCGCGCACGGCATCCTGGTATTCCTGCTCGATGGTGCGGATCTCATCGAGCTGGGCTTCGGTGGGGCGCAGGTCCGCAGCGACATCCTCGCCGGACAGCGACTCGATGGCGCGCATGAAGACGGGATGGCGCACGCCGCGCTGACGCTGGCCCTGGCCGGGCTGCACTTCGCCGAACGTGGACGGCACGCCGGGAACATCGCGGTCCTTGACTTCCGGGCCCCGGAGGGCGTCGGCGGGCGGCGCGGACTCCTGCGCGCCCACGGGCGCGCCGGCGGCGGCGACAAGAACGAGGCAGGAAAGCAGACGGGTGCGTGCGGACATCGTGTGGTACTCCGAGGAATGGTTTCCGTCGGCCAAACGAGGCGGGAACTCCGGGATTGCATGGGCGGGGTCCGGTGGCCCCGCCAAGCCCCGCGCCGGGCCGGGGATTCCGTTTATGCGGGCGGGGACGGTTGCGCGGCGGGCGTATGATCGGGTTCGCGGGCCGGCGAAGGTGAGAGATGCGGGGGCGGGAGAACGGGGCGGAATGGCTTTCTCGAAGGATGATGTGCTCGAGGCGCTGAAGGTCATCAAGGATGCGCGCACGCAGCGCGACCTTGTGAGCATGGGCGCCGTGCGCACAGTGGCGAGCTGCGACGGATTCGTGAGCGTCACGATCGCCTGCGCGGACGAGGGCGACACGCGCCGGATGCTCAAGGCCGGCGCGGACTCCGCGATCCGGCAGCGCGCGGCCGCGAAGGGCGAAACGATCATCGATGTCGCGGTGAGCTTCATCGATCCGGGCGCGGCCGAGTCTGCTGCCGCGTCCCGGCCGCGCGCGGATGCGGCGCCGGCGCAGGGCGGCGGCGCGAGCGCGCCGGCGCAGGGCGCGCGCGGAGCGGGGGGCGTGCAGCCCATGTCGCCGAGTCTGCCGGGCGTGAAGCACATCATCGCGGTGGGTGCGGGGAAGGGGGGCGTGGGCAAGAGCACGATCGCGGTGAACCTGGCGGTGGGGCTGGCGCGGAAGGGTCACGCGGTCGGATTGCTCGACGGCGACATCTACGGCCCCAGCGTGCCCACGCTGCTGGGCCTCGGCTCGATGGAAGTGACGCTGCACAAGGGCATGCTGCAGGTGTTCTACGTGCACGGCGTGAAGGCGATGACGATCGGGAAGCTCGTGGAGGCGGACAAGGCGCTGATCTGGCGCGGGCCGATGGCGCACGGCGCCTTCAAGCAGCTTGTCGAGCAGACCGCATGGGGCGAGCTGGACTACCTGGTCATTGATCTTCCCCCGGGGACCGGCGATGTATCGCTGACGATGGCGCAGCTCCTGAAAGTGACGGGGGCGGTGATCGTGTGCACGCCGCAGAAGGTGGCGCAGGACGACGCGGTGCGCGCAGCGCGGATGTTCCAGCAGCTTCAGATCCCGGTGCTCGGCGTGGTGGAGAACATGAGCTATTTCATCGGAGATGACGGCAAGGAATACGACATCTTCGGGCGGGGCGGGGCGCAGCGCATGGCGCAACGGCTGGGGCTGCCGTTTCTCGGCGCGGTGCCCATCGTGATGGCGCTGCGCGAGAACAGCGACGGCGGCGATCCGACGGCGAACTTCGAGAGCGCCGGCCCGGCCCTGCGCGCGGCGCTGGAGGAGATGGTGAAGCAGGTGGAGACGGAAGTGGCGCTGGAGGCGATGCGGGGGAGCGGGGGGCCGGTGGTGAGTGTGAGCTAGGCACCGGGCGCGATCGAGGCCGTTGCACATCAGGAATCGGAGCCCGACGGCGTCTCGGTGCGGGCCGGAAGCGACGCGATCGGCCTCGTGGCCGTTTCGACGGGCTTGGCCTCCGGCAGTTCCCTCTGCGACTTGGCGCCCGATTCCTCGAACTTGCGCAGCGTCGGCATCAGCCGCGAATCGACCGAGGCGGCGAACTTGTTGTACTTCTCCGCGGCCTTGTCGATGGCTTCGCCCAGTTCGCTCGCGTAGCCCAGCGCGGTAGCGGCGCGTTCGTGCAGCTCGCGCCCGAGCTTGAACAGCTCGCCGGCGGAATCGCTCAGACGCTTCTCGCGCCAGCCGATGTAGACGGCGCGCAGCAGGCCGATGAGCGTCGAGGGGCTGGCGAGGATCACGCCGCTCTGCGCCGCGGTGTCGAGCAGGTCGGGCCGGCGCTGCAGAGCCGCGTCGATGAACTGGTCGCCGGGGATGAACATGACGACCAGCTCGGGAGCGTCGGTGAACTGCGCGGCGTAGCCCTTGTCGGCCAGCGCCCGAGCCTGCTCGGCGACGTGGCGCGCGAAGCGATCGAGGTGCGCTTCCGCCGCCTCCGGGCCGTCCGCTTCCACGGCGTTGATGTACGCCTCGATGTTGGTCTTGGCGTCCACGGCGATCACGCGCCCGTTGGGCAGCTTCACCAGCATGTCCGGGCGGAGGAGCCTGCCGTCGTCGGTGCGGGCGGATTCCTGCTCGGTGAAGTCGCAGTACTCGCGCATCCCGGCAAGCTCGACGACGCGCCGAAGCTGGATCTCGCCGTAGCGGCCGCGGACCTGCGGCTTGCGCAGCGCGTTGACGAGATTCGCCGTCTCGCGCCGGAGCTGATTATTGGCTTCGGCGACGGCGCGGGCCTGCTCGGCGAGCGTGCCGAAGGATTGTTCGCGCGCTCTTTCGATCTCCGCGAGCTTGGCCTCCGTGCGCGCGAGCGTGTCGCCGATGGGCTTCACCTTCGCGTCCAGCTTCGATTCGGCGAGAGTGACGAACTGTTCGTTGGCCTTCTTGAGCGCTTCCGCGGCCGAGGAGTTGATCGCGGCGCGAAACGCCTCCTGCATTTCCTTCAGGCGGGCTTCGAGCTGCTGCTCGTACTTGCTGGCCGCGTCGCGCGCGGACTCAAGCTCGACGCGATGCTTCGATTCCAGCGATGCGATGCGCTCGGTGAGGCGAGCCGCTTCGGCGGATGCGTTCGCCAGCCGCGCTTCGGCCTCCCGCAGCGCGTTTTCCGCGCCGGCGCGGGCCGCCTGCTCCTCCTGCAGACGGGCGCGGAGCGACTCCAGCTCCGGCCGATGCGCCGCCGCGGAGGCACGGGCGGCGGAGAGCTTCCAGGCCAGCCACGCGCACGCCCCCAGCGTCAGCGCGAAGAGAACGCCAAGGACGGTGGCCAGCAGTTCCATCCGCACAGTCTACGCGCAGGGCCATCGGAGAACCGGACCAAGACCCGATGTGTGCGGGAGCCGGCGTCACGGCGCGGCGGGGGCGGGGGTCACGATGAGCCGGATGGCGCGCTCGGGCGCGTGGTACCGCCGGAACGCCTCGCGGACTTCCCCGGGCGTGATGTGCTCGACGGCCGATTGCGCCGTCATCAGGTTGTCGAGCGGACGGGAGCGGTAGACGATCGACGAGAGCACGTCCGCCCAGTAGCCCGCGTCGCGATGCTCCAGGGCGGTTTCGTCGGCGAGCTGGGCGCGCACCGGGTCGAGGTCCGCGGCGTCCGGACCCGCGGCCGCGAACTCCGCGAGATACTGGTCCATCGTTCGGGCGAGGTCGTCGCAGCGGTCGGGTGCGCAGATCGCTGCGCACCAGAACTGACCGGCGCCCGTGAAGACGACGGACGGTCGGTTCACCGCTTCCACCGCGAAGACGAGCTGCCGGCGGTCGCGCAGCTCGCGCTCCAGGCGGATGCGCAGGATGCGGGCGGCAAGCTCGAGCAGGCGCGCATCCTGCTCGTCGCATGCGTTGGCGCCGCGGAAGCCGACGAGCACCACGGCCTGATCGTTGGGCGTGGGGATCTGTCTGCACAGGTCGATGGGGCCGCGGACGGGAGCGAGCGTGCGCAGCGATTGATGGGTGGTCGGCGCGATGCGGGGCCGCGGCGGGAGCGAGCCGAGATAGCGCTTGCCAAGCTCGAGCGCTTCGGCCACGGGAACATCGCCGACGATGGATGCCTCCAGCGGCGCCGCCGCGAGACGATCCGCCCAGAACTGCACGGCTTCCAGAGTGATCGCTTCCGCGTCGCTCTCGCCGACCAGCTCGAGGCGACGGTCCTCATCGGGGCTGAGGGCGTCGAAGAGCGCCTCGGTCACGGCGCCGCGCGGCACGACGCGCCGGGTTCGGGCCTGCTGAATGGCCGCCTGGCGCCACGACTCCAGCGCGCGCGCCTCGATGACCGGGCCGCTGAGCAGCGCATGGATCAACTGCATGGCGATGGGCAACTGCTCTTTGGTGGCCGTCACATCGATGGCGATGCGATCATCCTCGATGCGGCCCTGCAGCTCGACGGTGGTGTCGGCGAGCAAGGAGCGAAGCGTGCAACTGGAGCGCTCGCGCGTCGCGGGGGACGTCCAGAGGATGGAGAGCGCGGAAGTGAGTCCGAACGTGGCCGGGCCTTCCTCGATGCGCCCGCCGGCCAGCGAGATCGTCACGTGCACGCGCCGATCCGGCGAAGGCATGGATCGGATGTGCAGGCACGCGCCGTTGGCCATCCATGCCGTCCGCACCGCGCTGGCGGGGTGCAGGCTCAGCCGATCCACGGCGCCCGGCACCGGCTCCTGGCTCAGAATCGTCGATGGCGCGGACGATTCCTGCCCGGGTTCCAGCGGAGCATCCAGCGCCGCGTGCACGACGGAGAGAATCTCCGTCTCCGCCGGGGGTGCCGGCGAAGCCGACGATGCCAGCACGATGAACGCCGCGCTGCGCATATCGAAGAGCGTGCGCACGGCGTCGTGCAGGTCGCTGCCGGTCACCGTCGGCGCCAGCCGCGAGAGCATCTCCAGATGCTGCGCGGGCGAGAGGATGACGGATCCGCGCCGAAGAAGCTCGGCGTAGCGGGCGGCGATGCGCTCGGGGGGATCGGAAGACCATGCGTCGTGCTCCCGCGCCGCCTTCAGGAGCAGCGATGTCAGCGCGCCGCGTCGCTCGGTCTCCGTGAACCCGTGGCGACGGGCGCGTTCGATCTCGGCGCACAGCGCTGCGAGCTGCTCTTTCCACGTCCCCGGCTGTCCCGCGCTCCACGCGACGCTCCAGCGCGTGATGCCGGTGGGCTGGGCGGTGAACGCGGCGGCGCGCCCGGCGGGGACGGCGCCCGAGCATGTGCGGTCGGCGAACCTGCGAGCCAGCGCCTCGGCGGCCAGGTTGTTCACCAGCTCGGCGCGCATCTGCTCGGCGGTGCGGACGCCCTCCTGAACCGGCAGCGTGATCAGCACCTGCACCCGGTCGGATGCGATCTCGGGGTCGCACGCCGAAACAGCGCGTCGGCCCTCCAGCCGCACCGCGGGCCACCGCGCCGCCGCTCCGTCCTCGATCTCCGGCGGCGGTCCGCGCAGTTCGCCGAATCGCTCCTGAACCGCGGCGAGCGTCGGCTTGGCTTCCGCGTCGCCCACGATGACGATGCGGGCGCGCGACGGCACGTAGTTCCGGCGGTAGTAGTCCTGCAGATGCTCGCGCGTGAGCCGTGCGAAGATGTCGGCGCCTCCGGCCGGGAATCGCTCGGCCAGCGCCGTGCCGGGGAAGAGCCGCGGCTGGAGCGCTTCATTCACGCGCAACTGCGCTCCCTGGCGCGCACGCTCCAGTTCCTCCTGAACCTTCCGCTGCGCGATGATGCTCTGCTCCTCGAGCAGCAGCCTTCCGGCGACGTCGGAAAGGAAGAGCAGGCCGGCTTCGATGCTGCGCGCGTCGGCGTCCGGGATGGTCAGGCTGTAGGTGCTCTGGTCGTACCCGACCATGGAATCGAACAGTTCGCCGAAGTGAACGCCTCGCGCGCCCAGCCGCTGCTCGAGCGTGCCCGACGGGAAGTGCGCGGAGCCTGCCCGGGCCAGCCGCTCGATCAGACGCGCCGCCCCGACCTGCTCATCGGTTTCATGCATGGAACCCGCGTCGATCTGGAGCACAAGGGCGACCCGTCCGGGCACGCCCTCATGCCGGCGGAACAGGTACGACATCCCGTTGTGGAGCGTTCCGGTCACCAGGGCCGGATCGGGAGTGAGCGGAGTCTCCGGTGCCCTGTCTTGGTTCTCAGGTGCGGGATCCGCCCCTTCGACCGACAGCGGCGCCGCCGAAACAGGCGGGCATGCCAGCAGCGGCGCGGCGATGGCCGCCGCGAGCATGTCGCGCCGAAACCCGGTCACCAAGGCACTCAGGATGCTGCGAAGGCTTGTCACAACACACTCCGGGTCGGGCAGGGTAGCGGCCGACGCGCGGGACTCGCGGTTCGGCCGCGTGACGACAACGGTTTGACGGCCACCCGCCCCGTGCAGCGCCCCGCTCGCCCGGCCGCCGCGTTCCGCCCCGGTCATACCGGCGGGGCGGGGCCGGGTGGCGAGGGGCGGGTCGGCACCGCACGGGGCGGCGTTGGCCGGGTGCGCGTGCGACCGATAGTCTGGCGCGATGCAGTCCACGCGCCCATCCGGGACGGAAGGGGAAAGTGCGGCGCCCGCGGGCCGGGCGGGAGCGCCGGTGCGCCGTTTGAGCATGTGCGCGGCCGGGTCCCTCGCGTGCGCGGTGCTGAGCGTGGGCGGATGCATCGGGATTACCGCGATCGCCGGGATGGGCGAGGCGCGCGTGCTGGGCGCGATCGCGCTGACCTTCGCACTTGCCGCGCTGGCGGTGGTGCTCGGGGCGACGGCGCTGCTGCTGATCGGTCGGACGGCGGGGCGGACCACCGGGCGCGTGCCGGCCGCGATCGGATTGATCGTGGGGCTGACGAGCGGAGTGATCCAGGGGTCGGCGGTGTTCGGCGCGGTGTCGCTCTGGAGCGGCCTGCGGACGCTTCGTCCCTACGCCGAGGCGGTCATCGCGGGCGCGGAGCAGGGGAGGATGAACGATGTGCGCGGCGCGCTGAGCGCGGCCTCGGCCTCGGCGCTGAGCGACGAGCGGGCCGCCGCGTTCGGCGAGGCGCTGCGGGCGAGCTGCGGGCGGGTGCGAGCGGTCGAAGCGCCGTTGATGGAGCTGATGCAGCGATCGCGCGAGGTGATGCAGGAGGTCACGCCGGGCGGACGCGCGTTCGATCTGGGGCTGACGCCCCGGCCCGTCATGATCCGCATGGAGCGATGCGACATGCTGGCGTACGTCGTGGTCGACCAGGTGGCGGCGGAGCAGCGGATCGTGGCGGTGTCGGACGTGCTGGTGCTCCTGCCGGACGGGCGGGGCGCCGTGCTGATGGAGAACGGTCCCGCGACGAGCCTCGCGCGTGCGCTTGGCGTTGCGATCCGCAACTGAATGGAGCACGTGGTCGGCGCGACGCCCCGTGCCGTCATGTGCGCACGCCCGTGTACAGCGCGATGGCCACGGGCAGCAGCACGAGACTCGGGATGAACGCGCCGAGCCAGGGAGGCAGGCCGGGAATGGCGAGCGTGGAAGCGAGGGCGGCCGCCGTGAGGCCCGCCAGCGCCACCGGCGCGCACTGGAGCGAAGGGATCAGCAGCGGGCGCGGCGCGCGGATGAGGAAGAAGGGCAGCGCCGCGGTGAGCGTGATGAAGTTGCTGGCCAGCGCGGCGATTCTTCCCCAGCGGATGCGCTCCAGTCGGTCGCGGGCGTGCGGATCGAGGCCGCCCATGCGCAGCAGTTGATCCACGCGCCTCCACGAGAGGCTCTGCCCGAACCCTTCGAAGGTCATCACCTTCAGCCGCGTGGGGTCGAGGCTGGAGTCGATGCGCTCCACGCGCGTGCGCGAGGGCGTCGCGGGCGACCCCCGGGGATCGGTCGGGGGCGGCGCCTCCAGCGGCTCGGCCCACCCGTCCTCCAGCACCCAGCCGCGGCCGTCCCACGTCGCCAGTTTGGCGGAGATGGCGCGGACCAGACGTCCTTCCGCGTTGCGCTCCCAGACGTGGAGATCGGCGAGCGTGCCCGTCTTGTCGTCGAAGCGCGAGGAGTAGAAGACCCGACCCTCGCCGTCCTCGGCGAGCCGGACGCGGAACGCGGCGATGTTGCGCTTGCCGGCGTCGCCGGCATCGCGCGTCAGCAGCGGGGCGACCGCGGGGACGAAGACCTCGGAGTTCAGCGCCTGAGCGCCGATGAAGAGCGCGCCGACCGCCAGGAACGGAAGTGCGGCGCGGTGCAGGCTGATCCCCCCGCTCAGCAGCGCGACGAACTCCCTGTGGCGCACGAGCTGCGCGCACGTGAAACCCATCGCCGCCACCAGCACCACGCCGATGAGGTAGGAGAAGAGCTGGAGCAGTCGCGGACCCCAGATGTCGAACACGAGCACGGCGGTGAGCAGGGCGTGATGCACGGCGCGCCCCAGCCCGTCCGCCTCGTGGCCCGCCATCTGCTCCGAGGCGCTGGCGGCGAACCGGCGCAGGTTCACCACCGCGTCCACGCTCACCACCAGCAGGAAGAGCACGAAGAGCAGCGTGCAGACATTCAGGAAGTAGAGCCGCGCGATGTAGCGGAAGAGAATGGACATGCCGGTTCCCGGTCAGTGATGCGCCGCGCCGGCTCCGTGCGCTTCGTGCAGCCGGCGCACGAACAGGAAAGCAGCGTACCCCACGATCGCGCCGAGGTAGACATCCGAGAGAAAGTGGGCGCGGTCCAGCACCCGCGTGCCGGCGCACCCCGCGCCCAGCACCACCCACACCGGCCACGCCCGCGGGTGCAGGTAGCACAGGGCGGCGGAGGCCGCCGCGGCGACCGCCGCGTGGCTGCTGGGCAGCGCCAGCCCGGACGTGCGGAACGTCGCCTCCAGGATCGAGCGGAAGACATACTCGCCGGCGTGCATGTCCGGGCGTTCGCGCCGGAAGACGAGCTTGAGCAGTTCGGCGGCGAGACCGGCAAGCCCCGTGGAGATCGCCAGAACGGCCGCGCGCGACCAGCGGTCGCGCAGCGGAGGCTCGAAGGCGCGTGCGGGCCGCCCCGAGTCGATGAGCAGCATCGCTCCCGCCGCCGCGAGCCACGCGGGCCAGTATCCCATCACGCGCAGAAGCCGGTGCCAGTCGCGCCGCTCGGCCCCCGGGAGGTACGCATGCTCGAACGCGATCCGGTCGAACGCGCTCACGACGACGAACCCCGCGACCGCGAGCATCAGCAGCGCGAGCGCCCTGCGGGGCGAGAATGGAACCGCGTGGACGGTCATGGGGCGGGAGCCTCTCCATCCGAAGCCGCCTGCGCCGCCAGCCCCGGCCAGCGCACCACGAGCAGCTCCAGTTCCGGGTCATCCGCGAACACATCCAGCGAACCGAGCACGCGCTCCCAGCGCGCTCGCGGCGCGCCGATAAGCGCGGCGACTCTTCCGCGCAGCTCCGCTCTCCGCAGGTCCGTGTCCTCGAAGAAATCGTACGACGATCGCCGCCCGCCCATCAGCGACGCCGCGCTGCACACCGGGGGATGTCCGGGCAGGTAGAAGGCAAGCAGGCCGGCGCGGCCGTATGAAGAAGCCACGTACAGCGGCTCGTTCCCGGAGATCGAAGGGTCCTGCGTTCGCGTCATCACGTCGCTCACCGCGCGGTGCACGGAAGCCGCCGCGGCTCGCTGTCCCGTCAGGCGCTGCATGGGCACCAGCTTCCCGACCAGCGGCAGCCCCGCCAGCCACGGCAGGATGAGCATCCCGAAGGCGGCGACGGCGCCGTATCCGATCGACCAGTGCCACGCGATTTGAAAGGTCGTTTCCGGCTTCCGGCGCAGCAGCCCGCGGCGCGGCCGCGGGCGCAGAGTCTCGCTCAGCCACGCGTGCACCATCGCGCGGTAGCGGGTCAGCTCGCTCGGCGCGCGCCGCGCCGCCAGCACCAGCAGCGTGGTGTACCCAGCGATGGGCCAGTTGCCTTCCACGTCGGTGAACCATGTGAGGGCGAAGTAGAACAGCAGCACCGGCGCCGCGCACCAGAACAGGAATGAATCGATGGCCGGGGAGGAGAGGCCGTGCCCCGTCGAGGGCGGTCCACCCTCCCGGCGCGAACGCAGCGCGTGCGCCAGCGCGGCGGCGATGAGCAGCAGCGCCGGGCCGATGAGTCCGATCTGCCCGGCGAGGAACTCGATGGTCCACTCGGGCTTCCATGACCAGGGCTTTCCCGCGCCGATCCGCGGCGCGACATCGCCGCCCGCGACGCCGAGATGGCCCAGCAGATGGGCGAGCGTCGGCCAGTCATGCCGCACGTTCCAGATGATCACCGGCGCCATGCAGCACGCGAACACGGCCAGCGCCAGCATCAGCGCGCCCGCGAGGCGCGGATGCAGCGGCATCGCGCGCCGATGGCGCAGCCAGAAGATGACCAGCCCCGGGAGCAGCAGAAGAATGGTGAACTTGAAGAGGAACCCGACGCCCAGGGCCAGCCCGAGCGCAGCGCAGGGCGCCAGCACGTTGCCCCCGTGCGCCCACGAGCGGAAGAGCGCCATCGCCGCCCATGCGCTGAGGATCCAGCAGGCGATGTACGGCCCGTCGATCGTCATCAGCATCGCCACGGCGTGATACGCGGGCACGCAGCACATCGCCGCCGCCGCGAAGAAGGCCACGCGCTCATCGGGCGGGGGAATCGCCGGGCGAATCCCCGGCTGGCCCGAGGCCGCGCCCAGTCGCGCCGCCGCGAGCATGGCGAGCAGACCGCAGATCACGGCCGGCAACCGCACCGCGGCCTCGCTCGTGCCCAGAAAGCCGGTCGAGGCCCCGATGAGCCACGCGACACCCGGCCCCTTGCTGTAGTAGGAAAGCGCGGGCCGGCGCGACCAGTCCCAGTAGTGGGCCTCGTCGGCCACAAGTTCATAGGGCGAAAGGAACAGCAGATACGCGGCACGCAGCAGCGCGATCCCGAACGAGAACAAGAGGACGCCGCGCCAGGAGGCCCATGCCCAAGCGCCCTTCGCGTCGGTCGGTGGCTGGTTGGCGGCGAGCGGCGTGGTCAATGGATGAACGATGATACCGCCCGGCGACGCGGCCGAGCGGGACGTTTCAGTGGCGGCAGAGCCTGCGGTATTCCAGGAGCGCCAGCAGCGAAAGCCCGACGACCGCGCCCCAGAGAATGAAGAGGCCGTGGGTGCCCGAGTTGTGCGTCATGTTCTGGCCTGCGCTGATCGAGATCACGGTCACCAGCGCGGGACCGAAGCTCCACAGGTACACGGGCAGCGGCAGCGCATCCTTCAGCCGGATCGCCATCACCGCGCCGAGAATCACCATCACGATGCAGGACGCCGCGTAGGCGGCCCGCTCGTGAAGCTTGCTGAGAATCTCCCGGCGCAGGCCCGCGATGCGGTCCCGCAGCTCGCGCGCGGCCGCGTCGAGCTGCATGGAGAGCGCGGAACGTCCGTCATCCCCGGCGAGACCGGCGGTGTTCTCCCGCGCGCTCGCGAGCAGGGCGCGCGTGCTCTTGGCGTCCAGCGCCGCGGCGTGGTTGGTGCGCCCCATGATCCCGCGGAGCGTGATCTCGGCACGCTCGCCCTCGTCGGAGGGCGACTCGCCACCGGTGGTGACGACGTGCTCCATGCGGATCTCCAGACCCGCGAATGAATCATCGACGGGCCGGCGCGGCGGAGCGATCCACGCCGCCCGCGTGCGCTGGAACAGCTCACGCCCCGCGGCCCCCGTTGTCCGACCCGACCATGCCAGCGTCACCGGCGCTTCCTCGGTCCGCCCCAGGATGCGCCACGCCCCGCGCTCGGGATCGAACGCCAGCCCGCCCCCGGAGATCGTGAACGTGCGCCCGTCCTCGGTGCGCAGAATGCACGTGCCGGCGCCGCGGAGCCGCTCGTTCAGCTCCAGCAGCAGCGCCTGCTCCGCCATGCGCGCCACGAGTCGGCGCCGGCGTTCGTCGATGCTGCGGAGCAGCTCCGGTCGCTTCCACACCGAGAGCAGTTCCGCCGTGGGCAGAAACTTGGGGTCCTCGCGGAAAGCGTTCGGAATGCGGACGCGGTGGGAGTACACCGTCTCCCCCTGGAAGGCGCCTTCGGCGCCCTTGCCGGTCGCGTTGTGGAAGATGAGCTGCACGGAGGACGGTTCCTCCTCTCCGCTTCGCTCCGCAAAGAGCCGCACATCCACGCGGTCCGCGCTGACGAAATAGTTCACGCGCCCCGCGCGGTCCGCGCGCGCCGCCAGCACGTGGAAGAGCGCAAAGGCGCGCACCGCGCCGCCGGACGCCTCCGCGGGCAGCGCCGCGATCTCCTTGGCGCGGATGTCGAACTCGCCGAGACGGATGGTCTGTCCGCGGCCGACCGATGTTTCGATGAGCCTTCCGATGTCCCGTGTGACGATCCGCTCCGCAGCGCGCAGCGAGTGGGGGATCACTTCGCTGGTGAGCACGATGAGCGCGAGCGCGAGCACCGCGCCGCACATCGCCGCCGGCACGAGCAGCACGCGGTGGCGGATTCCGCTCGCGGTCGCGGCCTGGTACTCGTTGTCGACGCCCAGACGGTGATAGCACATCGTGGACGCGAAGCACGCCGCGAACGGAATCGCGTACTGCAGCATGGGAATGACGAGCAATCCCATCAGGCGCAGGGTGTCGCCCAGGCCGATCTGCCCGTCGGCAAGCGGCTTGACCGCCGCCGCGAACGCGATGACCGTTACCAGCGCCGCGGTGGTGACCGCCAGCAGCCGCCACAGTTCGGCGGAGATCGAGGCCCACAGGATTCTGGGGAACCGGGCGCGCATGCGCGGCTCATGGTGCGCGGTCCGGACCCTGCGGGCAAACCCGCCCGCGATCCGGCGCGCCGGATGGGACCGATCGGTTCTGGGACCAGCTCCGCGCCGGACTCTGCCGCATCGCCCGAGCGTGCCGCCTGTGCGGGCACGCCCGTCGATGAAGGGCCTCGCAAGGCTGCGTGGCGGCCTCCCCCCAATTCGATGCTCAACTCGGGCCTGGCCTCCGGCCCGGGCCGCCCCGCCCCGAACGAGTTCATCTTCCGCGGCGGCGGCTCTCCTGGGAAACAGACGCTGATGCGCATCACCTCGCGCCATTCCGCTCGAATCCCGCTCCGACGTCTTTGCACGTCGGGACGCAGGGGCTTCACGCTCGCCGAGTCGCTCTGCGCCGCGGCCATTCTCGGCGTGATCGTTCTGGCGGTGACCACGGCGATCTCCACGGCGCAGCGCACCTCCTTTGAAGGCCAGAAGCGCATCCTCGCCGCGATCGCCGCGGATGACCGCATGGTCGAGCTGGCCACTCTCAGCTACGAGGAACTGCTCGCCAAGAACGGTCTGGATGAGCCGCCGGGCGAGATGACGACGCTGGATGACGATCCGTACCCGGAGAGCTTCTGGGCGATCGGTCGCCGCACGTCCGTCGTCGAGGAAACCGTCGTGGACAAGGATACGGGCGTCGAGATCACCGGCCTTCGCGTCATCGTCACGACCCGTGATGAGTGGGCGGACCTGGCGGTGATCGAGATGTTCGTACCGGAGCCTGCATCATGACGCGCGCCGGCCCTTCCATCATGAACCGGCGCGGGCTGGGGCTGCTCGAGCTGATCCTGGCGATCACGATCACGTCGATCACCGCGCTCGCCGTGGCCACGGTGCTGGTCTCGGTGTCCCGCGGCATGACGGCGATCAACCAGGGACGAAGCTCGCTCCAGCGGGCGCACGCGGCGCACGTTCGCCTGCGCACCTACACCGATCCGGCGCTGGCGCTGCTGGCGTTCGATCCCGAGCGGGGCATCGCGCTGTGGCTGCACGATCAGACCGAGAACGGCCAGGTGAACGTCTCGGAGCTGCGCGTGTTCTGGTTCAACGCGCAGGAGGGCACCCTCAGCGTGGAGTACGTGGACTTCCCCGACGAATGGACCGAGGAGATGGTCGAGACCTACGACACGGTCGTGACGGGCGTGGAGGATCCCTTCGAGGCCATGGAAGCGCAGCGCGCGCTGGGATTCACCGCGACGAGCGTGCTGGCCGACGGCGTGATGGGCCTCGATCTCACGCACAACGAGCTTGACATCAAGCAGTCCGATCGCGCGCAGCTCGCGATGACGTTTCGACTCAATGAAGATCAAGGCAACGAAGTCCTGATGGTGCTGGGCATGCCCAATCACCAGGCGCCGCAGTAGCGGCGCGCCGGCGGTGAAGGGGCGTGGAGCTTGATGCGGGCAGGCCGCGGGAAGCGGGGCCCGGGGAGAGAGAATCATGGTCACGACAGTCAGCAGCGGCAGCATGAACGGTCCGGCGCGCGCCCGAAGGCCGCGGGGCATGGCGATGCTCCTCGTGCTCATCACGCTGGTGGTCGCGGTGGTGCTCACGGGCGCGGCGCTCACGTCGCAGGATGTCTCCGCGGCGATCGGCAACAACGCGGCGGAGGAAGCCAGCGCCAAGTGGGCCGCCGAGTCCGCCGCCAACTTCGCCATCGCCGTCCTCCAGACCCAGATGGACTGGATCGACGAAGACCCCGCCATGCTCCTCGACGGCATGGAGATCGCCGGCGCCCAGATCAGCGCCACGCTCACCGACATGAACGGTGAGCCGCCCGACGAGGAGGACACCGAGCTGATCCTCACGATCTTCGCCTCCGTCGGATCCCGGACCAAGGTGGTCCAGCGGCACGTGACCGTGCAGCCGAACATCCCCCCCGACGAGGCGCTGGATACCGAGCTGCGCGAGTTCGGCATCTTCGCGCAGCAGTTGAACATCGACGACACCGCCGTGATCGCGCCGTGGGCCGGCGCCCAGGACCCGCGCGCGAAGATGCTGGTCAAGCTCGGTTCCACCGGCACTTCCACCGGAGACGTCGCGATCTACGGCTCCGCTCAGCTGAATAAGACGGGGCTGTACGTCAGCAACGCCGCATCCGCCGGACTCAAGGCGTATGTGAATGACGCAAAGTTCTGCGCCGGTGACGTGCTTCCTTTCACCATCCCGATGGCGCCCAAGCGCGTGGGCAACGTGTTCACCGGACTGCCGCTCCGTGCCCTCACCACGCGCTATTACAATGCCTCGGGCGGATCCACCACCATTTCCAGCAGCGGTCAGTACGCCGACGTCATCATCGACAACGGGCACACCGTGACCCTGAATGCCTCCGGAGGCCCCATCTCCATCGCCACCAGCGACCTCATCGTGGATGACGGCAGCGCCCTCGTCATCGTCGGCGACGTGTTCCTGAGAGTCGGCGACGATCTGGAACTCACCGATGACTCCGCCATCGAGCTGGCCGAGGGCGCCACGCTGACCATCTTCTGCCGCGACTACATCCTCGTGCGAAGCTCCGTTCTCGGAGTCAGCCGCGAGGTCGCCGCCGATGACAACCGCAGCATCGCCGACGTCCCCCCGGGCACGTTCCCGGGCCGCCTCCGCGTGTACTTCCTGGATCCGCTGGACGGCGGCACGGGCGCCAACGTGATCGCGATCGACGACCAGTCGCTCGCCGTCGCCGTCATTCACGGCCCGGCGGCGCAGGGCGCGGTGGTCGATGGGAGCACGCTGCTCGGACGCTTCACGGGTTTCCGCTTCTCTGTCGTCACCAACAGCAAGTTCTTCTATGACACGCGCATGGACCGCCTGTGCGGGTTCACCGCCCGCAACGGCCCGCTCTACAACGCCGACGGCACCCCGATCCCCGGGCTTGCCGACACCCTCGGCTCCTTCACCGTCAGCAACGGCTGCGACGCGCTGTATTCCGCCATCGTCGCGGCCATCGAAGCCAACGCAGGCGAGGACGGTCTCGCCGACGGCGGATCCGGACGATCCGAAGATCGCGCCCGCGGCAAGCAGATTCTCCTCTCGATCGGCAGCCTCGAAGGCAAGTCGCTCGGCTCGCTGATCGGAATTCCGGACGAGCAAGCCGCCGTGCTTGCCGCCAACCAGGAGGAAACGCTCGGCGCCGCGGGCGAGGACGACGGGCTTCTGGACGACTTGGGAAGCATCGTGGAAGACCTGATCCCATGATGTTTCCGTGTCGCAACATTCTCGCGCGCGATCTGCGCCGCCATCCATGTCGATGGCGGCGCGGCGTCACGCTCATGGAGCTGATGATCTCCATGGCGATTGTCGCCATCGTGGCCGTCGCCGTCCTGCCGACCCTGGCTCCCGAAGAGCCGATGAAGCTCGTCGGTGCGGCGACGCTCATCGCGTCGGACATCGAATACGCCCAATCCGCTTCGCTCGCGGATCCGGGCGACCCGATCGTCGTGGTCTTCGACAAGGATTCCTCGCAATACTGGCTGGCGCGAACGTCCGACACGGAAACGCCCATCACTCGCCCCAGCTCGGAGGAGCCTTACCTCATCGTGTTCGGCGAAGGCGATACCAGGCAGCTCGCCTCCGTCGCCATCTCGGTTGAGGGGAACGACGGCTGGATGATTCCCTTCGATCAGTTCGGCCGCCTCGACCAGCTCGACAACATCTCCGTCCGCGTCTCCAACGACGCCGGCAGCATGCTGGTTTCGGTCGCGGCCACCACCGGTTCGGTCTCCATTCTCGACGGCGGCCAGAGCGAGGAAGAAGCGAAGGTTGAAGAAGACGGCGAGGTACTCGTCAAGTAGCCTCTCCCGGGCCGTTTTCACGCGGCTCCGGCCGCTTTTCGCAAGGACCGGCTCCCCTTTCCCATAGAATCGCCATGAGCTTTCACAACGGAGGCCGGGCCGTGGCGCTGCGTCGAACGTTCATGTCCGGGGTTCTGGGCTGCGCGGTCGCGGTGCTCACCAGCGGCGCCTTCATCGCCCATGCCGGCCAGCCCCCCACGACTGAGGCTGCCCAGCCGCCCGGCCCGGAATCGGCATCCGGTCAGACGAGGTTCCAGGCCGCCGTGGATGAGGCCGACCGGCTGCTCGCCGAAGCGCAGTCCGCTCTGGCCGCGGCCAGACTGTGGATGGATCGCCATCTCAGCGGCGAATCCGTGGATTCGCTCGCGGCCAAGGCTCGGGCGCAGGCGGAGGCCGCGCTGGCGGAGGCGCTGGAGAAGGCCGCGGCCGAGCATCGGCAAACACTGGGCGTTCGCGTCTATGAGCGCTTCGAGCTGGACGGCAACTCGACGTGGCAATGGACGCCCATCGCCGAGTCGCAGGCGCTGGGCGATCGCGTCGTGCTCCTCGTCCACGGCCTCGATGAACCGGGCGACATCTGGAATGACCTGGCCCCACGCCTCGCGGAGGCCGGCCACGTCGCCGTGCGCTTCGACTATCCGAACGATCAGAGCGCCGCGGCTTCCGCCGATCTGCTCTTTTCGGCGCTCGCCGACCTTCGCGCCCGCGGCGTCGAACGCGTGGACATCGTGGCGCACTCGATGGGCGGCCTGATCGCGCGCGACGTGCTCACGCGCGAAACCATGTATGCGGGCAGCGGCGCGGGAGATGACGTCAAGCCGACCGTTGCAAGACTGATCACCATCGGCACGCCGAATCACGGCTCGCCGTGGGCCGCGCTGCGCGGATTCAGTGAAGTGCGCGACCAGTTCATCCGCTGGATCAACAGCGATGGAAGCGACTGCGCGGCGCTGCTCGGGTTCCTCGTCGATGGCGAAGGTGAAGCGGGGCGCGACCTCATGCCGGGATCGGCCTACCTGAACGAACTCAACGCGCGGGCCGGCGGCGGCGTGCCGCGCGACGTGGCCATGACCCTGATCGTCGGGCGGGCAAGCCCCATGGACGGCGGAGATGTCCGCGGCCTGCTGGCTTACCCCTGGGTGCGCAGGGCGCTGGGCGCGAAGAACGGCGAAGACCTGGCGCTGTGGGTGGACTCGATGGCGGGACAGCTCGGCGACGGAGTGGTGCCCGAATCGAGCGCCGTGCTCGCGGGCGTGAGCGACATCGTGTACGTGAACGCCAACCATCGCTCGATGATCCGGCGCATCGCGATCGTGTCGAAGGGCGCGGCGCAGCAGAAGCAGGACGACGACCCGCCGGGGATCGGGATCGTCCTCGATCGCCTTCGCGCCGATGCCCGCCCTGCGCCATGAGGCGCCCCCGGGATCGACCGTTCAGATCGTCGCCAAGGGCGCCCGATCCGCTGCGCTCACGATCCAGCGCGCGCCCGGCAGGCGGGCGCCGAGGGCCGCCCCGAGGTGCGGCAGATAGCCCCGCTCCGTCTCCGTGTGCCCCGCGAGGATGACCGAAACGCCACGATCGAGCGCCTCCAGCACATCGTGATGCTTCATCTCGCCGGTGATGAACACCTGCGCGCCGGCATCCGCGCTGGCGGCGAGCAGTGCGCTTCCCGATCCGGGACATACCGCGACGCGGGAAATCGCGTCCCGCGCGCCGCCCGCATCGGCGACCTGCACGGCGCCGACGCCGAGGTTGCGCCTGATCCGCGCCGCCAGCGACTTGAGATCGCACGGCGCGCCGAGCGTTCCGATGCGTCCCGCCCCGACGGCAGCTTCCGGGGCCGGCTCCAGCCGGTACACGTCGAACGCGGGTTCCTCGTAGGGGTGCGCGCGGCGCAGCGCGGCGATCACGTCGGGCAGCGCCCGCGCCGGGCACACCATCTCCAGGCGCAGCTCCTCGACCGATTCCAGCCGCCCGCGCTCGCCCAGCGCCGGGTTGGACTTCTCCGATCCCCGAAACGTCCCCGTGCCGCGCACGTTGAAAGAGCACGAGTCGTATTCGCCGATGCGCCCCGCGCCCGCTTTTGCCAGCGCTTCGCGGATGGCCTCGATCAGCCCCGGCGGCTCCGCGGGAACGAACGTCACGAGTTTGTGCGTGCGCGCGGGATCGGATGATCCGTGCGGGACCAGCGCCCGCCGCTGCGGGTTCTTCGGGTCCGTGCGCGAGACGGTCGCGGGCGGCGCATCGTGCAGGGCGCAATCCAGCAGCCAGTCCGCGATGCCGCCCGGCGCCGCATCAAGGGCGGTGTGCGGGGAATAGACGGCGATGCTGCTTGCGGCCGCGCGGAGCAGCGCCGCGCCGCGCGGCGATTCACCCGTCAAACGCCGGATCGGACTGAAGATGGGCGGGTGGTACGCGATGATCGCGCTTGCGCGAAGTTTCACCGCCTCTTCACACACCGCCGGCGAGAAGTCGATGGCGAGCAGGACGGGGCCATCGATGGGACGCGCGCGGTCGCCGAGGATCAATCCGGTATTGTCCCAGCTCTCGGCGTAGCGCGATGGAGCGATGTGCTCCACGGCGGCGACCAGGTCGGCGATCAGCATGCGCAAAGCATCACACACTTCACGCATGAACTCAACACGCGCCGCGCGTGGCACACGTGCCGATGGGATGCGACTGCTTCCGGAACCCGTGCGGACGGCCCGGCGTCGGCGCGGAATCGCCGAACCGCAGGGCAGGCACGCCCGTATCGGAGAGCCGGGAGAATCCGTGGCGGGCGACGGCACATGGAACTCGAGAAGCGTTGTCCGGCCGATCGGGATCGGCGGTCGTCGCGCCCGGGAAACCGTCGCCGATCCGGTTCTTTCGCTTCTGCCGGGGCGAAAAAGGCGAAACAAACGGACCCGGACGAATCTTCATCAGGGAGACCCGAGACCGGCCGATAGAGTTGTCCTGTCGGACCCGAGTGATCCCCGGTCGGAGGCCAGGCGCGCTTTGGGGAAGGGAAGTTGCGGCACGCCTTTGGCGGTCTCAAGGAGGAGACGCGCTTGAAGAGCAGTCTCGATATCGGAGTCGGCGGAGTTCCGTCCGCCGCGGGCCGCTCGATGCCGAAGAAGAAGCCGAGCAACGGCAGGCACCACGCCGAGGAAAAGCGGACGGGTGTCAAGACGTTCGTGCTGGACACGAACGTGCTCCTGCACAACCCCAAGGCTCTCTTCGTCTTCAAGGACAACGACATCGTGATCCCCTTCCCGGTGCTCGAGGAGCTTGACCGGTTCAAGAAGGGCAACGACGACGTGGCGCGCAACGCGCGCGAGTCGATCCGCCACCTGGACAAGCTCCGCGAACGCGGCAGCCTCACCGAGGGCGTGCGCCTCGGCAACGGCAAGGCGGCCATCAAGGCCGGCGAGGGCACCGGCAGCACCGGGTCGCTGCGCATCGACGTGGCGGACCATGAGCGGCCGTCCGTCATCCGCGCCGACACGCCCGACAACCGCATCATCGCCGTGGCGCTTGCCCTGCACAACGCCGGCGAGCGCGTCGTGTTCGTCACCAAGGACATCAACGCCCGCATCAAGAGCGATGCGCTGGGCATCCGCACCGAGGATTTCGAGAATCAGAAGGTCAACGTCGAGCGGCTGTACACCGGCTACGTCACGGCCGATATCGACGGCGGCCTCATCGACGAGCTGTACAGCGAACGCATGCTGCCGATCAAGCGCCTGCAGTCCGCCCTGAGGTTCACGGACGACGAAGGCGTGGAATACACGCACGAGCTGGCGCCGAACGAATACGTGCTGCTGATCGATTCCGAGGACGACGGGCACACGGGCCTCGCGCGCCGCCTCGCGGACACCGACCATGTGATCCCGGTCAGCGGGCCGCGCAAGCCCACCTTCGGCATCATGGCGCGCAACGTCCAGCAGACCATGGCGCTGGACCTGCTGCTCGACGATGAAGTCCGGCTTGTCACGCTCATCGGCACCGCCGGCACAGGCAAGACGCTCCTCGCCGTCGCGGCCGGCATGGCCAAGGTCTTCAACGAGGAGCGCTACGAGAAGCTGCTCGTGGCGCGCCCCATCATGCCCATGGGCAGGGACATCGGCTACCTCCCCGGCGACAAGGATGAAAAGCTCACCGCCTGGATGCAGCCCATCTTCGACAACCTCGCATACCTCCTGAGCACCCGCGGCTCGCCGATGCAGCACGCCGAGAGCCACTCCGCCGAGCAGCGCGTCCGCAAGCTCATGGCGGACGGACGGCTCGTGCTCGAGCCGCTCACCTACATCCGCGGCCGGTCGATCCCGCACCAGTTCATCATCGTCGATGAGGCGCAGAACCTCACCCCGCACGAGATCAAGACCATCGTGAGCCGCGTGGGCGAGGGAACGAAGATCGTGCTCGCGGGCGACATCGAGCAGATCGACAATCCCTATCTCGATTCATCGAGCAACGGGCTGTCGTACACCGTCGAGCGCATGAAGGGATCGGGGTTCGTCGGGCATGTCACGCTCGCCAAGAGCGAGCGCAGCACGCTCGCAAGCCTCGCCACAGAGCGGCTGTAGACCATGTGCTCGCCGCATCGTGCGGCATGCGTTTGGCTGCCTTGCACGGCTCCGCTCCGGTGCTATGCTTGCCCCCGACATCATGCCATGCCGTCGAATCCCGCAGGCGCGGGAACGGGGGAACCGAATCCCCGGGGCGCATCGCCGCAAGGCGTAGGGCAACATCTTCGGCCCGAGCCCGTCAGCTAACCCCGTAGACGTCGAAGAGGATTCCGTACCCCCGGATGTCCGCGGGTTCGTCCTCTCGTGGCGAACTGCGGAGGTGGTCCGTGGCCGAGAGTCCCAGCTCGTTCGGCGGCGGCGGCGATGCCGCGCCGAGTTCTCCGGAAGACGCCCCGAGTCTGCTTGCGCGAATCCGACGCCGCATGATCGGCGCGCCGCGCGATCTCTCGGATCGTGCGCTCTTCCATCGTCTGTCGCTGATTCCCTTTCTCGCGTGGGTCGGTCTGGGCGCGGACGGGCTGTCCTCTTCCTGCTACGGGCCGGAAGAAGCCTTCCGCACGCTCGGCGAGCACACGTATCTGGCGATCGCGCTGGCCGCGGTCATGGCCGCGACGGTGTGCGTCATCGCGGGCGCATACCGGCGCGTGATCGAGCTGTTCCCGCACGGCGGCGGCGGGTACGTGGTGGCCACAAAGCTGCTGGGACCGCGCGCCGGGCTGGTCTCCGGCTCCGCGCTGCTCGTGGACTACGTGCTGACGATCACGATCTCGATCGCCGCCGCCGGGGACGCGATCTTCAGCTTCCTGCCCGTTGCGTGGCACGGCTGGAAGCTGCCGGCGGAAGCAGGATTGATCCTGATCCTCATCCTCCTGAACCTCAGGGGCGTGCGCGAGTCCGTCCTGATCCTCACACCCATCTTTCTGCTCTTTGTCGTCACGCATGTCGTGCTGATCGTCGGGTGCATTGTCTCGCACGCGCCACAGCTGCCCCGGACCGTGCAGGATGCGCGGTCCGGATTCTCGAGCGGGCTTGCATCCCTGGGCCTCGGCGGCATGACGCTTCTCTTCATGCACGCGTATGCGCTGGGCGGCGGCACCTACACCGGCATCGAGGCCGTCTCCAACGGTCTCTCGATCATGCGCGCGCCGCAGGCGCGATCGGGCAGGCGCACGATGGTCTACATGGCCGCGTCGCTCGCGTTTACCGCTTCAGGCCTGCTGCTCTGCTACCTGCTCTGGGAAGTCACGGGAGAAGAAGGCAAGACCCTGAACGCCGTGCTCGCCGAGCGCTTCGCGGGAAGCTCGGCGCTCGGGGTCGCTTTCGTGGTCCTGACCATGCTCGGCGAAGGGGCGTTGCTCGTGGTCGCGGCACAGGCCGGCTTCGTGGACGGCCCGCGCGTGCTGGCGAACATGGCCAACGACTCCTGGGTGCCGCGCCGCTTCGCCGCTCTTTCGGACCGGCTCACGACCCAGAACGGCATCCTGGTCATGGGCTTGGCGGCGATGGGAGCGCTTCTCTGCACCCACGGTGATGTGCGGCTGATCGTCGTGATGTACAGCATCAACGTCTTCATCACCTTCTCGATGACTCTGCTCTCGATGTGCCGACACGAGCTCCGAGGCAGGAAATCCGGTCGGGGATGGGTGCGGCGCATCTGGATCCATGCGGTGGGCCTCCTCATGTGCGCCGCGATTCTGGCGGTCACGGTCTACGAAAAGTTCTTTCAGGGCGGCTGGGTCACGCTGCTCGTGACCGGCGCTTTCATGGGCGCAAGCGTGATGATCCGAGCGCACTACAACCGTGTGCAACGCCACCTTGCAAGGCTCGACAGCGACCTCTCACCGATTGAACGGCTGCCGGTCCGCGGCGAGGTCGATGACAGCGAACCCGATCCGCGCGAACCCACGGCCGTGCTGCTCGTAGGCCCCTACGGCGGCGTCGGCGTGCACACGCTGCTCAACGCCCAGCGCGTCTTCGCCGGGCAGTTCAGAAACATCGTGTTCATCTCGATCGGTGTCATCGATTCGGGGGTCTTCAAAGGCCGCGATGAGATGGATGCGCTCCGCGCCGCGACGGATGCCGGGCTGAAGCGATACGTGAACGTGGCGCAACGCCTCGGATTCCGAGCATCCTTCCGCAGCGCCGTGGCGACGGAGGTGGTCAGCGAGGCCGAGCGCCTCTGTGTGGAGGTCGCCCGGCAGTACCCGCGCAGCGTCTTCTTTTCCGGCCAGCTCGTCTTTCAGCGCGAACGCTGGTACCAACGACTGCTCCACAACCAGACGGCCTTCGCCATCCAGCGCCGCCTTCAGTGGCGCGATCTCACCATGGTCATTCTTCCCATCCGCGTCGGGGCGTCTCCCCCTCGACGCGGCTCACGATGACTTGCTTTCTCGTGTGTTGCCGCGCCGCACCACCCGCTCCATCGCGCGAATGGTCGCCGCGGACACGTGGTGCTCGATCCCCTCGGCGTCGATCTCCGCCTGCGCGCGGGGCACGCCGATGGCCAGCAGAAACGCCAGCACCGATTCATGCCGCCGGCGCGCCCGGTCGGCCATGCGCTTTCCCGCGGCCGTCAGCGAGATCGGCCCGTAGGGCGCCGCCGTCACCAGCCGCGCCTTCTTCAGCCGCGCGATGATCCGCGACACCGTGACGTGAGAAACTCCCATCAGGCGGGCCAGGTCGCCCACGCGCGCTTCGCCGCGCGACGCGATCAGTTCCCCGATCGCCTCGGCGTAGTCCTCTGCGGTTTCATCGAGATGCGCAGCGCGCGTCCGTCGGTACCGCGCGGGGTCTTGCTCATCGGTTGGCCGATGTCCTGATCGCGCCATGTGCTTCTCCGGCGCGATCATAACCGTTGTTCACCGCGCGCCGAACCCGTGCCTCCGCGCCGCGACCGGCTCCTCCGCGATGCTTCCATGCATGCGCGGAGGCGACCGCTTCAACGCGCGCGACGCCTCCGCACCGCGCCCACCGCCCCGGCCGCCAGCAGCACACTCAACGCCCCGGGCGAGGGAACGGGCGGATCATCATCAGGCGGCGGTGGAGGATCATCGCCCGGCGGATCCAGCGGTGGGTCGTCCGGCGGGTCATCCACGGGCGGATCCCGCGGATCGCGCGGCGGCCGCGGAGGCCGGTCCGGGCGGTCCGGTCGATCGGGGTCGTCCGGGTCATCCGGATCGTCCGTCTCAGGCGGACGCGGATTGAACCCGCCGCCTCCGCCGCCGCCACCTCCGCCGCCGCCTTTGGCGCGCCCGAGCCTGCCGCCGTTGGGGTCGTCGGAGCCGTGGCGCGTTTCGGTGTCGGCGGTTCCGCCGCCGCCCCAGATGGGCGACTCGCCCGCGTCAGGCTCGAAGCCGCCCATCGTCGGGCCGAGCGCCGTATCCACGAGGAAGTTGTCGAATCCCCATGTCTCGCCTCCGGGCAGACCCGCGGCCGAGGAGGAGATCGTGATCTCCACGATCGTATTCTGCGCCACGAAGGGGACCGTCACGCCCCGGAAGATGGCGGAGTTGAACTCGGGGTCTTCTCCGTTGGCTTCCTTGTTGGCCTCATGAAGCACATGGAAGGCGTTCTCGTAGAGCACCTGTCCATCGACGATGATCTGGAAGTTGTCCGACGCATCCGGATCGCCCAGCGATGCCGCGATGAAATACAGATCGAGCACGATCATGTAGCTTTCGCCAGGCTCGACGCGCAGATTGACCGTCTGCGAGGAGTTGCGGAACGGGCCGGCGAAGCGGCCGAACTCGTCCATCTCCGTGATCGAGCCGAGGGCGGCCCATTCCCGTCCGATCTCGTTGCTCTCGAAGTCCTCGAAGTAGCGCGACTGCGCCGCGAACACTTCTTCGCCTCGATAGTTGACGGGCGGACCCTGCGCATCCTCTTCCTCTTCCCCCGGCAGCGCGGGGATGGAGGGTTCGCCCGCGGCGTCGCGCATCGCCGACAATGCGATCCAGTTCCGCTGTGCCGCTGCGCGGTCCAGCTCGTCGGCGCGCGCAAGCACCTCCGAACCCAGCCGCACGCTCGACCGCATCGCTCCGGGAGCGATGAAGTCCAGCGGGGATGATCCCCAGCGCCCCGGCGTCAACCCGATCGAACCGGAACCCGGCCAGGTTCGATCTACGGTCGGTCCGGTCCACCATTCGTGCGCGCGCGGGATCGCATGCCCGGTCGCGCGACTTCCCGTCGGCGACACGACGCTCGAGCCTGCCTGCCCGGCCGCGGCCTGGAGCGCGGGTATGGTCAGCGCGGCCGAGACCGCCCATGACACGACTCCCGCGCACCGAGCGCGTCGGGCCCCTCCTGACGGAGCGGATGCCATCGCTTCTTCTCCCCGCCGCCCTGCCGGCTGACCTCGCCTTGATGCCAACGGAAGAGCGGTTTCCCTGTGCCCGGCTCGCCATCCCCTGTGCGGCGGGATTGCGAACCATCCCAAATTCTAATCGCAATACGATCGCAGGCAAGAAACGGATGCTGTAAGTGCTTGCAAATGGGACGGTTGTGACAGCGGCCGGAAAGATTCCACCCTCGCCAAGCCCCGGAACAGAGTTCTCACACCCAAGCGCTGGTTTGGCAGTTCAGGTTTCATTCGGGCGACACTTTGGCGGGGGGTTCCCGCGGCAACTCCCCAATCTTGGCCTTCGGACGGCCGCCTCCGGGCCACGCTTCTGGCACGCGGGATGCAACCCCGGCTGCAAGCCCCGGAATCAGTCCGGGAATGCCGCGCCCCGCGGCAAGGGAGTCCAAGGAGACCTATGCACACGTTTGCCAATCACGTGAAGACGGCGATTCTGCTCGGCGGGCTGATGGGCCTGTTTGTTCTCGTCGGCAGCTACTGGGGCGCCGACGGCATGATCACCGCCCTCGTCTTCGGCGGAATCATGAACGTCGGCGCATGGTTCTTCAGCGACAAGCTGGCCATCGCCGCCATGCGCGGACGCGAAGTCACGCCCGACTCGCCCGTCATCGGTCCCGCCGGAGTGGAGCTGTACCGCACGGTCGATGAGCTGCGCCGGCGCGCCGGTCTGCCCATGCCGCGCGTGTATGTCTGCCCTCACGATGCGCCCAACGCATTCGCGACGGGCCGTTCGCCGCGCAAGGCGGCCGTGGCGGTCACCCAGGGGTTGCTCCGCACGATGGATCATGCCGAGCTTGAAGGCGTGATCGCGCACGAGCTGGCGCACATCAAGAACCGCGACACGCTGATTTCCTGCATCGCCGCGACCATCGCCGGAGTGCTCGCCATGATCGCGCAGTGGTTCTTCTTCTTCGGGGGCGGGCGGCGCGAGGGCGGCCACCCCTTCCTGGGGTTCATCACGGTCATGCTCGCCGCCGTGGGCGCGGCCGTGATCCAGGCCATGATCAGCCGCTCGCGCGAGTTCATCGCCGACGCCGACGGCGCGCGGATCGCGGGCCGTCCCGACGGCCTCGCCTCTGCACTCGCCAAGCTCGACGCGCTGGCGCGGCGCATCCCGCTGGTGCAGCCGAATCCGGCGCAGAACAACCTGTTCATCGTCGAGCCGCTGGCCGGAAGCGGGCGATCCCTGCTCAACATCTTCGCCACGCACCCGCCCGTCGAGCAGCGCATCGCCGCGCTCAACCGCATGCGCGAGGACATGACGCTGTAACCGCGCCGGGTCGCGGGCCTGTCCGCCGCGTCTGAACACTTGCTCAAGCGGCGGGCCGCGGGCGGCCGAACATCTCTGCATGCCGCATGCCGCCGGTCACTGCTCGCTCCTCGTGCTCCTCAACCCGGGCCGCACGAGCAGGAACTATCTCCTCGGCATCGCGCGCGCCGCCGAGCGCTTCGGCATCCTCGCCGGAACGATCGAACTCGGCGACATGTGGGCCGCCCTGCACGCGGCACGCTCGCCGGGCGATCGCGCGGGCGTGCAACGCGAATGGGCCTCCCGCGTGCAGAACATCTGCGCCGCTCGGCGCGTGACCCACGCCCTCGGCTACGTCTTCAACGGCGCCTTCGACTTCGGTCTTGTGCCCGACGCGCAGGGCCGGCCCGCGGGGCTGTTCCCGCGCCTCGGCGTCCGGCACGTCATGCTCTGGACGGACCATCCCAACTGGGCGATGAACGCCGCGGCGCTCGACCCCTCCGTGCGCCGCGCCCTGGCCCACCCGGACCATCGCCATCTGCTCAAGTCGCCCGCCGCCGCGGATGAATGCGCCGCCGTCTGCGCCTGGCCCGCGCAGACCGTGATCGGAACGGACATGGGCGAAGACCCGACCACGCTTCGCCCCGCGCGTGAGGTCGCGCCGGTGCACGACGCGGTCCTGATCATGAGCGATGCCGCTCCCCCCGCGCCGGAAGTGCATGGCTTTCTTCACCAGGATGATCCTGATCCGCGCGCGATCATGTGCGCCATGCGGCCCGTCGCCGAACGCCAGTGGCGCCGCGCCTGCGAGCGCCACGGCGCCGATCCGCGCCAGATCCCCGGTCTCGAGGCGCTGGGCGCCGAGTGGCTCGCCCTCAAGCTCGACGACCCGGCGGCGTCGTTCTGGTCGCTGCACGGCGCGCTGGCGGCCGCGCACGCGGAAGCGCTGTCCTGGCTGAAGGCCGATCCGCGCCGCTGGTACGACGCGGTGGCCGCGCTCAACGCGATCACCGCCTGGCGCCGCACGTTCTGGCCCGCATGGCTGGCCCGCAGGATCAATCTCGGTGTCTACGGATGCACCCCCGCCGCAGCGCAGGCGATCGGCGCGCGACAGCAGCCGGAACTCGCCGGCTGGATTGCCTACGAGCGCCAGGCGCACGTCTACGCGCTGGGGCACGCCGCCCTGAACATCAACGCTCCGCACGACGAAGAAGGCTTGACGCACAAGCCCTTCCAGATGGCCGCTTCTGGCGCCGCCGTCATCCATCACGACTCCCGCGGCATCGAGCGATGCTTCCTTCCCGGCGAGGAAATGCTCACGTTCACCCGCGGTCCCGTGCTTCTCGATCATGTGTCGCAGCTCCGCGCCGATGCGCGCCTTCGCCGCAAGATGGGCGATCGCGCGCGGGCGCGCGTGGAGCGATCTCATTCGTGGGATGCCCGCCTCCGCGCGTGGATCGCCGATACGCCCGATCAGGCTGCATCGAGCGCGGCGCAGGAAGCCGCGCCGGTAGTCGCGGCCGCGTGAGCGCGCCGCCCGTCATGGCCCTTTCGCACCCCGCTCGCTTCACTCCCCCGCGGTCATCTCTCCTGCGTAGCGCAGGGCGACGGTGTTGGTCGCGCGGGGATCGTCGAAGGGCTTGCCGCCGATGCTGATGATGGCCTCGCCGCGCTCGGCCCAGCCGTGGGCGAGGATGTACCGCTCGGCCATCGCCGCGAAGTCCGATCGGTGAACGGGAGTTTCGGCGGCGAGCACGGGCGTCACGGCGTGCAGAAGGTTCATCCGGCGCACCGCGCGCGGATCGCTCGAGAACGCCAGGATGGGCGCGCGGAAGTCGTGACGGCTGAGGAAGCGGGCCGCGCCGCCGTCCTGCGACCAGATCACGATCAGCCGTGCGCCGCTGTCGTTGGCCATGTGCCACGCGCCGTGCGCGAGCGCCGCCAGCCGGTCGCGCACGGCGCGGAGGCGCGCGGGCGGGCGCGCCTCCGCCGGGCGTTCCTCGATCGATTGTTCGGTGGCCAGCGCCACGCGCCGCATGGTCTCGACCGCCAGCGCGGGGTACTTTCCCACCGCGGTTTCGCCCGAGAGCATCACCGCATCCGCGCCGTCGAGAATCGCGTTGGCCACGTCGGAGACCTCCGCGCGGGTCGGACTGGGCCGTTCGATCATCGTCTCGAGCATCTGCGTGGCGACGATGCACGGTTTGCCGTGCTCGTGAGCGGCGCGCACGAGCTGCTTCTGCACCACGGGCACGCGCGCCAGGTCCATCTCGACGCCGAGGTCCCCGCGCGCCACCATGATCCCCGCGGACTCTTCCAGAATCTCGTCGATGCATTCCACCGCCTGCGGCGTCTCGATCTTCGCGATCACCGGCACATGCGGAGACGCGTCCGGGTCGCCCATGCCCGTGCCGCAGGTTTCGCGCGTGCACACCGAAGCGATGCGCTCGTTCATGTCTCGCACGTCGCGCGCTCGCCGCACGAACGACAGCGCGACGAAGTCCACACCCTGACGAATGCACCACAGCGTGCATTCCCAGTCCCGCTCCGTCACCGCCGGGATCGAAAGGTCCGAGTCCGGAAGATTCACGCCCTTGCGCGACGTCACCGCGCCTCCCACGGTCACGCGGCAGAGCACATCCAGCCCGTTCTCGCCCAGCCCCGCCTCCACCGCCAGCATGCGTATCGCGCCGTCCGCGATCAGTACGCGCTCCCCGGGCTTCACTTCCTCGCCCAGCCGCGCATAGTTGCAGCCGAGCACCGGCGCCTCGCGGCCCGAGCCTGCGACGCAGAACTCCGCGCCGGCCCGCAGGATCACGTCGTGTCCCGCGGCAAGCTCGATGGGCGCGCCCTCGACCGTCCCGATGCGGATCTTCGGGCCGGGCAGGTCGCCGAGCACCGTCAACGGCGTCTGCAACTCCTCGGAGAGCCGCCCGATCGTCGCCAGCCGCCGCTCGTGCTCCTCGAACGTGCCGTGCGAGAGGTTGAGACGGAAGAGCGTCGCGCCCGACTCGATGAGCCTGCGCAGCACCTTCTCATCCTCGCATGCCGGCCCGATCGTCGCGAGGATCTTCGTCAGCGGCGGGCGATGGTGGTCCGGACGTTCCTGCCGCTTCATGGTTCCCTCGGTGCGATGTCTCCGCCGTGCGTCCGATCAGCCGCGCGCCGCCGCGCGCAGGGTAATGTCCCGGTACACCCTTCGGAAATACTCCGCGTATTCCACCCGGATCCGATTCCACCGTCCCGTGGACTGCGCGTCGCGCCAATCCGCGCGGATCGCCGACCAGTTCTCCGCCGACACCGGCAGCTTCGAGCCGTCCTTCATCGTGTGGTGCGGGAATGAATGGAAGAGCGCCTCCAGCTCCGCCGCCAGCGCCGGGTCGCGCCCCGACGCCTTCAGCCCGTTCAACGCTTCCCACGCCCGGCGCATATCGTCGTGCGTCTCGATTCCGAAGGCCGCCATCAGCGGCGCCACCGCGCTCCGCCACCCCAGCGAGGGCGTCCTGGACGCGGCCGCGAACGGATCAATCCCCGTATCCACGAACCGCGACCGGTGTTTCTCGTACATCACGCGCCGGATCGGCATGCGGCGCAGCTCGTACTTCTCCGGCCCGGCGATGGGCGCACCCGACTCGTCCTGCGCGCTTGCGCCCTTGTGGAACTGCCACAGCGCCTGCCCCTGCTCGCTGAGCAGAAACTCGATGAATCGCCGCGCCCCCGTCGGGTTCGGTCCCGCGCGCAGCAGCGAGATCGGATCGGGGTCGATCAGCACCACCCCCGGCGGGTCGATGTACCCCACGCGCGAGGTCTCGGGCGTTTCTCCCGGACGCATCACCGCCTGGTTCTGGTACCGCCCGTAGAAGTCGATCGCGACCCCGGCCGCCGCCTCCCCCTGCGACACGTCGATCGGCACCTTGGGCGACGAGTTGGAGAAGTACCGCGCATTGGCGCTCATCGCGCGGAGAATCCGCCACCCTTCATCCCAGCCGTAGTTGTTGAGGATCGAGTCGTACGTCGTGGTCACCGAGCCGGACGAGCGCGGGTCCGCCAGCGCCAGCCAGCCCGAGTAGCGGGCATCCGTCAGGTCTCGCCAGGACGTCGGCTCCGGCAGACCCAGCCGCGACAGCACATCCCGGTTGTAGACGATCCCGAACCCGGACAGCGCATTGCCGAGCCAGAACTGGTCCCTGTCGTACAGCGGCAGCGCGCCGATCACATTCTCGCCGAACCACGCGTCGAGCTGCTCCTGCGAAAAGCCCGCGGGCATCGAGATGGGAACCTGCTCGTCCTTCTCCGCGCCCGGCGGACGCGCGCTCACGCCCCGCTTCGCCTGGTCATGCTCGTAGGAGCCGCCTCCGAAGAAGAGATCGAACGCCATGGGCGCCGCCCCCGGCGCCGGCACCCACTCGCCCGACTCCGACCGGATGAGCTGCCCCGTCGCGACGGCCTTCCTGTAGATCGATTCGAGCTGTTTGCGGATCTCGCCTGTCCCGCCCGGCTGCCGCCAGTCCACGACGACCCGCTCCCCGTATTTCTCCTCGTGCCAGCGCTCGAACGCGCGCTTGAACTCGAAACGTATCTGCTCGTTGTGCGGCGTGATGATCACCACGCGCGCCGCGCTCGGGTCTTCGATCAGCCGCGCGCCCGACGGCCGAAACGCCAGCGGCACGCCCAGCACGGCGAGAAATGCGAGCAGCACCAGCAGCCGCGGCACGTTCATCGCCATAGAGTAACCCTCCCGTGCCACCCGCGCACACGTCGCATCCGGCCCGCACGCCGCGCCACGGAGCAACCGCATGACCTCCCATTCCAGCGCGCCCGTCGCCGTCATCACGGGGGGTGGATCGGGGATCGGTCTCGCCGTCGCCGACCTGCTCTGCCGCCGCGGCTGGTCCCTCCTGCTCGCCGGCCGCGACGAGAAGCGCCTCGCCGGCGCGGCGCGATCCCTTCCGCTCGGGCGCGCGTCCCGCGCCCTCCTCCACGCCGCCGACGTCGGCGACCCCGCGCAGGCAGCCGGCATGATCGAGCGGGCCGTCCGCGAGTTCGCCCGCCTCGACGCCCTCGTGAACAACGCCGGCTGCGCGGAACTCGTTCCGCTTGAAAGGACGACCCGCGGACTGATCGAGCGAAGCTTCGCGGTGAACGCGATCGGCCCCGCCTGCGCGGTCGCGGCCGCGTGGCCCGTCTTCATGCGACAGAAGGAGTGGGGCGGGCGCGGGTGCGTCGTCAACGTCTCATCCATCGCGACGGACGATCCCTTCCCCGGGTTCTTCGCCTACGCGAGCGCCAAGGGCGCGATGAACGCGATGGCGAGAAGCATCGCGAAGGAAGGCGCGACCGTCGGCGTGCGCGGCTTTTGCGTCGCGCCGGGCGCGGTGGAGACCGCCATGCTGCGCTCGGCCTTCGACGCAAGCGTGATTCCTCCCTCGGCGTGCCTTGCGCCGGCGGATGTCGCGCGCGTGATCGTCGATTGCATCGAGGGCCGGCGCGACGCCGACAACGGCGCCACCATCTTCCTGCGCAGGTCCGACACAGCAAAGAACGGAATCATCGAGCGGGTGCAGCAGTCGTGCACCGCGGGAGCCTGATCGCGCGCCGATCTTCGCGGCGCCGCGAGGAGATGCCTCATGACAGCCAGGCAGCAGATCGTCGATGCCCTCATCCGGGCGTACTTCGCAGAACTCGAGACCGTGATGAACTACCTCGCCAACTCCGTCAACCTCGACGGCGTGCGCGCGAGGCAGGTCGGCGCTGCGCTCGCCGCCGATGTCCCGGCGGAGCTGGGCCACGCGCAGGCTCTGGCGGCGCGCATCAAGACCATCGGCGGCTTCGTCCCCGGTTCCATGGCGCTCAAGGCCGCGCAGAAGGCGCTTCAGCCCCCTTCCGATACCACCGACGTGATCGCCGTCATCAGGGGCGTCATCGCGGCGGAGGAGGACGCCATCGCTGTCTACCGCGAGATCATCCGGCTCTGCGACGGCGTGGACTACGGCACCCAGGACCTCGCCATCACCAACATGGCCGATGAGGAACAGCACCTCCGCGAGTTCCGCGGCTTCCTCAGGGAATACGAAAAGTCCGCGTGAACGCCCCGTCTCGTCCCGCCCCCCCGCCCCCCGCCCCGCGCCCAGCGAACAAGACCGATGCGCGGCACAATGGCCCCGTGCGCATCCTCGTCGCCCCGGACAAGTTCAAGGGCACGCTCTCGGCCCGCGCCGCTGCCGATGCCATCGCCGAAGGCGCGCGCCGCGCCGCCGCCGCTGCAGCAACCGAGATCGAGATCGACCTCTGCCCACTCTCCGACGGCGGCGAGGGGTTCGTGGACGTGCTGAAGACGAACGCCGGCGGCGCGGCCGGCGGCGCGGCGGTGGGCGTCTCCACCCGCCGGACCCGCGCGCACGGTCCCTTCAACGAGATCGTCGATGCCGAGTGGCTCCTCGCGACTTCCCAGCCCGCCACGGCATACCTCGAGATGGCCAGCGTCGCGGGCCTTGCCCTCGTCCCCGAAGCCAGACGCGACCCCATGCGCGCGACCACCGCCGGCCTCGCCGACCTCATCCGCGCCGCCGCACAGGCGCGGGCGCGCCGCATCGTCATCGGCTTGGGCGGCAGCGCAACCGTCGACGGCGGCGTCGGCATGGCCGGCGCGCTCGGCGCTCGCTTCTTCGACGAGCGCGGCGGCCTGCTCCCCGCCTCGGCCTCCGCCCTCGAACGCATCGCGCGCATCGAGCTGCCGAAAACCTACGCGCATTTCTCCGGCATCGAGTTCATCGGCGCCTGCGATGTCGACAATCCCCTCTGCGGCGGCAACGGCGCCGCGCGCGTCTACGCCCCGCAGAAGGGCGCCACCCCGGCGCAGGTCGAACGCCTCGAAGCCGGTCTCCTGAACCTCGCACGCTGCTGCCGCATGGCCGGACTTCCGGGTCAGGGCGACGTCCCCGGCGCGGGCGCCGCAGGCGGCATGGGCTTCGGCCTCATGGCCTTCCTCGGCGCGCGGCTCGAACGCGGCATCGGCCTCGTGATGTTCGCCCGCGGGTTTTCGACCCGCCTTGCCGCGGCCGATCTCGTCATCACGGGCGAGGGACGGCTCGACGAGCAGTCTCTGCGGGGCAAGGTGGTGGCCGGCGTCGCGCGCGCCGCCGCGGGCAGGGACGTTCCATGCCTTGCGCTCGCGGGCGAAATCGCCGGTGAGAAGGAAGCGCTGCTCAAGGCCTTCGACCGCGAAGGCGCTCCGATCGCGGATGCCGCCGCGCTCACCGACCTTGCCTCCTCGCGTGAAGACGCGGTGAAGCGGGCGAGGGAACTCGTCGCCGCCGCCGCCGCGGAACTCGTCGGTCGGTATCTCCGCGACGCCGAGGCGGAGCCGGGAAGCCTGCGCTTCCGGATCGCGTAACCGGCCGCGCTCACGCCGGCTGACGCGCCGGGGGAGCACGCTCCGGCACCTCTTCCAGCATCTTCAGCATGTACGCCTGGAACTCGTCGTGCATGATCTTCATCTGCCGGCCGCTCATCATGCGCCGGAACGACGGCTCCGCCGCCACGTCGCGCATGCGGACGGCCCATGATTCGAAGTAATCGCGCGGGATCTGCCCCCGGTGGTACGAGAACCACACGATCTCGAACACCGAGAGCTGCATCAGGTTGAAGAAGTGTTCGCGAATCTCGCGGTCGGAGGAAAGCCCCTCGATGTCGTGCGCATACACGGCCGCCAGCGACGGATCATCCACGCGCATCTTCCGCAGCGACATCTGCAGCTCCACCAGCCGCGTGAAGTTCGCCACGTGCGCCGCCTTCTGCGCCTGACGGAACTGGAACGCGGCGTAGATGAACCCGCCGGCGATGGCGGTCGATGAAAGCGCCTGAAAGCACACCTGGATGAGCTGGAGCGTGGATGCGTTCATGACCCCAACAGTATGAGGGCTGTTCCATCATCGCGCGCGGCGGCATCTTCAACCGACGGAGGTCACCGGGTACCCCGCACGTCGCAGCGCGGCCTGCGCTCGCTCGTCATCCGCCCCCTTGACGAGAATGTAATCCGTCTCGAACGTCGAAAACACGAAGATCGCGATCCCTGCACCGGCCAGCGCGCCCGTGATCCCCGACAGCACGCCCACCAGCGCGAAATCAAGCTGTCCGGCGACGCGAATCGCCACCCAGCCCCGTTCGATGCGCCGCGGCGCTTCGGCGCCCGACGCGGGCACAAGCACCTCTTCCGCGACGATCGACAGCTCGCGGTCGGTGCGCGCAATGCACACGATCGACGCGCGCAGCGCCCACGACGGCATCGGCGCATCGGGTGCGAACCGGCAGACCGCGAACACTCCGGGAAGTCGCTCGAGCTTCATCGCTTGGCCGGGCGCGCGGCTCACGCGCGGACCGGCTTCCTGCTTTCCCCCAGAATCTTGCGGATCACCGTGTGCAGAATCCCGCCGTTCTCGTAGTACGTCACTTCCACCGGCGTGTCCACGCGGCACAACGCATCGAACTCCACCCGCGAGCCTTTCTTCCCCGCCGACGAATCCGCCGTCCGCGTCGCACGCACCTTCACCGTGCACCGCGGCTCGATCGAGCCGCGCGGCCCGATCGGCAGCTCGATGTCGAACACCTCCGTGCCGTCCAGCCCCAGGCTCGCGGCCGTCTGCCCCGCCTTGAACTGCAGCGGCAGCACCCCCATGAACACCAGGTTGGAGCGGTGAATCCGCTCGAAGGATTCGGCGATCACCGCCCGCACCCCCAGCAGGTACACCCCCTTGGCCGCCCAGTCCCGCGACGACCCCATGCCGTAGTCCTTGCCCGCGAGGACGACCAGCGGCGTGCCTTCCGCCTTGTAGTTCATGGCCGCGTCGAAGATCCAGGACAGCGCGCCGCCGCCGCGCGATGAGAAATCGCGCGTCCACCCGCCTTCGCGGATCTTGCCCGTCTCCGGGTCGATCGCCAGCTTGTTCTTCACGCGCACGTTGGCGAACGTGCCCCGCGTCATCACCCGGTCATTGCCGCGCCGCGAACCGTACGAGTTGAAGTCCGCCTTCCGCACGCCCTTCGAAAGCAGGTACTGCCCGGCGGGGCTTTTCTCGGCGATGTCCCCGGCGGGCGAGATGTGATCGGTCGTCACCGAATCGCCGAACACGCCCAGCACGCGCGCCCCGCGGATCGGCTTGATGCCCGGCGCTTTCTCGCTCATCCCCTCGAAGAACGGCGGGTTCTGGATGTACGTGCTCTTCTCGTCCCAGGGGTACAGCTCGCTCTTGCTCACCGGCACCGCGTTCCAGGTCGGGTTGCCCGTGAACACATCCGCGTACTTGCGCTGGTACTGCTCGGGAGTGATGCACGCGTTCTTGACCGCCTGCACTTCCGCGTGCGTCGGCCAGATGTCCTTCAGGTAGACCCGCTTGCCGCTCTTGTCCATCCCGATCGGGTCGTTGACCGGGTCCCAGTCCACCGTGCCCGCGATCGCGTAGGCCACCACCAGCGGCGGGCTGGCGAGGTAGTTCGCCTTCACCGCCGGATGGACGCGCCCCTCGAAGTTCCGGTTCCCCGAGAGCACCGACGCCGCCACCAGATCACCCTCGCGCACCGCCTGCTCGATCTCGCCCGGCAGCGGCCCGGAGTTCCCGATGCACGTGGTGCAGCCGTATCCCACCGTATGAAAGCCCAGCGCCTCCAGGTCGGCGGTCAGGCCCGACTTGTCGTAGTACTCGGTGACCACCTTCGAGCCGGGCGCGAGACTCGTCTTCACCCACGGCTTGCGCGTCAGCCCCAGCGCCCGCGCCTTCCGCGCCACCAGTCCCGCCGCGATCATCACATCCGGGTTGCTCGTGTTCGTGCAGCTCGTGATGGCCGCGATCACCACCGAGCCGTGCTTCAGCTCCACTTCCTGCCCCGGCTGCTCCGGGTGCGCCGCCGCGCTCAGCCGCACGCGCACGCGACCGCACTTCTTCATCACCTCCGCCTCGTCCGGGTTGACCTGCGCGCCGGCGGTCGCCCCCCCCTCGCCCACGAACTCGTTCAGGTTCACCGCTTCATCCGGCAGCGTCTTGCCGAACCCGTCCGCAAGGTCCTTGTGCCACGCCCGCTTCATGTCGCTGAGCAGAATGCGGTCCTGCGGCCGTTTCGGCCCCGCCAGGCTCGGACGCACCGTCGCCAGATCAAGCTCCAGCACGGCCGTGAACTCCGGCTCCGGCGCGGTCCGCGTCCAGAAGAGCCTGTTGGCCTTGCAGTATTTCTCGACAAGCTCGGGGTCGCGCCCCGTGAAGCGCAGGTATTCAAGAGTCTTCTCATCGACGGGGAAGAACCCCATCGTCGCGCCGTACTCGGGCGCCATGTTCGCGATCGTGGCCCGGTCTGGGATGGAAAGCTCCGCCATCCCCTCCCCGAAGAACTCCACGAACTTGTCCACCACGCCGAACTTCCTCAGCATCTCCGTCACCGTCAGCACCAGATCGGTCGCCGTCGAACCCTCGGGCAGCCTGCCCTTGAGCCGGAACCCCACCACCTGCGGCGTGAGCATGTACACCGGCTGCCCCAGCATCACCGCTTCCGCCTCGATCCCGCCCACGCCCCAGCCCACCACGCCCAGACCGTTGATCATCGTCGTGTGCGAGTCCGTGCCGACGAGCGAATCGGGGTACGCCACGGGCAGGCCCCCGTCTCCATCGGGCTTGGTCATGACCCCCTTGGCCAGATACTCCAGATTCACCTGGTGGACGATCCCGGTCGCCGGGGGAACCACCGAAAAGTTGCTCAGCGACTGCTGGCCCCACTTCAGGAACTGGTATCGCTCGTTGTTGCGCTCGAACTCGCGCTGGGCGTTGATGGTGAGCGCCACGCGCGACGCGAAATCGTCCACCTGCACCGAGTGATCGATCACAAGGTCGCACGGCACCGCGGGGTTGATGAGCGCAGGGTCCCCGCCCAGCCGCTTCATGGCGTCCCGCATCGCCGCGAGATCGACGACGCAGGGCACCCCCGTGAAGTCCTGCAGCACGACGCGCCCCGGCATGAACGGGATCTCGACCTGCTCGGGATTCTTCGCCTTCCAGTTGGCAAGGCCGACCACGTCGTCATCGGTCACGATGAACCCGTCCACGTTCCGGAGCATCGCTTCCAGCAGCACGCGGATCGAATAGGGCAGGCGATCGACATGCCCGATCCTCTGCTCCGCCAGCGCGCCGAGATGGAAGTAGGTGAACTCGCCTGCCGAAGTCCTGAGGGTGCGACGGGAGTTGAAAGGATTGCGGATGGATGATGGTTCGGCCATGGGTTGTGCTCCGGAACTCGTGCCACGGTGCGGACGACGCGGAACGCTAGCGCCCCGGGTATTATGAGTCGAATCGATAATGGTTTGAACATCAATCGATTCTGCTCATGCTCTCCTCCGGCGCCTCGACGCGCGGGCCTTGCCCTCCGCATCGCCCAGCAGCATCCGCTCGAACACCCCGGCCGCCGGGCTTGGCACGCGATCTCGCCTGCGCACGATCGCCAGCTCCCGCCCCAGTTTGCCGTCGCGGCAGGCGATCCCATCGCCCGCGCGCAGCGCAAACCGGCTCACCAGCCCCACGCCGATCCCCGCCGCCACCATGCTCTTGATGCTCTCGATCGAGCGCAGCTCCATCACCACATTCAGCGTGACACCGTTCGCGCCGGCCGCCCGATCGATCACACCCCGCACGGCGCTGCCCGCCTCGAAACCGACCACCGGCTCGCCCGCAAGGTCTTTCCACGCGAACCCGCGCGCACCATCGCGGGCCCGCGACGACAGCGCGTGCTTCGGCGGCGTGATGAGCACCAGCTCATCCTCCACCCAGGGCATCACCAGCAGATCGCGCACACCGCTCGCCCCGGGCACATCCAGCGGCAGCGTCACGATCCCCAGATCGAGTTCCCCCGCCAGCACGCTCTCCGCCACCGCCCGCGATCCCGCCTCGCGCACGTAGAACCGCACCCCAGGGTGCACGCGCCGGAACTCCGATACCGCCCGCGGCAGGAGATACGTCGTCGCGGTCGCGCCCCCGCCGACCCGGATCGACCCTCGCTCCAGCCCCAGCAGCTCACGCACGGCGCGCGTCCCAGCCTCCGCCTGCCGGATCGCCTCCTCCGCATGACGCAGAAACACCCTTCCCGCCTCCGTCAGTTCCACGCCCCTTCCCGTCCGGTGAAACAGCTCCGTACCCACTTCCGCCTCGAGCTTCTTGAGCATCGCCGAAAGCGCCGACTGCGTGACGCCCAGCCGCTCGGCCGCGCGGGTCATGTGCCCCTCGGCCGCGATGGCCCGGAAGTAGCGGAGGCTGGTCAGCTCCATGCGCCGAGTATCGCAGGTCAGCCGCCGCGCTTCCTCCCCTGCATCACTCCCAGCGCCGCGCCGACGCACAGCCACACCGCCGCGACGCCCGCCCCCGCCAGCGACGCCATCCCCGCCCCCAGCATCTCAATCGGCGCGTACATCCACGCTCCGGCCAAGTCGCCGGCTCGATACACGAACGTGTCGATGAAACTCTTGCTCTTGTACTTCTCCTCCGGACCCAGCACCGTGTACAGCACCTCGCGCGCCGGGCGGTCGATCGCGTAGTGCAGGCCCCTCCGCGCCACCTGGAACACGAAGAACAAGCCCAGCACCGCACCCGCCGGCGCCGCCCACAGCCCGGCGAACCCCAGCACCGTCAGCACCGGCAGCACGCACAGCGCCGCCCCAACGCCCAGCAGGCGCATCAGCCGTCCGGTGATGAAGAGTTGCGTGGCGAGCGTGAGCACGTTCACCGCCAGGTCGATCCGCGCGAAGAACGCCGTCCGCTTTTCCGGCGTCTCGAAGTGCTCCTTCACGATCGCCGCCTGCTCGAAGTACAGGAACGTCGTCGTGAGCGTGAACAGCAGCATGTAGAGGGCCATCGCCTGCAGGTAGCGCGATCGCGCCACCAGCGCCAGCCCCATCCACCACTTCGGCCCGGGTTCCCGCTCGGTGGTCCGCGCCGAGTGCGCCGCCGTGCTTTCCGCCTCTTCCCGGCCAGCGCTGCGCGCGATGCCGGCCGCGGACGCGACGCGCACCGCCCCGCGCGCAGCGCACTCGAGCATCGCCGCGCTGCACACGATCAGCCACACGACCCCGATCTGCTCCGCCAGCAGCGCCGGCACCGCCGAACCCGCGATCGCGCCCAGCGTCCCGCCCACGCCGATCAATCCGAACAGGCGCGCGCCCTGCTCGCGATTCCATGCATCCGCCATGAACCCCCAGAACACGCTCACCGCGAACAGGTTGAACACGCTCAGCCACACGTAAAAGACGTACCCCGTCCATACCCGCGCCCGCTCCGCTTCCTCGCCCGCTCCCACCAGGCCGATCACGCCCGCGAACACCAGCGCGTTCAACGCCAGGAACCGGTACGTCCACGGGATGAACACCCGTCGCGGCCAGCGCGATACCACCCACCCGAACACCGGCACCGCCCCCAGCATCGCGAGACTCGTCGCCGTCCACAGCCAGGGCAGATTCTCCAGGTCGCCCCGGATTCCGAACTGCTCTCGCGCCGGACGCAGCAGGTAGTAGGAAAAAAGCAGGCAGAAGAAGTACAGGCCGGACCACGCCAGCGCCCGTCCTTCGCCCGCTTTCAGCATCACGAGCCTGCGCAGCCGCCGCCCGCGCGCCGCCCTCTCCTCCGAACCGGCTCCCGGCGAGTTCTGCGACACCTGCAGGCGCCTCCCATCAAACACCGTCGTGCCGGATGGTTCGCGGCCCCGGCTGCAACCGCTCGTGCGCGTCGGACTATAAGCTCCCGCGACCGTATCCCTGTCCATGGAGCAACCGATGTTCATCAACCGGCGCGCGTTCGTGCAGTTCACCGTGGCATCCGGTGCCGCCGCAACGCTCGCCGGCCCCCTCGCCGCAATCGCGCGAGCACGCCCTTCGCTCGCCAAGCCGATGCACATTCTCATCCTCGGCGGCACCGGCTTCCTCGGCCCGGCCACCATCGAGGCGGCGCTCGCCCGCGGCCACACCGTCACCATCTTCAACCGCGGCCGCACCGAGAAACGCCGAAAGGAGATCGGGCGCGAGCTCCCCTTCATGGACAAGGTGGAAACCCTCTACGGCAACCGCGATCCGGAGAAGCACGCCGACGACGCGGACCCCGAATCTCCCAAGGGTCTTTCTTCGCTCATCGGCCGCACCTTCGACGCCGTGATCGACAACTCCGGCTACGTGCCGCGGATCGTCAGAGCGTCCGCCGAGCTGCTCGCGCCGCACACGAAGCAGTACGTCTTCATCTCCAGCATCTCGCGCTACGCCGACAACTCCCGCCCCGGCAGCGATGAAACCGCTCCCGCCGCGACCATGCCCGATCCCGCCGTCGAAGACATGGGCGCGCAGTTCGAGAACTACGGCCCGCTCAAGGCCCTCTGCGAAGACGCGGCCGAGCAGGCCATGCCCGGCCGCGTCGCCGTCGTGCGCCCCGGCTACATCGTCGGTCCCGGCGACCCGACGCCCCGTTTCACCTACTGGCCCGTGCGCCTCGGCCGCGCCTCCGGCGAGCGCGCCGAAGTCGCCGTGCCCGGCGCGCCCGATGATCCCGTGCAGATCATCGACGTCCGCGACCTCGGCGATTGGCTCATCACGCTCGTCGAAACCGGCACGACGGGCGCCTTCAACGCCTGCGGCCCGGAGCACAGGCTCACCGCCGCCGCTCTCATGGCCGCGTGCAGGGAAGCGGCGGGCGCGACGAACGCCGTCTTCACGCACATCCCCGCCGACTTCCTCGAATCGCTCGGTCAGGACGCCGTGCCGTTCCCGATTCTCATCCCGCCCGTCGGCGAGTATGCGGGCTTCCACGCGTGGAGCAACGCCCGAGCCGTCAAGTCCGGTCTGAAGTTCCGCCCCGTCGCGGACACCTGCCGCGACACGCTGGCCTGGTTCAACGCGCTCCCGGAGGAGAGCCGATCGAGGCTCGAACAGGGCTTCCCCCCCTCCGCCGCGGAGCAGCGCCTGCTCAAGTCCTGGCACGAACACTCCGGCTGATCCCCCGATCTGCACCGCCGCTCACTCTTCCTCGAAGTCCAGCGGCGGCAGTTCGGTGACGTGCCCTTGCAGTCCGACTTCCGCCAGCAGGCCGCCGGGCACGATCTCCGCCAGTCGGCGCTGCACGCGCTCGCCGAGTTCCTTCAGCTCCTGCTCCAGTTCCTTCGATTCCTTGAGGTTGCCGGGACCGCCGACGAGTTCCTCCAGCGTCGCCTTCTCCTCCCACGCTTCGAGCGCTGCGCACACGCGGTCCGCGAGCCGGGCGACTTCCTCCTCGTATTCGGCCCGCAGCGCCTGCACCTGTGCCCGCGTCTCGTCATCCAGCTCGTCGCTCGCGCCGAGCCGCGCCAGCGCCTCCGAGAGCGGCCCGTCGCCGTACATGTGGGGCATCGTCGCCTTGTTCACGCGCCGGCGGAAATCCGCTCGACGCTCGTCCGGCAGCAGCTCGCTCATGCGGCGCGCAAAGCGCGAGTTGAGCTTGCGCTCCTCGCGCACCAGCGCGCGCCATCGCTTGTACAGCTCCGCCTGGTCCGCGCCCCGGTTGCTCAGCCCGTTGCGCACGTTCTCCGCCATCGTGTCCCGGATGAACGCGAGTTTCTGCACGAGCCGCGCATCCATCGCCTGCTCGTAATCCTCCAGCATCCGCCGCAGTTCTTCCTCGCCGCGCGCATCGAGGTCCATCCACGGATCCTCGTCGCGCACGACCTCGACGAGGTCCGCGGCCGCGTCCCCGTAGCCGCGCAGCAGCTGAAACCTCCGCAGCAGCCGCTCGGCACGTTCCCAGTTCCGCATCTGCTCCTCGCGCAGCAGCAGCTTCATGTCCTCCAGCAGCCTGCTCTGGAGGCCTTCGCAGTGCCGCGCATACCGCATGTGCGCATCGACGCCTTTCGTGATCAGCTCCGAGTCGCCCGGCCGGATCCGGCGCAGCTCGTCGAGCGCCCGGTTGAACGCGCGCATCTTCCGCGCCGCTTCCAGATAGTCCAGCGCGTACTCCGCGTGCAGTTCCGCCGCCGCCGCGCGCTGCTCCCCGTCCATCCCCAGCACATCCGCCATGCGCATCGCCGCTTCCCGGCTCACCTGCGGCGCGTACATGTCCGCGCCCACCCATGTCGGCGCGCGGCATCCCCCCAGCAGCATGCCCATCACCGCCATCCACACCGCGCCGACGACTCCGACCAGTCTGCGCATGATCAACACCCTACCCGCCCGCGCCCGGTCTCACTCCCCGCGCGGCGCCGCGATCGCCCCCAGGATGTCCGGCTCCTGCGCATGTTCATCGCGAACCAGCCGCGCCCAGCGCATCCCCCCCGAATACGCGATCGTTTTCGTCTCGATCCGTTCGCCCGTCTGAAGCGTCATGGCCACCTGCTTCGTCTCGGGCGTGTTCTTGACCGCTTCTTCCAGCCGCTCGCGCGAGAAGACCCATCCGTCCACCGCGATCACCTTCATCGCGTGCGCCAGCCCGGCCTTGTCCGCGGGCGACCCGGGGACGATCTCGGTGATCGTGCCCTCCTTGTTCAGCCGAATACCCAGCGACGTGCGCAGGTTGATCGACCCTTCGTCGTCCTTCGCGCGCTTCTTCTGGAGGGCCGTCGGCTCGCTCTCCCACGCCATGCGATACCCGAGCAGCGCCGCCAGATCATCCATCTCCAGCGATGAAACCGGGCTTTCGATCCGCTGCGCGATCAGCCCGTCCCAGTCCTGCCCGGGGTAGATGTCGTTCAGAAGCCGCACGACATCGTCCCTCGTGAAGGTCTCCTGGGCGCCGACCGCCGGCACCGACGCGCCCGAGAGCGTAAAGAGCGCGCGGCAGAAATCATCCAGCGACTTCGCCCCCTCCGTCCCGCGCCGGATGATCGCATCCGCCTCCAGCCAGAACATCGCCCCCTGACCGTAGTACTCCTGCCCCTGGCGCAGGTCGTACCACGCCAGCCCGCGCTGCCGCAGATGCCGCGCGGCCCGCGCCGTGTCCTGCACGCTCCTCCACAGCCGACCCGTCCGCTGCTCCAGCAGCGCGAAGTAGTCCGCCATGTTCTGGCGATACTCCTCGAACGTGATCATCCCGCTCCGCGCCCCCAGCACCTCGTCGTAGTACGCCGTCAGCCCTTCGTACACCCAGAGCAGGTCCGTTTCCGCCGGCGTGTGGAAGTCGCTCCGCACCAGCCCCTCCGGAGCGCGCAGCTTGCCGCACCACGCATGGAAGTACTCGTGCGGCACGACCAGCAGCGAAGCGCCTCCGCCCTCGTCGTCCCCCTGTTCCGCCTCCACCAGTGCCTTCTCGCCCGTCGCGATGAACGTGGATTCCCCGTGCTCAACGCCCGCGCGGGCGTCCTTGTCCATGAAGAGCAGGAAGTGGAACTCGTCGCGCGGGAACGGCCCGCAGATACGCTGCGTCTGACGCACCACCTCCTCGAACTGCTCCAGGAGCCACTCCGGAGCCTCCGCGAAGCGACGCTCGCCCGCCAGCAGGTGCACGAAGTGCGGCTTCTCGCCGACATCCTCCATCCGGTGCGAAACCAGGTTCACCCCCGCGATCACGGGTGAATCGACGAGTTCCGCGAGCGGCATCACCCCGAACCGTATCTCGTGCCCGGGTGACGACGGATCCTCAACCAGCCCGACCCCGGACTTCGGCGCCGAGGTCGCAACTTCCCATCCATTCGGCAGCCACAACGTGGTGGCGACCGTGGTGGTCTGGTTGGTCAGCCCGCGATTGTCCACCGGGTACCACAGCACCGTGTTCCAGTTCAGCACTCCGCAGTTCGGCCGCCCGTACGTGTCCGTCGAACGCGAGTTCGTGTTCGGCTGATTGGCGATGTACGTCATGCCGAGGCTGATCGTCGTGCACCCCTCGGGCACTTTCACGCTGATCCGCTCGACCCGGGTCGGGTCGCGATCCCACGATAGCGCATTCCCCCTGCAATCCTCGATGTGCAGATCAACCACGTTCTCGATCGGTCCGCTCGGCGTGTGATTGCCGGGCGTCCACGTCACGTAGTAGAGGTCCACCGGCCCGGGCCGGACCTGGATCGTGGATTCCGCGCGCACCAGCCCGCGGGGCAGGCTTCGCCCATCGACCCACAGCTCGATCGTCGCCGCGTCCGCCGCGCGTGCCGCCTCCCTCGTGATGGCAAAGCCCTGCGCCGACGCGGCGCTTCCGGCGCCGCACCACGCAACCAGCGCCAGCGCCGTGCGCACCGTCCCGCTTCTGATTGCGACCATGACGCTCTCCCTGCTCTTTCGGCTTCGGTGGTTCGCCGCCGATCCCGATCGGCCCGCGCACCTCATTGATACCCGACTCCCTCCCGCAGGGTCCGGTCCGACGCGACCGCTCCGGCCAAAAAGCAAGACGGCCGCCTGCTGCGGGGCAGGCGGCCGCGGGTTCGTCCGAGCCTTCAAGGCTCGGCCGGGGGGTGCGGAGAAAGGAGCGGACGCGCGCCGTCAACGCGATTCGCGCGACTTCTCCTCCACCAGCTTTTCAAGCAACTGTTCCAGTCGCTCCAGGCGGGCATCGAGTTCCTTCAGTCGCGCATCGGCTTCCGCGGCCCGTGCGTCGCTCTCCGCTGCTCGCGCGGCGTCGCGCTCGCGCTGCGCCTCGGCGGACCGGCGCTCCCGCGCCTGAGGCGGCAACGGCACGCCCGCGTCCGGCGCCTCCGGCACGATCAGCAACTGGTTCTGCCCGCCTTCGCCCCCGCGAAGCTCCAGGAGGCCGCGCATGCGGTACTCGTCGAGCAGCCGCGGAAGCTCCCTGATCTGACCGGGAGTCTGCGCCGTCCAGGGTTCGCTGAGGAAGAACCGCGTCGTCGCGCTCCGCTCCGCGAGCTGCCGGGCCTTCTCGGCCATCTCCTCCGCAACCTCGGCCATCTGCCTGCCCAGTTCCTCCATCTCCTGCGCCGACTTGCCCTGGAACTCCGCGCTGAGCTTGCTGATCTGCTTTTCCAGCTCCTCAAGCTCCGTGCGCAGCTTCTCCGCATTGTCCATTCTCCATGCGAACGGCGCCGCCGCGGTCGTGCCGAACGGGCTGATCGAAATACCCAGCGCCTCGGCGTCGTACGCGTCCAGCTTGAGTTCCACTTCCTGCTCTTCGCTGCCACGACGCAGCTTCAGCTTCAGCACATCGCCCGGTTCGCTGGACCTCAGCACTTCGCGCAGCTTCGCCTGGCTCGCGTCCGAGTCGCCGTTGACGCTCACGATGATGTCGTACTGCTTCACTCCGGCCCGGTCCGCCGCAAGCCCCTTCACCACCGATTCGATCAGCGTGCACTTCTCGGGATCGATGCCGAGCTGATGCGCCGTCGCGGCATCCGGCCGGCCCAGCGTTACTCCCATCATCACCTTGGGCGGCTCGCTCGCCATCGTGAACGCCGTGCTCGCAAAGTCGTCCAGTTCTTCCGCGAGCGCCAGTTCCGTTTCCACGCCCCCCGGACCGTGCAGCGACCACGCCCGGCCCGCGTCCTCGTCGTTTCCGATGCGGATCATCACGCCGTGCCGGCCCGCGTTGATGACCGTCCCGATCACCTCGCCGGAGGCATCCGCGACCTCATACTGCTCCCAGTCCTGATCCGCGTGAAACGTCTGGACCTTCTCGCCGTTGAGGAAGATCTCCACCTCGCCGTCCTCGCTCACCACGCGGATCGTGTTCTCGCCCGTCGAGGCCACGCTCTCGCTGCGGCTGTGCACGCGCGGCTCATCCTCCGCGAACGCCGCCAGCGACACCGTGGCCTTCTGCGCGCCCGCCCCGGCCTGCTCATCGCACGCCATCGCGCGCCCGACCGACACGGCGCCCCACCCCGCCGCCGCGATCAGCATCGCCGCCAGGCCCGCTCGAGTCCTGTTCCCCATCCTCACTTCGATTCCCTGCCCTTTCATGACTCACTCCGTTTCCTGCACGTTTCGTGCGATGATGTGTTCTGGTTCATTCGTTCCGTCGCCGGGCGCAAACGCCCGGCGACGCAAGCGGAACTTCACAGCGCCCCGCCGCTCGTCTTGACGCGCAGCACGTCCTCATCCGGCACGAATCTGGGCTGGCCCGTGTCATCCGCGCGCAGGCTCCAGCCGCGGACCTCCGCCGCCGTCGCCCGTTCGATCACCCCGCGGATGAAATACACCTCCGTACCCTTTCCGTCCCCCAGATCGCGCGCATTGACCATCACCGGCGCAAGCTCGCCGAGCACGCGACCGCTCTGCCGCCCGCTGTCGAGATAGCTGCTCCACAGCTCGTCCGCCGATACATACTGCGCCTGCGGCTGCTGCGAACCGCCGCCCATCAACGGCCCCGCCGCCTGCATGGACGCCCCGGTCCCGTAGCCCTGAGGCGCCGCCCCGCCGGAGAGCTGAACTCCCAGCCACGCGAAACTCACCGCCGCCGCCGCCGCCCAGCCGCCGTACTGCCGCAGCGCCATCCCGAACCGAAGCACTCCGGCGCCGGGCTGCGTCCTCGGCAGCTCCACCAGCTCGCAGATCGCGATCGCATCCTCCACGCGCTGCTCGAACCGCGCGTGCGCGCGCTGCGCTTCCGCCAGGCGCTGCCACACCCCCGCGTCGCGCCGCGCCATCTCCTCCAGTTCCGTCCAGTCGCCGGGCGATGCTTCGCCGTCCGTCACGCGGCCGATCAGCACATCCTCGCGCGTCGGGTCGCGGCCTTGATCGAACGCAGGGGTCTTCATCGCATCGGTCATGGTTCATTCCTCCCCTTCGCCGGGGCGGCTGACGCCTCTCTCGCTTCCTCGCTTCTTCGCGCCATGTCCCGTTCCATCAGTTCCTTGAGCATCCGTCTCCCCCGCACCAGACGCGTTTCGATCGTCGTGACCGGCACACCGAGCACATCCGCGATCTGCCGGTAGCTCATCCCGCGCACCGCACGCAGCATCAGCGGCTCGCGGTATTCCTCCGGGAGCATCCGGCACAGCGCCATCGCCCGCTCTCCTTCCTCGCGCGCTTCGCGCCGCGCAGCTTCCTCGGCCGCGCTCGCCGCTCCGTCGAACCGGCCCGGCGACCCCGCGCCCACCAGGTGCAGCCCGCGCCGCCGAACCTCTCGCCTCCTCCCCGCCGTCCTCGCGGTGTTCACCGCGATCGTCCTCAACCAGGGCCGGATCGCCGCCGGATCCTTCAGCCGATCAATGTTCCGCACCACCTGCACCGCCACGTCCTGCAGCAGATCCTCCAGCTCCGCATCACGCGGCATGTGCGCCAGCAGAATGGCCGCCACCCACCGCCGATGCGCATGCCACAGCGCGCGGATCGAATCCTCGTCGCCCGCCGCCGCCCCCGGCCGAAGCTTGGCTTGCTCCCGGTTCACGAACCCGCCGTCTCTTCTCGGCGACCCCCAGGCCGCCGCTATCCGTGCACCGCCGCACGATGCAAACCCGCGCTCTCATCCCGCCCAGCTAAGACGCACGTCCGACCCCTTCCCGTCGCAATTCTCGCATCCGCAGATCATCCCCCCAACATGCCCCTATCCTGTACCGTTCTGACCTCCGTGCTCGCCCTTTCGCCGCCTTGAGCACCCCGGATCCGGCCCGATGCACCCCGATCCCCGCATCATGTCCTTCGGCGAACACCTCGAAGAACTCCGGACGCGCCTCATCTGGTCGCTCGTCGGGCTGGTCATCATTTTCACCGTCTGCCTGATCTTCGGGGGCGACCTGCTGGCCTTCATCGTCCAGCCGCTCACGGAGCAGCTCCGCCGCGCGGGCCAGCCCGAGGCCATGCTCGCCACCAGCCCGCTCGAACCCTTCGGCGCCTATCTCAAGGTGGCGACGGTCGTCGCGGTCCTCCTCGCCATGCCGTGGTTCATCTGGCAGACGTGGCTCTTCATTGCGCCCGGACTCTACCCCTCCGAGCGCCGATTCGCCTGCTTCCTTATTCCTTCGTCGGCACTTTTGACCACGGTCGGGATGGTCTTTCTCTATTCCGTGCTTCTGCCCATCTCGCTGTATTTCCTCATCTCGTTCGGCGCGGGACTCATGCCGCAGCACACGTCCACCGCCCCGCTTCCGCCCGGCGTCACGCTCCAGTCCGTGCCGATCCTCGACGCCGATCCCGCCGACGCGCCCCCCGGCTCCATGTGGATCAACAGGCCTCTCCACCAGTTGCGCATCGCCTTCAGTGATGCCCCGGGAAGGGCGGGTGTGCTGGGCATGCCGCTTTCCGCCGGCAGCATCATCCGCCAGGAGTACCGCATCGGCGAGTATGTGAGCCTCGTCTTCTGGCTCGGCATCATCTTCGCGATCGTCTTTCAGTTGCCGCTGGTGCTCATGCTTCTTTCATGGGTGGACCTGCTCCGCCCCGGCGACGTCACGCCTTACCGCAGGCACGTGCTCCTCGCCTGCGCCGTGGCCGCCGCCGCGATCACGCCCACCGGCGATCCCTGGACCATGACCATCCTCGGCTCCGTGATGTACCTGCTCTTCGAGCTGGGGATCATCCTCATGAAGTTCGTCCCCGCACGCCGCGTCGCCGCGGGACTGGCCGCCGAACAGACTCGCCAAGCAGACTCCGAGACGCGAAGCTCCGGCGAAGAAGGCGCGTCGGCATGAAGACAACGGACTTCGCAATCGACCCTCGCTCCCCGTGTTCTCCGTGGCGAACGCTTCCGTGAATCCCCGCGATCCATCATCCGGTTTCTTCGAACGCTACCGCCCCGTCGCGCCAGCGCGCCGCGGTGCGCCGCGTTCTCCCGCCCCCGCCGCACTCGATGAATCCATGATGCGCCGCGCGCTCGAACTCGCGCGTTCCGCGGCCGCGCGGGGCGAAGCCCCCGTCGGCGCGCTCGTCTACGAGTCCGCCACCGGACGCATCCTCGCCGAGGCTTCCAACTCGCGCGAGGCCGACCATGACCCGCTGGGCCACGCGGAACTCACGGCCATCCGCGCGGCCGCGCACGCAGTGGGGGATTGGCGCCTCAATCGCTGCACGCTCGTGGTGACGCTGGAGCCGTGCGCCATGTGCGCCGGCGCGATCGTGAACGCCCGCCTCGGACGGGTGGTGTACGGCGCCGACGATCCCAAGGCCGGCGCCGCCCGCTCGCTCTACCGCCTGCTCGAAGACCCGCGGCTGAACCACCGCGTCGCGCCCGTGCGCGGAGTGCTCCGCGACGAGTGCGGCGCCGTCCTGCGCGAGTTCTTCCGCGCGCGGCGGACATGACATGCGCCCGTGATGCTCGTCCGGCGACCGTCCTGCGCGATCGGCCCGCGCGCCAAGCCTGCTTCACCGGGCAGACTTCCCCACTCCCTACACCCACACCTGCACGATCAGTGCCGGCTCCTTCAGCTTCCCCGTCCAGTCGCCCACCACGCTCGTCACGAACTTCACCTCGTACTGCGGGTGCGCATCCAGCCACTCGTTGATCTGCTGATCCATCACCGCCAGCGAGTCCTCCGTCAGCCGGCAGTGGAACGACTTGATGTGCACCGCGCCCGTCCCCGTCACGTTCGGCGACCGCTTCCACTTGTCCTCGTGCCGGCCGCCCCCCAGCGCCTGCGCGAACGGCTGAATCTTGCTCACCCCCTGTTGCCCCGGCGCGCCCGCCCCTCCGCCGTGTCCGATCGTGCCGTGCCCCGCGTTCCCGACCGTCCCGTGTCCCGCGGCCCCGAGATTCCCGATCGTCCCGTGTCCCGCCGGGTTCGTCGCCCGCGGCGCCACCTGCCCGGGATTCGCCGAAGGTACCCCCGTACTCCCCGGCGGCACCATCGGACCGAGCGACCCGGGAGGCTGCTGCCCGCCGCCGCCGGGCGTCGAGTTCGGGCTCCAGTTCGGACGAGGACTCGCCATCGCGAACCTCCTTCCTCATCGCCCCACGTTGCAAGAGGGCGCATGAGACCGCTGCTTGCCACAGCCTACCGCGCCGGGGCACGCATCGCACACGCAATCTTCACATGGACTTGACCACGCCGGCCGGATGCCGCGACCCCGTTCCGCGCGCGGCGTGGCGCGAGCCGGGTCTGCGGCTCTCCGCCTTCGCCCTTCTCGATCGGGCGGAATCGCTAGATCGTCGCGATCGGATGCGTCTCCGCCTGCTCGCCCGCGCGCTCGTCCTTCCGCGGCCGGATGCCCAGCGACGCCAGGTGCTCGTGCCACGCATCCACGTGCACCTGCCAGAAGTTCTCGAACGAGTGCGAAATGTCGAACTTGAGCATGGATTGCGCCGCCGCCTGCGACATGTCGATCCGCCGCTCTTCATCCGCGATCAGGTCCACGATCGTGTCCACCCACGCGCCCGCATCCTCCGCGCTCAGCACGAAGCCCGTCCTGCCGTGCTCCACGACTTCCTTGGGTCCGCCCTCGTTCGTCACGATCACCGGCAGCCCCGACGATTGCGACTCCATCACCACCTGCCCCAGCGTGTCCGTCGTCGATGGAAACACGAACAGGTCCGCCGATGCATAGATCGTCGAAAGTTCGGCACCGTGGCGGAACCCCAGGAAGTGCGCCGACGTCCCGCGCAGCGCCGATTCCATCTGCTTCCGGTACGGCCCGTCGCCCACCACCACCAGCTGCGCCGGCAGCCCGCGCTCCACGCACTTCCTGTGCACCTGCTTCCAGATCGTCGTCAGCAGCGGCATGTTCTTCTCGACCGACACCCGCCCGACGTACAGCACCCGGATCGCCGGCCGACCGATCCCCTTCAATCCTTCGCTCTCCAGGCTGTCCCAGATCGAATCGTCCCGGAACGACGTGTTGAACCGCGACGTCTCCAGCCCCGGCATCAGCCTCACCATCTTCTCCCGCGGCATCCCCAGCTTCACCAGCGACTCGACGTAATCCGCCGAGCGCGTGAACACCGACCGGAACGGCTCGTAGAAGAACCGCATGTACCACGACGTGATCGCCGTGAACGCGTGATCCTCGAACAGGCGGTCGATGTACGCCGGGAAATCCGTGTGGTACACGCCCAGCACCGGCACCCGCAGCATCTTCGCCGCCACGAACCCGATCATCCCCACCGGCCCCGGCGTGCTGATGTGGATCACATCCGGCTGGTGCCGGTCCACGTGGCGCAGTATGCGCATCATCGGCGGCAGCACGATCTCCAGCTGCTCGTACTTGGGCATCCGCGTCGCGAACACCGGCTCGAAGTTGAAGATGTTGGGCCAGTCCGGACACTCCAGCGACGTGGACGTGATCACCTGCACGTCGCGCCCCGTCTTGTTCGCCTGATACGCCACGTTCTGGATGAACCGGCACACCCCGTTCACGTCCCCCAGCGTGTCCGTGAACAGCGATACCCGCATCGGCCGCTCCAGCACCGACACGCCCGACCCCGGCTCCGCCGTCTCGTGTTCCAGTTTTTCCAGCATGTTGCGCTCTTTGTTCTGATGGAAGAGCGAAAACAGATACGGCAGCTGCGCCGCGTGAACGATCAGGTACGAGATCGCGTGGTCCACGATCCCCAGCTTGTCCCGCTCCTTGATCGACCGCACCGCCCCGTCCGCCATGAAGCTCGCCAGCGCCGAGCACAGATCGTCGGCGAACGATGCCATCCGGTCGTGCTCCGATATCGCGGCGCCGCTGCTCCACGTCGCAGGGTCGAGCTTCGCCCGCAGATCGGGATACTTCTCCAGCACCGGCGTCAGCGAACTCTTCAGCGCATCAAGGATCGGCAGCGACTTCTTCTTCCGCAGCAGAAACCTCCGCTTGGCCTCGTGCAGCGCCAGCGCCGGCTTGGATGGCTTGGGAATGTCCACGCCCGCGAACCGCGTGAGCTTCGATGCGATGTACCGCCCCTTGACGTCCGAAATCCCGCTGATGCGCTGCTTGTAGTAGTTCGCCCCCACCGTCGCGAGCTGATGCGCCAGCAGCGACGCGTGCCCCGCCTGACCGCCCACCACCGACCGCCCCGCCATCACGCGCCGCAGAAACTCCCGCGGCTCCGTGATCTTCTCCCCGTGATCGCCCAGCACTCCCGTCCACGTCCGACCGATGTTCAGCAGCCCGTGATCGTCCGACCCGCCCGTCACCGACTTCTGCCAGATCCGCGTCCACACCGAGTTCAGACCGTGCTTGCGCTGCAGCGCCAGCACGCGCCCGGGCGTCAGCGCCCCGATGTACCGCTCCACGACCGACCGATGCAGCCCGCTGTGTGCGCCGTTGAGGGTCTCCCATCCCTTGAAGAGCAGCGCCGCACGCTCCAGGTGCCACGCCGTCAGCTTCCCGTTCTGCACGTACAGCGGATGCGCGAACGAGTGCGGCAGGTTGCACTCATGCAGCCAGTGCGCAAACGCGTACACGTCGTCCCGCAGACCGAGCGACCCGATCTGCTCGTGCTGCTCCGGCGTCAGACCCCACACCAGCACGTGCAGCTTGCACCTGTCCTCCGGAAAGAAAACCGTCACTTCCTCGCCGATCACGAAGTTCTGAAACCCGCGCTCGTGCAGCTCCAGCGCGCCCTCGATCGAGTCGTGGTCCGTGATGGTCACGAGGTCCATGCCCCGCGCTATCGCCTGCTCGTACACCTTCTCCGGCGGCGAGTAGCACTCCGGCATGTCGATGAACCCCAGCGCCGCTATCACCGGCGCGTTGGACGCGCGCGAGTGACAGTGCATGTCCATCCGCGTCAATCCGCGCGGAAAATCCGTCGTCGCCAGCGCGCCCAGGTCGGGCTTGACGTGCGCCGCTCGCGTACTCGCAGCCGACTCGTTCATTCACGATCTCCACGTGAAGGCAGAGTGAAGCACACACCGGTCTCGACAGTTGCGCGACGATCAGCGCGTCTCCCGCACCACGCGCAAGAGTCTATGCACGCCGTTCCGATTCGGCCCGATCATCCCGCTTCTCTCACTTTTTCGACCGCTATCCTCTCCCCGCCCCTCTCGACAGCAATAAAGTAAACACGGCGCAAACGCGGCAAGAAGAACCTGTAAGCATCCGTCTCTTTCGCCCTCCGCCGCCCGCCCTCCGGACCGCGGCATACGCTCCCGGAGTCCCACCCCTCTTTCTGCGAGGAGCACCACATGACCAGGCTCGCGATCGTCGATCCCGCTTCCGCCTCCGGCCGCGCAAAGGAAATCCTCGATGGCCCACTCAAGGGCAAGCACTTCAACATCTTCAAGGGCATGGCCAACTCCGGCGCCGCCCTCGACGCTTATGTCTCCATGTCCGGCGCGCTCTCCCGCGGCCTGCTCACCGCCGCAGAACGCGAGGCCATCGCGCTCGCCGTCGCCGAGGCCAACCAGTGCGATTACTGCCTCGCCGCGCACACCGCACTCGCCAAGGCCGCCGGGCTTGCCGAAGCACGCACCCTCGAAGCCCGGCGAGGCTCGATCCCCGGCGACCCGAAGCTCGACGCACTCGTGAAGTTCGCCATGCGCCTCCACGAAAAGAAGGGCTTCGTCTCCGATGCCGACCTGCAGACCGTCCGCGCCGCCGGATACACCGACGCCCACATCGTCGAGATCATCGCCAACTACGCCCTCAACATCTTCACCAACTACTTCAACCACGTGAACCGCACCGCGGTCGACTTCCCCGCGCCTCCCCTCCTTCCCAGGCCGTGATCCGTCCTCTCCACGCTCCGCACAAAAAAACACAACGGCGGGGCCGGCGCGCTGCACGGAAGCGCCGAACTCCGCCGTGATTGAGTCGCCGCCGGCCGAGCGGCGCGCCGCCGAGTGCAGGCGAGTGCGTCGCGCCCGGGTCGGCCGGGGGTCATGTGCCCTGGGACGGTCCTGACCTCGCGAAGTCCCGCGCCGGTGGAGGCTTCCGACGCGGGATGTGACCAGGGAGGGTCGTTCGTTCACTTCAACACTCCGATCCGCCCGCTCACGACGCAAGCGCTGCGACCGCCACGCCGCCCCGCGAGGTCGGCCTGCATCGCTTGGGTAGACTGGCCCCGATGGTCCCGGAATCTCGACGAAATCCCTCCCGCAAACGTTCGATCTCGCGCCCCGCGCCTCCCCCCTCGCGCGAGCTGCGCCACGTCGCCTTTTATCCGGGCAGCTTCGACCCGCCCACCTTCGGACACCTCGATGTCATCGCCCGCGGCCGGCGCATCTTCGATGAACTCGTCGTCGGCATCGGGCAGAACCCCGGCAAGAAGGCCCTCTTTTCCGTCGCCGAACGCATCGACATGCTGCGCCGCCTCATCGAGAACATGGAGGTTGCCCCCGGCGCCCCAACGCCCGCTCCGGTCCGCGTCGAAAGCTACTCCGGCCTCACCGTCGATTTCGCCCGCGAAGTCGGCGCCACCGTGCTCCTCCGCGGCATCCGCAACCTCTCCGACCTCCAGTACGAGATTCAGCAGGCCGTGACCAACCGCGAAGTCGCCGGCCTCGAGACCGCCTTCGTCGTCGCCGGTCAGAGCTTCGCCTACACCTCCAGCACGCTCATCCGCCAGATCGCCGCCCTCGGTGAAGACCTCAACGTGCTCGCGCCCCTCTGTCCGCCGCTGGTGATCGACATGCTGCGCAGAAAGAAAGCACGGCGACCAGCCATCCTCAAGAAGATCGCCGAGGACGCCTGAGCGATGGACTTCCGAGTCATCAGCATCGGCGCGCTCGACGCCCATCCGCTCTGGAACGAACGCACCCCCGTGCGCACCGGCCACGCCACCACCACCCTCGTCCGCTCCGGCAAGGATGTGATCCTCGTCGATCCCGGCCTCCCCGGCCCCATCGTCGGCGCCCGTCTCGCCGAGCGCTCCGGCCTCCAGGCCCGCGATGTCACGCACGTCTTTCTCACGAGCTTCCGCCCCGATGTCCGACGCGGCCTCGAGCAGTTCCCCGCCGCCTCCTGGCTCATCTCGGAGACCGAGCGGGAAACCGTGGGCGTCGGCCTCGTCGAGGCCGCCCGCCGCGCCGAACGCTCCCTCGAGGAAGAAGACCGGCACCTCGCCGCCCAGCTCTGGAAGGATGTCGCACTTCTCGAAAAGTGCGAAGCCGCTCCCGACAAGCTCGCGCGCGACGTTGATCTCTACCCCATGCCCGGCGTGACCCCCGGCATGTGCGGCCTGCTCCTCGCCGACCCGCGCTACACCGTCATCATCTGCGGCGACGCCATTCCCACGGTCGAACACCTGGAGCAGGGCCGCGTGCCCCAATGGGCTGCCGACGTGGAGAAGGCCCGCGAAAGCTTCATGGAAGCCGTCGAAACCGCGGACGTCCTCGTGCTCGGGCGGGACAACCTCGTGATGAACCCGACGCGCCGCGTCTTCTGACGATAACGCCCGCTCCCCCTCCCGCATCGACATCGCCTGACGCCCCGAACCTCCCGCTTCCCTGCTCCCCCCGATCTCCCATCCTGCGCGCGCAGCGTGCGTCCTGATGTTCTCCCCTCCCGGATTTCCTGAAGATTTTTTCGCGCCTT